>Ga0209992_10000748_pt1 | contig 40264 bp, 34 predicted proteins | sample 2SBtaG_2_FD_182564 | JGI IMG/M metagenome (GOLD analysis project Ga0209992, IMG submission 182564) | Deep subsurface microbial communities from Kolumbo volcano to uncover new lineages of life (NeLLi) - 2SBTROV12_ACTIVE470 metaG (SPAdes)... | ecosystem: Environmental > Aquatic > Marine >...
GAAATATTCAGGCTGTACACCGCACTCAACGCGCTCATTCTCGATACCCGCCGCTGGATGATCCCGGAAATCCGAAGCATTCCGGGTGTTCAGTATGTCTACCTGGATCGACCTGTGAGCATGCTCAATGACGAATTACCGGAGTCGCTGAATCCGGGTCGTTCATCGTTTTCTAAAGGCGGCCAACGGGCAACTGGAGAAGGAATCGTCATATCGATCGTTGATACTGGTCTCGACTACAATCATCCGGCTCTCGGGTCGGGATTTGGCCCGGCCCATCGGGTGATCGGGGGATACGATTTCATCAACAACGATGCCGACCCGATGGATGACAATGGTCACGGAACGCACGTAGCGGGTATCGCGGCCGGACTCGATGGTGATTTCAGCGGCATAGCCCCGGCTGCGACACTGTTGGCGATGAAGGTTCTTGACGAATCTGGTTCGGGGCAGACATCGAGCGTCATCGCGGGTGTGGAGCGCTCCCTCGACCCAGACCAGGATCCAACAACCGATGATGCCGCCGACGTCATCAACCTGAGCCTCGGCGGTGGCGGCACCCCCGACGATCCATTGTCTACCGCAGTTGACAATGCGGTTCTCTCGGGCGTTGTGTGCGTTGTCGCTGCCGGCAATGATGGATCCGGTGAGCGGTATCAAAGTATCGGGTCGCCGGGAATGGCGCGCCGCGCACTCACGGTAGGCGCCACCGACTACTCAAAGTTGATTGCATCATTCAGCTCTCGAGGCCCGACTCCTGACCTCTACGCAATAAAACCCGACGTTTTGGGCTACGGCGTGAACGTGAACTCAGCGGCGGTGGGTGGTGGCTACGTCGCTTTCAATGGAACCTCCATGGCAACACCCCACGTCGCTGGTGAGGTGGCTCTCCTTCTCGAACAACAGCCCGAATGGACTCCTTCCATGATAAAGTCGGCACTGATGCTCTCGGCCGATGACACCGGAAACAACGTTTGGACCCAAGGCAGCGGATTTATCAACCCGGGCAAGGCAGCAACCCTGCCAACGCTCCTTGAACCCGCCAGCCTGAGTCCGGGATTGGTGTCTACGATCGAGGATGAGTGGACCTGGACGGACACTCTTCAGATCTCAAATCTGACTTCGGAAATCCAGACCTACGATTTCACGGTTGGTGTTCTGCCACAGGGAGTATCAGCATCTGTATCCCCCGCTCAAGTTTCGCTGGGAGCGGCGGAAAACGCCGACATAGTGTTTTCGCTGCGGGTCCAGAATCAAATTCTTCCATATGCTACTACGAGCCCTCCTGGATACGAGAGCCACATCCGCGCAACTTCACCATTGGATACCCTGCTCGTCCCCTTCGCTTTCATCAAGAGTCACTCTCTCAATTTCACCTTTTCCGAGGAGCCCTGGGTCATCGATCTTCACAACCGCCGTGGAGATTCCTGGACATATGCCTACCCCGGACCCGCATTGAACGCCCTCCTGCCTCAGGACACGTATGACATCGTCATCAAGTTTGGTGACGAAGAAATCAGCACGATACTGAGACACGATGTCGAGGTCGAGGGCGACACGGATATTTTCATCGACAAAGCCGAAGCTGAATACACCATCGCCGTCGTCGGGACGGCATATGACGGAAGTTTGCTTCCCCTCAATTTCGCTCAGAGAATCATTGAGCACGAGAGTGGTTACGGGACGTTCACCAGCACGTTTTTCGGTGGTGACATGGATCAGGTCGATTCAAAAATGTCGAGCTTGGGCCAAGGATATACCCTGAGTGTTCGGACGAGCCACTTTCCCCTGCCCGGATCATCACTGCCGACGTTTCACGACGGCCCGAGGCATCGCTTCACCGATCTGGAAAGATCGGTTGTGATAACAAACTCGCCCGAACAGGTGACAGCCGTCGACTACCAATATGCCACGGACCCCGGCACGACGGAGCTGTTCGTGTTCGACAGTGTATGCGAAGCTGGTTCCTGTTCGACCCGCTACGACCCGGAAGGACCTTCTGCCAACAGAATCGAGGCGCCCTTCGTTAGAAGGGTCTATCTGGTTGCCGCGGAAGAGGAGACATTCTTTTTCAAACAGGACGTATACAGGACCGACGGAATCTTCTCTGTCGAGGATGCTGGAACAGTTCTATACAGCGGGCCCTACACCCGGATTCGTCCAGATGATATGTTGTTTTATCGTTTTTTGGATCTTGACAACCCCGTCTTTGAACTCTCAAGGCTTCCAGAAATCCGAATTCCTGTTCATTTTCCTCTCATTCGCTGGGCGGGGCGCACCTACAATCAAGCCAATGACATCATCAGATTGGGTGGTCTGGAAGACGGCGAGGGCAGGCACGCGTTTGGATATTTCCTTGACCGATATGGAACGATGAGGCGATCCTCATTTTCGTATTCGCTCACACAAGGCGATCAGTCCGTGTCAGAGGGAACGATTGTAGACCTGGAAATCGGACCTTATTTCACTGATATCCAGGCTTCACCGGGAGTCTATGACCTGGAACTTGGACACACGGGCATGAATGTCGCGGGCGAGGCTGCGACGTCCACAACACTTCTATCATTCGACACCGCGAATTCTGTCGATCCAAATCCTCCGTTCATCACGTCGTATTCAGTTTTATCAGATGGCCAGGTCGTTTCCTCACTGTCTCAACAGGCGACTAACACCATCGAGTTTGCCGTCTCCGATGACCAGATGGTGAATGAGGTTTCACTCGATTTCAGAGCGTCGAACGACAGTACCTGGACGAATTTGCCGACTCAAGTTCAAGAAGGCAACTACACAGCTGCCCTACCGGATTCCATGCTCGGCCAGTTTTATGACCTGCAACTTACGGCCGACGATGGCCAAGGAAACGCGCTCACATATTCATTGACGCCGGCTTTCCACGTATCGGGTCTGGCCATACCGCTACTGTCCTCGCCAGCATCCGGAGCTACGATGGTGCCTGTCCAGACCGAAATGAGCTGGTATGCCGTACCCGGTGCCACGTCGTATCACGTCCAGGTTGCCACAGATTCTTCTTTCACCACACTGATCCTGGATGATGCCGGTGTTTTGAATTTGTCGAGAGCCCTCGGGCCGCTCGATAGAGAAACTCATTATGTGTGGCGGGTTCGAGCAAACAACGCAGGGCAACCGGGCGCATGGTCCGTCGCGCGAGGATTCACTTCCGTACTTGGCTTACCTGCGGCTCCGGTTCTCCTTCTTCCGGAAAACGATGCGACTGATCAAACCATCCGGCCATCACTTTCCTGGGAAGCATTGGATTCGGCATTGGACTATCACGTTCAATTGGCGGAGGACGACACTTTTTCTCAATTGGTGTTCGAGGACTCCACCTTGGCATATCAAGCCACAGGAAAACTATTCTTGTCCTACGCGACGACCTATTACTGGCGTGTCCGGACCAGAAACGTGATCGGGAAAAGTGAATGGTCCGCCACCTTCAGTTTTACAATCGCAATAGGCACTTCGAGCGACGAAGAAGACGCTGGTCTTCCTCTGAGTTTCGCGTTGAATCACGGATACCCGAATCCATTCAGTCGGCTGGTTCAGATTCCTTTTGATCTGCCTGAAACGGCAAACGTGTCATTGAAAATCCATGACATCATTGGTAGGGAGATTGCCACGATCTATTCAGGAATCCTCCCGGCAGGACGTCATCGATACAATTGGGACGCTCTCAATCGACCTAGCGGTATTTACATTTACACCCTCACCGCAAATCATTTCAGTGCAACCCGCCAGTTGATCCTCATCAGATAGTGGTATGACGCAAACTCGGCGTGAGCTCACACAACACCGACCGGTCGTAGTGTGAAACCCTCGTGATCCATTGATTTACATGCGCGTTCAGAGTAACATTGGCACCCGCCTCAATCCACCCGGATGAAGGACACATAATTCTACCTGCCTCGGTGGCGGAATTGGTAGACGCATGCGACTCAAAATCGTATGTCCGTAAGGACGTGTGGGTTCGATCCCCACCCGAGGTACCCGAAAAGGCCCTGATTGTATGAATTTCATGCAATCAGGGCCTTTTTTGCATATCCATTTCCCGTGTCGAAAAGCAATCGAAAGGCTTCCCTTCTAGCCATATCCTGCGATCCGGTCCAATGAAGGTAAATCCCGGCCCGAAAAAGCCTTCGCCTGGAGTTAAGATCTGCCCGTTTTGGACGAAATAGCAGATAACGGCAACTTCACCCCTTGAGCCACTAACTCCTCGTATCAGGACATATACGTGTCGGTTTCTCGCAAAATCACCAGCGCATTCCTGTTCATCGCCGCAATGGTGGTGACAACAGGCTTTTTCAGTATTTATCTCTCCGGAAGAATTGACTCTATTCGTCAGGTCGAATTTCCCATGGAGCGATCTCTGCGCGAGGCTGAGGTCAGCATCTGGGAGGCGGTACACGCAGCAGATGCATATCGAAACACGGCGGACGAATTGTATGCCGATATGTATCTCAATCAGGTTCGTGAAGTAGAGGACTACTTTCGTCAGTATGCGGTCCTGAGTGATACCCCCACTGAAAGAGCTGCCGTCGACGAATTTGATATCGCGTGGAATTCTGCCGTTACCAAGGGCCACACCCTTCTGTCGGAGGTGTTGAGGCTCAAGGAAAAAGAAGAATTACTTTTTCAGATCGTAGACGAAGCAGATCACATTCTTGATTTCGAGATCCAGGAAGTGTTCAATCCAAATGATCGAAATCTCATGGAGAAGGAGCGCGCTGTCAGGGAGGTTGAAGTCAGCATTTGGGAAGCCATCCATGCGGTCACCCGGTACAGCGGATTGACGAGGCAGATCGGTAGAAAGGGACACGCTGAAGAAGACTTCGCCCAGCTGATGGAAGCACAGTTCGATGACGTTGAACTGTTCTGGGCCAAATACAAGGTACTGGCTACGTCTGAAAGCGAGGTTGTAGCCATAAATAGATTTGAAACGAGCTGGAGAAAGGCCAAGATTTTTGGTCGAAGTATGGTGGCGCTCGAAAATCAAGCAACAAAATCCGCGAACGAATTCAATTTGGCGGTCGGACGGGCGGATCAGATTATCGACGAAAAAATGCAGCCGTTCATCGCAGCGCGAGTTGAAGCACGAGATGAATCATCTCGCACGATGGGCGTCGCGTTGATTGTAGGTATTCTCGGAACGCTCGGAGCTATTCTTGCGGGGCTTTTCTACGCTCGATCTGCCGCGAATCCGATCCGAAAACTTCAGGACGCACTCGTCGAACTGGCGAACGGCAACCTCGAACATGAAGTCGGAATCGAACACCAGGACGAGTATGCGGAGCTGGCAAAAGCTTTTTATCAGTTGAGTGAACAGTTAAGTGCATCGAAGGCGGAGATCGCAAAAGAGTCCAAAGGAAGACTCAAGGCTGAGTCAGATGCAACGCTCGCTGCTTCGCGAGCCGCCGAAGCCACACTTTCATCAGAAGCCAAAAGCCGATTCCTGGCCGTCATGAGTCACGAGATTCGTACGCCGTTGATCGGCGTTCTCGGAATGGCAGGATTTCTTGCCGAATCCGACCTTGATGGAGAACAACGATCACATGTGGACATCCTCAACCGGTCTGGAAACGCCCTGCTCGAATTGGTAAATGACATCCTCGACTTTTCAGCAAATGAAGCAGGCGAGCTCAGTCTGAACGAGGAAAACTTTGATCTGAAGGACCTTGTTGACGATGTGTACCAATTGATGATACCAAACGCCCGGCAGAAAGGAATCGAGCTGATTACTGATTATGCGGTCGATTGCCCTGCTCGTTTTGTGGGAGATCCGATCCGGATCAGACAGATCGTGATGAACACGGTATCCAACGGCATCAAATTCACCTCCAAGGGAAGTGTACGAATAGAAGTGGAGCATGTAAGCCGCAAGAAAGGAGAATCGAACGTCAGCCTCACGATTCAGGACTCGGGTATCGGCATCGAAGCTGAGGACCAAAAGCGGATGTTTACTCCCTTCGAACAAATTGATGGCTCTTCGACACGATCTACCGGTGGGGTTGGTCTTGGACTGGCGATCATTAAGCAGCTTGTTGACGCCATGAAGGGAGAAATTGAAATCGACAGTACGCCTGGTCGCGGAACGGCGTTTCGAATGATTCTGCCCATGGCAGTTGCCAAAAACAAAAGGCGTGCGCCAAGAGGTGGATCGAAAATGGGCAGCACATCCGCCTAAAGCCAATGTCCGGCATCCGAGTGTTTTCGCAATAAACAGAGCCCCTGACACGTAGTCGAAAACGTATCAGGGGCTGACTTTTAGAGGCGGGAGTTCTCCTACTTCACCAGGATCATTGTTTTGCTCGTGCTAAAGCTCTCAGCGTTCAAACGGTAGAGATAGGTACCGCTCGGTAAATCCTCTGCGTTAAATCGGAACTCCTGAAGACCGGATGCCAAATCACCATCGTGAAGCACTCGCACTTCTCGTCCGGCAATGTCGTAGACGACGAGTGTGGCACGTTCACGCTGAGGCATCTGAAAACGAATAGTGGTCGTCGGATTGAACGGATTCGGATAATTTCCGAGGTCAAGCGAAGAAGGAATTTCAGGATCAGGAGTTTCTTCACTTGCCACATTGCTGTCTGGCGTGACTGTAACTTCAACGTCGAGTTCAATCTGTGTGCCGTAATAATCGGCTGCAGAGACGAGAACGGTATTGGAGTATGAACCGGGTTCAAGCTCTGCTGCCGACACCCTGAAAACGATTTCGGATGGCTCTCTGGACGGTAGGGATTCTTCGTCCATGCCGAGGATCCATTCAGCGTCATTTTCGCTTTCCGTGGTATAGAATACAGGAGCAATGCTCGGGTTATACGCGGTCTGTGTGACGTAAACAGTTTCTCCTTCACGTACTTCAACGTGAATGGTGCCAGTCTGAACTACGGTTGGAGGGGCGTGATGATAGAACTCTTGAACCGTGCGAAATCCATCGTTTGTAGGTCCGGCCATTACCTGAACCGAGCCTTCCGAAAGAGGGCAACTTCCTTCGAGTCTTGGTTGGTCACACGTCTCGCATTCCCTGCCCGCAAACACTTCTTCGGTTGTAGAGAACGGTGTCGTCTCCATGCCGGACGTGTCGACATGTTTCGCTTCCGAGAGATCCAGGGTCAGATCCACTGACGCCACCTGCCAGTCGGCAGACCCGGAATCGCTCAAATCTCGAGGCATCGAAACAGTTTTTGATGCGATTAAACAAAGTGTTTCTCCCTGCTGCAACCACAGATCAACAGGATGTTCGAACAAGCCATCAAATCCTGTATCTGTAACCTGACGGTGTACGTCCAGGCTCAAATTCAGGCTTCCTTTTGGAGCTGCCTCCCGTTCCATCAGCTGGATTCCGAGATAGGCATCTCCTCCTTCCACAAAATGTACACCTTCCAAACGTGTCCATGAACCGTCAGCCGATAGTACGGCGGCATACCATTCGCCCGCATCGAGACAATCGACACTTCTAGCCGTTGATCTGAAACGGATTGCAGCCTCTCCGTTCGGTTCGATTTCCATTGGTTGACGGTCAATTTCGCAGTCAGCGTCTTCACGGAAATCTTCGTCCCGTGAAAAGAAAAGCGTCAGACTTGCTGTGTGGGGCTCAGACGTATTGTTGACAGCTTTGACATCGACCCCAAACGTTTCGTCGAGATTTCTGTGATTGGGATTCTCTTCATCCTCGTTACTCCAGGTGGCGTTCACCTCTTCTAGAGTACCTGTTGCTGCCGAACCCATCGTTCCTGATAGACTGGATGTGTTCCTCATCTCTTCTCCAAACACGATGATGATCAGCGCCAGAGAGACAGTGACCAAGCTGATGACCATCCACTTTTTCTTTGCGGGGCGAGACGGAGGGGCGGAGGCGGGTTGAAATGACATGTGATCTTCTCCTGATAAGGCGTTTTATAAAATACAATTCTGACAGAAAGAAGTTGGTTACGACGTTGAAAGTAGCGATTCGAGATGCGTCACCTGCCGATGGTTTCAAATTTCAATATGTTGTCAGGGTCAGCAATGAGACTTTCGCAAACTCAACTTAATCTCCAGCAAACACATACCGTGACACTTCCATTATCCCGCCGCTTAGGTTCGCTGGACGCCCTTCGTGGGCTGACCATTGCGGCCATGCTACTGGTCAACAATCCAGGCTCCTGGAGCAATATATATTGGCCACTCGAACACGCTGCCTGGAACGGATGGACGTTTACGGATCTCGTTTTCCCATTCTTCCTTTTCATGGTCGGCATTTCGATGATGTACTCGTTCCCGAAACGACTTGCTGCGGGAGCGTCGCGAAGAGAATTGTTCGCTCACGTAGTCCGGCGGTCGGCGGCTCTGATGCTTCTGGGCTATTGGGGAGCGTCCTGGACCCGCCTTTTTTGGACCGGAATGGACTCCGGTGGAGTATTATCGATAGTTCTGCGAATCGGATTTGTGGCCGGGGTCACAGGTGCGGTGGTGCTTCTGGCCGGGACCCGATTCCCGAAACGATGGTGGATCATCTTCGGCGCGGGCGCAGCCTGTTTCTTCGCCGCAGCCGTGGGATCCGGCTTTGACGATTCACTTCTCATACGCATTGCCAGTCTTCGCATTCCAGGCGTGCTTGTTCGCATCGCCTGGTGCTACGTTCTTGCCTCCGCCATTTATTTCCTGACTCCCTCTCGTCGCGATCTCATCAGGTGGATCGTAGTCATGCTCGCCATCTACGCGATCTGGATGCTGTGGATACCCATTCCCGGATTCGGCACACCCGACCTGAGCATGGGATTCCCGAACGCGGATACACCAGCCGGCGATCTGTTCTCAAATTGGGCGTTTTTCATCGACTATCATGTTTTTGGCTCCCATACCTGGAGTTTCCGCCAACTGCACGACGCCGACGGAGTCCTTATCTGGTCCTTCGATCCGGAAGGTCTGATCAGCACCATTCCAGCCACAGCCTCAGTGCTGTTTGGGATTTTGACAGGACACTGGCTCCGACGCGAAGACACAGATCAACAGACTAAACTCACTGGCCTTTTTGTTGCCGCGGGATGGCTGCTGCTGGCTGGACTCATCATGAGCATCTGGATGCCCATCAATAAGCGCATCTGGACGAGCTCCTACACCGTATTCACCGCCGGTATGGCGCTCGCTACGCTCGCCATCCTCTACCATGCAATCGACATGAAAGGCCTGAACCGATGGGCGACCCCTTTTATCGGTTATGGACGAAATGCCATTTTTGCGTTCGTCGCTTCAGGTATGATGGCTCAGGTATTGGGTCAGATCCGGGTCGGCGACACATCCCTGAAAGGTGCCATCTACAACGCGTTACCGGGCAGTCCGGAATTCGCTTCATTCCTATTTGGAATTGCGTTTGTATCTCTCTGGGCGGCCGTAGCCTGGATGATGGATCGTAAGTCACTTTATTTCAAGGTGTAACGACCACGTTCTCGACCAAAATCACGTTTCTCCGTTCAAGCGGGCCGTGAAAGCTTCTTTTTTCGCGTCAGGAAACGAACCGCGAAAATCACGAGCAATATCGCTCCGTATATAAGCGGCTCGCTGGTTTCGAGCTTGACCTGCCACAAAAAATGTAATACGCCCAGCACGGCCACGGCGTAGATTGACCTGTGCAATCGCGTCCACTTCTTCCCGCCCATTCTTCTGATCCATCCTGAAGTGCTCGTTACCGCCATCGGGATGAGTAGAACCCAGGCGGCAAATCCGACAAGCACCCAATTGTGCTCTGCGACATCCTGGAGAATGGCTCCAAAATTCAACCGATGGTCGAACACGAAATAGCTCAGGACGTGAAGGGTCGCATAAAAAAACGCAAAAAGACCGATTGGCCTTCTGAGCGTCGTCAGCTTATTGTACCCCGAGAGCCGGCGCAGAGGCGTGATCGAAAGAGTGACGAACAGAATAACGAGAGCTCCGGTACCGGTCCAGTGCTGAATCAGCTCAACCGGATCATCGACAAAGCCGCCGCCAGAGAACCTACCAAAAAGAAAAATGCGATCAACGAGAATAAGCAGCGGTAGGAGAGCCGCCAGCCAGATCGCTACCTTTATCCACCGCATGGGCTTGGTCCACCGCATGGGCCCGAACCTAAAGCGCGCCATCAATAGTACTTGCGAAGATCCATGTCCGCATACATGGACCCTACTTCTTCTTCGTATCCGTTAAACATGAGCGTTTCTCTTCTGAAAAACTCACCGAGGCGTCGCTCCGTCGCTTGAGACCACCGAGGATGATTGACCTCCGGATTTACGTTGGCATAAAAACCGTATTCCCGAGGTATTGCCTCGTTCCACGTCGTCCGAGGTTGCCTTTTGGTAAATCGGATCCTCACGATCGACTTGCCGCCTTTGAAGCCGTATTTCCACGGCACGATAAGCCTGATGGGCGCGCCATTCTGAGGAGGTAGTGTTTTTCCGTATACACCCGTAACCATCAGTGTCAGCGGATTGAGGGCTTCGTCCATCCGAAGGCCTTCAACATACGGCCAGGGAAGGACAGGGCTCAATTGGCCGGGCATACGTCGATTGTCCAGCAAAGTCGTGAATTCAACGTAGTTCGCTTGCGTGGTCGGTTTCAGCCGTTCAATCAGACTTTTGAGCGGAAAGCCATTCCACGGAACGACCATGCTCCATCCCTCAACACATCGGTGTCGATAGATGCGCTCTTCGACTTCAAATCCGTCGATCAATTCCTCCAAATTCCAGGTGCGCTCTTCTTCGACCTCTCCATCAACCTTTACTTCCCAGTTGTCGGTCTTGAATCCCTGTGCATTCCTTGCCGGATCTTCTTTGCCGGTTCCGAACTCATAGAAGTTGTTGTATCCGGTGACAGTTTCCCACGGTGTGAGATCATCGTCAAGGCCTGACAGAACTTCATCAGACACGACGCGCATATCCCGATCATTTCTGGCGAACACCCCTCCCGCTACGAGAGCTCCACCTACACCGGCAGCCGAAGCCTTGGCGATGAAGGCTCGACGATTCATGAACAGTTTTTCGTCCGTGATGTCTGCGCCTGTCAGATCCGGAGCTTTTTTGAAGTACATCGGCTCGATGATTGTCTTTCTGGCAGATGAATACATCAAGCGCGTCTTCTGGTTTCACCACCCTCGACCGAGCCAGTGATCAGGAGTCATCCTGGCTTGCTCCGCCACCAAACAGTCGATAGTCCAGCGACAGCCTACCGGCGCCGAATATCAGTGTGAGAGCGAGAAGAAACAGAACCAGCATCGACAGTTCTAGCGACTGATTTGTCGAGGCGAAACCCCATTCAACAGCCACGAAAAATGTCGCGTTTGCCATTATCGGGATCTGGATGAGAGCAGCAATCCGAGTCATCAATCCCACAGTCAGCATCAGTCCTCCGATCAGATGCGAAAACGCCACCAGGCCACTGGCACCGGAAATGTCTCTACCGGGCGCCAGTTCAGCCAGTGACTCCGGATTCATCAGGAATGCAATCCCGCGCACAGCCAGGGCGAGGCCCAGAAAGACGCGGATGACGTCCCAGCCCCAGGAATTATGGGTAACCTGCCAACGGATCAGTTGCTGATACTTGTTCATTCCGATTGTCGAATCACTCATGCTACCGATTCCTCTACAAATTCGGGAAGATCAACCCAGAGTGGGTCTCCCGGTGGTTTAAAATTTCTGGTCGCGACGAAATTCCATCCGTCGTGAAAATTGAGTTTGAACTTGCCGCCACCAAATTTTGCTGACAGGTATTCTTCAGGGTTGTTAAGCAGATCAAATCGCTCCCTGACATGGCCCTTGTCAAGACACTTGAATCGGACAGATCCTCGCCAGGGCTCCTGAACGAGTATCGTGACGAGCGAGCGTCCGAGCGTCTCGAAGAAAGCCTGTTGCAATTCATCATCGGTCGGTTCGGGCGATGCTGTTTTTACTTTCTTCGTGACATACTTCTCGTAGAGTGGCCACACCCAATCCATCTTATTCCTCCCGCAGCGCCCAGCTGAAAAAGAAAAAGAAAAATCCAACGATGGCAAAAAGAAGCGCCGCAGTAACGGCAACTTCTGCGGGAGTAATTTCAAACGGTAGCGCCTCCAGTCCAATGATCATCACGACGCAAGCCGCGCTGACGGAAACGACATATTTCCCCACCACAGCGATATTGGCTGCGATGCGGGTCATGTCATTATTCAGAGATGACTCGTGTTGGCGGATCTGTTCCTGAATTTCTTCAAGCTCATCTGCCCTGAGTTGGTCTGCGTCTTCCACTTTCTTCTTGAGCTCGACAGTCAGCACCCGCAGCCGCGCCTGTCGCTCAAGTTCGTCGTCTTTGCCTTTGACAAATATCAGGTAGTCCAGCGAGAACTGTCCTGAACCCAAGCGGAAGATGATGGCCAGAAGCAACAGAACAATCACGGACAATTCGAACGACTGGTCCGCCATGAACGGACCACCCTGAACGAGAGAGATGACCACTGCTCCAACCAGAACCGGAATCTGAATCAGGGCAGCAAACTGGCTCAGTAGCCCCACAGACAGCAAAATGCCACCGAGAAGATGCGCGATGATGACGACGATCAGGAGGATCGATGGAAGGAACTGGTCCATTCCCGCGCTTTCAACCAACTGTAGAATTCTGGAAGAGTCGCCGATAAACAGGACGCCCCTGATGAATAACGCAACCCCGATAAAGATGCGGGTGAAGTCCAGCGCGAAATCTGTGTGGGACCTGGACAGATCCAGGATTTTTGTTGGTGCACTCATGTGATGTCCGGGATGAATTCCAACTGGTGCCGATGATCAATGTCCATATCAATGTAAGCGGACGTTTCAGTAAAGAGCAACCTTACATTTGATTGCGGGGAATTACCGGTTGACTTTGATCCTTTGATAACAATTCTCGATATTCTTGAATGCGATTTCGTTTGCAGGTATTCAGCTGCCGACACGTCGGTCAAATTATCATCATCCTACCACACTCGTCATTATGAAACGACTCCCACTCATTCATTCCTTTCTGGTGCTCTCCCTCCTCTTCATCTCCGCTTGTGGCGGCGGTGAAAGCGGCGAATCTGCCGACTCCGGTTCCTCAGATGCTCCAGCTGCAGCCGCAGCTGACTCTACACCGATGGGAACGGCATCCGTCAGTGGAACGATTTCATTTGAAGGCACGGCTCCTGCAATGCCAAATGTCCGATTGAATCGGGAGTGTTCTGAAGTGAGTGATGGGCACACTGCACAAAATGTGGTCGTCAACGATAATGGCACATTGAAAAATGTGTTTGTGCAGGTCACAGCGGGCCTTCCAGATGGATACTCATATGCCCCACCATCCGATCCTGTCGTTTTTGACCAGGCAGGATGCAAATACACGCCACACGTCTTCGGCGTCCAGGTGGGTCAGGAAGTCAAAATCCTCAACAGTGACCCCTTTCTGCACAACCTGAATGCATTGGCTGAGCAGAATCGACCATTCAACTTCGGTATGCCCAAACAGGGAGACGAAAGACTCCGCTCTTTCCGGGTCACTGAGACCATGATGAAAATCAAATGTGATGTACACCCGTGGATGGGTGCCTACGCCAATGTTACGGATCACCCGTACTTCTCTGTGAGCGGGGACGACGGTAGTTTCTCCATTGGGGACCTCCCGGCTGGCACGTACACGATTTCGGCATGGCACGAAGAGTACGGCGAGTCTGTGCAGACAGTCACCGTGGGTGACGGCGAGTCTGCCGCAATTTCTTTCTCATTCGCAGCAGCGTCTTGACGCGATTTGAGCAAAGCATTTTCTCAGAATCAGATAAAAAGAGGCCTATGATGTACTGACGGGACGGTACCACTGAACGGGTACCACGCAGTATCACAGGATCCTCTCATCAACACCTGGTCTATTATGACACACGGAATTGAGCCGGAGTCCGGTGGTATGGCAGTGAATGAAGGACACGAGGCGAGCGAAGACCATCACCACGAGGAAGCCAGCTTCTGGCGCAAGTATATATTCTCGACCGATCACAAAGTAATCGGTCTGCAGTACGGGTTTACCGCGCTGCTATTCCTACTGTTCGGTTTCAGCCTGATGATTCTGATGCGCTGGCAGCTGGCGTATCCCGGCGAACCAATTCCGTTCATTGGATGGTTGTTCAGCGATGAAACGGCTCCGGGTGGTGTGATGCTTCCCGAGTTCTATAACCAGCTGGGAGCGATGCACGGGACGATTATGGTGTTCCTTGGAGTCGTTCCGCTGGCTGTGGGAGCATTCGGTAATTACATCGTCCCCCTTCAGATTGGTGCGCCGGACATGGCGTTTCCCAAGCTGAATATGGCGAGCTACTGGGTCTTCGCCGTTGGTGGCCTCATCATGTTGGCCTCGTTTATGGTACCCGCAGGCGCGGCAAAAGCCGGCTGGACATCATATCCACCGCTGTCGAATATTGAGACCATGGGGCAGACGATGTGGCTGTTCGGAATGGTGTTTCTCATAACCTCTTCCCTGCTGGGAGCCGTGAACTTTCTGGTCACGATCATCCAGCTTCGCGCCGAAGGCATGACGTATTTCCGCATGCCCTTCTTCACCTGGACACAGCTGGTAACTGCCCTCTTGCTTCTTCTGGCCTTCCCGCCTCTCGAAGCGGCCGGCATCCTGCAACTGTCGGATCGACTTCTGGATACCAGTTTCTTTATGCCGTCCGGCTTGGTAATCAGTGGGGAAGTTCTTGATATAAGCGGAGGTGGTAGCCCTCTGTTGTGGCAGCACCTTTTCTGGTTTCTGGCTCACCCCGAGGTATACGTCCTGATTCTGCCTGCGATGGGAATTGTGACGGAAATCATTGCAAACAACACTCGCAAGCCTATCTGGGGACTGAAACTCCTCATTTACTCGATCATCTTCCTCGGATTCATGTCATTCATCGTGTGGGCCCACCACATGTTCATCACCGGTATGGGGACGAGCCTGAGTACGTTCTTCCAGATCACAACCATGATCATATCCATACCCTCGGTCATTGTGCTTTCGGGACTTTTCCTCACCCTGTGGGGAGCGTCCATCCGATTCACAACTCCGATGATGTTCGCTCTGGCATTCCTGCCGATGTTCGGGCTCGGAGGTCTGACCGGATTGCCGCTGGGCCTCGCCCCGACGGACATTCCACTCCACGACACGCTGTATGTAATTGGTCACTTCCACTACGTCGTGGCGCCCGGTACCATTTTCGCCCTGTTCGCCGGTATCTACTATTGGTACCCGAAAGTCACCGGACGAAAAATGAACGATACCCTCGGAAAGATTCACTTCTGGGGATCGTTCATCGCAATGAACGGCATCTTCTTCCCCATGTTTTTCCAGGGTCTGGCCGGAGTTTCACGTCGCCTCTATGATGGTGGCGCCAGCTATGATTTTGCGGAAGGAGTGATTCACTTCAACGAATTCATGTCGATCTCGGCATTCATTCTGCTTGCGTTCCAGGTTCCATTCATCATCAACTTTTTCATGAGCATCAAGAAAGGGAAGAAGGTGGATTCGAATCCGTGGGAGGCCACGACGCTCGAATGGACAGCCACTACTTCGCCACCGTTGGGACATGGCAATTTTGAAGAAGTCCCCTCCGTTTACCGCGGCCCATACGAGTACAGCGTACCCGGAGCCGATTCGGACTTTTCACCACAGAACCAGCCTTAGACCCCACAATAATGGATATTCCCTATACCGTAAAAACTCGGCCGGATACCGGGGTTAACAACGCCAAACTCGGCATCTGGCTGTTCCTGGCCTCCGAAGTCATGCTCTTCGGTGGTTTGTTCTCCGCATACATTTTCCTTCGCGTCGGCGCTCCTGTTTGGCCGGGCCCACTTTTGGATCATGTCTATACGCACGCCTCAGAGGTCCTCAACGTCCCTCTGGCCACCATCAATACGATGGTACTGATCGGATCTTCAGTTACGATCGTGATGGCGTGGGCTTCCCTTGCGATGGGCGACTTCAAGAAGTACAAGATGTACATGCTGATCACCATACTGTGTGGATTCGCATTTCTCGTCATCAAGTATTTCGAATACAGCGACAAATTCTCCCACGGATATTTCCCGGAAGAATCAACGTTTCTTGCCATCTATTTCGTCCTGACCGGACTGCACATGATCCACGTGATCGGTGGCATCATCGTAAACCTCTATTTCTGGGGACCGGGAGCCAAGATGTGGGACACCGATCCTGATCGTTTCAAACATCGAATCGAAATTGCCGGTCTGTACTGGCACTTCGTGGATATTGTCTGGATCTTCCTTTTTCCGACCATTTACCTGCTTTAAATCATGTCAGAATCTCATTCACACGAGGACGTTCAGAAGCACATCAAAACCTATTTGATGGTCTTCGCCTCTCTGGCGGTGCTTACCATCGTGACGGTGGCGGTCGGATATATCCATCTACCGATTTGGCCTGCTTTGATCGCCGCGCTCGTTATCGCATCCATAAAAGGTGGACTGGTCGGGGCGCATTTCATGCACCTGCTTTCGGAGAAGAAGATGATTTACCATCTTCTGATTCTCACATTTGTCTTCCTGTTTTTCATGTTTTTGCTGTTCATTTGGGCGTACAACGATCAGCAGGGCGTTCATAGTCTGCTGATATTTATTTAGCACCGACAAGAGCATGTCACTGAAGAATTTACATCTCGCCTTCGTCACGGTCTGCTCATTGCTGTCCGTGTTGTTGGCATATTATGCTTTTACCAATCTTGCCGGACCGATGCGAATCGTTTGGAGTCTTTCGGCGATTGTCGCTGCTGGACTGATCATGTACTACGGTGTTCGTTTTCGTCGGAAAATGCAAGACGCCTCCTTTCGATAATATTTCGAGAGTGAAGCGTAAATCACACCTGAACTAGAAAACGTGTGACATTATGAATCGAACCAGAATTGCTTCTGGCTGTGCTGTACTCATGTGCTGGGCTGTGATGCCAGCGCTTGCCAGTGCATGCGAGCGTTGTTTCGGTGCGGGATCTGATGCGGCTGCCGTTCAGGCAGTGTCGTCGTCGATGTTCGCACTGTTGATGATGACGGTTGTCGTTTTCACCGGCTTGCTCTCCTTTGTCCGCAAAATTGCGGGAAACGAGACTCAGCTCGAAGATGGACAATGCCGTCCAACCCTTTCCTCCTCCAATGACCACTCGTCAGAGAACACATCCTCATAAGAATCCATGAGAGACTTTCTTGATATCAGCCACCTCTTGGGCCTTCCTGATGCCGCTTCAGCTCATGCCGGAGATATTGACTACATGATGGCACTGGTCCACTGGCTCATGTTATTTCTGTTTGTGGGTTGGGGAGGCTATTTCCTGTACGTGCTCTTTAAATTCCGCGCGTCGAATAACCCAACTGCCAGCTACACCGGCGCCAAGGGCACCTTTTCCAAGGTTCAGGAAGTTGCGGTGATTCTATTCGAGTCAGCCCTTCTTGTTGGTTTCGCATTTCCGATCTGGGGCGAGCTGAAGAATGATTTTCCTGAAGCTGAAGCAGCCTTTGAGGTCCATGTCATCGCCGAGCAGTTCAAATGGAATGTCCATTATCCAGGCCCCGACGGCGAGTTCGGTCCGCGTGATCCGAATCTTGTAGATACGGCGATCAATCCAATAGGACTCGACATGAGTGATCCGGCATCTGCGGACGACCTCGTGATGCCCGATGAACTTTATTTGCCCGTCGATCAGGAAGTAATCGTGACGCTTACGTCAAAAGACGTAATTCACAGCTTCGGTGTCCCGCAGATGAGGGTCAAGCAGGACGTCATTCCGGGGCTGTCGATCCCGATCTGGTTTACGCCCAATGTCGTCGGCGAATACGAGATTGCGTGCGCCCAGCTCTGCGGACTCAGTCACTATCGTATGAAAGGATACGTCACTGTCGCGCCCATTGCAGAAGTCAATGCGTGGATCGATGACATGGCATCAGGAGCGTTTTAGGAAAGTCAAACCCCATGCCCAACAACACCACGTTTTCTCCCCATCGTCTGATCAAATTGCAACGGAAAATGACGCGCAAAGGTGGGATGACACTTTATCGCGCCCTTCCTTTTGCAGCCGTGATGCTGCTCCTGGCCGTCGTTGGTGCTTATTTCGCACTTCCGGCCGAAGCAGTTCCGCTTCAGAACCTCCAGGATGCAAATCCAGACTACCGTCAATTGCCGTTCATCAGCAGCCGGGTGGCGATGTGGGTCGTGGCGCAGTTACACCTCATGTTTGCGGCGTTTGTGCTGGCCGTCCCGATGTTTGCTCTCATCATCGAGGTCATCGGGTATAAAACGGGCGAAAAGCGATACGATCACCTCGCCTACGAGTTTACCAAGCTGCTTTCGGTGTCCTTCTCGTTCACCGCTGCGCTAGGAGCGATGCTGACGTTCCTTTTGATCATCCTCTACCCCGCTCTGACGCAGTATATGGTCAAGATTTTCAGCTGGACATTCCTGCCCTACGTCGGACTGTTCTTCCTGGAAGCCATTTTCCTCTACAGCTATTACTACGGCTGGGGCAAGTTCAACCCCAAAACACACATCGCGCTCGGTGTTATGCTCAACGTCGTGGGAACGGCCATCATGTTCATTGCCGATGCCTGGCTAACGTTCATGAACACGCCGAACGGAATCGATGCAGCGGGTGAACTGGTAAGCTTATCGGGCGCCATCAACAATTTCATCTGGATGCCGATCAACATCCATCGAATCATCGCCAACGTAGCGTTTGGTGGATCGATTGCAGCGGCGTACGGAGCGTACAAGTATCTCGGAGCTAAGACCCAGGAAGAACGCGAGCACTACGATTGGATGGGGTACATCGGCAACTTCATCGCCATCAGTGCCTTCCTTCCCCTGCCGTTCGCTGGCTACTGGTTGGGTAAAGAAATCTATGCGTATTCCCAGAGCCTGGGGATCACACTCATGGGAGGGACCTTTTCCTGGCTGTTTATCATTCAGGCGGTCCTTATCGGGAATCTGTTCCTCGCTGCGAACTACTATCTCTGGGTATCGATGGAGCGAATAGAAGGCGCACATCGATATCGCAAATTCATCAAGTATCTCCTGGGTGCGATCGCCACGAGTTTCCTGGTTTGGGCGACACCCCACTCCCTTGTGGCGTCGATTGAAGAGGCCCGGGCCATGGGAGGATCACACCATCCGATTCTCGGTGTCCTCGGGGTCATGTCCGCCAAGAATACAGCGGTGAATGTCCTTATTCTGTCGACATATATAAGCTTTCTGTTGTACAGGCGTGGTAACAAAGAAGCGGTCGTGCCTTGGGCAAAAACCGGGAAAAACATTCAGCTCGGAATATTTGTCGCTGTGGTGTTGTTCGTGATTTTCCTTGGTGTTTACGGATATTTCGTTGAAGCGACCGTTCGCATCGGCCTCTCCGTACCACAGGTACTGTCCGTTCTTCTGGCCATGATCGTTATCACCATAATAGATGTCTTCCTCTTCAAGGGTGCCAAGACCACCGGTGAGATAAAATGGGGCGAGATTGGAAATCGAGCCCAATATGCGCTCTTCTTTATTGCCATCACATTTGCCTGGACGATGGGTCTGATGGGCTACGTGCGGGCTGGAATGCGTCAGCACTGGCATGTTTACGGTGTGATTGAGGACACGTCCGTCGATGCATTTACACCGACTCTTGGCTACGCGGCGAATGTCGTTTCAGTGACCGTTTTCATTTTCTTCTGTTTCATTGCCGTAGTCTTCTGGCTCGCCGGACTTTCAGGCAAGAAGCCCTGGCAACCAAAACAGAAAGCTGCCGATAGCGGCGAGGAGGCGCAGTCATGAACAACGCAATCAAGATTTTCATCTTTGTGCTGTTGACGATAGCCTTTTACAGCTACGTCGGCCAGATGGTACCCCAGAAGATCACATACCCTCCACAGAGCACGGAGCTGTCTGCTGACTTGACTCCTGCACAGTTGGCTGCAGCCGGAGAAGAAATTGCGAGCGGAAAGGGCACCTGTCTGACCTGCCACACCATTGGGTCTCCACCAGAAGGGTTACGCTTTCCGGACCTGGGAGGTATCGGAAGTCGCGCTGCAAGTCAAAAAGCCGGAATGAGTGATGTTGAGTACCTCGCCGAGTCGATGTACGATCCGAATGCGTTCGTCGTGGAAGGATTTCTCGCCGGTATGCCTTCCATTGGCGGCCCACCGATCAATCTGACTGACAACGAAATCCTGGCGGTACTCGCGTATCTGCAGAGTCTCGGTGGGGAGCCAACGGTGACGCTGGACACTGTGCTGCCTTGGCAACGCGACGAATCGGAACAGCCTGTTTCTGCACCGGCAACGGCTGCGACCGCACCGGGTGCAGGACTGGACGGGCCCGGCGTCTTCGCGGCTTATGCCTGTTCGACATGCCACGCCATCAATGACGATACGAGAATGGTTGGCCCGAGCCTCTACGATGTCGGCTCGCGACTGACTACTGCCGAAATCTACGAGGCCATCATGGATCCCGACGCTACAGTCGCGGAAGGCTATCCGGGAGCAGCCATGAAAGCCATGCTCGACGGTACTGGCTTTTATCAGAAGGTCTCGACGGAGGAATTGAAAGCCCTCGTTGATCACCTCGCCTCGCAGACAGGAAACTAATCCCCTGATTACACCATGAATCTGCTGGTATTACTTGGCATAATTGCCGTCCTGATCGGTCTTCGGTTTTTGAAACCGAATGCTCTCGGCTGGGCGGCTGCCACATGGATCGCCCTTTTCGTCGGCTTCAAGTACGGGATTGATCCTCCCTTGCCCTCTTCGATCCTGAATATGTTCATGGGGATCGTTTCTCTGGCGCTCGTTACCTACCTGACAGCCGCCAACGATCGAATGAAGGAAATTGGTGGCAACATCGTCACTTTTCTTGTTTCAAAAAAATACCAGTGGGCTCTGTTGGCCGTATTGATTCTGCTGCCCTTGCTCGTTGCTTTCCAGGTATATCGGGGAATGACACAAGCTCCGCAACCCCCCGTTTCGGGAAGGACGATTCATCCTGTCCCCCCGACTACGGTTTCGGTAAACGGCGCACAATTCAACGTCATCGAATCCCACAATCCTTACAGGGAGCTGGAATCAAGCGATGCCAATGCGTTTGCAGCGCATGTCGAGAATGGCCGCCGCGTCTACTATCAGAATTGTGTTTTCTGCCACGGCGACAACATGGAAGGAGACGGCATCTTTGCCCATGGTCTGGATCCCATCCCTGCAAATTTCCAGGATGCCACGACCATTGCAATGCTCCAGGAATCCTACCTGTTCTGGAGAATTGCCAAAGGTGGCCCAGGACTACCCGCGGAATCTACTCCCTGGTTGTCCGCCATGCCCGCCTGGGAGCTCTTTCTCACGGACGAGGAAATATGGGATGTCATCCTGTTCCTCTACGACTACACGGATCAGCGACCCAGAGAAAACGAGGAAGTACATTGAAATATTTGACTGCCATAGCCGCCCTCCTCGTATTCAGCGCTCCGGCATTTGCCCAGAATGTTGATCTGGGAACGGATGCGCAGCGAGAAGCTGGTCGATTGCTCTACAATAACAAATGTGCCCAGTGCCACGGACTGAGCGGCGATGGTATCGGGCCCGGGACGGATTTCTTTCGTCCGGAGCCTCGAGACTTTACCAGAGGCACGTTCAAATTCAGAACGACTGCAAGTGGCGAGTTGCCAACCGATGACGATATCCGAAGATCGATCCGGCGTGGCATGCCGTACACGGGAATGCCGCCTTGGCCACAACTCTCCGATGCGGAAATTGACAATCTGGTATACCACCTCAAGACGTTTTCGGACTTTTTCTCGGGACCGTTTGCGGAAGTAACTGCTCTCGAATTGCCTGATCCTCCGTCCATCTCGGACGAGTCCATCGCTCGCGGACGAGAGGTGTTTCTCGAAAACCAGTGTGTCGACTGCCATGGCGATCAGGGACGTGGAGATGGCACGTCTGCTCCCACACTCACGAACAGTTGGGATCTACCCATTCGTGCTGCAGACCTGACCAAGCGCTGGACGTTCAGGGGTGGAAACACGCGTGCGGACATCTTTCGCACCTTCAATACCGGTCTGGATGGATCGCCCATGCCATCCTACGAAATTTCTCCCGTCGAAGACGCGTGGGCCCTTGTTGACTATGTCTACTCACTCTCTCGAGATGAACCGGATTACTCAACCTATGCGACAAGTATGTCGACCGATGCCGAAATCGATATTTCTGCAGGCACAGACGGGTTTTCTTCCGCTCCCGAGGCCTTTTTTCCTATTGTGGGTCAGGTCATTGAGCCCGGAAGGTCGTTTTCTCCCGGTGTGAATGCTATCAGCGTGCGGGCAATGCACAATGCCGAGAGCGTCGCCATTATGCTTCAGTTCAATGACATGAGTCCTCAGACTACCGGGGTGAATGGACCGGATCTTGATGTTCCCGTCTGGCCAAACGACACTGACACTACGCAGGCGTATTCGGATGCAGTTGGACTTCAGTTCCCGACCTCTTCCGGCGGAGCCGGCCTCCCGTATCTCATGTTTGGCGATTCAAATGCATCTGTGGATCTGTGGTTTGCCGATATGTCGAGTGGTGAAAGCACCCATTATGTAGGAAGCGGCAGTGACAATATCACCGTCGATGGTCCTGACGTCGAAACATGGACTTCGTTTGATGACGGACAATGGACCGTGATCATGAAGCGGGACAGAGTAGTCGACACTCACGCGGAATTTACTGACGGTTCGTTCACACCCATGCTGCTATCGGTTTGGGACGGATTCAACAGAGAGCGTGGAAACCGACGTGGACTCACGTCGTGGACGTATCTGTATCTGGAGCCTGCAGAAACCGAGTCGCCGGTCATGCCCATGGTGTGGTACGGAATGATTACGTTGGTAATCGGGATCGGAATCACCGGACTCGTTCGCCGTAAGTATTCAGATCAGGTAAGCTAATTTCGCGTTTCGCGAAATTAGCCAGAAACCGCAAGTCGAGGAAGTGAAGGAGAATCGAAGCGAAGAGGACATATCGACCAGCACTGGTATCATGGAATCTCACCAAGAAGTGTAACCTTGCGTGTCCCCACTGCTATATGGACGCGGGTGAGAGCGCCGAAGAAGAGCTGAGCACAGAGGAGTGCATGTCCCTCATCGATGAGATGAAGGCCATGGGTACTGAGATGCTCATTCTGACCGGCGGCGAACCTCTTCTGAGGCGCGACATCTATGATATCGCCTCAAAAGCATCCAGTTTGGGAATGTGGGTGGTGATGGGCACAAACGGAGTCCTCGTCAACGAGCACGTTGCCCAGAAAATGGTGGACTGCGGTGTAAAAGGTGTCGGGATCAGCATCGATTCTGTTGATCCGGAAAAACATAATGCGTTTCGTGGAGGCCCGAACGCGTGGAAATATTCAGTCCGCGCCCTTGAAATCTGCCGTGACCATGGACTGGAAGTATTGGTACAGTCCTCGATCATGCAGGAAAACCGCGAAGAACTTCGGGACTTGCTGGAATTTGCCAAGAGCAAAAATGCCTGGTCCTTCAACCTGTATTTCCTGGTTAAGACAGGCCGGGGAATGGAATTGAGTGACCTTTCGGCTGAAGAAACGGAGCAATGCATCCGTGAAATGATCGAATACCAGAGTGATTTTGAGCCCATGTTCATCCGGGCCAAATGCGCCCCCCAATTCAAGCAGCTCTCCTATGAAATGGGACGAGGTGGCCTTGAGAGCGGTGGATGCATGGCCGGCACAGAATATTGCCGTATCACCCCGGAGGGCAATGTTACGCCCTGTCCATACATGGACGTGGTGGCCGGAAATGTGCGCAACGAAGGCTTTACTGAGGTTTGGAAGGCGTCAGAAGTCCTGCTGAATCTGCGCGACACATACAAATTGAAGGGTCGATGCGGCTCGTGCGAGTTCAACGAGCTTTGTGGAGGATGTCGCTGCCGGGCATATTCGGCAACAGGCGACTACTTGGCGGAAGATCCTGCATGCAGATATCAGCCGGGGACCATGGAGGCCCCCTCAATGCTGGATGTAGCTTTTTCAGATCCTGTCGCTGCTCGCTTGGACAAAATCCCCATTGAGTTCATCCGCGGAAAGGTTCGAAAAGGCTTGATCGCCTATGCCTCCCGACACGGCCTGCGCATTATTACCGAATCTGATATGGACAAAGCCATGGCCGGAGCCAGCAAAAGATCGTTTGCATCTATGGCGGGTTCGTCCTTATTCAAGCCACATACCCCAGAATCTTGAATCGATCACTAACCTATCGAAAAGAATGGAATTGACAATCGACCAAAAAATCATCGAAGAGCGAATCAATGTTGACGGAAACGTCGGCACGCTCTCGATGAATGACACCGTCCAGAATTTCAACGTCCTGGAGTTGCCAGAAGATTTCATTCGCTGGCAGCTCGATTACAAGCATGGTATCTATGACGCCATCGCTAAAAACGAATATATCGCGTTCAATGCGGGACACCTCCCCGTCGTTGGAACGTGGAACCACGGTTCCAAATTCCCGAATTTGGCGAACAAAGGAATTGGGTTTTCTCCGAAAGACGAGCATATCGAACACTATCTGAAGATCGTGGAAGATGCCGTTGAAGAGATCGAAAAATTACCACCGCATGCCGTTCACGATACAAGAATGCTTCGTGTTGATGCTGCGCGCCAGGTATACAGCAATCCGGAACACATAGACTGGAGAAGATTGGCACTACTGGAAATTTTTGAAGGCTCAACGCTCAAGAATCTGCGAGATAACCCTCATGCGTCCGTACTTTGGACAGGAAATTCACCTGTGTTCATGAGCTACCAGGTCGATTGCACAGTGGAAATCATCACGTCTGATGATCTTCGTTACCGGTTTGCATGGGCGATGCGCCGTCTTTTTGAATACGAGCCGTTCCACGTGGTTCAGACCATGTACCCGTATGCTTACTGTTTCTGGGTTACAGGATTCAAAAACAAGACTCCAATTCGTCGCTACCCGGGAAAACGCAGCGACAATACGGTCAACGAAGGGCACGGAGACATTGACTTCGAAGACAAATAGCCCGTGGCATACGTAATTCTCGATACGTGCGAACAATGTGGAGAGTGTGTTTCTGAATGCCCCATCGATGCCATTCAGGTCGCAGACCCTATCTACGTAATCGACGACACGTGCTGCGAATTTGACCATTGCGTCGCCGTATGCCCCAAAGAAGCAATCGTACACGAAAGCGAAGCCCCGATCCCAAAAGATGAATCGACCACTGATTGACACAAATCTGGTCATCGAGTTCATAAACAAACTTGATGCTCAATTTGACAAGCCCGGTGAAATCCTGTTCACGGGCGAAACAACACACGTCGTCGAAGGCTGGCGTGGATGGAGCACGCACATTGAGTTTGCTTCATCTGTCAGCAAAGATGGCCGTTCTTTGTTCAATGAATGTGTCCGTCAGATAGCCGATGAAATGCGAATAGCTGTCACAGATGAATTTCCTGGAACAGTGGTTCCGCTTCCGGCAGGTTATCAGGAACGCTCACGCGAACCCGGTGCATCATTTGACGCCAAGAAGTTGAAAGTATTGCACTTTGACCCGTATTCGATTGTATATCGATACATCGCGCGCGGCCTGGAGCAGGACTACCAAATGGCGCTGTCATTTCTAGAAAATGAATGGGTCACCGAGGAGGAGATGGACCGGCGCCTGGTGGATTTGATTAAGGAATTCAACTTCAAAACGATACGGCAGGACCCGGCAGAATTCTTACGTAGATATAACGGACTGAATCAGATGTGGAATTCCACGCACAATGCCGGGAAGACGCATCGATCTACACCTATTTGAACGGCTCTTTTATTGCAATGGTATATCTGCCCCAATCACGAGGAACGACTGAACTCCATCCCGACAAAACGCCGGGATGGAACGAAGTGCACTTCGTGAATCGGGAAGAATTTGCTACGATGGCCCCAACCGTTCTCCAATTGGAAGTCAGCCGTTTGACGAAGCTCCTGCCGGAGTTTGATCTGGGATCGGATACCTACAATTCGATCATAGCGGCCCGCAGAAAAGTGGAATCACTGCAGTTTTCGATAAAGAATGAGATGAATCCGGACGAAGTCGAATCATGTGCCGCGGATCTTGAATCATCCATCATGTGCGTGTCTGCGGCCGATTCGGATGCAGATGCGGATTCCTCCCGTGTCCTGGTATACGTGGCGGATCGTCTCGTGTATATTCTCGGTCAGCTTCGCCATCTATATTGATTCGTCCGACTACACTCAACCCGTTTAAACCTTCATTCCTTGCCCAACATGTTTGACAAGATTTTTGTACCGGTAGACAATTCTGAGCACTCGGCGACGTCGGTTGACCTTGCTGTGAAGCTGGGTCAGGCATTTGAATCCAAACTCATTGGCAGCCATGCATACGCCGCGCGTCTGCACGACTACCGATTCAAGCAGATGGAATTCACCCTCCCTGAAGAGTACCTCATCGAGGAGGAGATGGAGAAGCAGCGCAAAGTGCATGATTCTCTGATTACGATGGGACTTGAGCTCATTTCTGACTCCTATCTGGTCGTGATGCAAAAAAAGGCGCTCGAAGCGGGACTTCCATTCAAACCCAAGATGTATGATGGAAAGAACTTTCAGGTCATCGCCAATGACATTGAAGAAAGTGACTACGATCTGGTGATCATGGGCGCATTGGGTCTGGGAGCTGTGAGAGACAGCCAGTTGGGAAGTGTATGCGAACGTGTGGTGCGCCGCTCGCGGACGGACACCATTGTGATCAAAAACACAGCCCCCATCGATGAACAACTCACCGCGTCGGGTGGCGATGTGTCGCATACAGACGGTGGCTCGATAGTCGTGGCTCTTGATGGCAGTCCTGAATCCTACTCGGGACTAAAGACCGCGCTCGAACTGGGCCGCAAGTTCAACAAGTCGGTCGAAGCCATCTCTGTCTATGATCCGTACCTGCACTATGCCATGTTCAACAGCCTGGTTACGGTGCTGACGGACAAAGCGGCCAAAGTATTCAAGTTCGAAGAACAGGAGCAACTGCATGAAGACGTGATCGACACGGGGCTCGCCAAGATCTATCAGTCCCATCTCGAAGTTGCCAGGCGTCTGGCGGAAGAGGAAAATGCAGATCTCAAAATCACGCTACTAGATGGAAAAGCATTTGAGAAGATTCTCGAATACGTCAGGCGGGAGAAGCCCTGGATGCTCGTCATGGGCCGGATCGGGGTGCATAGCGATGAATCGATGGATATCGGGAGCAACACCGAAAACCTGCTTCGCATGGTCCCGTGCAACGTGTATCTGTCGAGCAAACGATTCCAACCTCACGTCGATGTGAAGGCAGAAGAGTCGATGATGTGGACCGAACCCGCTCAGGCCATTCTGGACAAGGCTCCAGATTTCGCGAAGGGTATCGCCCGTACCATAATTCACCGCTGGGCCATGGAAAGAGGCCACTCCGTCATCACGACGAAAGTCGTCGAAGGTGCAATGCGAACAATCCTGCCCGAGTCTTCCATGAAAGCCATGGGCATTATCGCCGAAGACCTGGCCGTTCAGGAACTTGAAAGCCAGAATATCGACGTCTACATCTGCGAAAAATGCGGATGGACCGGCAAAGGATTCGAACCGAAGAAGTGCACCGTTTGTGGAGCGCCCCCGGAGGATATCAATAAGCTGGACCGAAAAGCGTTGGACGAACTCGGTCCACTCGAAGGCGCCATTACGGAAGAGAAGACGTTTGATTCGGTCCGATTAAAATGGACCGCCGAGGCCCGGGCACTCCTGAAGAAACTCCCTGACGGATATCAGCAACGCCGCGCGAAGGCACAAATTGAAAAAACTGCTCGTGTCAGGAAGATTGATACGATCACGTTGGATATGGTGACTCCCATTGTGGGTCACACGGAGGAAACCACTGAAAATCTGGAGGAAAGAGGAAAATTGAAGCAGACGGCAGCCGAAACGGCCACTCCGACCGACATGAATGTCCGCGACGGTAACTATTCGTGGACTCCCGATGCCATTGAGCGACTTAATCGGGTACCCGAAGGATTCATGCGGAGCGGCACGAAGAAGCGTGTCGAAAAAGCGGCTGCAAAACGAGGTGTTGACCTGATTGATCTGGCTGTTGTCGAAGAGGGCGTCAAAGAAGGTCTCAAGATGATGGAAGAAATGATCAAGAAGCAGAACAAAGACAAAGACAAAGACTCAGCAGATTCCTCTTCAGACTCGGATGAGTAGCCGACTGGAATGAAGTCATACCATGATATAGCCACGGACGGGGGTTCAGGCGTCGCTTCGCAGGTCGCAGATCAGGAATCGCGACTTCTGGAGCGACTCTCCCGGATTGACCATGTTGTTGCGGTCATGAGCGGTAAGGGAGGTGTGGGAAAGAGCATGACCACAGTTTTGCTTGCGACCGCTCTCGCGCAGAAAGGCCTGTCCGTCGGTATCGTGGATGCGGACATCAATGGTGCATCTCAAGTCAAAATGACGGGTATCGCGCGCCAGGTGAAGGTGGAAGACGAGGGTGTCTCACCTGCCCGGACCGATTCGGGCGTTGAGGTAATGTCAATCGACCTTTTTCTGGATGAGGGCTCCGCGGTCAGGTGGAATGCTGTGACCGAGCGAAGCACGTTTACGTGGAGAGGAATGGTAGAAGTGGCCGCCATCCGGGAAATGCTGGCTGATACGGCCTGGAGCAAGCTGGATGTGTTGTTCATCGATCTGCCGCCCGGCACGGACAAACTCCCAAACCTCCTGGATCTTGTGCCCACGTTGTCGGCGGCCATCGTGGTTTCAATTCCGAGCGAGGTTTCCTCGTATGTCGTCAACAAGTCCGTTTCAATCGCACGCGAGTCCCTTCAGGGCAAGCCCATCTTGCTGATCGAGAACATGACCGAGTTTGTTTGCCCCAATTGCGATACGGTCCACAAACTGTTCGAGAGCTCCTCCGATGCGCCCACCCTGGACGTCGATTCCATAGGCAGAATCCCCTTCGATCCATCCCTTTCGCGAACCATTGATCAAGGGATGACGTTCGATTCCGTGTCCGGATCAACCGCCACTGCGGCTGCGCTCAGGACAACTTCCGACAGATTGCTGGAAGAACTAGTCAAACCTCAAATCTGAGGAGTATCCGAAATGAAATTTCTCTGTGTTGATTGTGACAGCCAAATGGCCCTCAGCGAAACGCGTGGACCAGATCAGGGGTCAATGACGGTTGTTTTCACGTGCAAAAGCTGTGAGCGCCAGATAGCGATGCTCACGAATGCTCAGGAGACACAGATGGTTCACTCGCTGGGCGTCAAGATTGGAGGGCGAAAGAGCGAGCCCCGACCCATGGAGACCATACGTGGATCCCTTGTCGGAGCGGCGGGAGACGGAGCTTCCGCGCCTGATGCCACCCCGGCACCAACAGCGACTTCGGCGCCCGATGCCACCCCGGCGCCTGCAGCAACTTCGGCACCCGATGCCACCCCGGCACCTGTAACCGACGAATCCGAGAGCGAAGGAAAATGCCCGTTTTCAACCATGGTCGTCGAAGGATCGCAGCCCCAGTTCGCTCAGCCGGATGGCATTCAGTGGACTTCCGAAGCGGAAGAACGGCTTCAGAATATACCATCGTTCATTCGCTCGATGGTCAAAAGAGGCATTGAAGATCACGCCAAGGCTCAGGGAGTCAAACTCATTGACAAAGAAGTCATGGCGTCGGTCCGAGAAAACATGGGGATGTAAAGCTCATAGATCCAGTATTCCGGAAATTCCGCCGGTACCAAGACGTCCTTTCAGTTTTTGCTCGGTGCTTTCCAGACGCCTCACTTTGGCGGGTTCGCCTTCTATCAATTCCAGCAGATTGTCGGCGTCCTTGATAATTGCGTGCCACGTATCTGAATCGGGGAATCGACCCTCCGCCCACTCATCTTGATCCAGGCGGTCTACGCGAAGCTCGAGAAAGCGATTGAATCGTTCCAAATATCCGAATTCGTCCTCTGTAAACGCCGACTCAAAATCGAGCGCTTCCTGCTGATCACGATCTCCCTTGAAACCGTCCATGTAACGGTGTCCGGGCTTGAAGATCAGATCAAACCACATTCTGCAGAGCTCAAATGCGGTTTTTTCAGTTGACAGATCCGGAAGGACACTGTTCAAAACCGGAGCAGATCGGATGAGCGCGAGCGCGTCCAAGACGCGCTCGCGCACCGATTCAATATCTGGCAAAGAGTTGTCCTCGTAATGGTCTGTCATATACAGCTCAGCGGCGGATGGCTACGCCGTCATCGACGTCTGCCGATGGAAATTGCACGATCTCCTCTCCCTCATCGACTCCGCTGACGACCTGAACACTGTCCGAAGAACGTTCACCAATCTCGATGGCCCGCATGACGGCCGCATCCTCTTCGACAACGAATACGTACCACGCGCCATCGCTCTGAAAGATGGCATTCACCGGAACAGTGACAATATCACTTTCCTCCCAGACCACAATTCCGGCCTCAGCTCGGAATCCCGAACCGAGAGACGCTGGTCGTTCTTCGAAATCAATGATGACATTTACGCGCTGTTCCTCAACTCCCAAGGCTGAATACTTGGTAAATGCCGATGGTTCAACCCTGCGCACTGTTCCACTGAGCGTTCGGTCACCTCCCCAACCATCAATATCTACTCTGGCACCCGCTTCTATACGGACGGCATCTTCAGACAGCACGTCGACTATGAGTTCAAGATTTGCCGTGTCACCAACCTCCAATAACGGCTCCCCGGCCATGACGACCCGGGCACTTTTTTCAACAATCGCCAATACATGACCATCAATTGGAGAGGTGACCACGAGGCCGGAGGAATCCCGATCCTCGTCGTCGGTGACTAGCATGGCTTCGGCAGCCCGCACATCGGCGGCAGCAGCTTGAGCCGTGGCGCCTGCCGCTTCGAATTGACGACGCGCCGAAGATGCCTGCAACGATGCCTGGTCCAGCATCTGCTCGGAAATAATTTCTTGTTCGGCGAGTGACTTTTGCCTCTGGTATTCGGTTTCTGCTTGCTCCGCAATTGCTCTCGCGTCCTCGAGAAGTCTGCTTGCCTGCACCAGACGCGCTCGCGCGGCCTGGAGATTGGACTGAGCCACTTCTTTGCTTTGAGCACTGTCCTGAACTGGAAGAACCTGTACAAGCTCATCGCCATTGGCAACGGGATCCCCGACATCAAGCACGATGCGGGAGACCTGACCTGATACAGGTGCCATTATCATGTAGGATTCTGTAACCCGGGTCTGTCCCTCACCACGAATCTTTACCGTGAGAGTCATTTTTTGGGCGGAAACAGTATCCACAGCCACACCCTGACCGGTGCTCAACATCACAAAGATGACGACCAGCAGGATGATTCCCAGAGAAATGTATATCAGGCGTTTTCGGTTTTTCATTTCCGCTAATCTCTCGTTTTGAGGACGGATATCAAATCATAATTATTCAGTCGTCGCCTTACGATCAGGCTGCTGCCGATTGCGGCCACTATCGTAATCAAGGCAGAAGCAGCAAACGTGCCGGCATCGACAATCATCGGCATGCGGTACGTTTCGGAGACGAGGGAAGCCAGAGAGGCGTCTGCCATCCAGTATCCCAGATACCAGCCGATCGGGATCGAGACCAGCGTGATCAATGCCTGTTCGCTGAAAAGCAGAATCGCCACTTCCTTTTTTGAGAATCCCAGGACGCGAAGACTGGCCAATTCTCGTCCCCGTTCAGATAGAGCTATTCTCGCCCCATTGTAAATGACCGCCACAGCGATGATGGACGAGAATATTATCAGGAACAGGACTCCGACCAGCAACCCCTCGTCCATTTGTTTCTGGAACGATTCGTACATCTTGTACGGATTGCTGACCCCCGCGACGCCGGGTCTGTCGGCAAGCTCCAAACTTATCGCGTCTCTCTTTTCTGAGATCAGCTTCAGATTGGCTCCAGAAACACTTTTGGCATTACCAACGAGTCGGTGGAGATTCTCGATCTCCATGTACGCCGAAATACCCAGAAAATCTTCCACGATTCCGACGACTTGCGCCGCTTCGATCCTGCGCGATCCTTCCAATACTTCTACCTGAACCTCTTCTCCCAGTGAGAGACCCAACTCATCGGCCAGATACTTGCTCATCACCACACCTTCAAGAGGTACTTCTATGATCTCGCCGGCTCCCGACACGATTCGCTGAAGTGCGTCGCTCCTGCGTCTACCTGTAATTCCCGCTTCCTTTTTTCGATGCCCGTTCCTGAATCGAACAGGGACCGAACGATACGTTTCCACCATCGTGATGCCATCGATTCGATAGAGATCATACTCGACATCCTGGGATACAGGTCGATTGAACACCACGGACACGTCTTCCCGTTGAATCACACCGAATTGCAACTCCATCATGTAGTCGATAGAATCGAACATGAACATGCCTACGACCAGAATTGAGACTGAAAAGGCCACTCCAAGCGCAGAAAAGACGCTTTTCATGGGACGACGTTCAATATTTCGAAGCACCATGCGTGTGGCAGAAGACAAAAAGTGGCCAAGACCGATGCGCTCCATCACGCCGGGCTTAAAACGGGCCGGAGCTTGAGGCCGCATGGCTTCGGCGGGCGGAAGAGAAACGGCCTTTCGCATTCCTCCCAACGCTCCGACAGATGCTGCAACGACTGAAATTGTGAACGCGAACAGTACGAGGCGCGGTCTCAGGGTGTACACGAGATCGGGAAAAACGAAGAACTCCTTGTACATCTCGACCATGACGTCGCCAAGCCACGCTCCAACGAAAATTCCGATGACAGCTCCGGCCAAGACGGCGACAAGTGCGTACAAAAAATAAAAGAGTCCGATATCACGGTTGGTGTATCCGAAAGCTTTCAACACCGCAATTTCCTGCCGCTGAGTAGCAATGAGGCGTCTCAAAACGATGTTGAGCAGGAAGGCAACAACGGCGAGAAACACGCCCGGAATCATGGTGCCGGTTGTTCGATTCTGGTTCAGTTCATTTTCAAGAAATTGGTGAGAGAGCTGCAAGGCGCGGCCATAGCTTCCCTGTCCGCCGTACAGTTTCAGAAGCTCGTCCAATTCCGCCTTGACGTGTTCCTCGCGTGCGTGCGCGCTCAGGGTCAGAACAACCTCATTAAACGCCCCTTCCATATCATCAAGGGAACTCAGCGCCTGCCTTTCCATCCAGATGATGCCGAACGTTGTATCGTCCGGGAAAATGGATCCGGGAGCCAGCGGATACATATGCTCAGGCGAGATGGCGATCCCGATGATCTCCAGTGAACGCATTTGCCCATTGATGACGGCTTCGATCCGATCGCCTTCTGTCAGGCTGTTCGAGTTGGCAAACTTCTCACTGATGATGATCTGATTTCGGTCGGTACTACGAACGAAACGACCGGAACGCAGGTGTAGCTTCCCGAGCATTTCGTCCGGGTTGTCAATACTTACGAATAGTCCTGTAGCGGGCTCATCCAGCGCCTCCACATTCAGATTGGCCATGAACGAAACCCTCGTATCTGCCGCTGAAACACCCTCTATGTTCCGAATCTGACGCCTGAGGGATTCAGGTGCGCGCTCCAGTTGCGCCCATACGTGTGGGAAGCGCGAGTCCTGATAGAACGAATCCCGTGACTCCAACAGCGACTCGTAGGTACCGCGCATGGACAGAACAGTCATGATCGCAGTCGCAACGACCGCTGCAATGGATATCATCTGCCCGCGATGATGCCAGAGATCCCTGAACAGTTTTCTGCGAATCGCCTTCATATGCTACCACACTATCTCGTCCAGGGTGGCGCGATGTTCATTTACCTGCGAGCTGGCGATATGACCGCTACTCATATTCACGACTCGATCTCCCATGGCTGAAATGGCAGCATTGTGCGTAATCACCGCAATGGCAGTCTTCAACTCATTGTTGACCCTTTCCAGTGCCCGCAGCACAATTTTTCCGGTCTCAAGATCGAGGGCGCCGGTAGGCTCGTCGCAGAGTAAAACGTTGGGTCTTTTCGCTACCGCGCGGGCGATCGCAACGCGCTGCTGCTCTCCGCCCGAGAGTTGCGCAGGGAAATGATCCAGGCGGTCGGACAGGTCCACCAACGCCAGAGCTTCCTCCGGAGGCATGGGATGGTCCGATATCTCGGTCACCAGGGCAACGTTTTCTCTCGCAGTAAGGCTGGGGATGAGATTGTAGAATTGAAAGACGAATCCGACGTGTTTTCTCCGATATTCCGTGAGCGCATCTTCATCGGCTGTTGAGAGCTCGATGTTTCGATACCAAACATCTCCTGCGGTCGGTGTATCGAGGCCACCCAGAATATTTAGAAGGGTACTTTTACCGCTTCCCGACGCACCAAGCAAAACCAGCAGTTCGCCCTCAAACAGATCGAAGTCCACATCTTTGATGGCGGTGACCTTGACCTCCCCCATGTCGTAGATCTTCGTCAGATTCCGGGCTCTGAAAATCAGGCTGCCGTTGTCATTCCTGTTTGTAGCGGATTCCGTATCGATGATAACTCCCGAATCTGATGGCATTTAGTGTTATCTGTCTGCCGTTTTGGCTCTCCAGTGTACGTTTTGGGATGCTAAAATGTTTGAATTTTCAGGTCTTCAGACACTCGTTTCCGGCCCTCAAACAGTGTTCGTTGTGACTACATCCAATCTTGGATAGTGTTTTGCCCGTCGGGCACTGTATTTTGAGACTTTCACGCCAATCTCTCATATCAATTCGTTTTCCCACATGGCATTGCAGGGACGTTCCATCATAGGTAGCTCATTCGGCAGTTCGGACGGAACTGCATTCAACGCAATCAACCCGGCCACCGGAGACAGTCTCTCGGAAGACTTCTTCACGGCTACCGAGACAGAGGTGGCCCAGGCGGCTGATTTGGCCTCCCGTGCGTTCGATACATATTCAACGATTTCAGGAGTGCAGCGCGCGGCCTTCCTGCGAGCCATCGCTGATGAACTCGAAGCTTCAAGGTCAGATATTGCTGCCAGAGTACCACTCGAAACAGCGCTGCCGGAAGGCCGCGCGAATGGAGAACTCGGGCGCACGATCGGGCAGCTCAGAATGTTCGCGGATCTGGTGGAAGAAGGATCGTGGGTTGACGCAAGGCTCGATACGGCGCAGCCCGATCGTGCGCCCGTTCCCAAGCCAGACATCAGGACGATGCGCATACCGGTTGGCCCGGTCGCCGTCTTTGGCGCTTCTAACTTCCCCCTCGCGTTTTCCGTCGCGGGCGGCGATACCGCATCGGCGCTTGCTGCCGGATGTACTGTGGTAGCTGTTGCCCACTATGCCCATCCCGGAGTAAGTGAGATCGTTGGTACGGCTATCCAGCGTGCTGTCAGCTCCACCGGAATGCCCGAGGGCACATTCTCGCTTCTTCAGGGAACGGGACAGAGTGTGGGAGTGCCACTGGTGAGCCACCCCGCCATCAAGGCCGTCGGGTTCACGGGGTCACGTTTGGCCGGCCTCGCACTGGCAAAAGTGGCATCCGAGAGAGCCGAACCGATTCCCGTATTTGCTGAGATGAGCAGCATAAATCCGATCGTAGTGCTTAAAGGAGCACTTGCGGACCGTTCTGAGGCCATTGCTGAAGGCCTTGCCGGATCCGTCAGTCTCGGTGTTGGACAATTCTGTACGAATCCTGGAACCGTACTCCTTCCGGAAGGCGAACAGGCAGACGCCTTCGCCGCCCATTTTGCTAGCTTGATGGATAGCAGCAAAGGTGGAACGACTCTACACGCTGGCATTGCCAGCGCGTACGACAGAGCAACTCTGCAAACGGATGCCCACGAGAGTGTTGAAACGCTCGCCGCGACTCCAAATGATCCTGCCTCAAACCGAGTCAATCCCTGGATTTTCCGCACAAACACTGAAGCGCTTCTATCAGACACTTCTCTGACAGCTGAAACTTTTGGTCCGTCCACCACACTTGTTACCTATCGGGACGAGGCCGAACTCATCCGTCTGATTGACAGCCTCGAAGGACAACTTACCGCTACCATTCAAGCTGACTCCGAAGACCTGCCTTTCAGCCAGAATTTGACTGCCGCACTCAGGAAGCGTGTCGGACGCCTCATCGTCAACAGTTTCCCGACAGGCGTTGAAGTCTGTCATTCAATGGTTCATGGTGGACCGTTTCCAGCCACCTCCGATGGGCGCTCGACTTCCGTCGGTACTGCAGCAATTGAACGTTTTTCACGTGCATTCTGCTATCAGGGGTTTCCTGGAGACGCACTTCCGGACGAATTGAAAGATGGTAATCCGTTGGGAATCTGGAGAACGACTGACAGCGTCCGTTCACGCGACTGACCGAGGTACTCGCCCATCGTGCCTGATCTTTTCACCATTGACTTGTCTCTGATGGACTGGGCAATATTCCTGGTCGCAGGAATCGTCACGGGAATCATCAACACGCTGGCCGGAAGTGGATCGCTGATCACTCTACCGATCTTTGTCTTCATTTGCGGCCTTCCTGCTCCCGTTGCCAACGGTACCAACCGGGTAGGCGTATTCCTCCAGAGCGCCGTCGGATTCGGCACGTACTATCGCAACGACAAGACGAACTTCTCGGGATCCGGATGGATCGTGGCGTCGGTAGTGATTGGAGCCGTATTGGGTTCGTTCATCGCGGTTGATCTGGACGAGGAGGCCATGAATATGGTTCTCGGGTTCCTCATGGTGTTCATGATGGTGGTTTTACTCATCAAACCGTCCCGCTGGATTCACGAAGCCGCTGTCGCGTCCCACCGTAGCAAGAGCCCGCTTACCCTGATCACTTTTTTCGCGATTGGCGTCTATGGAGGATTCATTCAGGCAGGCGTGGGAATATTCCTGCTGACGGGCCTTGTTCTGATCAACCGATACACCCTCAAGAGTGGCAATGGAATCAAATTGCTGGTCGTCGTTCTCTACAGTGTCCCCAGCCTGGCCGTGTTCTTCTGGTTCGATCAGGTACATCTGGGGTATGGCCTGGCCATGGCTGTTTTCCAGGCAATCGGAGCCTGGCTGGCCGTCAAATGGGTCATCCATTTTGAAAACGCTGACGTGTGGATTCATCGCCTGTTGATTGTGATCGTTGCCGTAGCTGGTGCCAAATTCCTGTTCTGACGCTACCTTGTTCCAACTGACCGTTCCAAAACGACCCTGATATGAAAGCTGTCTACTTCGGAAGCATTTTCACCGTTCTCATTCTTCTCGCAACAGGTTGTACGAGCTCTGATGCTCTGCGCAGCCCCTCTCTGGCCACCATGGCACAACCGGCACCAGACTCGTTCGAAGTCGAAATGATTACGAGCGCTGGGGTCGTGGACTTTCGATTTTACCGCGACTGGTCACCTCTCGGCGTTGACCGGGCCTTTTATCTCTTCAAGAATAATTTCTACGAAGGGTCCCGGTTCTACAGAGTAATCGAAGGATTTGTAGCTCAGTTTGGAGGCTCCGGAGACGCCGATGTCGATTCGATCTGGCGAACCATGTCAATCAATGACGAACCGGTGCGCCAGACCAACGAAAAGGGCACAATATCCTTTGCACGCGCCGGGAGAAGGAGTCGTTCATTCACCATGTACATTAATCTGGTGGACAACGCACGTCTGGACTCCCTCGACGCGGGAGGCGTTGTGGGATACCCACCGATTGGTAGAATTGTGTCGGGAATGGCCGTGATCGACAGTTTGAATTCCGAATACGGTGCCGCCCCCATGAGGACGGACCTTACCGCGCGAACACTCTCTCAGGAATATGCGCGGCTCGATTCAATCTCGGCCACGACAATCACCCGGATGTGGTAGGACGGCTCCTCCGGCAAATGAAACGGTTCAATGTGCGGATCTGACGGCGCAGAAGCATTCTGATGCCGCCCCCTTTTTTCGTCTCGATATTCAAGGTGGCGTCCAATGTCGTTTAGTACCCACACCCGTCATCATGAGAATCAGACCAGCCAATTTCTGGCTCCTGGCCTTAGTCTTCATCCTGTTCCCCGCGCTACTGAAAGCCCAGGATCAGGGTAGCTGGAGCGAGAGAATGGCTCTATCGCAGGCACGGCAGGAAACTCCACTGATCCACCTGGACGGAAAACTGTATCAGACCGGAGGATTAGGCACTTCGCGGACCGCCATAAAATCGGTCGAAGTGTTTGATATTGCTTCGAACAACTGGTCTGTCGTCGCCGACCTTCCGATCACACTGCACCACCACGGTGGCGTAGCGACCGCAGGAAAGGTCTTCACGATAGGCGGCTACTCGGCGACTCAGTTCATCGAATCCACGCGGCTGCATGCCTTTTCTCCCGGAACTGGTTCCTGGTCGACCCTTTCTCCTGTTCCTCGTCAGATAGGAGCACACGCGAGCGTCGAATTCAATGGAGAGATTTACATTTTTGGCGGCACGTATTTCAACGCAGCGTACACACATGCCTACAAATACACTCCCTCGACCGACTCCTGGACCGAGCTTCAGCCGCTTCCTTTTGCCAGTGAGCATCTTTCTGCGGCCGTGATGGACAACAAAATTTACGTTACAGGAGGCCGCCTGAGACAGAACTTCGTTTTGACCAATCGGACAGATCTTCAGATATACGATCCCGATACTGACTCATGGCAAATCAAAGCTTCAATGCGCCAAGCCCGGGCGGGGCACGCATCGGCAAGCGTGAACTCGCGGCTATATGTTTTTGGCGGTGAGTCTTTTGAGGAAGGCCCTGAAATCATCCGATCTGTCGAGGAATACGACCCTGTGACCGACACCTGGAGATTTCTCGATGACATGCCCGAGCCCAGACATGGACTGGGAGCGGTCGTGGTCAATTCGCAGATCTGGTTGTCCGGTGGAGGAGCCGTCGCCGGATTTTCTACGACATCCAACACTGCCGTTTTCACTCCACCTTCTGTTGCGACGTTTTCCGAGTTTGAAGCTGAACTGCCGAGCCAGGTCGATGTGCTGTCGGTCTACCCGAACCCAACGAAAGGGAGTTCAACGATAGAGTTGGAGTTGAATGAGGCAATGAGAGTTGGTGTCCGTGTGCTCGACGTCATGGGTAGAGAAGTGGCATCTCTGCCTGATCGTCTCCTCCATGCAGGTGTCAATAGCGTGAGTGTAGAACTCGATCACCTGAGTGCTGGATCTTATTTCGTCGCGATGCGCCTGAACGACCACCACATCGTCCGCGAGTTGCAGGTCGTCAAATAAACCGACCAATCCCTAGATGGGCTTCCAACTGACCGGTTGTCCTTCCATCGGTGGCGGTTCGGTGGAATCTCCCGTTTTTGGCGGATTGAGGCCTTTTGCTTCGTCGATGAATAGCTGCAAATGCGGAAACGGAATCTCGATTTTGGCAGCTTTGAGGGCCTTGAAGATTCTCTCTGTGTAGTCTGCCTTGATGGGTACTTCCAGTGAGGAATCGCGGATGTAGAAACGCAGCACCATGTTCACACTGGAATCGCCCAGTTCAAGTACAACCACTTCGACTGGAAAGTCGGCCGCTATTCGCGAGTCTGAGTTCAGGAGGCGCAACAGGATCGAACGAGCGGCATCCGGCGATTCCTTATAAGCTATGCTGAATGGCACTTCAATTCTCAACAAACCCAGCAGCGTATGATTGATCAGTTTCTGATTGATCATCAACACATTGGGCATCACCATCACTTCGTTGTTCAACGTTCGTAAGCGTGTTGATCGAAGCGTGATTTCTTCGACGCTACCGTACGTGTCATCTACGACAACCTGATCCCCTATTCTGAAGGGACGGTCTATCATGATCGTCACTCCGGAAATGAAGTTTTCCAAACTGTCTCGGGCCGCAAATCCGACGGCAAGACCGATGATCGAGAGCCCGGCAAGCAGGGCAGAAACGTTTACACCAAACTGGGCCAACACCATGACGAAAATGAAAGCCCAGGCAACCAGCGAAGTGGTCTTCATCAGCAAACTTTCCAGACCTACGTCTACACGCTTGCTGGACTTCAAGACACCACCGATCACGGCTCTGAGTACTCGCCACAAGACGTAGAGAATGATGAATACCAGCGCTGCCGTTACGATGTCGGGCAACACGTTTTCCACAAAACCGAAGAACATCTCCTTGAGCTGGATTCCAGCAGTCGTGATGTCTCCTGCTGCGATCAGTTCCGCAGTCTCTCCAACCTCCTGCCCCATTTCACCCAAAACACCTGTAGAATCCTGACTCAGTGAGTCGGACACCACAG
>Ga0209992_10000749_pt1 | contig 40243 bp, 31 predicted proteins | sample 2SBtaG_2_FD_182564 | JGI IMG/M metagenome (GOLD analysis project Ga0209992, IMG submission 182564) | Deep subsurface microbial communities from Kolumbo volcano to uncover new lineages of life (NeLLi) - 2SBTROV12_ACTIVE470 metaG (SPAdes)... | ecosystem: Environmental > Aquatic > Marine >...
TCGGCGGTGGCCCGGGGCATGATCGACGAAGAACGCCTGGCCGAGCTGCACGTCCACCTGGCCGGTGCCCTGGCAGCTCAGGGAGGCGAGTTCGACGACCTCTTCTACTGCCCCCACCACCCGGACGGCGTGCACGTGGCCTACAGCTTCGCCTGCGCCTGCCGCAAGCCTGGACGGGGCCTGCTCGACCAGGCCCTGGCAGCTCACGACATCGACCTCTCCCGCTCCGTGTTCATCGGTGACAGCCCCCGGGATCTCTTCGTGGACGCCGGACCGTGCCGCGGCCGCATCCTCGTCCGCAGCGGCCACACCCTCGACGACACCTCCGCAGCGGACCAGGTCACCCCCACCATCGTCGAGGCCGTCGACTGGCTCGTCGATGGTCAAGCCGCCCTGCAATAGTCAGAGCCCCCCAGCCCAGCGAACGCGCCCAGAAGCCAGAGCTGAGTTGAGACGCCAAGGCAAACCACAAAGCCCCAGCCCGGCGAAAACGAACACCCAAAAGGCCAAAGTCGCCAGCCCTTCACCGACGAGGGCGTCCCTGTTTCTCACCAAGGGGGGTCTGCAGCGAGTGTGGAGGCAAAGCCGACCCTGTCCGAGCGAAACGGCCCCCCTGGTGAGAGGCAGGGACACCCGGCGCACGCCAAGGCTGCAGACCAAGGGCACTGCCCCCTACGGGACGTGTCGCATGAGCACCGGCCCGACGGTCCTGGCCATCCACATGGGCAGCGAACTCAAGATGCGCTGGGGGATGGCCAGACTGGGGTTGTCCGGCGACAGATGGGGCGGCTTGCCCCCATCAGGAAAATAGAACTGGTAGTCGAGCGGCGTGGGCTCAAAGCCCATGTGCTGCTTGAATGACGCCGGGCCCGAACCGATACGGCTGCGGCCGAAGTCAAACAGCTCGAAACCCAGGTCGACCGCTGCTTCCATGAGGCTGGCGTACAGCGCGTTGCTGGCCCCGAGCCGGTTGGCCCCTTCGGCCGTCCCCGAGTAGTAGGGATAGATCACGCCGCCAGCGCTCAGCGACAGCACCACGGTGAGAATCTCACCCTCGTGCTCGATGCCGTGGAGCAACGCTCGGTGACCATAGAGATCGAGCAGCTTGCGAAAGTAGCTGCGCTGAAACACAGGCGAACCCAAGCCCCGCTTGTTGACGCAGTACAGCTCGTAGAACGCGTCGAACAGCTGAGGCCCTGAGACGAACTCCATGCCGTAGCGGTTGCGCGCCTTGCGCACCTCAGCCCGAGCCTTGCGGGGGATCGTCGCCAGCACTTCGTCGGCGGTCTCAGGCAAGCGCTTGCGGTACGTCTCGTGGGTCTGCGACGACGGGTGGTGCGTGGGACCCTGGCCCAGGTAGCGCAGCTCGACGTAGCGCACGTGCAGCTGCTGGGCCAACTGGCAGGCCGCCGCGTCCAGGGCCCCGATGGCCTCAGGGTCGCTGGCCAGCACGCCGCCGTAAACGCTGAAGGGCACGGACATCAGGCGCCGCCCGGTGATGGGCGCCGAGACCAGACCCAGGGGCAGAACTCCCCTGATCTCTGACTGATCGGCCGCCACCAGCGTCTTGGAGGCGAATCCAAAAGTGCTGCTCACCAGATCGAGCCAGCGGGTCTCGTGAAACGGCGTGCCTTGGGGGTGGCGCAGGACATAGCGATCGACGGCGCGGGTGAAGCGCACGTCGAGCAACTCGACCGAAACGCTCATCGGCCCGAACCCAAAACGCGCTCGCTGCGCTGAAAGATCACGAAGCGGTTGTCGTGGCGCACCAGCGGCGGAGGAGCCACACCCACGCGGGCGACCTCGGTGAAGAACTCGTCGATCCAATCCATCAGTTCTGTGTCATACGCTCCGTTCATCCGACTCAGCTTGAGGGCTACCCAACAGTCGTTCTTGTTGCCCAGGTAGTCCTGTCTGTGCTGCTCGGAGAGATCTGTGTCCTCTGCCACCGCGGTCGCTCCGAACCCCTCATGGCGATGGAGGTAGAGTTCAACGGTGCCATGTTCATCGGCCACCAGGAGATCTGTACTGGAGGCGTGCTCGGCGAACCAGGCAGCCACCCCGCGAACGTCGTGGCGGTTGCCGTCCCGAGCGTGGGCGAGCAGAGCCGGCGCCGGGACCAGCAAGGCGGCCGCGCCCAGGATCAGGGCGGCCTTGCGGCGCTCCCTGAACAGGTAGGCCAGGCCGGACCCCGCCAGCAAGAGCGCAGCTGGCACGGCCACCACCGCGTAGCGCTGATGAACCGAGATGCCGAGAAGAGCCAGCCCCAGCAGAGCGAAGGGCGGGAAGACCCCGAAGACGCTGAGCTGCCCAGCCTCGGGTCCCCCGGCCCTCCGCCCCGCGAGCATCCCCACCAAGGCCAGCATGCCCACCACCGGGCCCAGGTTGTAGCCCAGCCCCAAGACGAAGTGCACCGCGTCATACTGGCCCGGATCGGCGTTCTGAAGGACCCTCTGGGCGACCTTGAACAGCGCGCCATCGTCAGCGAGAGACAGCCCCCCTGCGACCACCAAGACCAGCCCAGAGCAGGCCATCAGGGCTCGCCAGGGCACGGGCGGCCGAAGCAGCGGCAGTGCCAGCCCCAGCCCCAGGGTCGCCGCCGTGGGGTGGCAGGCCATGGCCCCCATCCAGGCCGCGGTCGCCGCCAGGGGTTTGCGCCCGGGACCGGGCAGAGACCAGAGAATGGTCAGTGTGGCCAGGGGCATCATCACCCCGTAGAACCGCGCCGACTGTGACAGGTAGATCAGCCAGGGGGACAGGGCCGCCCCTGCCGCCGCGATCATGGCCGTCCCCGTGGGCAGGACATCTCGGCGCATGAACAGCAACAGGGCCACCGTGGCCAACCCACCGAGAGCCGGGGCCAGGCGCAGAGTGAACTCGTCCAGGCCAGCCAGGCCCACCATGCCCGCCATGGCCAGATAGCCCAGGGGTTGGGTGCGGGCGCCTTGGGGCCAGTCGCCTCCGGCCAGGAGGGTCTGGACGTCGTACCAGGAGTACACCTCGTCGCCGTCCAGGCTCCATGTACCCAGACCCGCCAGGCGCCACCAGGCGGCCAGGGCCAGGATCAGCAGCGCCCACAACCGAGGCCGGGGCGTCACGAGAGGGGCTCGTCCTCACTCACCCCCTCGGCGGCGACCACCGGCTCGCCGGAGTCACCGACCGGCGTTGCAGCGGTCGCTCCCTCACTCTGGGAGCCCTCGCTCAGTGCCGGACCCAGATCTTGATCGACCGCGTAGTCCTGCACGGTGTGGGCGCTGGTGAAGATGATGATCTCGCCCACCAGGCCCAGGGCAAAGACCTGCACGCCGAGCACGATCAACGACATGCCGATGACCAGCGAGGCCCTGTTGCGGGGGTCGGCCTGGGTGCCACCCAGGAGGTACTCGGCAAAAAGCCAGGCGCAGATGGTGGCCCCCACCAGAACCGAGAAGCCCCCCGCCATGCCGAAGAAGCGCAGGGGCTTGCGGGTAAAGCGAGTGATGAACAGCAGGGCGATCACGTCGAGGATCCGGCGCATGTACACGCCCAGGCCGAAGAAGCCGCTGCGGCCCTTCTCGCGCAGATGCCGAATGCGGACCTCGCCCACCTTGAACCCCTGCCGGTGGGCCAGCACGGGCAAGAAGCGGGAGACATTCCCTTCGACCAGCACCTCGTCGACCACGTGCCGGTGCATGCCCGTGAGACCGCAGTTGAGATCGTGGAGGCGCACCCCGGTGAGGGCGCTCATGCCCCGGTTGTAGATCCAGGACTGCAGCCGGTTGGTCAGGGGGTCGACCCGGGGCACGCGCCAGCCAGCCACCAGGTCGTAGCCCGAACCGAGGGCGTCGAGCACGTGGTGGATGTCTCCGGGGTCGAGCTGCATGTACGACGGCAGGGCCACGATCAGCTGCCCTCTGGCGGTGCGATAGCCCACGGCAAGGGCCCGCTCCTCGCCGAACGACTGGTTGAAATGGGCCATGCGCACGGGCGCACCCTTGGGGATGCTCTCACGGATGCGCTGGGTGCGCGCCTCTCCCAGGCCATCGAGCACCAGCACGAACTCGTAGCTCACACCACGGTCGTCGAACTCGATGGAGTATTGCCGGATGATCTCGCCCAGGTCTGGGCAGTCGTCCTGCAGGGCCAACACGGCGGTCACATCGACGGGGCTGCTCAACCCAACTCCTCGTGGCGAATCATGGGAGCATACAGGGTCTTCCGAGTGGGGCCCGTACGCAAGGCCAACTCGCAAAGCAGTCCCATCATCAGCAGGTAGACCGACAGGCCAAAGGCCAACACGGCCACCGCGGGCATGATCACCGTGGAGTAGTTCACCAACCTCATGGACGTGGTGTCCACGAAGGCTAGAAACACCAGACCCACGGCTCCGCCCAGGGTGACGATGGACATCAGGCCGAAATAGTGCAGGGGCAGGTAGCTGAAGCGCACCAGCAGCTGCAGCACCACCATGTCGGTGAGCAGTTTGAAAGTGCGCCCGATGCCGTACTTGCTGACCCCCTCCCGGCGCGGGTGGTGCTTCACCACCCGCTCGCCCACTCGGGCGCCTACCGCCGCCCCCAGCCCGGGGATGAAGCGGTGCATGTCAGAATAGAGGTGCACGCGGCTGATGAAGCTGGAGCGATAGGCCTTCAGGGTGCAGCCAAAATCGTGCAGGGCCACCCCGGTGACCTCGGCCAGGATGCGATTGGCAGCACGGGACGGCAGGGTGCGGCTGATGAAGCTGTCCCGGCGATGCTTGCGCCAGCCGCTGACGATGTCGAAGCCCGTGTCCAGGTCCGTCAGCAGGCCTGGGATGTCCTCCGGGTCGTTCTGTCCATCGCCGTCCATGGTGACCAGGACGTTTCCTCGAGCCGCATGGAAACCTGCGGCCATGGCGGCGGTTTGACCAAAATTGCGGCGCAGGCCCAGAATGCGCAGGCGGTGGCTGCCCTGCCGATGGCGGTCGACGGCCTGTCGGGTTTCGTCGCTGCTGCCGTCATCGATGACGATGACTTCAGAACTCCGTGGGATCCCATCGAGCACAAGCTCGAGTTCCGTCAGCAGCCGGCCGATGGAACCCGCCTCGTTGAAGACGGGAATGATGATGGACAGTTGGACCAACGCCAATCTCGAGAAGCCCGGGGGCAGGCATCCTACCCCTTCGGACGGTAACATGAAGGACATGACGGTCATCGTCCTCGCACCCGAGCGCAGCGCCGGGGCCATGGCCCTGGGGACCGCCCTGGAGGCTGGCCTCGGATCCGTGCGTCTGGTGACCGACCAGGCGCAGGCCCGAGCTGCCTTCTCGGCGCACCCGAGGGCCATTCTTGTCCTGGACCTCCGCGAGGCGCCCCAGTCCCTCCACGACTCCGCAGCCCGGCTCAGAGCCGAGCAGCCCGGGGTCCGCACCTTGGGCCTGATGGCTGCCGGAGCCGAGGCGCCGCCACACTGCGATTCGGTCTTCACGGCGCCCATCTTCCTCGAGGACGTGGTGCGGTGGTGTGCCCGGGCCCTGGTGGCCCCCCTGGCCGAGGGCATCCTCGAAGATCTGGCGGCAGGGCTCTGCCACGAGATCGGCAACCCGCTCACCTCTCTCTTCCTCCAGCTGGAGCTGCTGCGGGTCGATGAGGACATGGAGGCCGTCCGATCCCATCTCACGCTCATCGAAGAGTCCGCCCGACGCATTCAATCTGTGGTCCGCGATGTGGCCCGGGCCGCCGAGCGCAAGCCCGTGGTGGCTGGCCCCAGTGGGCTCGCCCATTTGCTGCAACAGACGCGGCTGCGGCTGAGTGGTCGCCAGCCCGCCATGGATCCGCGCCTCTCGGTGACCTGCCAAGAAGCGCCCGTGGCCATGGACACCCTGTTGCTCAGCGAAGCCCTGGCCGACGTGTGGGAGTATCTGCTCCTGGCCGGGCACGATGGCGATCTGCTCTCCATCGAGGCGGGCCCCGCCGAAGGACAGGGCCTGGTCATCCGCCAGCGTGCCCGCACCCCGCGCCTGCCAGCCGACGCCGCAGGGCGCCTCTTCACCCCACTGTGGGCGCGCCAGGCCCTGGGTCTGCCCGAAGGCATCAGCTTGACCTCCGCACGCAACGCCTTCATCCGCCATCGCGGCGACCTGCGGGCCCGCCAGCTTCCCGATGGCCAGCTGCTCATCGAGGCCCTGCTGCCCGACGAGACCCAGGCCACTTTCGAGTTCGCCTCGTGAGCGCAGCCGAGGCCAACCCATGATCCGACGCCCCCATCGCATCCGACGCTCCCTGCCCTGGGTGCTGGCCCTGGCCATCATCGCAGGGGTGGGCCATCGACTGCACCTGGCCCTGGCCCAGACCGACGAGGACATCGTCAACCGCGCCAACGTCATTCGCCTGGGTGATCCGGACAACGACATCCCCAAGGACCCTCGCTCAGCCCTGGAGTACCTCGAGCCCCTGCTCGAGAGCGACCCAGAGCACTTTCAAGCCCTGGTGCAAGCGGCCCGGGCATGGGCAGATCTGCGCAACTTCGACCAGGCCGTAGCCCACCTCGACCAGGCTGCAGTTTCTGCCATCACGCCCGGCCAGAAAGTCACCGCCCTGCGCATGGCGGTCAACTACCTGATCACGGAGAACCGCTACGACGAGGCCATCGACTACTGCGAGCAGGTCTGCGCCATTCAGCCTCTGAACGACGCCTTGCCCCTGCAGCTGGGCGCCGCCCAGTACAAGGGCTCGACCACCGCCCAGAACGCTGCCACTCGGCCCTACGTCGGCGTCGACAAGGGCAGCGCCGAGCTCGACATCGAGCAGCGCATCGAAGCCTACGTCACGGACATCTGGGGCTCTCCCGACGTCGAGCCCCTGGTGGACTTCTTGGCAGCAGACGCCGACAGCGCCACCCGCGAGGAGCGGCGCCAAGATCTCAGCTTCGCGCGGGAGCGTTTTCTTGCCGCCTCCGAGTCCATGTCCGGTTACCGCTACTTTGACGGCTTCGATGCGGGTGTCGCCCAGGCCTACACCGACGCTCTGCTCCGCTCCGGGCGGCTGTTCGAAGCCTGGATCGAATCCGCCATCGCCCTGCGCCAGAACAAGTCGAACATCACCGTGCAGCAGGAGATGCTCAGGGTGCAAGCCCTCTGCGCCGAGGCCATGGGCGAGCATGGCCTGGCAGCAGACCGCTATGACGCCATTGTCGATGTGTGGGTCGCCAAGCGAGAGGACTGGGCGCCGCCACGCTTTCTGTTTTCGCTGCTCGAACAGCGCATGGCCGATGAGGATTGGTCGTGGATCCTGGCCAACGACGAGCGCATGGCTGACCTGACCGACAACAGCCCGTACCAGCGCTTCGCCCGAGCCAACGCCCTGTTTCACACAGGTGAGCACGAGCTGGCTCTAGAAGAGATCAAGGATCCCTACCAGCTGATCAGCCTGGGCTCGCTCATGCCTCGCTCGGTGCGCTCCGACCCGGCACGACGCCATCACATCCTCAAGGTGTCCTACGAGATCTTCGCCGCCACACGAGAGCTGAGCGCCAACCAGAACAACGACCTCGCCGCCCTCGATGCCTTGCTCTTGCAGTTTCCCGACGACCTCGAAGCGCGACGTCTGCGCATCGCCATCCAGCGTGAACAAGGAGCCTACGAGGGAGCCATGCAGGACGGCCTGGCCCTGCTCACTCGCCATACGCGAAACGCGGCTGACTTCGCCCTCTGGCAGACCTGCGCCGAAGAGCTCTCGCAGCAACGGCACAATCGGTCGCTCAGCCAGCGGGCGGCGAACCGCATCAACAGTGAGAGCAGCCTGCGCAGCGCGGCCCTGGCGGCCTCGTTTGAGTCGAGCAACGTCCGTCGGCGCAAGGGGCGGGTTGCCGTTGTGCAGGCGGGCAGCGCCGAGTCGTTTCCTGCCCAAGACCCGGCCTTGGCCTTCGCGGTGGTGCAAGAACGCATCCAGCGCAACGACCTGGAGCGGGCGCGCAACGACGCCCGCCAGCTACTGCAGGCGCACCCCCAGGTGCAGGAGTTTCGCTACAAGCTGGCCCGGCTGCTCGTGCGCGAGGGCAAGCTCGAAGCTGCCGTGGAGGACTTCCGCCAACTGCTCATCGATGTCCCCGGTGACACCGAAGCCCTCGACCTGGCCTTGCGCGTAGAGATCGTCCTGGGCCATCACACAGAGGCCGCAGATCTGGTGAACGCCATGATCCTGCAGAATCCTCAGGGCGTCGGCGCTGTGCGCTATGCGAGTCAGCAGCTGGACCGTCACCAGTCCGCGCAGGCCGGGCGCACCCTGGAGCGCATCATCGCCGCTGCAGGGGGCGAGCCCACGACGGACGTGCTGCTCATGCTGGTACGGGCACGGATCGCCGAGGGCGAACTCACCCAGGCCTCAGCCCTTCTGGCAGCGCTGAGCGGCCTCTCCAGCCACACCGAAGAAGTGGCCCTCGTAGGACTCGAGCTGGGCCTGGCCCAAGGACAAGAGAACCTGGTCACCTCGGCCATCACCGTGTTGCAGCCCCTCAGTGCCGGCCTCTTCCCCGACCAGATCAGCGGGCTCTGCCAACGGCTACTCTCCGCCGAGATGTTCACCGAGCTCCTGCGGGTCTTCCCCGAGTCCACCCGACAGCTCCCGGCCGTGCGACCTGCCCTGGTGCCTCTGGCGCAGGCAGCCAAGTCCCTCGGCCAGGTCGACGTGGCCAATGAGCTGCTGACCCTGGCCGACCCTCACGGCGCCCTGCGCCATGGGTTCTTGCTGCTCGCCCTGGACGCCCGGACGGCTGAGGCCAACCGTCGGCTCAACCTGGTGTCCGTCCCGGATGATCTGACGGGAGAGCGCGACCTTTGCCTCGCGGCGGGTGGCGCTCTGACCGGCAGCCACACACTCTTCGACGAGGTCCCCACGGCGTTCCTGCGCGAGCTGGGCATGGACGGTCAGTTCGCCCCGACCCAGCTCGAGCTGCTCGACGCCATGTTGCGCCTGCTGCCCTTCCTCTCTCGACTCGACTCGGTGCGGCCCACTCAGGTGGTCGATGACCCTCGGGGCGCCTACCCCCACGCAGGAGCAGACGTCGAGCGCTTCCTGGCCCTGGCCCGTGACGACCCGGAAGCCGCCCGCAGGGCAGGCGAATCCCTGCTGATCATGCTGCTCATCAACAACGATGCCTTCTGGGATCGAGAAGAGCTGTTCCTGGCTCAGCATGTCCTCTCGATCGTTCCTGGCATGCAGGCGCCCTCGCTGACCGTGGCCAACGCCGAGCTGAGCCGTGAGCAGCCCCGGCTGGCGCTCGAGCTCTTGGCCGAGTTCTTGGCCGGAGGCGAGCTGGACCACGACGGCATCGAGCTCTTCCTTACCGCCACCGAAGCCTACGGCAAAGAAGAGTGGGGACTGGGGCTCGCCCTGGGACTGGCTCAGCAAGACGATCGGGTGCACTTGATCCTGGCCCGGACCCTGCTCGGCCGGGGCTTCCCCAAAGAAGCTCGCGAGCTCTACGAGCAGTTTCTGGAACGCAACGTCGACGACGCAGAGGGTCTAGCTGGACTGATCGAGACCTTCGCAATCCTCAAGAACCAGGTGGGCCTGCTCAATGCTGTCGAGCGGGCCCTGGTCGCCCACCCGGACGACAGCGGCCTGCGGGCACTGTGCGCTGACTCGCTGGCAGCCATGAAGTCACCGCAGGCCAAGACCCTCGCGCTCATGGAGCAACTGGTCGCCCTGAGCCCCCATGAGCTCGCCCTGCAGGCGACCTTGATCACGGCACAAGAAGGCGACCCAGACCAGGTGGAGCCCATGGCCCGGCAGATGCTGCAAGCCATGGAAGCGGACCCCGTGCCTCTGGGTTCTGAAGAGGCCACGGCCCGCACCCGCCTGCTCATGGAGGCGGCCACCGCTGCCAGACACACCGGCCTGCTGGAGCTGTCCCGCGAGCTCCATGAGGCAGCCATGCACCTCGACCCCGGCAACATCCAGCTCTACCGCGAGCTCGCCTACATCGAGCTGGAGGATGGCCACCTCGCCCTGGCGCGCCGCTACCTGGAGGTCTTGTCCTTCGTCAATCGAGGCGACAAAGATCCTCCCCTGGCACTGGCTCGATTGCTGTTCGAGCAAGTGGGACAACCCCACCTGGCCGCCAAGGTCATCCGCTCGGCCTACGCCACGTCCATGCCCCCGTCGGCGGTGGAGATCATCGCGGCGGAGACCTTCCTGCGGGGCAAGACGAGTGAAGCCTTGGCCCTGTTTCACTCTCTGCGCAGCAACCCCCTGGTCACTCCCGATACGATCTTGAACATCGGCCGCATGGCCTTCGCATCAGAACACGACGACGTGGCCAAGATCATGTTCGACCTGTTCCTGACCACCGCGGCGAAAGAGCACCCGGCCCGCCCCCGCACAGCCGTCCTGGCCGACGCCTGCGTCGTACCTGAGTCGCCCCCGCGCTCCGCGGCCACCTCCCCAACAGGCATCGCACCCCAGAACCCAAGCGAGCCCATGGTGGCCCAGCAAGGCAACACCACAAGAGTAGCCAACGCGAAGGCCGACCGCTAAACCAGCAGCAGACCCACACGTCCATCCTCGCAAGCAGCCACAGCGCAGCCCCCTGCCGACCAAGCCCACCACCAAGCCCACCACCAAGTCCGGCCACGACCCCAACCGACCCCAACCGACCCCAACCGGACCCAACCGGACCCAACCGAGGCCACGCAAGCAGCGACAGCAAAGCCCTCAGCCGACACAGAGCCCCCCGGGTCCGACCACCGCCAGAGTGCCCTCCGCCGATGAGGGTGGGGCTGTTTTTCGCCAAGGGGGGTCTGGAGCGAGTTCACGAGGCGCAGCCGAGTTGTCGGAGCGCCACGGCCCCCCTTGGTGAAAAACAGCCCCACCCGGAGCACCACCGGCCTGCCGACCTGCGGGCCTGAGGACCTACCCCAGCAACTCTGGGTCGACAAGGCGCGAAGCCTCGACCGGCAACTCGCCGATCGGCCCAAAGGCGTGACGTGCGAGCAACCCACGCAGCCGCCCCTCCACCCGGGACAGACCCACGTAGTGACGCCAGGTGCGCAACCCGCCCAGGTTGTGGCGCGGTTGTTCCGGATCGAGTTCCCAAGGGTGCAGGTACACCACGCCGGGCTCGTTGTCAGCGGACGCGCGGCGCAAGGCACCGTCGACCAAGGTCGTGGGCAACAAACGTAGGTAACCCCCACCAGCCGCGGGCCAACGGCGCCCGAAGGCCGCCCGGGTCAAGAGCGGGTACTCGCGCAGGGGCTTGTTCGAGGCCAACTGCAGGTGCACCGCATGGGCGGGAAACGAAGGGAAGCCGTAGCGGTCGTGGCGCACGGGAAAGACGCTGCTGTCCCAGGTGTGGCCAGCAGCAGCGACAGACTCAAAGCCCCAGCGGGTCGACGCTCCGATGGAGAATGTGCTGGCCCGAAAACCGGCGACCTCTGTGCCCGACTGATCTTGCAGCAGGCCTCTGGCCCTGGCGATGTCCTCTGCGAAGCCGTCTGGCCCCAGGTCGCCCGCCATGCGATGTGAGTAGCCGTGGGAGCCCAGTTCGTGTCCCGCTTGCACGATGCGAGTGACCAGCTGCGGGCTGCGCTGCGCTACCAGACCCAGCACGAAAAACGTGGCCTTCACGTCGTACTCGTCGAGCAAGGCCAGGATGCGATCGACCACAGCCTCTACTCGGGAGGGTTGGTCGGCCCAGGTCTCAGGGGGCGTCACCGACCACATGTTGAGGGCGTGAAAGGCCTCCTCGACATCGAAAGACAGACCATGGACCACTGCGCTCATCTGCCAGACTCGCGCAGGCACTCGTCGGCGATCTGTTCGACCCGGGCGGCGTTGCCGTCCCAGGTGTAGGGCTGCTGTTCGACCTTCGCTCGCGCCGCGAGACCCAACGCCTCGCGCAGGCTGCTGTCGTGGGCCAGCTGCGCGACGGCCCCGGCCATGTCGCCGGGCTCGAAGAGCAGGGCTGTCTGTTTGTGATCGAGCACTTCGCGCAGGTTGGGCTGGTCGGGCGCCACGATGGCTCGCCCCGCCGCCATGTACTCGAACAGCTTCAACGGCGAGGCCCAGGCTGTGGCCGCGGGCTGCACGCAGATATCCATGGAGCGCACCAGATCGGGGATGCGCTCACGCTCCACCGCACCGGTGATCGTCACTCGATCAGCCACTCCCAGTCGCAGGGCCTGGGCTTCGATGGCCTCGCGGGAGGGGCCGTCCCCTACCAGCAGCAGCCGGGCATGGGCAGGCAAGACACCGTCGGCCAGCCCCGTGACCAGCGACTCGATGTCGTGCCAGGGCCTGAAGAAACCGCTGAAGCCCACCACCAGGTCCTCGTGTGCGTCAGGGCCGCGGACGGGGTACTGAGACAGGCTTGCGCCGTTGGGAATGACCACGACTTTTTCACGGTCGACGCCATCGGCCACGAGCATGTCGGCCAGCACCTGAGTGACCACCAGCAAGCGATCGGCCGCAGCCAGCACGCGCCGTTCGCTGGCCCGGGACCAGCGCTGAAACACCAGGGTCTCGTGGGCCGAACGTTCGTGGGTCAGAGGCGAGTTCACCTCCAGCAACAGGGGGATGCCCAGCCGCCGAGCGGCTCGCACACCCGCCGTGTTGTTCAAGGCGTGACGTTCGTACAGCACGTCCGCAGCGCACGCCTTGCCTGCAGCCACGAGCCGCTTGTTCACCGCCAGTCCATAGCCGTGCTCGGCCAGCTCGTAGGCGCCCCGGGGGGCCAGGGCGGCCAGGCGTCCGAACAGGCCACCCTCGCTGCCCATGTCCCCCGAGTCACCCTTCGACAGCGCCCATTCCTTCACGCCCATGCCGCGCCGACTCATGGCCGCGATCAACTCGCGAATGTGCACCGCCTGTCCGTCACGCGACTTGGTGCGATGGTGGTAGAGCACGTTCACGGGGACGTGACCTCGGCGAAGAGTGATTGCATGCGATCGACCGTGGCGTCCCAGGTGTGCCGTTCGGCCCAGGGGCGCGCGGCCTCTGCCTGCAGATCGTCAACCCTGCTCAGCCCGGAGGCAAGGCCGTCGACATTCGGCGCGACCAACAGGCCTGCAGCGCAGCCGTCCAGGATCTCGGGCGTGCCCCAGATGCGGGTGGCGATGACCGGTGTGCCGCAGGCGAGAGCCTCGAGGACCACGTTGGGCCAGCCCTCTCGCAGGGAGGCCAGGATCATCACGTCAGCACTGCGATAGAAGGCTGGCAAGCGCTCCGGGGGTACGGCCCCTACAAAGCGCACCCGCTCAGCGATGCCGAGAGCAGCCGCCTGGGCCTGCAACGCGGGCTGTGCCTCGCCTCCACCCACGAAGACGAGCAGGGGGCCGTCCTTCGGATGCACTCGTGCGTACGCTTCAAGCAGCAGGTGCTGTCCCTTGCGTTCGATCAGGTGCCCCACGCAGAGCAGCACCCTGCGATCGGTGGGCAGGCCGGTCTGCTCTCGCGCGCTGGCCTGGTCCCCCGGAGAGAAGGCCGCGGTGTCCACGCCATTGCGCAGGGCACTGACTCGATCGCTCGGCACTCCCAGGGAGACCGCCACGTCGGCCAGGGCCTGAGCCACGCAGATCACGTGGTCGGCGGCGCCCAAGGCCGTGACGATCCGTCGTCGCACGGCGGGTATCTCTGGTAGAAGATTGAGATCCGTGCCCCGGCAAGTGATCAGCATGGGCAGCTCGCGACCCAAGGCACGCTCCAGGTTGGGGCGGAGCATGGCCGCGGCCGCTCCATCAGGGTAGGCGTAGTGAACATCCAGCACGTCGGGTTGAAAGCGCTGAGCCACGGCCATCAGATGCTTGGCGACACCCGCTGCCATCAGGCTCGCCCGCCAACCGTCGCCGAACCCGGGAGGGCTCAGGTAGCGCGGGTGGTGCACTGTCAGTCCCCGGTGGGTCTCCCTGTCGGGGATGCCCCGATAACGCGTCCAGCGGGAAGGGCCAACGGGGGGCGCATGGGGCACGGGCGCCACCACCTCGGCGTCGCCTCCGTGACGAGCGCGCCAAAGGGCCAACCGGTTGGCGACAAAGATGCCGTGGTGCGGCTCAACGCTGTTGGGGAAGAGCGACGTGAAGACCAGCAGCTTCACGACTCGCTGCCACCGGGCCCATGACGGAGGAACGCATCGAGCGTCAGCACAAACCACAGCTCGGTCGAACGATCCTGTTTGCCGCGGCCATGCTGGTCGGCGGCAGTGCGCAGATGGTCGTGGTCGAGCCAATCAAAGACCGGCCCGTCCCGCTGAGCCAGGACCTCATCGAGCAAGGGGCGGCAGGGCCCGGCCAGCCAGCCAGCCACGGGCAGATGAAAGCCCTGCTTGGGACGGTCGAGCACGCCGTCAGGCACCCTACCTCTCAGGGCCTTGCGCAGCAGCAGCTTGCCCTCGCCGTCGTGGAGCTTGGAGGAGGAGGGCAGGCGCGCCGCATAGTCGACGAAGTCGGTGTCAAGCAGGGGCACACGCACCTCGAGCGAGTGCGCCATGGACGTGCGGTCGACCTTGACCAGGATGTCGTCCGACAACCAGGTGACGAAGTCCATGGCCTGCACCCTGCTCAGAGGGTCGAGTGCGGACAGCCCCTGGGCCCGGCCTTCAAGATCGCTGCGCAGGGGCGGCTGGTCAGACAGGTCTTCACGCAAGAGCTGGCGCACTCGGCGCTCGGGAATGCGACAGAGGGAGTGCACGTAGCCATCCAGCCAGTCGCCTCCCAGATTGGTCAACAGCGTGCCGGCGCGCAGGGGCTTGGGCAGCCAGCTCCCCCGAGGCCAGATCCGTCCCAGGGGGCCCAGCACGTAGCGACGTAGAGGTGCGGGGATGCGCTGGCGCAGCTCTTCTTCGAGGACGTCGTACCGTGTGCGCCGATAGCCGGCGAAGTTCTCGTCGCCACCGTCGCCAGACAAGGCGACCTTCACGTGGCGCCGCGCAGCCTCGCAGACCAACCAGGTGGGCGCCGCAGAGGTGTCGCCGAAAGGTGACTCGAGATGCCAGGCCAGCTGGGGCAGCAGGGCCACCATGTCTGAACGGGCGTCCTCTTCGTGAAGGGTGACGTTCAAGCCCGTGGCCACTTCGCGAGCCCAGGCCCTCTCGTCGAGACCGTCGTCCGTGACCCCCACCGTGATCGCGTCGACCCCGCCCCCGACCACCTCGGCCATGGCCGTCACCACCGCCGACGAATCGATGCCGCCGGACAGAAACGCGCCCAGGGGCACCTCGCTCATCAGGTGTCGGTCTACGGATTCACGGAGCCGGCCCCACAGGGCCTCGCTGTCTGCGGGTTCACTGCCCGGCTCGAAGACCAGCTCGTGAAAGCGGCGCTTGCTGAGCTTGCCATTCGACCACGTGGCGCAGTGCCCAGGCATGAGCGACTCGACGCCTTCGTACATCGTGGTCGGCGCCAGGGGGTAGCCCAGGCAAGCCGACTGGAAGAGCCCGCGCTCACTGTAGGCAGGGCGTTCGGGCAGTGTGGGAAAGAGGGCCTTGATCTCCGAGCCGAAAGCCAACCCTCGACCGTGCTCGGCCAGGAACAAGGGCTTGATACCCAGGGGATCCCGGCCCAGGTGCAGGTCGTTGGTGCGCCGGTCGAGCAAGGCGAAGGCGAACATGCCCCGCAGCCGACGGAGCACGCCCATCAGCCCCCAGGCCAGATAACCATGGACGATGACCTCTCCGTCGCTGCCAGTCCGTGGCCGGGCGCCAATGGCCTCCAGGTCGGCTCGCAGCTCCAGGTGGTTGTAGATCTCGCCGTTGTAGACCATGGCCACCTTCTCGTCGGTGTCGAAGAGCGGGTTGTCCCCACCGTTCACATCAATGATGGCCAGCCGTCGATGACCCAACCCCGTGGCACCATCGATGAAGACGTTCTCTCCGTCGGGGCCGCGATGCTGCAAGGTCGCCAGCATGCGCTCGATCAACTCGACGTCCGGGGGACGGAGGTCAGGAGTGGACGAGAATCCAGCGATACCGCACATCAGTTTGACCTCGTTGCAAGGAGCCGTTCGTAGACCTCTATGTAGTCGACCACCATGCGCTCGTGGGTGAAGCGCTCCAGGAAACGGTGGCGGGCCAACGCACCCAGCTGTGCCCTGCGGGAGGGGTCATCGAGCAGTTCGCCCAGAGTCGCAGCCAGGGCGGCGTTGTCGCCAGAGGTCACCAGCAGCCCCGTCTTGCCGTTGTCGATCACCTCGCCGTTGCCACCCGTGTCAAAGGCCACAGAGGCTCGTGACATGGCGTGGGCCTCGACCAGGCAAAGGGGCAGCCCCTCTCTATGGCTCGGTAGCACGAAGAGATCGGCCGCAGCCAGTAACAGGGGCACGTCACTGCGATTGCCCAACAGCTCTACCGAGCCGCTCGGCAGTGAGGCCAGCTGCCGCTCCAGCCCCTGCCGTTCGGGGCCCTCGCCCGCGATCACCAATCGAGCCGGCTCAGAACGTCGAGAGCACAGCTGCGCCCAGGCGCTGAGCAGGCCCTTGTGGTTCTTCACCGGAGTCAGGCTGCCTACGGCCAATACCACGGGACGATCATCCCAACCCAGGGCCTCCCTGGCTCCGGCTCTGCTGTCCGGTGCCAAGGGCGCGGGGTCGGGGATGCCGTTCAACAGCGACGCAGTGCGCTGCGGCGAGAAGCCTTCGAGTTGAACCAGATCCCGAGCCAGGCCCGCAGACACGGCCGCCGTGTGATCGACCCGTCGAGCCAACCAGCGGTGCAGCAAGCGATGACGCCAGGGGGCCGGCATTTCCCGATCATGCTCGGTGAACAGGACGGGCAGGCCTCCCGCTCGCCATGCGGCTCGACTGCCGTGAAACATGGCCGTCACGTTATGGCAGTGCACCAAGGCGATCTCATCTTCGACGAAGCACTCGGCCAGGCGCTTGGCGTGCCCTGCCGCCACCCCGGGAGGGCGCGGCAGATAGCGGTGCTCCAGGCCCGCTGCAGCCAAGGCGCTGACCAGGGGCCCCTCTCCGTCGAAGGTGTAGAACCTGGGCGCAAACCGCTCCGGGTCCAGAGCGGCGGCGAGCGCCACGGCCATGGCTTGCAGGCCGCCTACGGCGAGATCGGGGATCACCATGGCGAGGGCCTGTGCGCTCACGATTGGCTGCCCACGCGTACGAAGGGGTCTCCATGTCGCACCCAGACATCCTGAGCGATGCGAGGCCCATTCCGTGACGTTTCTTTCACCTCGGACCGCTCGACCAGGGCCAACACAGGGAGCGCCCCGGCGATGACCACCAGCTGGTAGATCAGATCGAAGTGGGCCCGGTTGAGGAACGTCGCACCGATCAGGAATGCGATGAGCGAGACCTCCACCGCGTTGCAGTAAGGCACCAGCCACCCATCGCCGTTGCGCCGAAAGCGTCGACCTCCGATCTCAAGGGAGAGGATCGTGCCCACCAACATGAACATGAACAGGAGGTAGGCGGGCGTCCCCGACTCGGCCCAGATCTGCAGGTACGAGTTGTGGGCCACCCTGGCAAAGTGCTGTTCGGTGCCGTCTTCGTTGACGATGCCGTCGGTGTAGTGGTTGTACTCCGTGACCATCTTGTTCAGGCCGATACCCACCACCGGGTTGCTCTGGATCATGTGGCTGGCGACCTTCCACGACGTCAGGCGCCCCCTCACCGAACCGTCGATTTCGTCTGAGCCGGCGAAGATGGTGACGATGCGCTCTCTGTACTCCTCGGGAGCCAACGCCAGCCCCAGCACCCCCACCACGACCATGGTACCCAGCGCGGGGAACTTCCATTTGGTCTTGAGCGCCATCACCGTGAGGGCCACTCCCAGGGAGAGGAACCCTCCTCGGGAACCTGTGGACATGATCGTCAAAAAGGACAGCACGAAGGCGACCTTCATGAACCTGCTCATCAGCGCGCCGTGCTTCAGTGGCTTCACTTCGTTGGCCATGTAGAACAACAGCGGCACGTTCATGACCATGGCCAGGGCGAAGTCATTGTTGTCCTTGAGCATGCCCCCGGGGCCAGCGATGGACTTGCTGCCCAGGGCGTACATGATGCCGTTCTTGGCGCCGTAGAATCCGAGGCCGAGAGCGATGATGGCCATCAAGACCCGCAGGCGGTGGCGATTGGTCAGCATGGCTCCGCTCAACAGGCAGACCAGCATCACCTTCGCCAGGTCGGTGATACGCCGACCCTGGAGATCCCAGTTCGCGCCGGTGGCCAACATCGAGACGATGATCCAGATCAGCATGAGCACCATGGCCTTGACCATGGGCGTGCGCAGCTTGATCGGCCTGAAGTCCATGGTCATCCAACCCAGGAGCGTCGCGATGGCGATGAGCTGGGAGATGGGCAGGCCCCGGGCGAATCCCCAGGTCAGGTCTTGGGTGCGGTTGTAGGCCAGCCAGCTGAACGTGCACAGGCCGACCCAGGGCCGCAAGAAGCTCATGGGCAGCAGACCCACGAAGAGGGCGAAGACCACCACGTCACGCAAGGGCGGCCTCCCTCACCAGGGCCTCGAGTCGGTCGAGGACATGGTCCCAGTCATGGGCCTGACGCACGTAGGCTTGCCCCGCAGCGGCCAGGTCGTCGCAGCGCTCGGGGTCGAGCAAGAGGTCGGCGATCACTCGCGCCCGATCGTCGATGCCATCGGCGACCATGTAGTCGGTGCCGGGGACGCCAGCCAGGGCCTTGGAAGACCAGGACGACACCACAGTGGCCCGGCCCGCAGCCATGGCTTCGAGGATCTTGTTGGGGATGCCACGGCCCTGATCGAGAGGCGCGCAGAAGACCGCCACCTCTGCCAGGGCTTGGGGGATCGATTCGACCGAGCCGGTCACCTCGACCTGCCCCTCGCGTGCCAGGGCGTTGACCGCGGCTGTCGGCGCTCGACCCATGATGCGCAGACGGGCACCGGGCACAGAGCGACGAACGGCCGGCAGCACCTCACGGGCCAGGTGGCTCACCGCGGTGATGTTGGGCGGGTAGTCCATCTGACCGAGGAAACCCACCACCGGGCCCACCGTGCTGGGTGCGGGCAAGCCGTCGAGATCTTGCCAGGGCGTGCCGTTGGTCAGCACCTCCAGGTGCTTGGGAGTGCCTCGGACGGTGAGATCGTCTGCCTCTTGATGGGTGCTCACCAGGGTCAGGTCAGCCCGCTCCGCCAAGCCCACCTCGACGGGCAGGAGGCGGCCGGCCTCGAGCTTGTGCACCCAGCTCATGGGACCGCTGCCAGCTGCGGCCAAGGCCTCCCACTTGAGGGCGTCCACGTCGCACATATCCATGATGCGGGGGCGGATGTCCCGGCCCATGAGCCAGGGTCCCGTGCCTGACGAGAAGGCCCAGCAGGCCCCATAATCGTGACGCCCCTCGAGCTCGGCGAGACACCGTTGCACTGCTGGCGCCCCGTGCCAGGCCACGGTGAGGCTGCCCCCACCGAGCGCCGCGAGCCCCACCCGAAACAGGGTGGGCACCCACCGCCTGGGAAAGATGTGCACCTCGCGGCAGATCTGGGCCAGACCCTCCCGGGCCACTGCGGCGCTATGCTCGTCGTCCGCTTCGGCGACAATGTCCACCTCGCCCAGCTGGGCGAGCCGGGTCAGGTGACGCCAGGCCCGCAGGCGATCGCCTTTGTCCGGCGGGAAGGGCGCGCGATGGGCGACGAAGAGCACGTCCACGTGGCGCCCCTCAGGTCAGGGCCAGCTGCACGTCCCGCAGGGTGCGCAGGACCGTGGCGGGCAACACGTTCGAATACTCGCTGTAGATGAAGAGCGCAGTGGAGAGCGCGGCCAGGACGAGCACCATGGTGGTCAGGGTCAAGGCCGACTGCACGGCACGAGCGCGCACATCACGGGCGGTCAGAATCATGTCGACGGCACCGAGCACAGGCACGCCCAGGGTGCGCGACACCTCTTTCGCCGACCCGAACGAGCTACGGGTGAGCTCTGCCAGCACCGGGCCTGAGAGCCCGAGGCCAACGCCCAGCACCAACGCGAGGGCCATGATTATGGCCCCGATCGGCAGCACCGCGTACTCGGGCTCGATGCCGTAGTCGATGATCTCGAAGGCCTTGCCACCAGAGCTGTCGGAGGGTTGGTTCACGGACGTGTTGGCGCTGCGCAGCGCCCGCACCTGATCGCGGAGAGGCTGGACGGCGATCTTGGCCTCGCCCAAAAGGGTGGCCGCGATGCTCTTCTGCTCACGCAACCTGGCCAGGTCCATGTTGACGATGGGCAGCCTGTCGAGGCGCGAGTCGATATCCGCCAACTCGGCTTCGTAGGAGTCCACAAGCACCTTGGTCTCTTGCTGCTTCTCTTGCATGTCCAGCAGCTGGCTGGCCTTCGCCAGGTAGAGCGGATTGCCTGCAGTGTCCATCAAGCTCTCGGGCTTGCCGCCCAGCTCATCGAGCTTCTTCTCGGCGGCCAGCCGCTTCTCGTCGGCGTCGATGTACTTGCGATGGGCGGGGGTGTACTTGGCCGCCACGACCTCAAAGTCAGCCTCGAACTTCTGCCACTTCTTGTAGGCCAGAAGCTGATCAGGATCTGAAGGCAGGGAGGGCACGTCGTACTCAGGTTCGATGACCGCCAGCTCTTTCTCGAGCCCGGCCACCTTGGTGACGATCGTGTTCAGGGCCGCATGGGCCTCGGCCAGCTTGGTCACGAAATCAGCCTTCATCTCGTGATTGATCTCGGTGGTCGAGAGGCTGTGGACCTTGTTCTCCTCTTCGTAGGTCCGCAGGGCGGTCAGGGCGTCGTTGTAGTCCTGCTGCCGGTCGATGACCACGTGCTCGCCCTCTTCCTTCCGCTTCTCAAGGCTCTGCCGGTGACCGTCGAGGACCCGCTTGATCCAGGAGTCGCGCAGACGGTTGACGAAGTCCGTGGCCTTCTTGCGCGTGGTCCACTGAAAGGCCAGGGTCGCGTTGATGCCGCCGGTCACGTCGGCCTCGAGATCGACGCTCAGGTTGGTGGCCACCTTGCGATAGAAGCTCTTGCGCCGGGCCGGGTTGCCTGCAGTCTCCAGCCATTCCTTCCACTGCAACTCCTGCAGCACGGCGGAGACCCGGTTCATCGATTTCAGCTCCTTGCTCAGCGAGAGCTGCTTGCGCGCCAGGGGGATGTCGTCAAGGTCATCGAGCACCGCAGTGTCGAAGACGATGCGCACCTCGCGCAGCAAGAACTGGGTCTCAGACTCGTACTTCGCCGGCCACAACATGGTCAGGAACACACCCAGGAGCAAGAACACCAGGGTGGTGAAGACCACTCGAGGCAAATGCCTGCGAACCGCCTCCAAGAACAGCTGCACAGCCTCCCGCACGTCGGGGCCTGAAGATGAATTCGGTTCGGGAGTGGAAGGCATGGTCCGTGGGCTAGAACTGATTCTGGTTGAACTTGTTGTTGTTGTTGTTGTTGAAGCCCACCTGGCCGAAGCTGTTGATGGTCGACACGGTCTGGTTGGCGCCCAGCAGCAGGTTGCGCACGGGCGTCAGTGGAGCCGTCAGTTTCGACACGAACCAGGCGATGTAGCCGATCCAGGAGGGGGTCAGATAGATGATGTCGTTCTCGCGGATCAGGATGTTGTCCCTGGTCAGGCCTTCTGAGCGAATGGCGTCGTAGTCGCAGGCGATCTGCAGCGGGTTTTCCGGGTCGCCGCGCAGCACCAGGATCTTGTCCGTGTCCACGAGGTCTTCGTTCTGGATAGCCGAGATCAGGGCATCAATCAGCAGGGTGTCGCCGACGAACTTGACCCGCCGCGGCTTGTAGGGCGGCACGCCGGTGACGTAGTACTTCTTCGAGGTGATGGCGGTCACGCTGACGATGAACGAATCGGCGTCCGTGACCAGGTGGGCGTAGTGCTCGCGGACCACCTGGGTGGCCTCGTCCGGGGTCAGCCCGTTGAGGTAGATCTCGCCCACGTCCGAGAGCGTCACCGTGCCATCCATGCGGATGGGCTCGCTCTGGCCCGAGTACTCCTTGTAGTCCGGAGAGCGAATCACCACCCGATCACCGATGCCCAGGTAGTACTGGCGGTTGGCATCCTGGGTGGGCCGGCCGAAACCCCGCTGGTTGAGAACCTGGAGGACCCGTGCGTCATCGCCCGTGGTCTCGCACCCCACCAGGCAGGCCAGCAGGATCACCACCAGCGGTCCGCGGCCCATGGCTGCTGCGGACATGCTCACTCTCCAGTCTCACTCATCGTTAGAGGACAGCCTCGGGACGCCAGGGGACAGCAAGGTTCATTCAGGGACGAGAACCGCGGAGAACCCATGAGGTTCCGCAGCCGATCCGGGCAATCACCCGGCGTCACACCTCATATCGACCGTCTGGAGGCAAAAATCCACTCCTATCGGTCTTTCGCCCAGGTTGAGCGGTCAAGCCGGGTGCAGACCGGCGACGTCGAGCCCGTGGGCCAGCCACCTCGGCAACAGCCTGGCTGGGCTCAGCGGCCCATCCGCGCGCCGTACTGCTGCTCGTAGTAGTCCCGGTAGGCACCCGAACGCACCCGTTCCCACCAAGAACGGTTGTCCAGGTACCACTGAACCGTCTCAGGCAGGGCCTCCTCGAAGCGCCGGCTGGGTTCCCAGCCCAACTCATCCCTGATCAGGCTGGCATCGATGGCGTAGCGGCGGTCGTGGCCCAGCCGGTCGGTGACGTACTCGATCAACGACTCTGGCTTGCCCAGGATCTCCAGCAGCAGCTTGACCACATTGATGTTGGCCCATTCGTTGTTGCCGCCGATGTTGTAGACCGAGCCTGGCGCCCCCTGCTCGAAGACTCTCCACAGGGCCGAGCAGTGATCGCTCACGTGGAGCCAGTCGCGGATCTGCATGCCGTCGCCGTAGACCGGCAGGGGCTTGTCCTCGAGGGCGTTGGCGATCATCAGCGGGATCAGCTTCTCGGGGAACTGCAGCGGCCCGTAGTTGTTGGAGCAGCGGGTGATCGAGACGTTGTAGCCGTGGGTCTCATGGGCCGCTCGCACCAGCATGTCGGCGCTGGCCTTGCTCGCCGAGTAGGGCGAGTTGGGCGCCAGGGGCGTGGTCTCGCTGAACAGACCCTCGGCCCCGAGGGCTCCATAGACCTCGTCGGTGGAGACCTGCAAGAAGCGCGTCACCTTGTGGGCCCGAGCCAAGTCGAGCAGCACCTGGGTGCCCAGGATGTTGTTGCGCACGAAAGGCGTGGCATCAAGGATCGAACGATCGACATGGCTCTCGGCGGCGAAGTGGATCACGCCATCGAAACCGTGCTCGGCGAAGACAGCCTCCATGTCATCGCGATCGGCCACGTCGGCCCGCACGAAGAGGTGGCCGTCGTCTTGTTCGAGGGCGGTCAGGTTCTCCAGGTTGCCTGCGTAGGTGAGCAGGTCGACGTTGACGATGGTCACATCGGGGCGCGTCTTGCGCAGGTCCAGCACGAAGTTGCTGCCGATGAAGCCGGCGCCGCCGGTCACAAGGATCTTCATGGAGTCGTGTCCGAAACGGTCTCTCGACGTTGGAGGTAATCGGCCAGGGCCTCGGTCCAGGGAGCGATGTCCTGACCCAGGGCCGCCCGCAGTTTGGCGGTGCCCAAGATCGAACGGGCTGGCCGAGGAGCCGGGCGATCGAGCCCGCTGCTGTCCATGGGCTCGACGGTGATGGCCACCCCTGCGCGCTCAAAGATCTCGCAGGCAAAGTCGTACCAGGAGCAGCTGCCCCGGTTGACCCCATGGTAGATGCCAAACGCGGGGCGCTGCTGCAGGATCGCCCACAGCAAGGGGGCCAAGGTGTGGGTCGACGTGGGACTACCCCACTGATCGTCGACCACGGTGAGCTTGTCACGCTCGGCTGCCAGTCGCAGCATGGTCTCGACGAAGTTGGGACCACCCAGCCCGTAGAGCCACTGGGTACGAACGATCCAGTGGTCGCTGCAGGCTGCGACCACCGCCAACTCGCCTGCCAGCTTGGTGCGACCGTAGGCCGAGAGCGGGCCCGTGGCCGCGCCCTCGTCATACTCTTGACCCGAGGCGAGGCTGCCATCGAAGACATAGTCGGTCGAGACATGCAGCAAGGGGATGCTCGCGGCAGCGCAGGACTGGGCCAGGTACCCCGGCCCCGTCCCATTGATGGCCAAGGCCTGGCTCTCGTGGCTCTCACAGTCGTCGACCGCCGTGTACGCCGCCAGGTTGACCACCGCGTCAGGACCCTCGGCCCCTAACCGGTCGGCCACCATGGCCTTGTTGGTGATGTCCAGGTCGGCGACATCAGTGCAGATCAGTTCGGCGTTCGGGGGACAGCTGCTGGCAAACGCGTTGCCCAGCATGCCCTCCGCGCCTGTGACGAGAACCCGCATGGTCAGTCGGCCCGGTTGGCACCGCCCTCAGCGACGAGTTTCGCCGCGCGGAGCAGGCTCTGGCAGGTGCCCGCGTCGGTCCACCAACCGTCGAGTTCGCCGTAGTACATCTGTCCCTTGTCGATGAACGCGTTGTTCACGTCGGTGATCTCGAGCTCTCCACGCCCGCTGGGTTTCAGCGTCTTGATGATCTCGAAGACCGAGTTGTCATACATGTAGATGCCGATGACCGCCTGGTTGCTGGGCGGGTCCTTGGGCTTCTCGATGATGCGTTCGATGCGCTCGCCGTCGATGATGGCCACGCCGAACCGCTCCGGGTCATGGACCTCTTTCAACAGGATGCAGGCCCCATCACCCCGAGCCTCATAATCGGCCACCGTGCTGGCGATGTTCTTCTCGATGATGTTGTCCCCGAGCACCACGCAGATCGAGTCGCCCGCGGCGAAACGCTCGGCCAGGCGAAGCGCGTCAGCGATGCCCCCTTCGCCGCGCTGGTAGGCGTAGCTCAGGTTCACATCGAGTTCGTCGCCGTTCTCAAGCAGGCGCAGAAAGTCGCCCGCGCTGTTACCGCCGGTGACGATCAGGATGTCCTTGATGCCCGCGTTGCGCAGACACTCAATGGGGTAGTAGATCATCGGGCGGTCATAGACCGGCAGAAGATGCTTGTTGGTGATCTTGGTCAGCGGGAGCAGGCGAGAGCCAAGGCCGCCGGCGAGGATGACGCCTTTCATCGAGGTCGTACCCGGTTGTTGGTCGGAGGGGAGAGAACCGCCGAGGGCCAGGGCGCCGCTCTGCAGCGCCGCTCAGCCCCCTGTGGAGGGTCGGGAACGATACCACGCAACGGTGGCGGCGAGCCCGTCCGCCAGGGAAACCTGGGCGGAGAAGCCCAGGGCAGCCTGGGCCACGGCGACCGCGGCCCGGCTGTGCCGGATATCACCCGGACGGGCTGCGTCGTGCTCGGCCTGCAGATCGGGGCGTTGGCAGATCTCCCGAATGGTCTCCCAGACCTCTTTCAGGGTGATCCCCACGCCCCCGCCCACATTGACAATCTGCCCGCCACCGCGCTCCACGTCCAGGCCAGCCAGGTTTGCGGCCACGATGTCAGAGACGTAGGTGAAGTCACGAGTCTGCAGGCCATCGCCGTGGATCACCGGCGCCAGCCCCTCCAGGGCCCTGATCACGAAGATCGAGATGACCCCCGAATAGGGTGAGGACGGGTCCTGTCGCGGGCCAAAGACGTTGAAGTAGCGCAGGCAGACCGTGTCGACCCCGAAGAGTGCGGGGGCCATGCGGAAGAGCTGCTCGGCGGCGAGCTTGTTCATGCCGTAGGGCGACACCGGGTCTTCTCGGGCAGCCTCGTCAGCCGCACCTTCGACCCGGTCGCCGTAGACGGCAGAGCTGCCTGAGTAGACGATGCGCCCCACCCCTGCCTCGCTGGCCGCCACCATGAGGCTCGTGGCCGTGCCCAGGTTGGCCCGGTTGCTGGCGATGGGATTCTCGACCGACTTGATCACCGAAGGCTGGGCCGCGCAGTGCACCACCTGAGCGCAGCCCGCGACCGCTTCTCTGGCCACGTCCAGATCGGCGAGATCGCCCCGCACCAGCTGGACGCCGTCGGGCAGGTTCGTCTCGTACCCAGAGCTGAAGTCGTCGACCACCACCACGTCGTCGCCCCGAGCCAGCAGGGCCTCGGCGATGTGGCTGCCGATGAAGCCGGCCCCGCCAGTCACCAGCACCCGGCTCATGCCTGGCCCCCGGCAGCGGCGGGACCCTGAGGGCCCCGATACCAGGCCACGAAGCGCGCCAGCCCCTCGTCAACGTTCACTGTCGGCGCGTAGCCCAGCTCAGCTCGGGCCCGGGACACGTCGGCGAAGGTGCGCAACACGTCACCGGGCTGCATGGGCTGCCAGTCGACGACAGGTTCTTTGCCCATGGCCCGTCCGATGGCTGCCACCAGATCGCGAAGACTGATCGTGGAGGACTCGCCGAGGTTGTAGATGCGAAAGCCCGTGCTCTTGTCGTGAGCCTTGAGCACGCCGTCCATGATGTCGTCGACGAAAGTGTAATCGCGCTCGGACGTGCCATCACCGAAGCACGGCACGGGCTGCCCCTGCTCGATCAGGCGCACGAACTTGTGGATGGCCATCTCTGGTCGCTGACGTGGGCCGTAGACCGTGAAGAAGCGCAGGCAGGCGATGTCCATGCCGTACAGGTGATGAAACGTGTGGCAGGTCAGCTCGTTGCCGCGCTTGGTCGCCGCGTAAGGAGACACAGGCCCTGAGACGTCGTCGTCCTCATGAAAGGGGACCTTCTCGTTGCCGCCGTAGACAGACGAGCTGCTGCCGAAGACGAACTTCTGGCAGCCGGCGTTGCGGGCCGCGTCGAGCAGCAGCGACGTGCCTGTGCAGTTGACGTCGTGATACAGCCCTGGGTCTTCAAGAGACGGACGCACCCCCGCCATAGCCGCCAGGTGAATCACCGACCGCGGCCGCCGCTCCTCGAACAGACGCTTCAGCAGGTCACGCTCGCGGATGTCGCCCTCGACCATGGAGAACCCGTCTTGGGCACTCAGGGCGGCGGCATGACGTCGCTTGATCGAGGGGTCGTAGAAGTCGTTGAAGTTGTCCAGGCCGACGACTTCGTCACCCCGAGCCAGCAAGTGGTCGGCAACATGGCTGCCGATGAAACCGGCCGCGCCGGTCAACAAGATGGGACTGCTCATTACTCTACGGTCACGCTCTTGGCTAGGTTGCGAGGTTGGTCGATATCACATCCTCGACGCTCGGCCACGTGGTAGGCCAGCAGCTGAAGGGGCACGACATTCACCAACGGCGAAAGATCTTCATCGACGGCGGGCACCTCGAGCACCTCGTCCGCCAGGGCCGCCACCCGCTCGTCGCCCTCGGCACAGACGGCGATGACCACGCCGTCCCGTGAGCGCACCTCTTGGATGTTGGCCAACACCTTCTCGTACACCACGCCTGGCGTGGCGATGACCACCACCGGCATGGTGGAGTCGATCAAGGCGATGGGGCCATGCTTCATCTCGCCGGCGGGATAACCCTCGGCATGGATGTAGCTGATCTCCTTGAGCTTGAGCGCTCCCTCGAGAGCGATGGGGTAGTTCACGCCCCGTCCCAAGAACAAGAAGTCCCTGGCGTCGGCGAACCGGTGAGCCACCTCGGCCACCTTGTCCGCAGTACGCAGTGCGCCCTCCATGGCGTAGCGCACTCGGCGCAGGGGCTCGATGCGGGCGGCCACATCGCCGTGGGTCATGACGCCTTTGCGCACCGCGATGTCGAGGGCCAACATGTACAAGGCCACCAGCTGGGTGGTGAAGGCCTTGGTAGAGGCCACGCCGATCTCCGGGCCAGCCAGGGTCAGGATGCTGGCGTCCGATTCGCGAGTAGCCGAGCTGTCGGGCACGTTGACGATGGACACGATCGGCGCACCGGTGGAACGCACATCGCGCATGGCCGCAAGAGTGTCGAGCGTCTCACCAGACTGGGTGATGGGCACGATCAGATGGTCGGGCCCCGAGCTCGTGTTGCGATAGCGAAACTCGGAGGCATAGTCGACATCGACTGGCATGCCCACCAGGTTCTCGATGTAGAACTTGCCCGCCAGCCCAGCGTGCCAGCTGGTGCCGCAGGCCACGAAGGTCATGCGCTTCACGGCCTCCATGCGATCGCCCAGGACGTCGAGAGCCTCCTCATGAATCGAGCCCGTGGCGTCGTCGATGCGCGAGACCATGGTGGCCGCCACGGCCGCAGGCTGCTCATCGATCTCTTTGAGCATGAAGTGCCGATAGCCGGCCTTCTGCACCGTGACCGGATCCCAGTCGATCCGTCGCTCGTCCCGCTCGACCGCTGCACCTGAGAGGTCGGTGACCTCGATGCCCGAGGGGCGCAGCACCACCACGTCGCCGTCGTTGAGCGGGATCATGCGCCGGGTGTGGGACAGCAAGGCCGGGATGTCGCTGGCCAGGAACGCGGCGCCGTCGGCCACCCCCACCACCAGCGGCGACTGCTGGCGCACGCCCACGATCATGTCGGGATGGGCACCGCTGACCACGGCCAGAGCGTAGCTGCCTTCGAGATGGCTCGCCGCCTCGCGGACAGAGTCTGCCAGGTCCTTGCCCGTCGCCAGCTCAGCAGCGATCAGGTTGGCGATGACCTCGGTATCGGTGTCCGTTCGAAACTCGACGCCCTTGGCCATCAGGTCGGCCTTGAGCCCCTCGAAGTTCTCGACGATGCCGTTGTGCACCACTGCCAGCCGCTCCCCCGCATCAGCGATGGGATGAGCGTTGCGCTCGGTGGGCGGACCGTGGGTGGCCCAACGGGTGTGCCCGATGCCGGTATTCCCGAACGGAGCGACCTCGCCCAGGGCGCTGATCAGCTCCGACAGCTTGCCTGCGCGGCGCAGCAGGCTGACCTCGCCATCGTTGAGGATGGCGATGCCTGCGGAGTCGTAGCCCCGATACTCAAGGGTCTTCAGTCCGTCGACGATCAACCGGCTCGCTTCAGCCAGCCCGGTGACCCCGATGATGCCGCACACGTCAGCTGCCCACCTTGCCCTTGAAGTAGTCGAGGGTCTTGGCCAAGCCGTCCGCCAAGACGACCTTCGGCTCCCACTTCAGGATCTCACGGGCTCGGGTGATGTCCGGGCGGCGCTGTTTCGGATCGTCTTCAGGGAGATCGTGGTAGGTGATCGTCGAACCCGATGCGGTCAGCTCTACGATGGTCTCCGCGAACTCTTTGATGGTCATCTCGGTGGGGTTGCCGATGTTGACAGGGTAGGGCTCATCGCTCTCGGACAAACGCCAGATGCCGTCGATCAGATCGTCGACGAAGCAGAACGAGCGGGTCTGTGAACCGTCGCCGAAGACGGTGATGTCCTCGCCTCGGAGCGCCTGGCCCATGAAGGCGGGCAGGGCTCGACCGTCGTTGAGGCGCATCCGCGGACCATAGGTGTTGAAGATGCGCACGATGCGCGTCTCCAGCCCATGAAAGCGATGGTAGGCCATGACCATGGCCTCGCTGAAACGCTTGGCCTCGTCGTAGACGCCCCGAGGACCCACCGGGTTCACGTTGCCCCAGTAGCTCTCTCTCTGGGGATGCTCAAGGGGGTCGCCGTAGCACTCGCTCGTAGAGGCCATGACGAAGCGGGCACCCTTCGCGTGGGCGAGGCCCAAGGCCTTGTGCGTACCCAGGGAGCCCACCTTGAGCGTGGGAATCGGCATCTCAAGGTAGTCGATGGGACTGGCCGGCGAAGCGAAGTGAAAGACGCGATGCACCTCACCCGGCACATGGATGAAGTCGGTGACGTCGATTTTCACGAATGTGAACTTGCCGGTCTCGAACAGGTGCTCGATGTTGGCCATGTCGCCGGTGCTGAGGTTGTCCATGCAGACAACGTCCCAGCCCTCAGCGATGAGTCGCTCGCACAGATGCGAGCCCAGAAAACCCGCACCACCGGTGACGACTGCCCTCATGTCTTGAACTCCTTGAATCGATTCGTGTCTTGTCGTTGTGGCCGTCGCCAGATCAGCGGTTGTCTTCAGGATCGTCGGACGCCTCGCCCTCAGGCGCTGTATCGTCAGGTTCGGAACCTTCGTCGGCAGCGGGTGCTGGTCCGTCGTCGCTGTCTGGTTCTGCAGCGGCCTCCTCCGGAGGGTCGCCAGCTGAATCATCGGCAGAAGGGGGCGCTTCACCAGAGGCGGGATCATCAGCCGTCTGGCCTGCGTCAGCTGTCAGGCGCTCGTACTCTGCCAGCACGGCGGGCGAGACCCAGAAGCTCAGGGCTTCCAGGTCTTCGGCGGAATGACCCTTCCGCCGGGCCGTGACGTAATCGTCAAAGGTGATCGCCGTCATGCCGGGGGGCGGGGAGGGGTTCAGGCTCGCTTCGGCGCCGGCCACATCGTCACCACCGACGAGCCCAGGATCGAAGGGCTCTCCAGCGCCCTGCAGCAGGGAAGGCGCCCCTCGCCTCAGCCGCTCGAAGACCATGCTTGTGCCCGCGGGGATCCTCGCCCGCACTCCGCCCACGGTGAACGCCGCCTTGTTGTCCTCCGTGGCGTGGGACGTCACCACCAAGCGCTGGGCGTCGTGCTCGACCTCAAGGGGGCCCAGCTCGCGCAGAGTCAGCCCGGCCCAGGATGCGTCGGCAGGGCCCAGCCGCCGGGTCCGCTGGCGGAAATATGGCAGGCCCACCTCATCACCGCGAGCCAAGGTCAGCACGCCCCTACCGCTCTCAACCGAGGAGGCTGCCTCCTGAGTCATCTGTCCACGCACCAAGACGGGATTCCCGCCCTCGTTGCGAATGCTCAAGCGCCCAGGGACCACCCGGACAGTGATCCGACCGTCGATGAACTCTGCCTCGGTGCCACCGGGCAGCAAGCAGACGATCTTGCGCCCCCCCGAGGTCAGCTCGGCCGTGGTCAACAGGGGGAAGCGCAGCTCGTCCACGACCTCGCCGCCGCGCCGCTTGCCCAGGGCGTGAATGATCAGATGTCCCGACGCGTACATCTCCAGCTGCCCGCCCTCAGCCAGGACCACAGAGGTGTGACCGCTGGGCCCCTGCTCGACCTCGTCCCCGGCTGACAGCTCGACACGGGGGTCGAAGAAGTAGAGCACCCGCTCGCTGCCGTCCGCTGCGAATCGGACGGCCACTGAGTCATTCAACCTGCGAGCGATGACGGTCTCGGCCTCGCTGGCTGGGGGCGCCGCTTCGTCCCGACCCTCTTGAGCCGGCTCGGCCGCTGCAGGTGTGGGTGTCCCTTGGCTTTCTTCAGCGGCCTCGGGCGCCGAGGGCTCGGGCGCGTCCCGACCCTCTTGAGCCAGGGCCTGCTGAGGCCAGCTGATCAACAAGGCCAGAGCACACCCCAGACCCAGGCCGCGGCCACTCACGACGAGTCCCCTGGCCGCTCCATGGTGGGGATGAACGACGTGTCGTAGTCGCCAGCCCGAAAACGGGGGTCATCGAGGATCTCGTGATGGAAGGGCACGGTCGTGGAGATGCCTTCAATCACACACTCGTCCAAGGCCATGTGCATGCGCCGAATGGCCTCGTCTCGTGTGGGCGCGTGGACCACGAGCTTGCCAATCATGGAGTCATAATGAGGCGAGATGGTGTAGCCGCCGTAGGCGTGGCTGTCGAAACGCACGCCCATGCCGCCGGGCTGGAACAGGCGCCGGATCTTGCCGCAGGACGGCCTGAAGCCATGGGACACATCTTCGGCGTTGATGCGGCACTCGATGGAAGCGCCTTCCATGGTGATGTCCTCCTGCCCGAACGACAGAGGCATGCCCGCGGCGATCTTGATCTGCTCCTCGACGATCTCGACGCCCGTCACCATCTCGGTCACAGGGTGTTCGACCTGCACCCGGGCGTTGAGCTCCATGAAGTAGAACCGCCGGCGGTCGTCCACGAGGAACTCGACGGTTCCGGCATTGACGTACCCAGCCTTGCGGCACAGATCGATGGCGGCCTTGCCCATGCGATCCCTCAGCTCGGCATCGAGCGCCACCGAAGGGGACTCCTCGAGGAGCTTCTGGTGACGACGCTGAATCGAACACTCACGCTCGCCCAGATGCACCAGGTTGCCGTGGGTGTCACCGATGATCTGGATCTCGACATGCCGAGGGCCGGTGACCAGGCGCTCGATGTAGACATCAGGATTGCCGAAGGCCACGTCGGCTTCGGTGCGGGCGGCGTTGAAGGCCACCGACAACTCGTTCGGCGCCAACACCGGGCGCATGCCCCGCCCACCCCCGCCAGCGGTGGCCTTGACCATGACCGGGTAGCCGATCTCTTCAGCCAGCACCCGGGCCGCCTCTTCGGTGGGCACGATGCCGTCACTGCCGGGCACGATGGGCACGTCGGCCGCCCGGGCCATGGCTCGCGCGGTATTCTTGTCCCCCATCTGGGCGATCACCTCAGCAGGCGGGCCGATGAAGGTGAAACCGCAGGCCTCGACCATCTCGACAAAGCGGCTGTTCTCGCTGAGAAAGCCGTAGCCAGGGTGGATGGCGTCGGAGTCGGTGATCTCCGCGGCCGCAATCACCCGATTTGTGTCGAGGTAGCTCTTCGCAGGAGAGGCGGCGCCAATGCACACCGCCTCGTCTGCCAGGTCAAGATAGCTGGCGTCACGATCGGCTTCTGAGTAGATCGCCACCGACTCAAGGCCCAGGGCCTTGCAGGCGCGAATGACCCGCAGGGCGATCTCTCCCCGATTGGCAATAAGGACCCGGCGGAACACGTTCAGCGCAGCCGGAGGAGCATCAGGGTCTGGCCAAATTCGACGGCTTCGCCGTTCTCGACCTCGATGGAGACGACTTCACCCGCCATGTCTGGCGTGATCTCGTTCATCACCTTCATGGCCTCGATGATGCAGACCGGCGAGGAGGTGTCGACCTTGTCGGAGACGCTCACGAACGCAGCCGCCTCAGGAGACGGCGCACGGTAGAAGGTACCGACCATGGGCGACACAAAGGCGTGCAGGCTCTCGTCAACCGGCTCGCTTGCCGCAGCTTCCACAGGCGCGGCCGGCGTCGAGGATGACGCCAGCGGGGCAGCCGCCGGAGTGCCAGCCACTGCGCCCTGAGTGAGGCCAGGCACGCCACCCCGGGAGACGTGGATCTCCTTGGAGCCGTCAGCCTCCACCGCGTAGCTCACGTCGATGAGACCGTGCTCTTCCATGAGCTGGGCCAGGGCCTCGACCTCGCTGAGCAGGCCACGCTTGGGCGTCACCGCTGCCGCTTTCGTCGACTTCCTGGCGCTGGTCTTGCGGGCAGCCTTGCGAGTGGCCTTGCGCACCGCCGCCGCTGACCTGGGAGCGGCCGTGCGCGCCGTCGCCTTCTTGGCCTTGGAGCGGGGCTTGGCACTGCCGCCCGCGCTCTTCACAACGCGCGGTGCAGTCGAGACCTTGGTGGTCTTCTTGCGTTGACCGGCCTTCTTCTTGGCTGGCGTTGCTTTGCGTCCGGTCTGCTTCTTGCGTGCTGCCACGGAAGAGATCCTCTGGGTGGTTCGTAGAAAGGGTCCAGCGCGAAGGACGACGTTACTCGGGGGCGCTCACCCGCTCGGAGTACGTACCCACTCGGGTGTCGACCTTGATCCACTCGCCCTGGTTCAGATAGACGGGAACTTGCACCACCGTGCCTGTGTCAAGAGTCGCAGGCTTGGTGCCACCTTGAGCTGTGCTGCCCTTGACCCACTGAGTGGTCTCGACCACTTCAAAGATCATGTGGTCGGGGAGCGCGATGGAGATGACCTCGCCATCGCAGACCTTGAACTTGCACACGGTGTTCTCCTTGAGAAAGGGGAGCATCGGTGCCACCAGATCTTCATCGACAGGGGACTGGTCATAGGTCTCGGGGTCCATGAACACGAAGGCGCTGCCGTCCCTGTACAGGTACTCCATCTCGACCTTGTCGACCATCACCTGCTCGACCTTGTCCTTCGAGTCGTAGGTGATCTCTTTGATTGCGCCCGTCTTGGTGTTCTTCAGTCTCGTGCGCACGAAGGCGCCACCCTTGCCGGGCTTGACGAACTGATAGCTGACAATGTCGAACAACTGACCGTCGACCCGCAGGGTCATGCCGTTGTTGAACTGGTTTGTGGAGATCGTGACCATGAATGGGCGTCGTCCGGGGATGTGGCTATTCGGGCCATTGAACCGGCCGTCCCCCACCGAATCAACAGGGGTGGGTCAGGCCGAGGGCTGCTCAACCGCTGGACGGCCCAGCACCAGGGGAGAGGCCAGAAGCGCCATGCAGATGGCCAACGGAGCGATGTGGAGCAATAGGCGGCTCATTGTCAGGCGCATCAGGAACCAGACCACGTGCTGTTGCTCGGTCAGGTCCGGGAGCCCTGGGATGAGATTCGGGCTTCTGGCGATCTCCAGAGCGGCCGGGCTGCTCCAGGCCGTGACCAGATAGGCGAAGGCGTAGCTACCGAATTGGAGCACCACCACCACGAACAGGAAGCGCAGGACCGGCCGCTTGAGCAGCCCTCCCCCAGCGATCACAAGAACCACGATCGCCGGCCAGGTGATGTTCCAGGCCCGCAGATCGAGCATCTCGACCTTCAGGCGCATGAGCACCACCACGACCCGGTCGAGACCTGCCAGCAGGGCCTCCATGTTGAGCTGGGCCAGATAGTTCTCATCGGTCGCCGGCAGCCCGGCGGCGATCCGTCCCCAGAGCAGGGCGTAGATCAGGGCAGCCAGACCTGTCACCCCCAGAGCCCTGCGCCAGCGGGCATGAGGCACCGAGATCAGCAAGGCCAGACCCACCACAGGAATCAGGGGCAAGGCTTCGTTCTTGGTCAAGGTGGCAAAGGCCAGGGCCAGGCCCGCCTCGAGATGGGCGCGATCCCGCCGACCTTCGAGGGCATCGATCGCCGCCAACCCCAGCCCGGTGATGAACAACGCCAGGGGGATGTCGGCCATGCCGGCGAACGCACCGGCGCCCGGGGGCGGCGCCATGATGTAGGACACCAGGGGCAGGTGGGCGATCCAGGCCGCACCCAGCGCCGCACAGAGCGGGCCGACGCGGCGGCACAGAGCGCCATACACCACGGCCACCAGGGACACCGCGAACCAGGGGAAGATGGCCGTGGCCAGGCGGTCGTTGAACTCGCCCGAGACCAGCGCGGGCAGGTTGGCGATGTGGCTCACCAACGGCGGGTAGCGCTGGTGGGTGAAGCCGAAGTCCGGGTCGGTGGAGATGCGCCCCAGCAAGGTGCCGTCGACGAACAGCACCTTGGCCTTGAAGATCCAACGGGTCACCGCGTCGAACTGAAAACTCTGCCGTATCCAACCGGAGCGCACGGCCACGGCGACGCCAAAGGCTGCGATGAGCAACAAGGCCACGGTGAGGGCGATGTGCGTCGCCGGCTTGGTGGTCAGCCGCGCCTCGTCGGCCACAGGAGCGCGGGGCGGCGCACCGCGAGCGGTCAGCAGCAGCAACAACGCAGTGGCCCCGATCAGGCTGCCCAGACTCACGGGCGTGATCAACACACCCACGCTGTCCAGCAACATGGACAAGGCCCCCACCAGCCCCAGGCCCAGCATGAGCCCGCGACCGAAGCGTTCGATCCAGCCGCAGGAAGGCCGGCCCAGCAAGGCCCGGTCGAGCAACATGCCCAGGCCCAGGCAGATCAGCAGGGGCAGTCCCACTGCCATCAGGTCAGCGGCCATCACACGCCCTACCTTCCCGCAGCTTTCTCTGCATCACGGCCCGCCTTGATCGCAGCCAACTCTTCCTGGGTCATCTCTGACCAGGCGCGCATGTTGGCTCGCAGGACGTGGGTGGTGCCGGGCAGATCGGGGTCTTCGTGGGTGGTACCGCTCTCCCGCGTACCAAAGGTGTGGCGCAGGGGATAAAGCAAGGCCATCAGGGGCCAGACGTCGTTGCGCACCACGCCTTTGAACTGCACCAGCGAATGCTCGTCCGCGGTCTCACGGATCTTGTTCAGCTGACGCAACAGGTTCGTCCAGTGCACCCGAAAGACCTCTTGTTCTCGGCCCGGATGGGTGATCGAACGCAACACCGCTCGCACCGCGTCGGAGTCGGGCCCGGCAGCCAACAGCTGCCGGTCAAGCCTCAGGGCCTCGTAGGGGTCACCGAGCCCGAGCGGGTCGCCACGAACCGTATCTGGGACCCAGCGCAGAGCCAGGGACAGCACCACCAGCATGGCCACGACCTGGGTAACAACTTGACGATCCATGGGTCTCTGTCGGGGTGCTTGCCGAGACGCCCAGACCGCTCGGGGGTCAAGGCGGCGGGGATCTTAGCATCGCCAGCCGAGGCAGACGATCAACGGCCCGAACCCAGGTCGTCGGCGCAGTCAGCCACCGCTCCCGCCAACAGACGCAGACCGTGGCCCACGGCAGGCAGCACAGCCGTGAGGCACTCGACCGCGCCCTTGGGGCTGCCAGGCAGGTTGACCACCAGCGCTCGGCCCAAGGTGCCCGCTGTCGCCCGAGAGAGGTCGGCAGTTGGCGTCGCCTCCCGAGACCTGGCTCGCATGGCCTCGCCCAGCCCGGGCAGCTCCCGCTCGATCACAGCTCGGGTGGCTTCGGGGGTCACGTCCCTGGGAGCGATGCCCGTGCCGCCGCTGGTGAGCACCAGGGGCACCTTGGCAGCGGCGTCGACGATGGCTTCGGACAACGCCTCGACCTCGTCCGGCACGGCCACCGTCGCCTCAAGGGCGAACCCCGCCTCGGCCAGGGCCGCTGCCACTCCCGCGGCGGTGGCGTCGCTGCGCTCACCTCTCGAGACCCTGTCAGAAGCCAGGATCAACCGCACCGCCCAGGCCTGGGTCTCGCTCACGGCTGCTGCCTCGAAGTCGCCTCGCCCGGGCCGGCGCCGCGCTCCCAGGTGCCGCTGCGCCCCCCGGACTTGTGCTCCAGGCGCACGTCGGTGAGCACCAGCCCCCGATCGATGGCCTTGAGCATGTCGATCAGGGTCAAGCCCGCCATGGCCACCGCGGCGAAGGCCTCCATTTCGACGCCCGTACGCCAGGTGGTGCTCACAGCTGCGGTGATGGCCAGCCCGTCGCCTCCGTCTGCGACGATCGAGACCTCGACCTGATCGATGGGCAGCGCATGGCACAGGGGGATCAATTCTGCCGTCTTCTTGGCGCCGCAGATGGCCGCCAACCTGGCCACCTCGATCACCGGACCCTTGGGTCCTCCGCCCGCCAGGGCAGCCGCCAAGGTCTCAGGAGCCATGGTCACCCGACCGCTGGCCACCGCCCGGCGGCGAGTGAGGGGCTTGCTCCCCACATCAACCATATGGGCTCGACCATCGTTGGAGACATGTGTCAGTGGGTTGTTCATGCCCCCATGCTAACCCGTCCGATCGTCCGACGGCTTCGCGTCCATCAAGTGACGCCCTCGTTTTGGCTGGCTCAGGTCCGCAGGGCGTGACATACGATAAGTGAAGCCAAGAGGATCACTCCGAGGAGCCATCTATGTTCGCCCCCCTCATCGCCCTTGCGCTGTTGCTGCCCGTCGACGACCTGCAGTCTCAGCTGGACGACGTACTCTTTCGGCTCTCTGACGCCACGGGCGCCAGGCGCTGGGACCTGGCGAAAGACCTCCGCGACGTGGCCAGGGCCGACACGGCCGTGGCCGTTCCCCTGCTGATCGAGAGTGCGGGCGGTGCCGACCAGCAGCTGACCTTGATCATCGGCTCGACCCTGCTTGAGCTCGACGCCCCCCACGAGGCCGCCGAGCTGCTCCTCGCCCTGATCGACGAGGGCGCGGCTGACGAGGCCCTCTCGCTGCTGAGCGACCAGGCCTTTCGCCAGGTGCCGGAGGTGGCCGAACACCTGACCGAAATGCTGGAGTCGCCCCTGGCCGCCTCGCGCCGGGTGGCCGTGGCCCACACGCTCTACAAGGTGGGCAAGGTCCAGTCCAAGCTGTCGTCCCGCAAGATCATGATCGACGCCTTGAAGAGCGACGACTTCGACGTGGCTGCGGAGGCGGCCCTGGCCTTGGCGGAGATCGGCGACTACGACGCGTCCCGCCCCATGTTGCGCATTCTCAGTGCCGACACGGGCGTCATGGGCCAGCTGGCCCGGGCGCACCTGAACACCGACCGCAAGATCGAGTACTACGACAACAAGCTCTACCGCCAGAGCCGAGACGGCAGCCCCTCGCTGATCCCCCTGCCTGGAGGTGAGCTGTTCACCAAGGGGCCTGGCAGTCTCGATGTGATCGAAGAACTCATCGCCAAGATCCAGCAGCATCACCTGCTCGGCGATCAGCTCACGGACGCTGAAGGGCGCGAGCGCCTGATCACCTCGGCGGCCAAGGGCATGCTCATGGCCCTCGACCCCCACTCGACCTACTTCAGCTCCGCCGAGTTCGAGCGCTGGATCATGGACCTCAAGCGACACTACGCAGGCATCGGCGCCTACGTCGACACGATCAACCAGGTCTTCACCATCACCAAGCCCATCTACTCGGGGCCTGCCTACGGCGCGGGCCTGATGTCGGGTGATCAGATCCACAAGGTCGACGGCTGGGACACCTTCAATCAATCGAACGACGAGATCATCAAGCGGCTCAAGGGCGAGCCTGGCACCGAGGTCACCATCTCCGTGTACCGCAAGGGCTGGCAGAAGACCCGGGACTACGTCGTCGCCCGCGCGGTCATCGACATCGACAGCGTGAACTTCGAGCGTCTGCCCGGAGACATCGGCTACGCCGAGGTGTTGAGCTTCGCCGACACCACCTCCGCAGAGCTGGCCCAGGCCCTCACCGCCATGGATGAGCAGGGCATGAAGGGGATGATCCTCGACCTGCGCAACAACAGCGGCGGCTACCTCGACGAGGCGGTGCGCATCTGCTCGCTGTTCCTCGACCCCGGACAGCTCGTGGTCTACACCGAGGGACGAGAAGTCGAGCGCCAGAACTTCTACACCCAGATCGTCCCCGGCATGGCAGGGCCCTACCAGGGCCCCGTGGTCGTGCTGGTCAACGAGCGCAGCGCCTCCGCCAGCGAGATCGTCGCCGGCTGCCTGCAAGAGTACGGCCGGGCGACCGTTGCGGGCACCACCACCTACGGCAAGGGCTCGGTGCAACAGGCCATGCCCCTCGACAGCCGACCCGGCGACGCGCTGCTCACGGACCAGAACCACAATGGCGTCTACGACCCGGGCGATCGCTTCGACGATCTGGACGGCGACTCGAAGTACAGCTACCCGGTGAACCTCAAGATCACCAACGCACGTTACTACCTCAGCTCGGGCCGCTCATTGCACACGGAGCGAGACCTCGAATGGCGGATCATCGAACACGGCGGCGTTGACCCAGACGTGGTGGTCGAGTTCGAAGGCATCCCCGGCTGGCAGAACAACGAGTGGTCGCTGCTGCTCGACAAGCTCGGCGAAGAGGTGCCCTTCAAGGACTACGTGCAGGAGACCTTCCCGCTGCACCGTGAGCTGTTCTACGAGCTGGCTGCCGGTGACGACCACGACACCAGCCGCTACCCCGGCTGGGGCCAGTTCCGGGACAACCTCGAGACGGGGCTTCCCGATGACACCCTGCGCCTGATCCTGCGGGGCGAGGTGCGCAACGCGGTGGCCGACGACCGCGGCAAGGCCTTCCCCGGCGGGCTGGTCTACGGCGACTGGCAAGAAGACACCCAGTTGCAGATGGCCATCGCGGTCCTGGGCAAGACCCTGCCTTTCGACCTCACCGCCTACGAAGCCTACGATGACTTCGCCGACCTGGATCCCTTCTCCGACGAGGGCTTGATCACCTCGTCTTCGGAGGACGAAGGCTAGGAGTCTGTGCTCGGCACGCGGCGCTTTGCCCACGCGCAGCCAAGGGCAGCAGGGTCTCTAGGCTCCCGCCGCAGACTGCGAGGTCACGAGGGTCCCGCGAGCTCTTCGGTCACGGGCTCAGCCGTCTCGGGCCCGGCCCACTCGCGGTAGAAGCCCTGCCCCAGCTCTCGCCAGAGCACCTTGCAGATCAGGGCCAAGGGCACCGCAGCCAACACGCCGAAGGTGCCCATCAAGCTGCCGCCCGCGAGCAACACCACCACCAGGGCGATGGGATGGAGACCGGTCTCCTTGCCCAGCAAGAACGGGTAGAGCACCGCGCCTTCGAAGGCCTCGGCCGCCCCGAAGAGCGCGATGACGTAGATCAGGGCGTCCGTGCCGCCGCCCTGCATGGTCAGGGCCAGCAAGGCCGCCGGCAGGACGCCCGCCAGAAAGCCCAGAAAGGGCACCAACGACAAGAGACCCGAGACCAGGGCGATGGGCAGGGCGAAAGGGATGCTCATGAGCATCATCCCCACCCAGAGCATGACCGCCTTGACCAGGCCACAGGAGAGCCTGCCGCGGAGAAACGAGACCAGCTCCTGGCCCACATCCCGGGCCACCCGCTCGGTCATGTCCCGGTGTCGCAGGGGCACGAGATCGTGCAGGCGCTGACGGATCGCCGGATACTCCACCAGAAAGAAGAACAGGTAGAAGGGGATCAGCACCAACAGGGTCAGC
>Ga0209992_10000750_pt1 | contig 40231 bp, 57 predicted proteins | sample 2SBtaG_2_FD_182564 | JGI IMG/M metagenome (GOLD analysis project Ga0209992, IMG submission 182564) | Deep subsurface microbial communities from Kolumbo volcano to uncover new lineages of life (NeLLi) - 2SBTROV12_ACTIVE470 metaG (SPAdes)... | ecosystem: Environmental > Aquatic > Marine >...
CCGACGTTGTGACGCGGGTCAACTATCGGCTGACGGCGCGTGAAGGCGATTTGAGCGTAACGGACGTTTACGGGCGGATTGCGATCCCGGCGCCAAAGGCGGGGCAACCATTCGTTGACTTTTCCGTGTTCGTGCCGGTCGATGGCGAAAGCGCCGCCGACCTCGACGCACGCAAGGCGCGCATCCTGGATTTCGCGGCGCAGGTCGCAGGGCCGACATTTGTTACCGATTGCGAGGCCAAGGCGTTGGCGCAATTGCAACGGTTGCAGGGCGCCCAAACGGAAACGAGTGTGAGCATCCTATGAACCCGGAAATCTTGCTGCAAATCATTCATGACTTGAAAGCCGAAACGCTGAACCTTGCCAAGCAGGCGCGCGCGGAAATCGCGGCGCGCGACGCCAAGATCGAGGAACTTGAAGAACAGGTTGCGCAAAACGCCGGCAACGGTTGAGCCGACACCGGGCCGGGCGGTCACATAACAACACAACCCCGGCGGCATTAAGCCTACTGAAACGGAATGAAAGGGCGCGGCTGCGGGGTTGCGTGCGTTGGGGATGAGCGATGAACAAGCGAAACTTGCTGACCTGATTGGCAAGATGGAAGCCATTGTTGCCGGTGGCGTCGCGGGGGATGCGGCCGCGGCCTCGTATGTGTTCAACCGGGATGAAGTGTCGGCATTGCGGAAGATCATCAAGGATGTGCCGGTCTTGCTGAAGATTATCAAGCTTTACAGCCGGTTGGAAGGCTTTGTTTTTGTATCCGGGCGCGGCGCGGCGGTGGTGATCTTTCTTGTGGTGTTGATCGTCAACGCTGAGCGGCTACTTGACTTCGCGCGCGCGTTACTTTTGGGGAAACCGCCATGAAAATTCTGCGAGGCATCCGGCTGGCGCTTTTCTGGGCGTTTGTGCTGACCTATGTCGGCGGCGCGGTGTTGCCGGCGTCGACGTTGTGGTTCGATCCGGGCGAGGTTGAGTTTTCAGACGCCATCGAAGGCCGGTCGCCTGCACTGCGCTATAGCAGGACAATTCACAGGCCGTCGTTGATCAAATATGTCGTGCTGGTCCGGGAAGTGGTGCCGGGTGGGTTTAACCTGACGGTGTGTGAGGCGCCAAGCGGGCCGTTCACATACCAGCCGACATCCGGGCCGGTGATAGGCAAGGATTTGGCATGGTGGGCACCATCGGATCCACGGTGCCGACACCTGCCGGCGGGCACCTACCAGGTTGAAACGGTGTGGACGATCGTGCAGCCGCTGGGCGACTTGTTGCCAATTTGGATGCAGTGGTTATCATGGGCCACGCCGCCAAAGCGGGTGCGTCGTGAAAGTGAGCCTTTCACGATCTTGCCGCGCAAGGGCGAGGATTGAAAACCGGAGGGCAATGTGCACGTCTCGGACCAAGGCTTGATTGAAATCTGCGAATACGAGGGGATCGTGCCGGCGCCTTACCGCGATAGCGTCGGCGTCTGGACCTACGGCGTTGGGCATACGTCGGCGGCGGGTGGTGTGGATCCACGCGAGATGAACGGGCGTTATCCGGGCGCCGACGAGATCGACGCGGCGGTTGACCGGGCGCTTGCGGTGTTCCGCGCGGACGTCGTCAAGTATGAAAACCGGGTCAACGCGGCAATCAAGGTGCCGTTGGCACAACATCAATTCGACGCGCTGGTCAGCTTCGACATCAACACGGGCGGGATCAACCGCGCCAAACTGACGGCGGCAATCAATGCGCGCAACCCGGATGCTGCGCGGCATTTCTTCGGATGGTTGAAGCCGCCGGAGATACGCGGGCGGCGCACGGCTGAACACGATCTGTTTGTGAGCGGCGATTATGCGGCGAACGGTGACCGGGTGCCGGTTTGGCGGACGGATGGCAAGGGCAACCTGGCGGGCATTCTGGAAACTGTGTCGGGCGCGGAAATCTTGCGCAGGATGGGCGGAACACACCCGCCGCTTGACCATGTGCCTGCCAAAGCTGTTCCGGGCGTCCTGGGCGCCCTCGTGGCCGCGTTGGGGCAATTGCTGGCGCGTATTGGAAGGAAGGCAACATGAGATACGTCCATCCAAAGTCAATGACATGGTGGGCCGGGGTGGCGTCCATCGCGACGGGCGCGGCCAAGATCGCGTTTGCCACCAGCGTGCCGTTTGCTGAGTTGGGCCACCTTGTTTCTTTGCTGGCTGGCACGGGCGACAGTTCGTCGGCGGCGTTGATCTATCTCGGGCTTGGCCTGATCGGCGTCCGGGACAAGATGGAACGCGGGTTTGCGACATGATCGAGGCGTTGCTTTCCCTGATTGGTGGGGGCGCGGGCGGCATTGTTACCGGGGTTGTTGCGCTGCTTGCTGCGCTGGCGGGCTTGTGGGGCTGGGGCAAAAAGCGGGAACGCGATGGGCGGTTGCGTGAACGCGGGCGGCAAGCGGATGCCCAAGCCCGGGCCGCCGCGCAACTCAAGGAGAGACTGGATGATGTTGAACAAAATCTTCCCGGCGGCGCTGATGCTGCTCGTGAACGCCTGCGTCGCCGCGCCCCCGACTGACACCCGCGCCACCTTCTGCGCAGGCATGGCCTCGGCCGTGGCCGACGTGGGGGCAACCGTGCCGGACCATGGCGCGGACGATTTCGTGATTGCCGTGGACAGGCTGGTCAGGACACTAGATGCCGGGTGTTGATCTGGCGGGCCTTGCGCTGAGTGCCGCGCTGGCAACCGGGCCGGTCATGGCGCAATCTGACGCACCTAGATGCGGACCGCGCGCTGCCGCTGCCGAAACGTTGGCGACGCGCTACGGCGAGGCGGTTCGTTTTGTCGGCATAATCAACGCGGCGGCGGTGGTTGAAGTCTGGGCGTCGGATGCCAGCGGCACCTGGACGCTTTTGGTTACGAACGCGGCAGGCGAAACGTGCGTTATTTTCACGGGGGGCAGCGCGACATTCGGGGCCGCGCCAAAGGAGCCGGCCGGCAGCGGCGGGTGACATTCGGACTTGTGCTTTGCCACTGCGCGGCGGGACCGCTTTTAGCGTCAAAACATTTCCAATTGCTTCGGTGGCTTAGCCCGGTCCGTCGGCTTCCAAATCCACTGCCCCGAGGCCGTGGGCAGCTGCGAGAGTGCGCCACGCATATCCCGCTGCCAAATTATGTACGACGCGAAAGCCGGGTGCGTCTGGCTAACTGGTAGCGGCAATGCTTCGAGCAGGTCTTGGACCTCCCCCGCGTTTTCGCAGGCGGCGCATATTCGTTCCCACACCATTCGCACGGCTTCACCTTCGGATGTTTGCTGTGATGCAGGCTGGAATGCTCTTGAATGGTCAAAACTTCCAAGTTTTCGATTCGATTGTCGCGCTTGTTGCCGTTCTTGTGGTGGACGTGTTCGTTCGTCTTGAGTTGTCGTCCGAGATGGGTTTCCATTACCGCCCTGTGTTCGGTGGTCGGCGTCCCGTCCCTGTGTGTCTGGACGTACCATCGTCCCGTCCGGCGGCTCACGTTGAAGCAACTTCTGCAACAGTATTTGTTCCGGGGCCGTTCGGCTGGAAACGTACCGCCGCAGGCTTCGCATGTTTTCTGTATCATTTAACGATCCCTTGTAGCCCGTGCGCCCCTGCCAGCGTTTGCCATGCGTAGGCCGCTGTGATGGGCACGACGGCGTTGCCAAGGACGCGCAAAAGAGGTGATCGGGCGGAAAGCACATCAACCAGCTTACGAAAAGCGGGTTCAGGCGCCGCTTGTCCCGTGACCGCCACAGCCGCCGCGTGATGGTTCGCCCATGCCGCCGCATCGCGTAGCGCAATAGCCGGTAATAGGTCGGGCGGGGTTCGACGCCAGGCTTCGAAGTCGTCGGGCCTGGGGGCGTGAATGCTTGTTCGGCGGCAAAGTCCAACATGTCCAACCGGCTCTTTCCGTCCCGCCGCGTTACTGAACCCGGGCTGCTGCCCTTCTGGTCGCGCGCCGCTGGCGTCGGCCAGTTCGCCGCTTGCGCTGGCAGCGGTGTCCCGCCCGTGCCGAACGCTTGGTTCGGCCCGCCTTTTTCCGCGTCCGATGCTCGCGGCGTTCCCCAGAGCGCCAAGGCCATCGCTTCCGCTTTCCGAGTGAAATCGTTGTTGCCCGCCGCGCTGTTCCCGTTCTGTGCGGGAGTTCCGGCCATCGGAGTCGGCCAGTTCTGAGCGTCGGTCGGCAGGCAGCGGTTCCCCGCGTGCCTCTGCCCCGTCTTTTGCCCCGACCCGCGCGCCGTCACGTCGTGGGCTTGTGGCGTCGTCCATGCCCGTGCTGTATGCAACGCAGAACCAGCGCAGCCGTTCATGTGCCGCGCCTGTTTCTTCCGCAGAGAATAGGCCAACCGCAGGCGTGAAACCCATTCCCCATAACTCTCGCAATACGGCCTCTGCGCCGAGGCTGGTGTGGCCCGCGACGTTTTCAAGGAAAACCCATCGCGGGGAACATTCGCGGATGATGCGGGCGACATGGGGCCATAGGTGTCGGGGGTCGTCTGCGCCGCGACGTTGTCCCGCTTGGGAAAACGGCTGGCATGGATAGCCGGCGGTGACGGTGTCAACGATGCCGCGCCACGGGTAGCCGCTGAATGTTTTGACGTCGTCCCAGATCGGGGCAGCGGCAAGGTATCCGGCGCGCTGGGCGGCGATGATGGTTTGCCGAGGGTAGTCTTCCCATTCAACATAGGCGGCGGCGGCAAAGCCCGGCTCGGCAAGTTCAAGGCCCATGTCAAGTCCGCCGCCGCCTGCACAGAGGCTGAGGCCGCGTCGGGGAGGTAATGCCATATCATTTCGGCCCCACGAAGACCGCCGGCGGGCGCGGGATTTCGGCGTTTTGCGGCCGCCACAGGTGCAGCGTGTGCGGGTGGCAATTCACGTAATCCGTCAGCGGCGGGTGGATCTGGATGACCGTCTCATCATCATCAAAGAACGCGCGCCGCGTTGCCTCCATCTCGACCCAATTCGGGCAACGGTTTGGCAAGCTGACGCTGACGTGATCCCAGCCGCCGCCGTCCGAGGCTATGACGCGCAGGTCAACGCCGGTTCTCGGGTGTGCCAACAAAAACGCGCCACCATCGGCTCCCAAGTCGACAACCTTCACGCGGTCGTCGGCGCGGACATCTGCCAGCCGCTTCACGCGACCGCCAGGTCGAGAGCGGCGCGCAACATGCAGTCCCTGGCCTCGAGCAGCTTGCGCAGGCCGGCGGATTTCTCGGGGCCGTCGGGCAGCATGGCCTCGAGGTCCTCGGCGAGGTCGCCGAACGGGGCGCTGACAACCTGCAGGTGGGCCGGCAGGTGTGTGTAGGCGAAGTGCCTCAGGATCGGGGTTTTCATCGCGGGTCCTTTCAAGCTTTGGGCATCGGGCGGCGGTTCGCCCCGCACTGATCGGCCAGCGCAGGCGGGGCGGTTCCCGGAAACAAGGTGCCTTTCGAGGTTTGTGCCCGGGTGTGCGCGCCGCTCGTCGCGCCCCGGGGGCCGGATGGGTTGCTGAGCGGGGTTCGGGTCACGTAGCCGGGGTGTCCGGCTTGCCGCGGCGCGGGCCGACCGTCGAAAGCACGGCGTTGTAGATCGCCTCGCGATAGGCTGGGGTGGGGGCGACGGTGTCATCCCACGTGAAATGCACGCGGTGTCCGCGCGCCGCGTCCTCGATGGTCAGGCAGCGCGTGATATCGTCGTCGATTTCGCCGGCGCGCGTGATGGCGTGGCGCAGCTGGTCGAGAAAGTGCGGCAACCAGGTGCCGTCATCTTCGCCGAGCATATCCGCATGCGCGGCGATAGCGTCGGCGGCCGCGGTGGGGCCCATGCGGCGGACGGCATCGGCGAAGGCCGTCAGGCTTCCGATCAGGCGGGTTTCGGATGTGGTGGTCATGCGGTGCGTCCTTGTTTCGGTGCGGCGTCAGAACAGGCCGGCGGCCCAGGCGGCGAGGGCGCCGAGGGCGACCAGGCCAAGGTGGATCGCGTAGGCCCGCCACAGGCGGCGCCGCGCGGCCCAGGCCTGGCGGCGGTGATAGCCGGCCAGGGCGCCGGCCCAGTCGCGGCGTTCGACGGGGGGAAGGGCTGGAACGCCTGAGTGGTCCCTTCCCCCCGGAGCCCGCGCGCGACGGGAGGCGAAGCGCGGGGCGGTGGTGTCGTTGGCGGCCGGCGGGGTCATGCGCGGCACACCGTGTGGCCCAGCTTGGCGGCCATGTGCAGGGTGTAGTCGCAGGCCGCGGCGTGGGCGCGCCCCTCGGCCGCGGCCAGGCGGTCCGGGATGTGGCGGGCTTCGACCTGGTCGGCCAGCGCACGCAGCAGCGCGGCGGTGGCGCCGGGGGCGTCGGCGGCCATGCTGCGGGCCATGACCACGGCGATCACCGGGGCCAGCGTGGCCGGGTGGGCGCGGGTTTCGGCGGCGGCTATGGCCAGCGCGCCGTCCAGCGCGTCGGCGACGAGGGCGTAGATGCTGGCGGTCTGGGCGCCCGAGGCCTGGAGAACGGTCATGCGGCCTGCCCCTTCGCGGCGGCGCCGATCCGGCGGTGCGCGTCGGCAACCTGGGCGCCGAGGCTGGCAACCTCGTCGACGTGGTCGGCGGCAAGGTGGTCGATGTTGCCCTCGAGCAGTGCCATGCGCCCGGCCAGGCGTTCGACGGCCAGCTCCAGCGTGTGGAGGCGGGCCTCGAGCATCAAGTGGCGGCTTTTCATGGGCGTGCGCTCCGGTCGGGGCGGCGGGTGCCGCGCAGGGGCGCGACCGACAGGCCGCGCTCGGAATGCAGCGCCCGCCAGGCGATTTCGCGGGCCGAGGCGGGGGCGCCGAACAGCGCCGGATCGGCAACCAGCGTCAGCGCCATCTGTCCGGCCGGGGTCGACCCCAGCGGGTGCGACGGTTTCATCGGGGCAAGGGGCATGGGCGGTCTCCGGCTTGTTGGATCGCAATCAATGCCATAATGCATGGCTTGTCAACCATAAAATATGGCAAACAGAAGCTTCAAGACTTGGCACGGGCTCTCCGCGGGCCCTCTAGCTCCCGAGTTAGGTGGGGCGGTGTTGACGTGATGCCGGATGCACTGAAACGTTTACTCTCAACCAGAGAGAGATTCTTGATATGGAAAGTGACCGGATCGACATATTAGTCGCCGGGGCAAATCGTTCCGGTTTTACGATAGATTATTTGGAAGCGTTGACGTCTGGTCTGTCAATCCAGGACGCGCGCAAGGTCATCGGCAACGCATCGGCAATGCCCTCGTATATGAAGTCGAGCGATAATCCGAATGTGCGCCGCAGAGCTAGCGCGCCGTCGACGGAAACGCGTTGAAGGCCGGTTTCCCAATTGGATAGCTGCGACCGCTTGATCCCGGCCGCTTTGGCATAATCGGCTTGGTTCAGCCCTTCAAGGTGTCGGTGCCACCTGATTCGAGCCGCAATGTCCGCAAAGGGCACGTCATTCTGCATGCCTGATTTTATGGCACGCCATGAATTCTGGCGCACTTCGTGAAGATATGGCTTGTCAATTGCCATGTTGTATGGCAATGCCGTCGCATGAGCAAATCTCACGTCCACCGGATCACCGACGAAATCCCTGTCGAGGCGATTTGTGAACGGTTGCAGGTTAAGCCGCGGTCGGTCCGTCTGGCTCGGGAGCGGAGGGTTTTTCCCTCGAGCTGGTTTTGGGGGTTGTCCGCCCTTTGCAAGGAGCGGGCAATCGACTGCCCGCCGGAGGCTTTCAACTGGAGGGCGCGGACGAATGACTGAGGCTGCTTTCGAACTCTATGGACACCCACGCAGCACCACCCGCCCCCGAGGGCGGGGAAACGGGGCGGGCGGCGTGAGGCGGGGGTGGCCATCCAGCACTTGTCGTTGGGTATTGGGGTTGCCTCAAGGAAACGGCGTTTCAGTTGCCGTCGTAGGGCGATCGCGGTGCCTCGCCTCCAAGGTCACGGATGCGATCGCGGATGCACCACCAATTCGGAGACGGACGTGGGTCGTAATCCGGGGGGCGTTGACAATAGTCGTAGATACGCTCGGCCATTGTGTGTCCGAACTGCGCCGCGGCAAGCGCCCGATAAGTCTCGACATGGCGAATTTTCGCGGTGACCTCGAGGGCACAAAAGTAGACGAAGTCCCAGTATGGCCAGTGATCGGTTTCACACTTGTCAATCTGAGGGCGAAAGATTTCAGGCGCGTCGTATCGCATCGTTCGAAACCCACGCCAGCCGTCGGTCGCATCCTCAACGCATTGGCTTCGAGCCTCCAGTTCATCGGAGTTCGAGAACTCGGCAAGACACATCCGGCGAATGGTGTCAGTTACCTCGTCATGCTGTTGGGCCGCTGCGCCCTGCGGGATGAAAAGAACGGCGGCCAGGGCGGCCAGGGCCAATCGGGTCACAATAAACTCCTCCAAATGTGCGCCGTCAGTCTGGGCGTCTCAGTCGGGCAAATCAAGGAGGCCGCCCATGGGGCCCGGCGTCGTCCGGGTTCGGGTGAGGCCTCGGATGGTTGAGCGCGCGACCCTCAATGCGCTGGTGCGGTCGCTGATCGACGGCACCTTCCGCTGCCTCGACGCGGCGGCCGAGACCATCAATGCCCGCTATGGGCGCGGGGCCTCGAAAGGCACGCTGTCGAAGAAGCTGTCGGGTCAGCTGGACTGGTCGGTGGCCGAGGTGGTGGCGCTGGAGGATGCCTGCGGGCGCTTTCCTGTCACCCGCTGGATGGCGCGGCGGCTGGACCGGTGGGGCTGTTTGCCGGCGCCGATGCTGGCGCAGGCGGGGGCGATTTCGCGCGAGGCCGGCGAGGCGGTGGCGGCGATCCTGGCGGCCGAGCAGTCGGCCGGCGCCGATGACCGGGCCCAGGCCGTGGCCGAGATCGACGAAGCCATCGAGGCGCTGCGCGCCGCACGCAACCAACTGGAGGTGAAGGAATGAGGATCGGTCAAAAGTATCTTGTGTCGGTGGACAATTGGTTTCATGCGCCCGATGGCAACACCTACCGGGCCGTGTTCGGCACCGTGCATGCGGTGGTCGACAGTGTGGCGGTGCTGGGCCTCCGCCCCAACCGCCACTCGACCAACTGGTATGTCGTCATCGGCGATACGGTCGTGGCAGGGTGCCAGGTGCATTATGCCGTCCGGGCCGAGACGTTTTCGCCCGAGCCGGGGTTTGCAGAGGTGGACCACAACGGCGTTCGTCATTCTGTCAAGAATGGGATGACACGCATCTATGATGCCGACGCCAGTGGCCTGGTGGCCACGGTTGCGGAATGAGGACGGCGGGTGCCTCCCAGTGGTCCGCGCTTGCCGGAGCCGTTGCACAGCGCGAAGCGCCGGTCCGAAGCGGGGTTCGCCCTGTCGACTTTGCACAGCGCGAAGCGCCGATCCGAAGCGGGGTTCGCCCTGTCGACTTTGCACGGCGCGAAGCGCCGGTCCGAAGCGGGCTTCGCCCTGTCGACTTTGCACGGCGCGAAGCGCCGTTCCCAACGCTTGCCGGCGGAGCATCAGCTTGCTCCGGGTGGCCCGACGCGGGGGCCGGGTGGCCGGCTGGCTGCCCCCGCATCCTCCCTGAAACTGACCCGGGGCCGGTGCCAAGGCCCGGTCTCGGGTGCTTTTCGGCCTGAAAGGAGACGACATCATGGGTTTTACCCCGATCAAGGCGCCGCTGAAGGCGTCGGACAATCGCACCGGCATCAGCCTGTCGCTGCTGGTGAGCAAGAAGGCGGCGGTCGCGCGGCTGAGTGTCACCGCCCGGGTGCAGGAAGAGATATTCGGCGGGCCGATTGCCGGGCGCCGCTTTGAGGCATCGGTCGGGCGTGGCCAGGACGAGGGCCGGCTGTTGCTGGTCGAGAAAGAGGGCGGGGCGCTCGAGGCCCGCAAGTCCGTGGCCGGAAGCGCGATGATCCGCATGGTCGCCTGGGACCTGTTGCCGAAGGACAAGCGCGCAGGCGCCGAGGTCCGCTTTCTGGAGGCCGCGCAGGGCGGGTGGCTGTTCCTGTTGCCCGACTGGACGCGGCCGTCGCTGGTTCGCCGGGTGGCCTGACGTGACGGCGGCGGCGCTGGACATGGCGCGGGCCCAGGTGGACGCGGCCCTTGACCGCGGCGACGCGGCGGCTCTGCGGCGCCTGGGTGCGCAGATTGACGCGCGGCTGGCCAGCGGCCGGGTCGATGCGCTGCGGGCCGCGCGGCAGGTCCGGGGCGTGGATCGCGTGCGCGACCGGCGGCGTTTCAAGTCCGCGGCGGTGCCTGACGGCGACTACAGCAAGCAGGCGGCGCCAGGCGTGACCGGCACCCTGTTTCCAGGCCGCGTGTCCGGGTTGGTTCCGGGCGAGCCGGTTCTGAAGGACGGCGCCAACAATGCGAAGATTGGCGGCGATGTGCATCGCGGGCGCCTGCGCGGCGCCCATATCGTGACCCTGACCCTTGAAGAGCGGGCCACGTGCCCGCGCAGCTGCCGCCACTGGCGCGGCTGCATGGGCAACGGCATGCAATTCGCTCGGCGTTGGCAACATGGCCCGGCGCTGGAGGCACGCCTGGCGGAAGAAATCCCTGCCTTGATCGCCGCACATGGCCGGCTGCTGGTGCGGCTGCACGTATTGGGCGACTTTTATTCGCTGGACTATGTTGGCTTCTGGCACGGTTTGCTGGCCGCCCACGCCGGCCTGACGGTGTTTGGCTTCACCGCCCACGCCCCGGATCAGGGGATTGGGCGGGCCGTGGCGAAGCTGAATACCGATTTTCCGTCGCGCGCCTTTCTGCGATTTTCCGAGCGCACGGGGCCGGATGGTGCCTTCACCCTGCCCTTTCCAACCGATGCCCGCCGGATCGGCGATGCCATTGTTTGCCCCGAGCAGACCGATGCCATGGCCGGAGCGCCCCGAAGCATCCATTGCGGCAATTGCGGCCACTGCTGGGCCCATCGCCGCCCGATCGCGTTCGTGAGGCACTGATGGCTGAGTTGTCCCCCGATATGCGCAGGCTGATCGACGATGCCGTCGCCGCCGGCCAGGTGCAGGTGGTGGCGCCCGGCGTGTCGGCCCTGCCGTTGCCGGTGTGGGACGGGACAAATCTGCGCTATCCCGAGGGTGCGCCCCGCGGGGCGATCGGTTGGAAAAAGGGGGGCGGGACACGGCGGGCCCGCAGCGTGCCGTCTCATGTTGCGGCCCGGCGGGCCGCGTTCCGGCGCCACTGGACCCCGGATATCACCGCGGCCGCGATGGGCCGGCTGCTGGGGGCATCGGCCCAGGTGGCCCGTGACGACGCGCGGGCGGTCGATCTGCCGCTGGCGCGTGAACAGCGCGGGCCCAACACCGGGATTGCCTGCCGCCGCGCCCATGTGGCCGCGCTTCTGGCGGGCGACAATCCTCCGGCCACACGGGCCGCGTTGCTGGCGCAGGTGCGCCTGCGCTTTCCGGACACCACGCACGAAGGCCTGCGCGGTGATCGCCGGGCCCTGGGGCACTCGTTCGAGCCGGCCGACCGGATGCGCGCGCGGATGCGCACGATCGAGCGCCGCCGCGACCGCGTCGCGGACCTGACCGCGCGCCGCGTGCCGGTGCGCGACATTTGCAGGCTGTTGGGCGTGTCTGATCATACTGTGCGCGCCGATCTCGATGCACGCGGCCTGTGCACGGCCCCGACCCGGCGGCGCCGGGCACCGGGCAAGGGGGCCACGGGCAAGGGGGCCGCGTCATGAGCACCGCGCGTGCCCCGCACCTGGTCGAGACCCGCGACCTCGAGGACTATCCCCTCGGCCGCGAAGACCGGCTCGACAGCCACTATTTCCTGCCGTGGGAGCGCCGGCGCTGGCTGAACAGCGAGATGCGGCTGAAGGGCCCGCCCGAGTGCCGGGCGATCTATTTCGACCTGATCTGCGCATCCTACGACCAGGCGCCGGTGGGCACGCTGCCAGACGATGTCGAGCAGCTGGCCAAGCTGGCCCAGGTGCCCGAGGGCCATTTCCGGGCCCTGTGCGCGCTGGAATACGGGCCCCTTTACAAGTGGCGCCCCTGCCTGTCCGAGGGCGAGCGCCGCATCTATCACCCGATGGTCCTGCGCACGGTGCTGGAGGCGCTGTCACGGCGCGAGGACAATCGTGCCCGCAACGATGCCGCCAACGCCAAGAAGCGCCGCCAGCGGCTGCGCGGGCAGCTGGCGGGCTACACCCCCGAGCTGGCCAAGAACGACGCCGCCCTGCGGTTCATCGACGAATGGCTGCTGGCCGAGGGCTGCGAGTATCGCACCGCGTCCTGGGTCGAGCGTGGCATGGCGGCCTGGTCCAACCACATCCTGGACCTGCAGCGCCGGCGTATCTGATCCTTTCCAGACTGTCCCCCAACTGTCCCGGGGACACTGTGGGGACACTGTGGGGACAGTCTGCCGACAAAGTGTCCCGCACGACAGGGACAGGGACAGGGAAAAGAAAAAGACAGTAGGGCACTTCGCCCCGACCGTGGCGGAAATCGGTGGGGTGGGCAGGCAGAGAAAAGGAGACAGGCAGTGACCGAGGTGGGGGAAACCGGCCAGGCGCGGGTGCGGCGGCACCTGTTGGAGCGCGGGGACGAAGCGGGGCTGAAACGGCCAGCCAAGATGACGGTCGAGACGTTCGGACGGTGGCGCGACCGTCTGGTCGCCGCGCTGGATCACATGACGCCGGACAATCTGGAAACGCTGGCCGAGCTGGTGATCGCCAACGCCGCCGGGCGCCGGCACGACGAGTGGCCGGCCGAAGTGCTGGTGCGCCAGTTCGCCAAGGGCTTGCAACCGCGGCCCGCCGGCCAGGGGCGCATCGTCACCAGCTGGCTGGCCTCGGTCGAGGGTCCGGCGGCCGAGGCCGGCGGTTACCTGGTCGAGCTGCACCAGTTCCTGTTGGCCAGGGGCCGGCCGCCATCCGAGATCGACATGCGCACCATCCGCGCCGAGGCCGCCTCCAATCACCGCGAGGTCGAGCGGATCACCCGGCGGGCCGATCGTGGCACGGCCGACGAGGCCGACCGCGTCTGGCTGGAGGCTTTCCGGCGCGCAGAGGCGCGGGCGCAAGCGCTGGTGCGTCCGACGGCACGGGTGGCGGAATGACGGCCGCGTTGAGCCCGCAAGAGCGGGCGCTGATCGCCAAGGTGGTGGCCGACGGCATGGTGCGCCGGGTCGGGCCGCGCACGCCGCCGCCGGTGGTCTCGGACGCAAGGGGGGATGCCGACGCCGCGGCCCGGTGGTCCGGCGTTTCGCTGGCTCCGGCGCCGCGCCGGGTGCGGCAGATGGGCATCCGGCAGGCGCTGGAGTGGGCCTTCGGGGTCGAGATGGCCCGCCTGCGTTTCAACGACAGCGGCGCCCCGCAGGCGCCGGCCTTCGGGATGGAGTTCGTGCTGATGGAGCGCGCCATGCTGGGCCAGGAAGTCGACACCAGCCGCGGCCGGTCGTCGCCCGCCGACGATGCCGAGCTGATCGCCGACGCTGTGCAGTCGCAGCTGCGCCCGGCCGAGGCGCTGTGGGTGGCCGAGCTGGCGCGCAGCATGCGCAGCCCCGACCCGCTGGTCGGCGTGGTCCCGAAATGTGTGCCGGTCGCGTGGAGCCGTGCCACGCGGCATGGCGCTGCCATGGGCAAGGCGGAGGTGGTCGAGACCATTCGCTACCACGGGCGCCGCGGTTGGGTCGAGCGCCAGGTGCGGGCGACACCGGTGCGCTTTGTCCCGGATGCGGCCGAGATCGCGGCGGCCCGGCGCACATGGCTGGACTGGTGGGGCCACATGGTGACGCTGTCCGCGTTCCTGCGCGCGGTTGACCTGCGCTGGGTCGAGATCACCGACCGGATGCCGCCCATGCGGCCCTGGGCGGTGCAGGAATTTGGGCAACGTCAAAGAAACAAGGCGAATTGACATCACTCGATTTTACATCTATTGACTGGCGACAGTGAACACAGCCGCGCCCGGAGGGACCACCCCGCCGGGCGCGTTGCGTTTTGGGGGTGCGACCGGTGAAGATGCTGAAGCCGCTGGGACCGCGGCTCAAGTCCGACCTGCCCTTCCTGCTGCCGGTGTCCGACTATGACCGTCGCCGCTCGGATCGGGCGCCGTGGCGCAAGTGGTATGGGCTGGCGCGATGGAAGAAGCTGCGATGGTCCTGTCTGGTGCGGGACCACTTCACCTGTGCGATGTGCGGGCGGATCGAGGCCGACACCGGGCAGCTGCACGCGGACCACGTGCGGGCCCATCGGGGCGATCCGGCCAGGTTCTGGGACGCCGGCAACGTGCAGACGCTATGCGCGCGGTGCCACAATTCGAAGAAACAGAAACAGGAGCGCCGCGCGGCGCGCAACAAGGGGTAGAGGGTCACACCGGGGCGAGGGCCCGCCATGGTCGGGCCCGGCGGCGCGACCCCGGGCGCGCTACAGGTAGGGGTAGGGGGGGGTCAATCCCCCACCGGCCGCCGCCGCTCTACCGGCCCTGTTCCCTCACGCGGAGAGTTTTTTTGGCGCAGGATGCAGAATCTGACCTGTTCGGGAACCCTTCCCGGCCGGGGCGAGGGTGTCGTGGGCGGCCGCCGTATGAGCCTACAGAGAAAGATCGCAACAAAGTCAAACTGTTACTGGCAATAGGCTGGTCGAACACGCGGATCGCCAATGCGCTTGACGTGTCGGCCGCAACCCTGAAGCGGTATTTTAGATCCGACCTCAAGGTGCGCGACCAGATGCGCGACCGGCTGGAGGCGCGGCGCTTCGAGGCGGTGGCGCAGGCGGCGCTGGACGAGGGCAACATGACGGCGCTTCGCGAGCTCAATCGCATGCTCGAAAAGTCCGACCTCATGGAAGCCGCGAGACGGGTGCAGGCGCGGGACGAGGATGACGAAAAGCCGGCGAAGCTGGGCAAGAAAGCCGTGGCCCAGCTGGAGGCGCAAGTGGCCGGCGAGGGCTCGGACTGGGGCGACGATCTTCTCAGCCCGACGCAGAGGATCAACTGACATGACCAAAACCCTGCCGCTGGATCGAACGGGCTGGTCGACGGCGGTGCCGGATTGGGGTGACCGTATCCGCGAAGGCCGGTCGCTGCTGCCGGACCTGCCGCTATTCGACGACCAGGGCGAGCGCGCCTTGCGCATCTTCAAACGGCTGCGGATGCCGGACGAGCCGGGGTTGCCGACCTACGGCGAACTGTGCGCCGACTGGGTGTTCGACCTGGTTCGGGTGGTGTTCGGCAGTTTCGACCCGGAGACGAAGCGACGGATGCTGCGCGAGTTCTTCATCCTGGTGCCGAAGAAGAATGGCAAGTCCTCGATCGCGGCGGCGATGATCGTGACCGCGGCGATCATGAACGAGCGCCCCCGGGCCGAGCTGCTGCTGATCGCGCCGACGATGAAGATTGCCGACACGGCTTTTCGCAATGCCAAGGGCATCATCGAGTGCGACCAGGAGTTGTCGAAACTGTTTCATATCCGCGACCACCTGAAGACGATACGTCACCGGCTGCTGGAGGCCGAGATCATGATCAAGGCCGCCGACACCAGCGTGGTTACCGGGGGTCGGGCCACATACACGTTGATCGACGAGACCCATGAGTTCATCCGCAAGGCGGCGGCCGCCGACATCTTCTCGGAGATTCGCGGCGCCATGGCGTCGCGCCCCGATGGTTTTCTGATGCAGATCACCACCCAGTCGAAGGGGCCGCCGTCCGGCGTGTTCGACAAGGAACTGACCCGGGCCCGCGCGGTGCGCGACGGCGAACTGGACTGGCCGCTGTTGCCATTGCTTTACGAGCTTCCGCCTGACCTGGCCAAGGACTGGAAGAACCCCGAGACATGGCCGCTGGTCAATCCGAATTACGGCCGGTCGGTCGATCCCGTTTTCCTGCATGACGAGCTGAAGAAAGCCGAAATGGATGGGCCCGCCGCCCTGGCGCTGACCGCCTCGCAACACTTCAACGTCGAGATCGGCGTGGGCCTGCGGGTCGAGAGCTGGCTGGCGGCCGAGTATTGGGGCGCCGCCGAGGACCCGGAACTGACGCTTGACGAGATCATCGAACGATCAGACGTCGCGGTGATGGGGGTCGACGGTGGCGGACTGGACGATCTGCTTGGCGTGGCCGTGCTGGGGCGTTGCGCCACGACCGGCAACTGGCTGCACTGGGCGCACGCCTGGGCCCACGAGGACGTCTTCGCGCGGCGCAAGGAGGTTGCCTCGGCGCTGCGCGGCTTCGCTGAAGACGGCGATCTGACGGTGGTATCGGGTGCCGAACCCCAGGCAGACCTGGACGGCGTGGCGGCCCTGGCTGAACGCCTGAAGACGGCTGGCCTGCTGCCTCGGGCCGAGGCCATCGGTGTCGATCCGCAAGGTGTCGTGGCCTTCACCCAAGCGATGGCGGCGCGAGGCATCATCGAGGACCAGATGCCGCGGGTCGGCCAGGGCTACAGGCTGAGCCCGGCGATCTGGGGACTGGAGCGCATGCTGAAGGACGGGTCGTTTCGTCACTCGGGCCAGCGGCTGATGAACTGGTGCATCGGCAATGCCAAGATCGAGCAGCGGGGCTCGGCAGTGGCGATGGAGAAGGCGACGGCCGGCAAGGCCAAGATCGATCCGGTGATCGCGATGCTGAACGCCTTCATGCTGATGGCGCGCAACCCGATGGCCGCCCTTCCGGCCACCCCCTGGGACATGGACCCTGAATTCAGGATGAGCGCATGAAACTCTGGCCCTTTCGTCAACGCGAAGAGCGGGCGGCCCCGGATGTCGCGGTGCCGCAGAGCGACCCGAACTTCCTGCGCATCCTGGGCCTTGACGCGGGCGCGATGTCGGTCAGCGATATTGCTGTCACGACTGACAGCGCGCTGGGGGTCCCGGCGCTGTGGGCGGCGGTCAATTTCCTGGCCGGGACAATCGCGGGATTGCCGCTGCCGGTCTATGATCGCGCAGACGATGGCGGCCGGAAGAAGGTCGTCGGCGGCATCGCGGCTTTGCTCAGCGGCGCGGTCAACCCGGCCACGACGTCCTTTGCCTGGCGAAAGCTGTCGATGGAGCACCTTCTGACGGGCGGGCGTTGGCTGAGCTTCATCGAGCGGGCGCCTTCGGGAGAGGTCATCAACATCTGGCCACTGGACCCGTCGCACGTCACGATCCGCCGTCGGGACTGGACGCAAAGCTACGAATACCGCCCGCCCAACCAGCGCCCCGTGGTCTATGGCGCCGAGGATATCATCGATCTGCCGTTCATGTTGCGCAGTGACGGTCTGAGCCATCGCGGGCCGATTGCCGCGAACAAGGACGTCATCGGCCTGGCGATTGCGGCGACGCGATACGCCTCGCGATATTTGCAGAAGGGCGGCGTGCCGCCGTTCGCCATCACCGGAAACTTCCAAAGCACGGCGGCGCTGCAGCGCGCCGGCGACGACCTGGAGGCCGCGGTCAAGAAGGCCGCGGCCGAGGGGCGGCAGGCCTTGACGCTGCCGCTGGGGCTGGAGGTCAAACCGATCGGGGTGGATCCCGAAAAGAACCAGCTGGTCGAGTTGCAGCGCTGGAGCGTTGAACAGGTGGCACGCATCTACAGCCTGCCGCCCACGTTCCTGCAGGACCTGACCCACGGGACGTTTTCAAATTCGGAACAGCAGGACCTCCACTTCGTGAAGCATACGCTGTCGCGCTGGGTGCGGCAGATCGAGCAGGAGCTGAACCTCAAGCTGTTCGGCCGCGGGCGCACCGACCGCTACGTTGAGATCAACGTGGATGGCCTGCTGCGCGGCGATTTCAAGACCCGGATGGAGGGCTATGCCCTTGGCATTCAGAACGCGATCCTGACCCCGGAAGAAATCAGGGTCATGGAGAACCGGGAGAAGAAGGCCGGGGGCGATCAGTTGATGATTCAAGGGGCGACCGTGCCGCTGGGCAGCCAGCCCGGTGCGCCGCAAGGAGGCAAAAATGGGTAAGTTCGAAGCGCGCGGCCAGTTCATCCGGCTCCCGGCCGAGGTGCGTGAAAGCGAGGGCGACATCCAGGTCGCGGGCTACGCGGCGGTCTTCAACCAGGAGGCCGACATCGGCGGCTATTTCCGGGAACGCATCGCGCCGGGCGCCTTCACGGACGCCATCGGCCGCGACGATGTCGCCTTCCTGTTCAACCACGACGAGGACACGGTGATGGCCCGCACCCGCTCGGGCACGCTCACCCTGTCTGAAGACGACCACGGTTTGAAGATCGCCGCGCGGCTGGAGCCCGGTGACCCGGACGCGCAGCGGGTGCTTCACAAGATGCGGCGCGGCGATATCGACAAGATGTCGTTCGCCTTCTTTCCCGAAGTGGAAGAGTGGGACACCTCGGGCGACGTGGCCGTGCGGACGCTGAAAACGGTGCGGCTGCATGATGTGTCGGCGGTGACATGGCCGGCCTATGACGGGACCGAGATCGCGCTTCGCAGCCTTGCGGCGCATCGTGACCAACAGCGCCGCAGTGGCAATTTCGCGGCAACGCAGCGGCGGTTGCGGATGAAGACGGACTACCTCGGCCGGATCGGCCGGGAGAACGGCTGACCGGCCCCGCGCCAGGACGCCTATCGAGCGGCCGCCTTCGGGCGGCCTTTTTGATGGTGAACACAGAAAGGAACCATCTCATGAAGACCCTGAAAGAGCTGCGCGAGCAGCAGGCGCGGATTGCCACCGAGGCCCGTGCCAAATGGGACGAGATCAAGGGCGACACGCCCGAAGATCGTGGCCAGGAGATTGAACGCGAGTTCGACAAGATGATGGCTGACCACGACGCGCTTGGCGCGCGCGCGGAGCGGCTGGAGAAACTGGAGCGCGCCGAACGGTCGGCCAAGTCCGAACCGGACCCGCGCCGCCCAAACGCCGCCGGTGAAAGCCCGGGCGCGGACGAAGGTGCCGTTGTGCCAAACTACCGCGAGGCGTTCCACGCCATGTTGCGGGCCCAGGGCAACGAGGCCCTGCTGAGTGTGGAGCAGCGTGCGGCCCTGCGGGCGGGATATGCAAGCATCGGCGCGGAAGAGCGGGCCCAGACCGCCGGAACCGATGCGGCGGGTGGCTACCTGGTGCCGACCGAACTGGCCAACATCCTGGTCAAGTCCATGGCGGCCTATGGCCCGATGTATGACGACAACGTCACCACCGTGCTGACCACGACCGGTGGCGGCCAGATCGACATCCCGACGGTCGACGACACCGCTGTCGCGGCCGGCACGCACACGGAGGGGGCCACGCTGGCCGACACCGGCGCCAAGGACGTGACCTTCGGCCTGAAGTCGCTGAACGCCTACGCCTACAACACCGAGTTTCTGCGCATCTCGAAGGAACTTGTGGACGATTCCTTCTTCGTCGTCGAGCAGGTGATCGGCAGTCTGCTCGGGGAACGGCTGGCGCGGATTGCCAACACCAAGTTGACCACCGGAACCGGCTCGGGCGAGCCGAATGGCATTGTCACCGCCTCGGCACTGGGCAAGACGGCCGCTGGCACGGCGGCGCTGACGGCCGACGAGATCATGGATTTGCTCCACTCGGTCGATCCGGCCTATCGCGAGGCGCCGGGGTCGGTGTTCATGTTCAATGACAGCACGCTGTCGGCGATCAGGAAGCTGAAGGACGGCAACGGCAACTACCTGTGGCAGATGGGCAATGTGCAGCAGGGCGTTCCGGGCAACATTCTTGGCTATCGCTACCACATCAACCAGGCGATGGACGCGCTGGCCGCCGCCAAGAAGGTGGTGCTGTTCGGTGACTTCGGCAAGTATTTCGTCCGCAAGGTCGGGGGGCCGTTGGTTGGTGCCGTGCAGGACAAGGACTTCTGGCCGGGCTTCGGGATGGCCGGGTATGTCCGGTTCGACGGTGAACTGACCGACACCGCCGCCGTCAAGCACCTGATCACCGCCGCGGTCTGAGCCTGCTGGCCGCTGACAGCGGAGGGGGCGACCTTCGGGTCGCCCCCTTCCCTTTGCCGAAGGAGAGTTTCAATGAAAGTCAGACTTCTCGTGTCCCGCAGCGGTCTTGACGGCGCGTTCAATCGCGGCGACGAGATCGACGTTCCCAAAGGCGAGGCCGCCCGCATGATCGAAGCGGGCCAGGCCGAGCCGGTGCGCAGCGCCAAGCCGCAGACGGCGACGAAACGCGCCCGTCCGGAGACGGCGACGAAATGATCCGCCCCACCCGCGTCACAGCGATGTCGGTGTTTCCCGTCACGCTGACCGAGGCCAAAGCGCATTGCCGCGTCGACGGGTCCGACGACGACACCGTGATCAGCGAGTTGATCAAAGGGGCAACCGACCTGGTTGGCGAGATGACCGGGCTGGTTCTGGGCGACGAGGTCTGGCAGTTCGGTTTCCGCGTGACGTCCGGCGACGTGATGTTCCCCAAGGTCCCGGTGCAGTCGATCGACCAGGTGAACTATATCGATCCGGACGGGTCGACCCTGTCTGACAGCGTTGCCAACTACGATCTGTTTCCCGATCCCGAGCGGCCGTGGATGCGGCCCAAGCTCGGGCAGTCCTGGCCGGCGACGTCGGTGCGGGAAGACGCCATTACCGTGCAGTTTTCCGCTGGCGTTGCGGCGGTGCCCGCGGGGTTGAAGACCGCGATCCTGATACTTGTGGGCCACTGGTTCGAGCACCGCGAGGCCGTGGTTACCGGAACGATTGCGACAGAGTTGCCGCTCGCGGTCGAGGCGCTGGTTGGCGCCCACCGGCTGGGCTGGGTCGGTGCCTGATGGCGCGTGCAGGGCATCTGCGCGAGCGCGTCACGTTTCGCCGCTATGCGCAGGTCGATGACGGCTATGGCAATGTCGTGTCGGGGGCGCCAGCCGATGTGGTCACCGTCTGGGCGGATGTTCTGGAGAGGACTGGACAAGAGAAGCTGGCCGCCGGGGCGCTGGAAGCGGCGCGCCTTGCGACGCTGCGCGTGCGCTCGTCGACAGAGACGCGGGCCCTGACCGAGGCCGATTTCGTGGTGGCACGGGGGGTGCAGTGGAACATTCGTTCGATTGCCGCGGTGGGCCGCAAGGGCGACCTGCTCGACATGCTTTGTGAAACCGGAGGGGCGACATGACCAACACGGTGATCGGCGCCGACCGGGTGCGGCGCAAGCTGGCCCGGCTGAAAACCCTGGTGCCCAAGCATATGGCGCGGGCGAACCAGTTGTCGGGGGAAGAGCTGATCCGCATCGCGCGGGTGCTGCACCCCGGCGACGGCGCGACCCGGGCCGAGATCGTGGGCCGGCAGAGTGCCGACGGCAGCTATACCTGCGACTTCGGGTCCAAGGCCAAGGTCACCGAGGGCAAGCGTGGCCCGCGACCCTTTGTCAACCCGGCGCTGAAAGCCACCGAAAAGAAGCGCAAGCGCCGGCGGTCCGCGGCGGTGGGCAAGGCGGTCAAGGAGGCGATGAATGGCTGACGGTCCCGGCCTCGCCCTGCAAAAGGCGCTGGTGGCCACGCTGAAGGCCGACGCCACGCTGGCCGCCCTGGTGGGCGCGCGGGTCTATGACGAGCCGCCGCAGCCGGTGACCCGGCCCTTCGTGCGGATCGGCAATGTCGACGTGCGGCCCGAACGCGCGGCCGCGGTCACGGCCTGGGCGGTGACCTTCTCGGTCGAAGGCCACTCGCGGCCGAAACAGGGCCGGGTCGAAGCCACGCGGATTGCCGAGGCCATCGTCGCGGCACTGGACGGCCAGCACGGGTCGATCACCGTGGCCGGCTTCACCTTCAGCTGGTGTGATTTCGCGGCCCAGACCGTGATCCGCGACAGCGACGGAAAGAGTTACGCGGCCAATATCGCCTTCGAGGCGATGCTGGACGTGTGAGCCCTGATCGGCCCTTGGGCAAGGCCTGACGCAAAACGGAGCCTCTTGTTATGGCAAAGGACCTGGGGCGCACGCTCCTTCTCAAAATCGGTGACGGCGCGACGCCGACCGAAGTCTTCACCACGCTGGCCGGGATCACGTCGAAAGGGATCGACTTCGAGGCTGACACCATCGACGTCACCACGCCGGACAGCACGGCGCCCGGCGGCCGCATGGATCAGGAGCTGCTGTGCGGCACCCAGCGCATGCGGGTCAGCGGCAGCGGCGTGGCCGAGAACGAGGCCACCTATACCCGGCTGATGACGGTGCTGCGCAGCGCCACGCGCAAGTGCAATTTCCAGATCGTCGATCCCGGGGACGGCACCTATGAAGGCGCGTTTTTCGTGACTGGCAGTATCACCGGCGAAGACATCTCGGGTGGCAAGACCTTCAACATCACGCTGCTGTCGAGCGGCGCCTACACCTTCACCTGATCCCGTGGCGATTGCGGGAACCGGCGCCTACGAGGAAGAGATCGGCGGCGCGCGCCGCCGGCTCGTCCTGCGCAACGGCGAGATCGAACGCTTCGAAGAGCAGCACGACCTGGGCATCTTCGAGCTGTTCGAGCAATTGATGGGCCGGGGGGCGCGGCAGCCGCAAGTGCGGCACGTCCGTGACCTGGTGGCGCTGGGGCTGGTGGGCGGCGGCATGGCCGACCGGGCCGCCGACGCGCTGGTCGCCGGCCTGGGCCCCGAGCACAATCTCGATCTGCGGCAGTTTGCCAGGGCGCTGCTTGGGGTGACCTTCCTGCCGGCGGTGCGGGAGGCGGCGAAGGACGCAAAAAAGCCGGATGGATCGGGCGACGACAGCGCCGAAGCGTCACCCATTGGGACGCCCGGTCCAGGCTCCGAAACCTCTGCGGCGTGACCGGCAGACTGCCGGCGGCCATTCGGGCGATGACGCCCGAAGAAACGATCCTGTTCACCCAGGGCTGGAATGCCGCGCAAAGCGGCGGACTTGACCCGCCGGACCGCGACGAGGTCATGGCACTGATGGAGCAATACCCGGATGGCGAGTGAAGAAACCGAGCGTATCGAGATCATCCTGGCGGCCCGTGACCGCGACCTGAACCGGGCCATCGACCGGTCGAACAAGCTGATCGCCAAGTTCGAGCGCGACGCGCGGCGCAACACCGGCCGGGCCACCCGCGAGATCAACCGCAATCTCGACCGGTCGGCCGAGCGCTTTGTCGCCTTCGGGCGTGCCGGGGCGGCGGCGCTGGCGGCGCTGGCGGCCTCGGCCACGACCGGGGCCATCCGCCGCACGGTGCGCGGCATTGCCGAGATCGGCGACCAGGCCCGGCGCTCGGGCCTGGGTGTGGATGAGTTCCAGGCGCTCAAGTTCGTCGCCGAACAGACCCGCATTCCCATCGACAGCCTGGTCGACGGCATGAAAGAGCTGTCGCTGCGCGGTGACGAGTTCGTGGCAACCGGGGCCGGGCCGGCGGTGGAATCGTTCCAGCGGCTGGGGCTGAGCGCACAGGACCTGGCGCAGCAGCTTCATGACCCGTCCGAGCTGCTGCTGGAAATATTCAAGCGGATGGAAGACCTGGACCGGGCGGCGCAAATCCGGGTGGCCGATGAAATCTTCGGCGGCACCGGCGGTGAACGCTTTGTCGAGCTGATGGCGCAGGGTGCTGGGGGCATTCGCACCATGATGGGGCAGGCGCGGGAAGCCGGCGCGATCCTGGACAGCGAGGTGATCCAGAAGGCCGACGAGATCGACAAGCGGTTCTCCGCAATGACATCCCACGTTGGAGCCGCGCTGAAGGCGCTCTCTTTGGACGTCGTTCAGGTCGGCGTCAACTGGGCCGATGGCATCGGCGCTGTAGTCACGCCGGAAAGGGACCAGGCGGCCGACGGGATTCACTTTGCGAAAAGCCTGCTGAGCGAAGTGCAGGCGATTAACACGGCCTTGATCACCACCAATCAAAGGAGCGACCAGCTGGCGGCATTGGCCGTCAAGCTTCGAAGCGTCGTTCGGGCCTTCGAGTCTGGAGATATCAATCTCGACACCTTCACGCACGCCCTTAAAGCTATCATTGAAGACGGTAACACGGCGGTCGACACCGTCGCCGCCCTTGACGATATCGCGGTCGATGGCCTGATCTCCCGGATCAACGCGCTGGCGGGTGCGCTGAAGACAGTGGCGACCGAGGCCGCCACGGTGGCGGCGGCCATACCGGCCGCGGTGACCCACAGCAACGAACCGGACCAGAGGATTGGCGAGCCGGTGATCGGTATTTCGCCCCTGGCGCCGGTCACGTCGCCGCGGCCGGTGCCTCCGCCCAACGACATCGATTTCGGCGTGCCGATCGTTCCCGCCGGCGGCGGCGGCGCGGCGTCGGGCGACAGCTATCTCGACCAGGTGGCACGCTATCGCGACGAGATCGCCCAGCTTGAACTGGAGGCCGCGCAGCTGGTGCTGGTGGCCGAGGGCGGCCGGCAGCTGGGTGACGCGCTGGAATATGCGCGGGTCAAGGCCGAGCTCTTGTATGCGGCCCAGAAAGAGGGGCGCGAGGTGACGCCTGAGCTGGCCGCCGAGATCGACGACTTGGCGTCGTCGCTGGTGGCGGTCGGCGCTGAGGCCGACGCCGCGGCCGACAAGCTGGCGCGCATCCAGGACAATGCCAGGCGTGGCGCCGACGCCATGGCCGACCTGTTCTACGGCATCCTGTCGGGGTCGATGTCGGCCGAGGATGCCGTGGCGCGGCTGCTGGCGCAGATCGCCCAGGCCCAGCTGGCGGCGGCCTTCAACGGCATGGCTGCGAATTCGCCGACCGGCGGCTTCCTGTCGATCCTGGGCTCGCTGTTGTCGGGGGGGCGCGCCAGTGGCGGCCCGGTCACCGCGGGGCAGCCATATCTGGTCAACGAAAACACCGCCAACTCCGAAATCTTCGTGCCCTCGCAATCGGGCGCGGTGCTGAACGTGCCGCAGGCGCAGGCGGCCTTGTCGGGCAGCGGTGGCGGTGGCGGCGGCGGAAGGATGATCCTCGATATTCGGGTCGAGGAGGCGCCCGGCTTTGCCTCACAAGTCAAAGCTCAGGCCAATGCGGCGGCCGCCGAGCACATCAGCGCCTATGACCAGACGCTGCCGTCGCGGGTCAGCGAGATCGCCGACGATCCGAGGGTGCGCTGATGGCTGTGCTGACCTTTCCCACCGCGCATGCCGATTTCTTCGGGCTTCTCGATCATCTGGCCGGCGACATGTGGCTGGCCGAATACCGCGAGCATTCCGAGACCGGCGGCGGCGCGATCCTGACCGCCGACTATGGCCCGCGGCTGTGGCGCGGCAGCGTGCAGCTCAAGCCGCAGCGCCTGCCGGACTGGGCAGAGACGCAGGCACTGATTGGGGCGTTCTTGCAGGGGCAGCGGACGTTCCATGCCTCGGACCCGTTCGCGATGGCGCCGGCGTCGGACCCGGCCGGATCGGCGGTCGCCGCGTCGGTCGTGTTGCTGGACACCGTCAATGCTGACAAGCGGCGCCTGGCCCTGAAGGGTCTGCCTGCCAACTATGTGCTGACCCGGGGCGATCGGCTGTCGGTCACCGACAGCGGCGGCGGCGTGCATCTTCATGAGATGGTCGAGACCGTTACCGCCAACGGGGCGGGCACGACCACCGAGTTCGAGTTGACCCCCTTCACCCAGACCACGCTGGCCAGCAACGATGCGGTGACGCTGGTGCGGCCGTCCTGCCTGGCGCTGATCGTGCCGGGGTCGTTTCGGCGTGGCCGCCTGGCTGGCGGGTTCCGCGTCGGGGCGGGCTTCGACTGGATCGAAAGTCTCTGACCCATGCAGCTTGACAGCGCCGCAATCAATCATCTCACGGCCCGGGTCGGGGTGGTTCCGCACTGGTATCTTTGGGTAACGGCCCGCAACCGCAGCACCGGGCTGGACGAGACCATCGGCATCTGGACCGGGCGGCGTGACGTTTCGCTGACGGTCGAAGGCGCCAGCCGCACCTACACCCGCGCCGGGGCGCTGATGCAGGTGGGCCCGATCACCTTCGAGCCGGGCCCGGTGGTGCGCCGCCAGACTGTCACGCTGTCGCCGCTGAGCACGCAGGTCACCGACATGATCCGCACCTATGACGCGCGGCTGGCCAAGGCCGATCTGCACCTGGGCATGCACGACCCGGAAAGCGGCGACCTGGTGTCGATCCCGCGGGTGTTTCGCGGGGTCATCGACAAGGCGCCGGTGGTGACGCCGGCCAAGGGCGGCATGTCCACGGTGCAGGTGACAATGGTCAGCAACGCCCGCGACATGACCCGCAAGCTGGCGCTGAAACGGTCAGACGAAAGCCAGCGGCTGCGATCCGACGACCGGTTCCGCCGCTATGCCAGCGTGTCGGGCAGCGTCGGGGTCTGGTGGGGCGAGGAGCGCAGCTGATGATCGAACCGCAACCATTGCAACGCCTGCCCGACTGGCGGGTGCGGCTGACAGACTATCTCAATCGGGTGGCGCGACTGCGCTTCCGGCCCGGGCGGCACGATTGCGCGTTGTTCGCGGCCGGCGCGGTGCAGGCCATGACCGGCATCGACCCGGCCCGGGGCTGGCGCGGTTACCGGACGCTGAACGAGGGCCGGCTGAAGCTGGAGCGGCTGGGCTATGGCGATCACATCGCCCTGGCCGAGGCGTGGCTGCCCGAGGTGCCGCCGTCCTTCGGGCGCGAAGGTGACATCGCCGTGCTGGACGGCGACATCGACCAGTCGCTGGGCGTGGTGCAGGGCGCGCGCATCTACGTGCTGCGGCCCGGCGGCCTGGGGCTGGTGTCGCTGACAGAAGCCCAGAGGATGTTCCGCGTATGATCCGCCTTGTCGTCGCGGTCCTGGCCGCATTCCTGTTCCTCGCCCAGCCGGCCGAGGCCGGTCCGCTGGCGGCTGCCCTTGGCGCGCTGGCCCAGGGCGCCTGGGCGGCCATCACGGCCTCGACCATCGCCGGGCAGCTGATCCGCGGCGTCATCTTCTCGCTGTTGTCGCAGATGCTGGCCGGCAGCCAGCGCGAACCCGGCATCGCGACCGAGGTCACGCAGGATGGCGGGTCCAACCCGATGGGGTTCCTCCTGGGCCGCTATGCCACCGGTGGGTCGTTTGTCGCCCCGCCGATGAGCCACGGCGCGGCCGGCAACACGCCCAACGCCTATCTGAGCTATGTCATCGCGGTCAGCGACGTCCAGATCACGGCGATCGACAAGCTCTGGCTGGCCGACCGCGAGGCCGATGTGTCAGGCGCGGTGCACGCCGATTATGGCGCCGAAGCGGTGGGCGAGTTCGCGGCGCGGCTGTGGATGAAAACCTACGACGGCACCCAGACCGTCGCCGACCCGGGCCTGGTTGCCAAGTATGCCGCCGATCCCGAGCGGCCGTGGACGTCCGACATGATCGGGCGCGGCGTCGCCTATGCAATCCTGACATTCCTGTATGATCGCGAGGTTTACAACGGCTTCCCCCAGGTGCGCTTTGAGGTCCGGGGCATCAATCTTTACGACCCGCGCAAGGATGACACCGTGGGCGGCACCGGCACGCACCGCTGGAGCGACACAGCGACGTGGGAGTTCTCGGAAAACCCCATCGTCATGATCTACAACCTGCGCCGCGGCATCCCGATGCTGGACGGGTCGATCTATGGCGGCCGCGCGGCCGAGGCCGATCTGCCATATGCAAACTGGGCGGCGGCGATGAACGCCTGCGACGCGGCGGCCGAGATCGAGGGCGGCGGCACCGAGCCCGCCTATCGCGCCGGGTTCGAGGTCAGGGTCAACGACGAACCGTTCGACATCGAGAAGGAGTTGCTCAAGGCCGCGTCGGCCCAGATCGTCGAGGCCGGCGGCACCGTCTATATCCGCGTCGGCCCGGTGGGACTGCCGGTCTATTTCTTCACCGATGACGACTTGCTGCGCACCCGCGACCAGGAGCTTGACCCGTTTCCTGGCCTGGCCAAGACCTTCAACGCCGTGCACGCATCGTTCCCGGACCCGGCGCAGTCGTGGGAGGCGACCGACGCGCCGCCACGCTATGACGCCACGCTCGAAGCCGAAGACGGCGACTGGCAGCTTTCCGCCGACCTGAGCCTGCCGGCGGTCCCGTTCCCCGATCAAGTGCAGCGGCTGATGAAGGCCTGGATCGAGGATGCGCGCCGGTTCCGGCAACATCGCGGCGTGTTCCCGCCGGACATGCTGACCGTCGATCCGCTGGAGGCCGTGAGCTGGACCAGCACACGCAACGGCTACAGCGCCAAGATATTCGAAGCCGGGGCCATGCAGATCGATCCGCGGTCGCTGGCGGTGGGTGTGGCGCTGCGCGAACGCGATGCCACCGATTACGACTGGGTGCGGGCCGACACGCAGCCGTCGGACACGCCGTCGACCACCACGACGCCGCCGGCGACCCAGGTGGTGCCCGGCTTCGCGGTGGTGGCCACCGACATCAGCGACGGCACCAATGCCCGGCAGCCGGCGCTCAAGATCAGCTGGACCCCGACGCTGGATGGCGTCAGCGGCGTGGCCTGGGAAATCCGTCTCAGCGGCGACACGGTGGTGCAGTCCACCGGATCGACCCACAATTTCGCCCTGGGCGAGGTGATCGTGGCCGAGGGCATCCTGGCCAACACCGCCTACGAGGTCCGCGCCGACCTGATCACCGACCTGCCCCACGCCTTCACGGCCTGGACGGCGGTGACCAGCAACGACACCCGCATCACCACGATCGACCTGTCGGACGCGCTGAACCAGGAGATCGACGACGCGGCCACGTCATCGGCGGCCGACAAGGCGGCGGCAGAAGCGGCGGCCACGGCGGCGGCGGCGGCGCAGGCACTGGTCGAAGGCGTTCTCGACCTGGTTGGCCCGGTGGAGCTGGCCGAGCCCATCGGCGCCTGGACAGGCTATTCCGCCAGCAGCACCACGGCACCGCCCAAGACCGCCTTGACCACCGGCATCGTTACCGGCGACGCCGATTTCGGCGACTGCTACGAGTTCCCGGACACTGGCAACAAGACGTTGGGCCAACAGGCGGGCTTTGCGCTCGACCCCGCCGCTGGCACGGCGCTGAAGCTGACGGTCACGGCCAAGGTGGTGACCGATGGCACGGGCGGGACCGGCGCCTACAAGATCGGCATCTCGACCTGGGCTGGGGTCACGTCGCTGGAGAACAACATCCAGTTGTCGACCAAGACCGACAAGGCGGTTGCGGATGGGGCCTTCACCCTCACCGTGCTGTTCGGGCTCGACACCGATGTGACCGATACCGACCGGGCGTCTATGGGCTGCGACTACCTGGTCAACTGGACCTCGGCCAGTGCCACCGCCGACCGGCTGTTCCCGCATTTCCGCCAGAACCCTGGCAGTGAGGCATCGAAGTTCCGCGTCGACCTGATGCAGATGCAGGACGTGTCGGCGGCGCTGAGCGCCAAGCGTGACGCGGCATCGGCGGCTGTGTCCGAGGTCAATTCCGCCGCCAGCGCGGTCAGCGCCACAGCGCAGGCCGACCTTGCCACAGCCGAGGCTCTGGAAGCCAAGGCGCTGGCCGTGCAGGTCAAGTATCAAAACTGGGGCGCTGGCGCCCTGTCCGACCGGGTATGCCTGATCGCCGACACCTACGAGGTGATGGTCGAAGAGGCCGCGACCGCGATCTACCTCAACGGGGCCTACTCCCAAACCTTGAGCCCCGGTGCGCTGACCGATGTCGTGCTGGCCCAGGGCGATGTGCTGAGCAGCGGCGGCAAGCCGTTGGGCGCCAGCGCCAAGAACAACGTCTACGGGCTGCAACTGGGGTCGCAGGCGCACACCGGCAATCTGTTCGTCCACCATGTGACCCGCAATTTCGACACCTACGCCTGCAAGGTGGTGCTGTGGATGTCGGCGGCTGGCAAATATCGCGCCAAGAAGAGCGAGACGCAGGGCGACATCGACCTGTCGGCTGAGAGCTGGGTGACGGTGCCAGCCGGCGTGACGGTGCTGACCTTTGCGTCAGGCACGGTTGCCGGAGCCACAGTGTCAGTCGAGACCGACGCCCCGGCGCTGGCGGCGCTCTATTTCGATACGTTTGCCCATGACCAGGCGATCCTCGAACCGCTGTCCGAGATCATCGTCAGTCGCGACACCAGTGGCCAACGTATCACCGCAGGCGGCGGGACGCTGGCTCAGTTCGGCAGCCACCCCGCCTGGCACACCACCGACTATCTGACCAAGGCGTCGGGCTCGATCACCGGCGACGGAGGCGGCACCAGCGCCATCAACTACGCCAACTACTACCGCCGGTCAGACCGCTTCCCGTTGGCCCAGACCGACCTGACCGACTATTTCATCGCCTCCGACGAAGGCTGCACGGTCACCATCACCGACAAGAACGGCGCCACGGTGGCCACCAAGACGTTGACCCCGGACACCGACGGCTGGGACGAATTGCAGGTGGGTAATATCGCTGGCACCGATCCGTCGATCAGCGCCAATGGGCCGTTCTTCTTTACCGGCAGCGCACCGTTCCTGCTGGGCGTGAACAAGATGCAGGACGAATACTGGCCGCAAGGCTACCTGAGCGCAGCCAAAGGCACCGGGGCGGCGGGCGGCGCGGCGACGGCCAGCGCGGCTCAGGCGACCATTGCCACGGCGCAGGCGACCGCGGCTGGGGTCTCGGCGGCGGCAGCCTCGACCAGTGAACTGAACGCGAGCACATCAGAAGGCAACGCGCTGGTCTCTGAGAACGCGGCGGCTGGGTCTGCGACCGGCGCCAGCGGGTCGGCAGCGTCAGCACAGCAAAGTTCGCTGGTGTCGGCGCAGCTTCTTGGTGCGGGCGTGGCTTTGGACCCGACGCTGCAAACATGGTCGGGCGGGTCGCCCATCAACGGCTGGCAGACTGTGGGTGAAGGAACCGTCACCGAGAGCACCGGAAACCCGTATGGGTCGGCGGCGCTGATCGAAACACTCAACCCGCCCACTGCGGCCAATCCTGTTCTGAAGATCAACGCGAGCGACGGGGACTACACCGTCTTCCCGCTGTCCAACGAGACCGACGAGATGCTGGTCACGCTGGAGGTGTCGCTGGTGGCCGGAACATGGGAGGGCGCGCATCTACGCGTGCGCTGGTTCCAGGCGCTGACCGGCAGCACCTACGTTGACACCATCGTCTATATCGACGGGATGGACGCGGACGCGATAACGCTCTCCAACACCGTGGGTCTCAAGCAGCGTGTGAGCGTGCAGATCAAGCGCCCCACCGGTTTCGTCTATGTCGACAATCCGCGCATGGAAATTCGCTTTCAAGCGGCCAGCAACGCGGGCATCCGCAGCTACACCTACGGCAAGTTCAAGATCCACAGTTTCGACGCGGCGCCGGTATTGGCTGGGTCGACTGCTGAGTGGCTGTCTTTTGCCAAGGCCACCAGCGACGGGCTGGTCGAAGCCGGTATGGTTCTTCGCGCGAACGGTGCTTCGATCGAGATTGTCGGGGCGGACGATCCGGTTAGCGGAACGAAAGTCACCGGCATCTATTTCAACGCCGACGAGGTGATTGCGTCGGGGTCGATCAAAGCAGCGCATATTGCTGCCGATACAATCACCGCAACCCACATCGTTGCGGAAACAATTGACTCGCCCGAGTTGGCCAACTTCTCCACGTCCTTGGAGTTCTTCAAGTTGGCCGAAGCGCGAATTGATGCCGTTTCGGTCGGGCCGATCTACGAGCCGAACAGTGCCGGGCTGAAATGGGTAAAGCTGGTCAACATCCCGGACTTTCCGCGCGAGGCCGGCTACGCCTGTAGTCTGGCGGTGAGCTTTGCTTACGAGATTGCGAACCCTCCGGGGGGCGCGGACTATCGCTTCGTGATGCCGTTCATTCGGGTTAAGCGTGACGGGGTTATCATTTCCAATTCCGTCTATGCCACGCCGATCATTGGGGTGAGCAGCATTTCATTCTCGAACACCTTCACATGGAATTGGGTGGACGAGGATAAGTCAATCAGCGGCAACGTGAATTACAAATTCGAGATCGCCGTGGGTGGCCAGACGAGCGGATACATTCTCGCCTGCACAAACCGGTATGCGAAAGCCCGGCAGGATTTCAAATGACAGACGCGACAGAAATCTTCGTCCTTTACGACGCCAATTACCCCGGAGGCGCTCCATATCCAATCCGGGAGCGGGGGGAATGCGTCACCGGGCGGGCCAGCTACCAGACCGAGACTGTCGGCACGGGGGCGGGCTATCTGGTCAACAGCGGGTCATTGGCCGTTGGTGACACAGACATCTGGGTGGACACCGGCACCGGGACGATCCTTGCTGGCGACCTGATCAAGTTCGCATCCAGCCAGTATTACTACACGGTCGAGACCGCTTTGACCGGCGGAAAGGTGGTCATCCAAAACGGCTTGATCGAGGCCGTCGCCAATAATGTCGCTTTGCACGTCGTGGCGCCGACCGGTATTGCCGTCACGCACGCCAATGACCTTGCCGTCCTGAACAATGCAACCAACCGCGCCCATGCCGGTGACCCGACCAAGGCGCCCTATTATGCCTTCACCATTGATACGGGCGCCGCTGATGGCAGTCGCGTGGCGGCGGTAACGGTGTCGTCGGATGACGATCTGACCGCCAACATGAACCGGGCGTTGATTGCCGCAGCACTTGAAGGTGTGTTCCGAGACTATCCGCGCGATGGTCTCTTTACGGACGCCAGTTTCGACAGCCGCGAGACCTTCGTGCGGGCGCTGCTCGACCTTCCCAACCATGCCAATTGGCCCAACTTGTTGTCGGGGGACTGGCCGACGTTGGGAACCATGACGACCAGCACCACGAGCGAGCGGGATCGGTCATATCGGCGGGGCAACATCGTCAGCACGCCAACCGAAGACGGCACCGGCATCCCCACCGCCGGGATCATGAAGACCGATCTGGTCGCTGGCAGCGGACGCTACACCAAGTTTGCGGATGGCTCCATGCAGGCATGGGCCGACCTGACGCTGGTCTATGCCACGACGTCCTATCTCGAGATCACGTGGACCTTCCCGGTGGCTTTCATCAATGCTGTCGACATCATCGTGACGGCCACTCCGAACGGCGCGACGATGACGCCGGCGTGGAATGTGATTGGCGCCATTCGGGTGCTCTCGGTCACCACCACAACCTGCAAGGTCCGCGTCTACCGGCAGGGCGGTGCCACGAACTTCGCCAGTGGCGACACGATGGATGTCCACGCCCACGTCCATGGGCGCTGGCACGCCTACAACAACTGAGCAGCATCAAGCAAAAGAGGGGCGCCGCCCATGAACATCCTGACAGCCGTCAACGACTTTCTCCGCGACGCTTACGCCCGCGTGCCCGACCCGTCGCTGGCCACATGGCCCCGGGCGCTGGTGCGGCTGGCTGTCGCCAACGCGGCCCAGGGGCGCCCGCCCGAAGACTGTGTGCAGATCGCGGCCGTCATGGTGGGCGGCCTGGCCGCCGACGCCCGGGCCGAGCTGGAGGCCGAGATCCAGATTCCCGCCAATGTGCTGGCCTTTCTGGCTGCGGCCGACCCGGTGTGGCCGGCGCAGACCGGCGCCATCGACTGGCAGGGGCTCGACCCGCTGGCGCTGGACGCCTACCGCGCGCAGGCCGTCAACAGCCTGCGGCGTGCGCTTGATCACGAGGCGCAGCGCGTGGTGCCTGGCGACCCCCGGATGCTGCTGACCCAGGCCATGCAGGTGATCGAGGCGGGCCGCGTGATCGACGCCGGCGCCGACGCGCTGGCCGCGCCCCATGTCGAGGGCTATCGGCAAGGCAAGGGGCTGGCGGCGCTGCCCGACGCCGCTGCCGCCATCATGGGCCGCGCCGCCGGCTGGGGGGCGGCCAACGCCGCGATCGAGGCGGCCCGCCACACGGCGCTCGACGCCATCGCTCTGGCGCCCGACGCCGCCGCCGTCGACGCCGCCGTCGACACGGCCACCGCCACGACCCGCGCCATTGTCGACGGGGTGCTGGGGGTATGAGCGGGCAGCAAGCCAAACTGGCCGACCTGATCGGCAAGATGGAGGCGCTGGTGGAAGACAGCGGCGACGGAACGGGGCCGGCCTATGTCTTCAACCGCGACGAGGTGTCGGTGCTCTTGAAGATCATCAAGCTTTACCGCCGCCTTGACGGCTTCGTCTTCGTGTCCGGGCGTGGCGCCGCCGTGGTCGTGTTCATTGTTGTGCTGATCGTCAACGCTGAACGGCTTCTCGACTTTGCACGCGAAGTGGTCGTCGGGCGCCCCCGGCCATGAAACGGCAACTGCGCGGCATTCGCATTGCCCTGTTCTGGGGATTGCTGGCCACCTATCTGATCGGCGCCATGATCCCGGCGACGGCGCTGTGGTTCGATCCGGGCGAGGTCGAATTTTCAGACGCCATCGCGGGCCGCCGCCCCCCGGCCCTGCGGTTCAGCCGCACGATCCACCGGCCCACAGTGATCCGTTACAGCGTGGTCGTGCGCGAGGTGATCCCCGGCGGCCATAGCGGTCTGGTGGCCTGTGAAGCGCTTGGTGGACCCTTCACCTACCAGCCGGTGTCCGGGCCGCTGATCGGCAAGGACCTGAGCTGGTGGGCCCCCGGCGATCCCCGCTGCTCTCACCTGCCGCCCGGCACCTATCTGACCGAGACCGTCTGGACGGTGGTGGCACCCCTGGGCGACCTGCTGCCAGAGCGCTTGCGCTGGCTTGAGTGGCTGATCCCGGCCAAGCGCGTGCACCGGACCAGCGAGCCTTTCACCATCCTGCCCCGCAAGGGCGCGGACTGACCCGACCCGACCCAAACATCGTGACGCCGAAAAGGAGCCCATGATCATGGACCCGGAAACCCTGGCCGCCATCGCTGGCCGTGCCGTCAATGACAACATGCGCAGCCAGGCCCGCGCGCTGCGCGATTTCGGCCCGGGCTTCGGGCTGGACCGCCCGCACCGGCTGGCGCATCTGATCGCCCAGATCGGCCACGAGAGCGGCGGCTTCCGCTATGACCGCGAGCTGTGGGGGCCGACCCGGGCGCAGGCGCGCTATGACACGCGCACCGATCTGGGCAACACGCCCGAGCGCGACGGCGACGGCAAGCGGTTTCGCGGCCGCGGGCCGATCCAGATCACCGGGCGCGGCAACTATCGCCGGTTCACCCGCTGGGCCCGCGCGATGAACGCCGCCGCCCCCGATTTCGAGGCCGACCCCGATGCCGTGCTGACCAACCCGTGGGAAGGGTTGGCGGCCATCTGGTTCTGGTCGACCCACAACCTGAACGCGCTGGCCGACGCCAACGACATCGAGGCCATTACCCGCGCCATCAACGGCGGGGTCAACGGGCTGACCGATCGCAAGCTGTGGTTTGCCCGCGCCGCGCTGGTGCTGCTGGGCTTTGGCCGCGACGACGTGGCGGGCTTTCAAGCCGGGCACGGTCTGGCCATCGACGGCATCGCCGGCCCGGCAACCAGCGCGGCCCTTCATCGTGCGATGCAGGCGGCGTGGGACGACAAGAGCGCCCGCGCCGCGGCAACGGCCGCGCCGCCTCTTGGCGGCCTCTTGGCCCGCCTGCTGGCCTTCCTCTCTTCGCTGACACGAAAGGACACCGCATGAGATATCTGCACCCGACCTCGCTGACCTGGTGGGCAGGTGTCGCTGCCATCGCCACCGGGGCCGCGAAGACCGCCTTCGCCGCCTCGGCCCCGTTGTCCGAACTGGGGCAACTGATCGCGATGCTGACCGGCACCGGCGACAGCTCGGCCGCGGCGCTGATCTATCTCGGGCTGGGCCTGATCGGCATCCGCGACAAGATCGAGCGCAGCCTGGGGCCGTCATGAGCCTGGGCAGCCTGATCGGCCTGCTGACCGGCGGGGCCGGTGGCCTGGTCACCGGTCTCGTGGCCCTGCTGGCGGCGCTGGCCGGTCTGTGGGGCTGGGGAAGAAAGCGGGAACGCGATGGGCGCCAGAAAGAGCGCGGCCGCCAGGCGGACGCCCAGGGCCGGGCCGACGCGCAACTCAAGGAGCGACTGGATGATGTGGATGAAACGCTGCCCGGTGGCGCTGATGCTGCTCGTGAGCGCCTGCGCCGCCGCGCCCCCGACTGACACCCGCGCCACCTTCTGCGCCGGCATGGCCTCGGCCGTGGCCGACGTGGGTGCCAGCGTGCCGGACCAGGGCGCGGACGATTTCGTGATTGCCGTCGACCGGTTGGTCCGCACCATCGATGCCGGCTGCTAGGCGCGCCGGCCTGGCGCTGGTGACCGTGCTGGCCGCCAGCGGTGCCTGGGCGCAGGAACCGGCGGCGCCCTGCGGCCCCCGGGCCCTGGTCGCCGCCACCCTGACCGCACGCTATGGCGAAGCGCTGCGCTTTGTCGGCCTGATCGATGCCACCTCGGTGGTCGAGGTCTGGGCCTCGGAGGTCACCGGCAGCTGGACGCTGCTGGTCACCCGTGCCAGCGGTGGCAGCTGCGCGGTCTTTGTCGGCGCGGCCGCTGCCTTCGGCCCGCCACCACCGGACGGACCCGCCGGCCGTGGCGGCTGAGCCCGACCCGCCCGTCACCTACAGCGTCAGTCCGGAGCGCGGCGCCATGATCTGGCGCGGGCCTGATCTGGTGTTGCAGACGGCCGAGGCCGACCAGATGGTCGACCTGGCCCGCCAGGCCCTCGCCGGCGCGCTGAGGCTGCCGGGCTGCGCCCCGATCTATGACCAGCGCTGGCTGCTGCGCTTCGCGGCGCGCACGCTGGACGTGGCGGCGGGGGAGTGGGTCTAGAATTACCGCTCGCAGTATCCCGGCAATGGATACGCGCGGCTCAGGTCCAACCCATGGGCAATCGCGTCCTGCTCTGCCGCCAGGTAGCGCCCGCCCGAAAAATGCGGGCAATCGCGCGCGTGGCCGCTGCGCACCTGCATTTCGCCAACGTCGCGACCGTCGACAAAGCACACGCCGACCGGGCGGCGGTTGGCGGTGGAGCCATCCAGTGCACACCAGATTTTGTCGTGGCCTGCGATGATCCGGGCCAGATTGTCGGTGCTGTCAGGGCCGACCGGGAATTGCGATTGTTCGGGTGCCGCGATGCCCTGCAGGCGAATCTCGACATTGCCGAACAGGATGCCATCGCCGTCCTTGACGGTTGCGTGGCCGGCAATCGTCGCCACCGTTTCCAGCCCGGCAGCCGGGCCAGCCAGCATCACCAAGAGGATCGCGAATCGGAGGGCCATGGCAAATATTAACAAATCGTTAACGGTTGTGCTTGTTCCGTCTTTCGCGCTCACCACCTAAGCAAGAGACGTGAAGAATTCGTTGGGACCGCAGGCGCCGTTTCGACAGTTTACACCCGCCCGAAATTTCCGTTGAAAATCAAAGGGGGTGGGGTGGGTCGGTTTATCGCGCAACCCTTTGAATACAGGGAATAAACGTGGTCCTCCAGGGATCGCCAGTTGCCTTGTAACCCTTTGAAAACGCCGACTAGTTACGCCTGCGGCGGTCCGGGTTTACAGGGTTCTGTTTCTGTTCCGTTCCCAAAACGGCCTTGGCGCGTTGTGCCCGGCGCGTGTAGCGCTCGACTTCGGAGAGCGTTGTGTGACCGACCCAGGCCTGCATCATGAGCACCCCTGCGCCGAACTCGGCCAGCTGGTTCATCCGATACTTTCGCAGGCCGTGAGCCGCCAGGTCACCCAGCCCGGCGGCACTGGCGGCGCCGGAGAACCACGAGCTGAAGGCCTTGATCGATCGCGGCTTGCCGGACGCTGTGCGAATGAACACCAGCCCTTTGGTGGTCTGGGCCAGGCTGGTGACCAAATGCTGGCGCTGCCATTCCAGGTCGGCCGGGGCGTGGGTCCAGGGCACCATTGCTTCGACGCCGGTCTTGGACTGGCGAAACACCATGAGGCCGTTCGCGCGGACCATCCCGGGACCCAGCCGGACGGCATCGCTGGCCCGGGCCCCTGTCCACTGCAGCAGCTCGAACGCCAGCCTTTGCGGCGACCCCGCCGGCCAGTGGGCGCGAAACCGTTCGACATCTTCCGGCTGCCATTCCGGGTGGCCCGGCGTCGCCGGAAGCCGCTGGCTGCGCACCGACCCGGCCGGATCGGCCGTCACCCAGCCCTGGACGCGCCAGAAGGCCCCCAGCTTGCGCCAGGCCTTCATGCGCGCCTGGGCTACTGACGGCAGGAGGGTTTCGATGTTGGCCTCGATGTGGCGCGGGCGCAGGTCGGCCATGCGCCCCTGGCCGCCGGCCAGGCGGATCGCTTCGACGTGGCGGCGGATCACGGCGCGATAACTGGTTCCAAGGCCGGCGAAGGAAGCCGAGGCGAGGTAGGCCACGCAGCCGGCCCCGATCGTGCCTTCGGCGTGCGGCGACTTCGGCACCGGCTTGCGGGCTTCTTCGGCCGTCCAGGCGGCGATGAAGTCGGGGTGGTCTTCGGGGATGTCTGAGGGCAGTGGCGCACGGGTGCGGCGGTGATACTTGTGCACCGCACCGCCGGGCTTGGTGACACGATGCACGCGTGGCAGTTTCACGCGCTCGCCCCGAACAATCCGTCGCATGAGTTTTCGCCCTCGCTGCCTTCGACCGGTAGGCCGTCAGCATAGGCGATCAGATCGTTGATGTGATAGAGCCGTTTGCTGCCCAGCAGCCGGCGCGGCAGGTCGAGGGTCAGCAGCTTGGATTGCGACACGCCAAGGAAATGCGCGGCCTGCGGGGCCGGCATCAGGCGTGGCGGGAATTCCAGGGTTACGGGCATCGGTGGGACGGGGGAAATTCCCGCACCATCAGATCGGCGGGAATAGGCTGCTTGCCGGTCATCTGCTTCATAAAAAACGGCACGCCGGCGACAGCGCATTGGTCGCGCAGCCATCGCGCCCAGTCAGGGTCCATCATCCGGGACGCCTTGCCGGATTCGCCTCCGCAGATGACCCAGTCGAGGCCCGCACTGAGATGGCCCAATGAGACCTTCCCGATCAGCGGTTCGGCACTGACAAACCGCACGGCAGCGGGCGTCCGCAAAAGGTCGGGTATGCGTTCGTCTGCGCGGCGTTGATCTTCGGTGGAGACGCCAAGCCAGACGTTGGGAAGGGGCCACACGCCGAGCGAGACATGCGTGCCATCGGGGGCAATGTCGGCGTGGGCGGCGGGATCGGCGTGGGCGGGATCGGCGAGAAGGATCACGCTGGCCGGCCCGTTGAGGGCGATATCGCTAAAACGACGTTGGCAATACTCGCGCATCCGGGCGGCACGCTTGGTGAGAACCTGAAAGCGGTGCTGTGGGCAAAGCGCCATGACGGCAAACACCCTGTCAATCCACGCATCCGGCACGTCTTCATGGAAAAGATCGCCCATGGAATTGACGAAGTAGGTGGTGGGCTTCTTCCGGCGCGTCGGGGCCATCAGAGTGGCGGCCGGGGCCTCTGCAACCTTGCCGGTCCACACCGGGCCACCGTTGCTGTCCGTGACTGTGCCGGCGTAGTGCGGCGTATGCTGGTTGGCCGCCAGTCGGTTGGCCATCTTCATGGCGTAGCAGTTTGTGCACCCCGGCGAGACCACGGTGCACCCGACAATCGGGTTCCACGTTTTTTCGGTCCATTCGATCTTGGTCAAAAACACATCTCCAATTGCTGTAAAGGCTTAGCCCGGTCCGGCGGCTTCCAAATCCACTGCCCCGAGGCCGTGGGCAGATGCGAGAGTGCGCCACGCATATCCCGCTGCCAATGGGCAAACGCCATTTCCGAGCAATCGCAAAGAGCGTGCCCGGGCGGAAAGCACATCAACCAGCTTACGAAAATCGGGTTCAGGCGCCGCTTGTCCCGTGACCGCCACAGTCGCCGCGTGATGGTTCTCCCATGCCGCCGCATCGCGTAGCGCAATAGCCGGCAATAGGTCGCGCGGGGTTCGACGCCAGACTTCAATGTCGTCGGGTCTGGGGGCGTGAATGCTTGTTCGGCGGCAAAGTCCAACATGTCCAACCGGCTCTTTCCGTCCCGCCGCGTTACTGAACCCGGGCTGCTGCCCTTCTGGTCGCGCGCCGCTGGCGTCGGCCAGTTCGCCGCTTGTGCGGGCAGCGGAATCCCGCCCGCCCCGAACACTTGGTTCGGCCCGCCCTTTTCCGCGTCCGATGCTCGTGGCGTTCCCCAGAGCGCCGTCACGTCGTGGGCTTGTGGCGTCGTCCATGCCGGTGTTGTATGCAACGCAGAACCAGCGCAATCGCTCGTGCGGCGCGCCCGTTTCTTGCGCTGAGAATAGGCCAGTCGCAGGCGTGAAGCCCATTCCCCATAACTCTCGCAATACGGCCTCTGCACCGAGGCTGGTGTGGCCCGCGACGTTTTCAAGGAAAACCCAGCGCGGGGAACATTCGCGGATGATGCGGGCGACGTGGGGCCATAGGTGCCGGGGGTCGTCTGCGCCGCGCCGCTGTCCCGCTTGGGAAAACGGCTGGCATGGATAGCCGGCGGTGACGGTGTCAACGATGCCGCGCCACGGGTAGCCGCTGAATGTTTTGACGTCGTCCCAGATCGGGGCAGCGGCAAGGTATCCGGCGC
>Ga0209992_10000751_pt1 | contig 40219 bp, 66 predicted proteins | sample 2SBtaG_2_FD_182564 | JGI IMG/M metagenome (GOLD analysis project Ga0209992, IMG submission 182564) | Deep subsurface microbial communities from Kolumbo volcano to uncover new lineages of life (NeLLi) - 2SBTROV12_ACTIVE470 metaG (SPAdes)... | ecosystem: Environmental > Aquatic > Marine >...
TTTGCGTATAGATATTGGCATAAAATAAATTTATCTATTAAATTATATTTAATATTGGGTATAATAGGAATGATGTTAATAACATCGGCAGGCATTTATGGATATTTTACGTCTACATATCAAAAAGATACAGTACCTATTGACGAAATGACACAAAGAGTGGTGTTATTACAACAAGAAAAAAGTGAATTGTTGAAACGAAAGGCAGAAATAGATACTGATGTGGCAAGTAAGCGTACTGCCATAACGAAAAAAGAAATGGTAGAAAAAGGCGGGGCATATTATGACGAATTGCAATATATAACCCCACGCATTCGTGAATTAACACAAGAACTTCAAAAAATAAAAATAAAAAAGTTACAAACTAAACAACATGTTGGACCTATTGTTTATATAGCTAAAATATTTGATTTACCGGTAGATAATGCTATAAGTTATATGGTGGTACTTATCATGTTTGTATTTGATCCTATGGCAATTATATTAACGATTTGTCTTAATATTGCTATAATGGATAGAACCCCCGTACAGCGTGAATTATCTGAAGAATTAATTAATGCAGATATGTCTTTGGATGCGGAATTAGAACAAGCACATGCTGGGATGTCAGTAGATGAATTGGAAGAAATTCTTCATAAATATGACGCTGACCGAAAAAACAGACAGCCTTCAAAAAGTGAACAGATACAGAAAGAAGCAATAGCACAAATGTTGAATAGAAAGCGTGTTACTGAAGAAGTAAGAAATCCAACAAAAATAGTTTGACAATAACCACTTCTCTAATGTATAATATTATATAATTAGGAGAAGAATATATGTCAAACACTATAGAATCATTATGGGTCGAGAAATATAGGCCAAAAACTTTAGACGATTTTGTTTTTCAGGATGATATACAGTTAAAACTTATCGCTAAATTTGTATTGAATCAAGAAATCCCACATTTATTATTATCTGGTGTACAAGGATCAGGAAAAACCACGATTTCTAAAATTCTTGTTGATGAATTAGACATTGAACCATGTGATGTATTAACGATTAATGGATCTGATGATAATTCTGTCGATGTTGTTAGAGAAAAAATAAATGGTTTTGTTACTACCTTTGCTATGGGTAAATTTAAAATAGTAAGAATCGAGGAGTGTGATTATTTATCATTAAACGCACAAGCAATATTGCGTTATGTAATGGAAGAATATCAACAACATGCTAGGTTTATATTGACATGTAATTATGTTAATAAAATAATGCCTGCACTTATATCACGAACACAACATTTTCAATTTAAAGTATTCAATAAAAATGATACTTTTAGTTATACAAAACGTATATTGGATGCAGAGAATGTAAAATACAAAAAATCTGATATAGAGGAATATATTGCAGTTTATTGCCCAGATACTAGAAAAATAATTAATGAATTGCAACGTAATGTGTTTGATAATGAATTAAATGCATTAAATGAAAAGGAAGATACTACTGGTGATTATAAATTTGAATTGTTGGATTTATTGAAAACTAATGATTGGAAAAAAATTAGAACACTGTTATGTGCAAATGTAATGCCGGGAGAATGGGAAGAGATTTATAAGTTTTTATATGAAAACTTAGATAAATGTGAAAAGTTTAAAGATCCAACAAAATATGATAAGGGCATTAATCTAATAGCACTTTCTTTGTATAGAACTGCTATTGTTACATTACCAGAAATTACGGCTGCCGCTATGTTTATTGAATTAGGAAAATTATAATGGCTAGAAGAAAAACCCCTAAAAATGAAACACCAGAACAGGTTATAACACGAAAACGCTTAGAATCAATATCAACACTTGCTGATAGGGCTTCTAAAGTGGCATGGAAACGTTCATTGGCGAGGATGCAAAAAACAATATTGTTAATAGATCAAATTAATGATAAAATTGCAATTTTGGAACAAGAAAAAATTAAAGCATTAGATATAGTATCTGGTATAAGAAAACCTATGGTAGAGTCATGTGTACATCCGTTCGAGCAATTAATGGATAAAGGTGAATATGTTGAATGTAAATTTTGTGGTAAGCATATAATATTAAACGATGTCTAAAAAATATAAATTAAACATATTTACGGTTTTAGAAAAAATATCTAGTGGTGACATAAAATATTTTAAGAATTTGAGTAATGAAGAGCAAAAGGCATTTGTTCCACGTGTAGTATGTCAATGGTTAACTGGAACCACAGATACAGCACAAATACGTGCTTTAGATTATACAAATGTATATCTTGATGCTTTGTATAAACACCCTAAATTATTATATTTGTTATTATGTAGTTCAGTTAGAACGATAGCAAATGGTATTACAAAAGACCGTAAACAGACTAAACGGTATAATTGGGTTAAGGTATTAGGTAAGACAGAACCAAAAGAAGTCATTAAACTTATTCAACTGGAATATGGTTATAGTCAACGTGATGCAACAGAAGTACGAGATATATTTTCCGATAAACAGATATTACAATTAGCTAAAAGTCATGGTTATCAAAAAAATGAACTTGCCAAAATTAAAAAAGAACTCCGATAGTCTACCATATGAATGTCATTATTGCTTGAAACGATTTAAAAGAGAAGGAAATTTTTTAAATCATAAATGTAAAGATATGCGTCGCGAAGAACTATTGGGAACGATAAATGGTGAAGCTGCATGGTTAATGTATAAAGATTGGATGAAGTTATGTGGTAGACGTGTTCATACCAAAAAGTCATTTATACGATCTAGGTTTTTTAATGCTTTTATTGACTTCTATAAGTATTCACTAAAATTGCGGATTCCTAGAAAGGATTTGTTTATGAAGTTTATGGTAGATAATAAATTTCCGCCGACAATGTGGGCTATGGATAAAGTATATGGTCAATATATTTCATATTTGGATTACAAAGTTGATCCGATTGTACATGTAAAAATAAGTTTAGAAACATTAGATACATTAGCTGACACATTTAATTGTTCAATAGAAGATGTGTTTGATAAAATATATCATGGTGAAATAATAAAATTATTACAGCAACGTCAATTATCACCTTGGTTATTAATTCATTCACCAAAATTTCTTCTTTTTGTTAAAAATGCATCAACAGAACATGAGATGATATTACAGTCATATATACCACTATCTATATGGCAAAAGAAAATAAATAAACTTTCATCTAAAAAACGGGAATTTATAAGAAACCTAGTTAGCAGACTAAATTTGTAGAAAGAATAAATACTAATCAAATAGGATAATAAGGTTAGTTTATGGCATATACAATATTAAATTCGCGTGGGGATACTTTAACGATAGTTCGTGAGCAGAGTGTAGATATTACTACCACGGATATTGCTATACATGGTCGTGGCAAATTTGAGTATGGCAAAGCATTAAATCAGAATCAAGTATTTCACCTAGAAAATTTTGCTAATTATACACCCCCAGCTAGACCTATGCAAGGGCAATTATGGTTAGAATTAAGTAGTTCTCCACCTATAGGTACATTACGTTATTACGATCCTAATAATCTTTCGCCTGATGTCCCACAATCACCAGACCCTCTTGCTGGATGGGTAGAATTAATATCACGATCAAATTTCTTTTCATTAAGTGGTGATGTTTTTTTGCGTCGTGATGGTGATACCATGTTTTCTGATACTGTTGCTGGTTCTATAGGTAAGACAGAAGGTGTTTTGATATTTGAAACTGGTGGTGGTACTAATCCTTCGTTTACGACTGGTTCTAGTCTTTCACCATATCTTCCTGGTGGTACACAATTCATGTTTATAGGTGAAGGTCAAGGTAATATTGATATTGCACCTGATATACGATTTGTTGGTAATGCTGGCAGTATAGCAGCAGAAAATGCATTAACATTAATTTATGATGGTGATAATACTGGTGTTCACGGTCTTTCTATAGGACAAGGTACATATACTAATCCTAATTTAACTCCTATAACTAATTTAGTAGCAGAGTTTGCTACAGATAAATCTTTTAACCTTTATAATGGAAGTTCAACACCTTATATGAGTTTTGGTGTTGGTGGTTTGGGATTTATTTCTGCACCAGATACATTATATTTGACTGCCGATTCTGATGGGTCAACAGGTGGTGATATAGTATTTCATAAAGGAACTGCATCGAATCCTAATACAACAGGCGTACAAATGGCACGTTTTAATAATAGTGGATCATTTGAAATGCTTGGCGATGGTACTCCGGGTTCAGTTGGGAGAGAAAATGGTGTACTTAAGTTCTTTGGAACAACAAGTAATTATTTATTTTTAGGTGAAGGACAAGGTGATATTACTTTAGGCCCAGATATTAGAGCAACAAGTTCTTTATTAATGACTGCTGATGATAGTGTATCTATAGGGATAGATGGTAGTAATAATTCTACTGGTGATTTTTCTGTATCTAAAGGTGCACATGTATCTGGGGGATCGACACCTTTGTTTACAGTTAGTAATGATGGTGAGGTATTTGAAAATATTGATGCAACTAGTTATGCATCATTAATTACTGCTGATGCTACAGGTAAAATTTTAATTAACAAACTATCACTTGATAATGCAATTGCTGGAATACCTCTTGGTTTGCCAATTGGTGCAGTTGTTATTTGGCCTTCTAATACGGCTATTCCGACTGGTTTTCAAATATGTGCTGGTGGTGCTGCGGCAACAGCGGCATTAATTGCAATTGTTGGTTCAAATGTCCCTGATTTTAGAAATGTATTTTTGAGAGGTTCTACTTCTTTTAGTAATTCAACACAAATAGCTAGGATATTACAGCATAGACATACAGTAGGGAATCAAGGAACTGTATCGTTATTAGCAGATTTCCCACAAACTTTTACATATGCACAACCATCAACGTTACAAACTGGTTTTGTAACTAGTGCAGTAGTATCAAGCAATGACAATTTACCACGACATAAAATTGTTAGATATATAATAAAGCATACATAAGAGGTATAAAATGACAACAGCAACAATATATGAAACCGATCCAGAAACTAATGAATATACAGGAGTATTTTTTCCTGATTATCCTATAGATTCAGAAGGTAATCACGATGCTGGACCTGGCATGACTACAGTAGTTCCACCTGTTGCTGGTACTAATCAAATACCAGTGTTAGATTTGGCACTTCAAACATGGAGTCTTGAGGCTGATTATAGAACTGAAATATGGTATGACAAAGATACTGGTGCTGAAGTATATTTTCCAACTATAGGCCAAGCACCTACAAGTAATCATGTTTCAACACCGCCGTTCATTTTGTCAGAGGCATTAAGACTTAAAACACAAGAAATGTCGTATGCGTGTTCTGAAGAAATTTATGAAAAATTCACTTCTAGTGTATTAGGAACACCACATTTTTATAATTTAGGTAGACATGATCAATCAAATCTTGCTGCATTAGTATTGAAATCTACAATACAAGGAGTTGGCGGGGAGCCATATAAATTTATGTGTAGTGATAATATTGTTACACCTGATATTGGTGTGTGGGCAAGACGTGATCATACTACACAGCAAATACAAGATTTGCATAGTGAGTCTACGGCATTTATATATACATGCTTAGATAAACATGATTTAAGGCGTCAAGAAATGGCTGCGGCCACCACGCAAGCAGAATTTGATTTAATTGTTTGGATATAAAGGAATATAATGGTTGATTACATAATTAATTTTACTGATTTAGAAAAAGATTCATTTATTTTAAAACCATATACTTCTGATGGTTTTAAATTTCCTACTGTTGGTGTATTAGAAGATTCAGCTATTTCGGTACATTCTAGTTTAGTAATTTATGGTCGTGGACATCCTAATTATGGTGAAAGAACGGATGAAAATTTATTTCATTTATTAGAAAATTTTTCTGGTGGGTCTAATCCATTACAACCGAATCCAGGACAATTATGGCATTCACGTAGGACTTATTGGAGAAATTCAACTGGTGTTACATGGTGGAAATGGAGTGATACATTATTAACTTGGGGAGATGTTACGAGTTCTATTTCGGAACTTGGTGCATTGCCAGTATCACCAGTAGATGGTGAAACAGTTTTCTTAACTAGTGGATCGCCTGTCACTGGCGTATTAATGCAATTTAATGCTGAGTTCGGTGTATGGGTATCAAGGTTGAACAAAGATGCTATAATTGATCCTGGCGTAGAACTTCCTGAAGATGTTGTTCGTGTATATGATGGAATGAATACATGGAGATTTTTAAATTCTGGTATAGCACAATCAACCGAGCCACAAGATGCAAATGCTGGTGCATTATGGTTTGATACTACTAACGGTACGTTAAATATTTATAATGGTACTACGTGGGGAACTACGAATGTAGATTTTCTTAATGATTTGAATGATGTTAATACTGCAAACTTACCAGCTCCAATAGTAAATGATTTATTTCAGTTTGACGGTTCAAATTGGGGACAAACACGCCTCGATCCTATAATACTTAATAAAGGTATGGATTTGACGGCTGCTGGTAAAAAGATTTTAACTGCGGAAACATTATCTGGTGATGTTGATCAAACCGTAACAACCAAAAAATATGTAGATGATGAGATTGCATTAGTTTCTGCTGGAGTTACGGCTGATGATATTTATATAGAAAATGGTGATTTTTTCTTTTCTACTATAGGTTCACCTGATGTATTAGGTTCTGGAACGGGTGAATTAGTATTAAAATATAGAGCGATAGGTTCACCACCAATATCTTTGCCGGATTTAATTATTCCTGGTTTTATTGTTAATGCTAATGAATTGCCATTTGATAATTATTTTGGGACACCACCAGCTTTACCTGGCCCAACAGTAGAAGATGCATTACGACATTTAGAAGATAATAAATTAGAACGTGGTGGTGATATCATGACAGGCATATTAAATATGAGTGCCAACATAGTCATGGATGGTGTTTCTGATATATTAAATTTGCCATTAGCCACTTCACAAAGTTTAAATCCTAGTTCTGCTGTAAGTAAAGATTATGTTGATAGTGAAATACTTGCGGCTGCGACAGGTGCAACACAACTCAATGAACGAATTATAGCTACCTCTGGTATAGGCAGTCCATTAATGGCACAAGATTCGTTTGTGACACCATTGTTTATTAATGGTTTTAATAAATTGGCAGTAACAGTAAATGGTGTTAAAGCATATAGTAATACACCAGCACAACAAACAGTATTTTTTAATCCATCAAAGGTTAGTACTGATTTAATTACGACTATGCAACCTCATACAGTAACAGTAACGGGACCATCTGAATTTACTGTGTTTGGTATTGATGTATCAACGTTATATGCATCACCGGATATTATATTAGGGCGTGATATAACTGGTTCTCCAATAGTAGACACACAATATACTATAGTAAGTGCAGTATTTGGTGGTTTAAATACTGTAATAACTGTCCTTGAAGTTATTGTAGGAACACCAACACAAATTGGTAGAATATTTAATGCTACCGTAGATGTTAATGCTGCGGGGCCTTTACCAATATCAATAGATTCTTTTAGTATACTTACATTTGGACAGTTGGTTGTAGATTTAACTGCACAAATGCATAGTATACCTTTTATTCCAAATTTTGCTAGTGTCGGTATGTTTGGTGGAAATATGGTTTTCACCCCAGATAATGGTGGGACAGGAAGTATTTCTGTTGTAGATGGTATAACACCTACGACTGCTTTATTTGCTAATTTGGATGATTTTTTATTAATAGGTTTAAGCATTCTTGGCACCACATATGGAAGTTATGGATATAATGAAACAGGATCGTTAGGTGGTAATGCAGCAGGTATAATATTTAATACACCGATACCGGTTGGATCAATAGTTGAGGCTATAAATTATTTATAAATAACAATATGGATTTAATATGCTTTTCAGAATACTAAATATAGACAGATCTTCGGCACCTAATAAATTTCTCCTTGGTGGGGATAGTTTGGCTATATCTGCTGGTGGATCTCCTTTTATACCATTTAAAATACGTGCGGTAGATGATGTACCACCTACTGGTACTTTTAAAGCAACATATGATGTAACTAGTGTAACATTAATAGGAAATAATACGGAAGTCGAGGTACTTCAGCCTATAATTATACCACCAAATCCTAGTTTAGAATATAAAATAATGGCATTAGGATTCTATGATGTTAATTTAACTAATGGCACATTTCTTTTTGACAGTACACCATTAGAGGCTGATATAAATAATTCACCATTAACATTACCAGGTAAAGGTGTAGTAAATTATGGCGAAATGATAAATGAAGATTTGCTTCATTTAACAGAAAATTTTAATAATACTACTGAACCTCCTAATAAATTAACTGGAATGTTCTGGTTTAATGCTAGTATAGGTTTAATGCAATATTGGGATGGTACACAATGGATAACTGTACCAGGTCAAACTGCATATGAAACTATATTGATGACTACAGGCCAAACAGTTATAACAACACAAGTTGCTACTATTGCTAGAACTGGTAATCCTGGATTTTCGTTTATTCAAGTATTTCTTAATGGTTTAGAACAGACTGAAGGTATTGATTTTGATGTAACGGGACCATTAGAATTAACGTGGTTAACACCACTAACAATTAATGAGCGTGTAACAATTTACTCACGTACTTAAAGGATATATTATTATGTTAAATGAAAAATATGTTGACCCTAAAACTTTACGTTTAACACATTTTCAAAAAGTGGTATTGCGTGTACTTAACGATAATGATAATCCTAAAGTGGCCGCAGAACAATTATCATATGGAAAAGACAAAGCAAATTTGAGTTCTGCCGCCGATATATTGATGAAATATGGACTTATTAATCATGATGGTAGAGAATCTTCATTAACTGATGCGGGTAGAGAATCTATTGAGGAATATAATATTGCTAATGACCCAAAATTAGTAACAAATCAAGAGCCAGTGGGTGGTCAGCCTGCGGCAGGGGAAGCCGATATGGAACCAACTACCGGTGATGATCCATTATCTGATATTCCCTCCCCTGATGGCGAGAAAGGCGAAATAACAGACGAAAAACAAGAACAAATGGGTGCTGATGTTGGATTAGAATCTTATAGTCTTTTAAAAGATATTACTAAAACACTTATAGAAAAAAAATTAATTAAAAAACTTTCTTAATTTTAATATTTCTATCAATAGTTTTTCGCTTTCTACGTTTTACACTAAACACTTTATTCATCTCGTACATGGGCAATACACCAATTACGCGTGTTATAAAATCTATGTTATAAACTTTAAATATGGGTTTCATGTGTTGGTCTAATCCCAATCTAGTAAATTCTATTGATAATGGTATTTTTCTTGATCTATATTCATACCATTCGGCTACTAAATTGATAAATTTTTCTTCACTTATACCTTCAGTTTCACATGCATCTACTACATAAGCTTTTATATCTTTATGTGTAATATTATCAACTACTACTAATATTTCCGAGTCACGATATTTTATAAGGGTTAAAAACGGATAACCTTTATAGTCTACAGGATAGTCTTCAACTAATAATGGTATATGATTGTCTTTTCTTAATTGTGTTACATTAATCATATTTCTATTTATACTTAGCAAAAAAGCATAAATAACTAAAAACACGAGGAAAAATAATGTCAGCTAAGATGTGCTTTAAAGATTATATAAAATGTGGTGATGGATTAAACACAGTACGGAAGAAAATGAATAAGAAGTCGCATAAAGGTAGACATTATGGGACAACACAGCCAGATGCTATGAATAGTGGTAGTAATAGTGGCGATGGATCAATGATGATGGGTTCTGGACCTGGTGTAGGTGTAGGTATGGGCGAAAGTACAGAAGCATTTACACCGCAATTTTTTCCTAATCTTATGTGGTCTTATAGACCCAAAAATATGGTGCAAACACGTGGCACACATTATGTAAATCAAGAAGATGAATATGATGATGAAGGTGATTATAAAAATCATGATGAAGATCGCGAACCTGACGAGGAGGAAGAAGAAACTTCATTTGTACGTTGGAGAAAGGATCAGCAACCAGATAATGAAGAACATGATTATGATATTTGGGCAGATGAAGAAGAGGAAGAAATGGCGGGAGACATGCCTCCTAATGATAATGTAGACCCAGAACATGAAGAAGAAAAGAATTATGATAACGCTTTAAATGACCAAAATGATGATCCTAATGAAGAATTGGGAAAACGTGAAAACGAAATGGGGCAAGAAGAAAATCAAGATCCAAATCGACAAGGCATGATTCGCCGTGTACCAGGTGCACATTTGGTATATAAACGTCAATCAGACGAAGCTGATGATTATAATGAATTATGGGTGTACAAAATGAATGATAATCAGTTCAAGGATGTATTAAGTATAAGAAAGCAAATTCTTTCGGGAACTGATATTCCACGAAATAAAACCATGTCAGATGATGGTGAACAGACTTCACATACATGGACATCAGGGAATGTTCAATTTTTAGAAATTAAGGGTTTGCCTAATTAAATTCACTTGACATGTATTGTTAAAGTATGATATAATATATTTTCTATGGAAAATTTCGATCCTACAAAAGTTTTAGATGCAACTAAATGGTCTTCTTTGAATATAAATGATTTAATTGCACAAAAAACAATTTTACAAACAAGATATTGGCAAGCTGTTGATTTAGGAAATTTATCTATTCAACAACAGTTAAAGCGTGGTGTCGATTCCTTAGATATATACATAAAAACACGAGAACGGGATGATGCCAATGACAGAGAAAAAATTAGAAAAAGTAGAAGAGAATCTACAAGTGGTCAATACCCCACTGGCTAATATTGAATTACAAACACAATCTAGTTTAGATGACACAGCAACGGAATTAGTAGAATTATTAAATCAATATAATGATACTATTGCCTATGCACAAAAGGCGATTAAACATTATTATGATTTATCGGTGGCGTATAAACAAAAAATAGACGCTTCCAAAACACAGGTTAAGCGAACAATATATGAAAAAAAAATTAAAAAGAATAATAAAAATTTATTTAATGTTCTTGTAAAAGAACGACAATTATTAAAATTACGTGATGAATTGTTAAAACGAGAGGGGATAAATATAAATGATAACATTAACATTGAAGGACGCACGGAGGGTTGAACAAGAACTGGGTAAATTGATATCAAAATCAGTAAATACCACTGCAACATTAAATGCACTTGAACCAGCCCCACAAAATGTTGATAAATTTCTTGAGTTTTCAACACAAAAATATAATACAGAAGTAATATTATTAGAACGTATAATTAATTTGCGATATGAAATTCGTAAGCTTATATCAAATGCAAATGAAACTTCTAATATTTCCGATTTAATGAATTCTAAAAAACGATATGAAACATTGCTTAGTTTTACTGATAATATTATTCAACAAGGTGAAACTAGAATTTCCCTTTCATCTGAGGCTATAAATCGTAGATTAGAGCAACTTAAAAACACTAATGATGATTTTTCTGGATTGCGTCAATATATGTTATCTGTATCTATATTGAATGATGAAGAAATTTTGGATTTGCGTGTTAAAGCAAGTGGATATAAAAAATATATCCGTGCGTTGGATAGTCAGTTAGGACAGTTAAATTTGTCTATTACTATTAATTTAAAAGATGATTTGGCATGTAATATTATAACTGATTTAGATATAATTTGATTTTGTGGTAGGTAGGAACGAAAAAAATTGACAGATTACGAAACTACTTTATAAGTTGTGATAGTTTGCTGCACGAAAATTTTAATAATATCAATAATTTTGTTCTATTGAGTATGTTTATTTGTTTCGGTCAGACTATATATTGTTTATTGTTTTATATGTGGGATGAATCCACATTTTGTTTATTTTGTTTATCGTATTTTGAAGGTTTTAAGTAAGTCTTATCTACCCCTTTATTTGGAGAACTATAGAACTATGTTATACTCAATTAGTGGTGCACAAGGTACTGGAAAATCCACAATATTAAATACAATGGCTGACCGTGGATGTAAAGTCATTGAAAGAAAAACAGCACGTTCGGTTTTAATAGATAATGATTGGACGTTATCTGATGTTTATACTGACCATGAAAAAATGAAAGTTTTTCAAATGGAAGTGTTGAAACGTAAAATAATGGATGATGAAAAATATTATTCATCAAGAGAATTGGTGTTTACTGAACGATCATATGCAGATTTATTCACGTATACAACAATGATTTTGGGGAGTGAAAATACACATTCTTCATGGCTTAATGAATATTATGATTTATGCGAGAAACATAATAATCAATATGCAGGGGTATTCTATTTAATGGCTGGACATTTTGATGTAGAAGATGATGGTGTACGTGGTTATAATAATCATTATAGTACTATGATTAGTGCTAGTATTCTTAGCTTCTTGGAAAAAATGTCACCAGATAAAATAACTGAAATACATGAAGTAGATATAACTGAACGTTGTACGCATATAACGAAACGTATATTGATAGATTCTGCAAAATAAAGACAGCAAATGGAATATAAAAATGAGGAAAATGCCAATAGTAGTTTTTATTTCTGGTGAAGGAACCAATTTGAAAGCAATTTTGGATAATTGTATTAATGTAAAGGTTGTTGCTGTAGTTACTGATAATTATGATTCGCCGATATTATTAGATTTACCAAAAGATATAATGATTTTTATTTTTTCTGAGACAGTTAATGATATGTTTGTAACACTTCCTGAATATCCAGAAATGATAGTGTTGGCTGGTTTTATGAGAATTTTGTCTAAAGAGTTTATTGATAAAGTGGGTATGACGATATTAAATATACATCCATCTTTATTACCTAAATATAAAGGATTAAATACACATCAGCGGTCATATGACGCCGGTGACGACGAACATGGATGTTCTGTACACATAGTTACACCAGAATTAGATTCTGGTCTTATATTAGCACAGAGGCAGTTTAATGCTAAATTTTTAACTGTCGAAGAACGAAAAAATACATGTAAGCACATGGAGCATTTTTTGTATCCAACAGTAATTGATACATGTGCTGGAATAGTTCACTATATAGAGGATTAATTATGATTTCACATGATGACACAAATTTTTACATAGACGGACAACCAAAACCTAATTATGAAATTATCAATATTGATTTAGAGCCTGAACAACTAGATAATCTTGTTGATTTTTATATGGTAGATAAAGATATTATTCCTAAATTGCAGTTAGACAGACCAATAGATAATTTAATTCATTATGTATTGACTACTGCCGTATCGACAGCAGTAGAAAAATTGACTATAACTAATAAAATTAATATTCTATCTACATATGTAAGACGTAATCTTAATGATTTATGTATTATTGTATATGACGAAGAAATTAAAAATGGTGCTATTTTTAGTACTGCATTTGAAAAGGTTATCATAAATTATGTAGTAATAGAAATTTTGCGTGAGAAGTTTGCAAATGGAAATTAGCCCCTTTCGTATAAATCAAGAATGGATAACATATCCAGGAGATTTAAATGAACATATATCATTATATGAAAGTTTAAATATAAAGCTTGATAAGGCTTATAGTTTTAAAAAATCACATAATTTTATAGGAAAAAGTAATATTGTACAAACTGATTTAAATCTTATAGAACCTGTAAAGGTACGTAGAACAGGACATGTTGTACATAATTTATCTGCGGGTGATAGGTTTTTGGGTGAATCTTCATTAGCATTAAATATACCTTCAGATAGGTCGTTTATAGCAAAATTCACACCATGTCCTCATTATGCATTAAATGGAATTATTATTCCGTATATGACATATAATAATGAATATAAGGGTAATATACGGGTATTAATACAAAATTTATTAGATTTTACTATCATAGAACATGGTGCCATTTTGGGCGAATTAAGATTTTATGGCTAAGACGACAAATATGGCGAATTATAGGCAAATAAATAGACAAGACGACAAATATGGCGAATTATAGGCAAAATAAATATGGATAAGGGTTATTTTAAATACTTAATGGCATTTGATTTTGAAACATCAGGTCTTATACAAGGTGGTGATCATAACAATCCTGTTCGAAATAATAAGGAATCTTATCAAATTGTTTCTGGTGGTTTTGTTATTGCTGATTCGGAAACATTAAAGCCAATTGATGAATTATATGTAGAAATCAAATGGAATGGTGTTTCAAAATGGAATAAACGTGCTGAACAGATACATGGATTGTCGTTAGAGTATTTAGAAGAACACGGAATGACTGAAGAAGAGGCAGTATTAGCTATTGGTAATTTCTTTTTTAAATATTTTGGTGATCGTACACTTAATTTATTGGGCCATAATATTGCATCTTTTGACATTCCATTTTTGCGTGATTTGTTTGGGCGATTTGATATTCCATTGAAGATTAGTCATAGAGTTAATGATACTAATGCATTAGGATTTATTGCATTTAATTCTTTTACTTCAGATGGATTATTTGACTTATTGGGAATGGAAAAACGAGATAAACATAATGCATTAGATGATGCCAAAATGTCGTTAGAAGCAGCAAGAATGGTAAGATTAATATTTCAGCAGGCAATAGGATGAATTTTACATTACAAGGTTCTGAACTTGAAAAGTTTGATAAGTGGAATAAAAAACATAAACACAAATGTAATATTCCGGCCACTACTATAGAAGGAAGATTAACATTTTCGTTTACACCTACTGGTTTAGGAGCAGCAGTTAAGGTTAAGTGTGAATGTGGTAAAGAGAAAAATTTGACAGATTACAGTAAATGGTAGTATAATATAATTTAATCTGCGATTAGTTTATTGGGAGAACGCCGTTAACGATACTAACGGAAGGTGGAGGTAGGTTCGATTCCCCTCTCGCAGACAAATAAACCGAGCTAGTTTAATGGGTTAAAACACTGTAATTTAACGTTTACAGAGATGGTGAAAATATTTGATTTTTCTGATCAATTAGGATAATATTTTTTGGTTCAATACCTTCCGCTCGGACCATTTATATAAATACGATTATGAATATTATATAGAGACAAAAATTAGGTACACCTTCTGATCCATATTTAATTAGATGGGTTTTAGATTTTGGTGCATTTTCATTTAGATTACATCACTGGCGTCATTCTGATGACCTTCGATATCCACATGACCACGCATGGGATTTTTTAACTTTTATTTTATATGGATCGTATGAAGATGTTTCCCCGCAAGGAAATGAAACACTACGTGCTGGACAAATTACTTATCGTAAGGCAGAACATCAACATAGTGTTAAAGTAGATAAGTCATGTTGGACATTTCTTATAACTGGGTCAGAATATCGCAAATGGGGATTTTGGGTTAATGGACGATTTAGAAAACGTAACAAATATTTTTTTGAACATGGACATCATCAATAACTTATAAATACCTAAAAGTTTTAGGAGATTACAATGAGTAAAAAGATTTTCCGTGCAGGATTTATACCATATTATTTTCCAGAAGGTACTGAACAACCAGAAATGTTATTTATGGTTCCTAATAATGTAAAACATGGTGGTGATAAACCACAATTAGCTAAAGGAAAAATAGAAGAAGGCGAAAGCAATAAGGAAGCGGCAATACGTGAAGCAAAAGAAGAAGTTGGGCTTTTTACTGGAAATATTAAAGGTGAAGTTATTTATTTGGGAAAATTTTTGGGTAGAACAGAAGTTTATATCGCAGAAATAGAAGATAAAAAATTATTTGGTGAACCAAGCAATGCTAATGGTGGAAAAGGAGAAATTAAAGTTGAAACTAAAAGAACAGTTTGGTTAACGAAAGAACAGTTTATTAAAGAAGGCCGCTTGATACATGTTCCAATAATTAAGGCTGCTAATAGAAAAATAATAAAGAAGGAAAAAAATAATGAAAAAAATTAAATCAATGATATGGCAAGATGATATTGTTATAAATAAAGAAGCGTCAAGAATTGCTAGTTCTGAATATATGCATACTTATGTAGAAAATTGTCAAGGTGAAATAGTCCCAGCATTATATACGCGTAATGAGATTTTAAAGGGTGTTGAACGTGCGAAAAAAAATCCAGAAGATATCATAGAACGTGATTGTGGATGTTGGGGATTAAAAGTATGGGTTCCTGTGATTTCTGTTAGTGTTGCACTTCTAGCTGGTTTACTTTATGTACATGGTGTATTTTCATAATGAGTGAAACTATAAATTCAGTTATATACGAACAGGATGTGATTCCTGATAGAAGAGATTCAAATGGTTATAGTTGTGGGTTTTACCATGCTTATCATGTAAATGGTGATAATATATTTCCATTAATGTTTTCCGGGCAAGAAGTGGAACATGCTCGTATTAGAGCTATAGAAAATCCAGAAGATGTTCTTCCGTTGACGTATAAAGAACCTCCTATGAGTAATTGGATGGCATTTTGTATTGGCATTTTAGTTTGTGGAATTACTATATTAATTTTTTGATTGACTTCCCTAGAAAAGTTTGTTACAATATAAAATGAAAGATTCTTAAATTTTATAGAGGATAAGCATGTGGAATTTTATGTTACGGCAATAACATTAGTTATATGGTGCGTGATAACGGGGTTGTACACAGTTAGTTTTGCTAGATATACATATTTTTTGAATAAAACTCCGTTAACATTTCAATATCCATATCGGTTAATGAAATCAACTAAAATATCAAATACTTACAACAATAAATCGTTGTTTGGTATAGCGTTTTTTGGATTAATTATGTGCACATCGTTTATAGTTGTAACAGCATTTGCATATCCATTATTTTATATTCTATATTTACGTGTTATAACCCAATTAAATAATGATCAAGTATTCGTATTCACTAAGCTCTTGAAGTTAAAGGTTACAAGAGATGTTTGATATTTTTAGTGATGCTGATTATCAAAACATTTGGTTTATTGCTGGATTATGTTTATATCTATCATTACTTTGGTTATTTTTATGGTTTGATTATGAGTATAATCGAAGATTAGCTTTGACCCATAGTTCATATAGGTCTGAAATAAGAAAAAGTGAAATTCAACAATACAAAAACACATTGCATACTGAATCTTTTTTTATTTTGATTGTTGGTGCTATTGCTATCTATTACACATCACATATTCCATATTCAACATGGGTTATTGCATGTATATTATATTGGAATCCAACTAAGTATAATTTATTCTTTAATTTTAAAGTAATTAGAGAATATATTGATTTGTTTAAAAACTCTGCGAGGAAAAAACTATGAAACGAATAAATTTATTATGTATATTGTTGTATTTAGTGCCATTTGTACCAACTTTTGCGGCAACAAATGGTAAGATAGACCTTAGTGGTTCAACACAAAATGAAGATACTACCATGGTACAAAAGGCTATTACTACTAAATGTGGTTCTGGGCCTAGTGAGTGTCGTACCGATGAAGTAGAACATTATAAACAATTGGTGGAGCATATAGAATTAGCTGCTAAAAATTATAAAGATGAATCTGAAAAAATAGATGGTATGATGACATTATTCAATGTTCCACCAAATAAGGAACAAAAAATTGCATATTTATATGCCCGATTTGTACATGCATCTATAGCTGGTTGTAAACATGAAGCAACAAAGGCGAAGACTGTTCTTCCTAGTTATATTTTGCATTGTGTGCAAGCAGTGGAGCCTCAAAACAGAACTGATTCTATAGAACTTAGTGATAAAGTTGATTTTTTAAATAAAGGGGAAACGAAATGAAATATTTTATTTTTATATTTTTTGTATCCATATCATCTATGGCACAAGATGATATTCCTATTGAACTTGATTCTAGTTTATTGGTTGATGAATCGACATTGGTTGATGGTTTACCAAAATCAAAATCATCAAAAATGAACACAAGATTACCAGTGATTTATAATTCGTTGACTACTAGTGAACGATATAACTATCAAAAATCTATAAAAGTGGAATCTTCCGCTGTTCGTAAATGATTATGCATGTTTGAAATAGTTTGACATATAGGTTAATTTTCTGTAGTATCTATTTAAATAACTTTTTAGGAAAAATAAAATGATTAAAAAAGATATTGGTACTCGTATGAAGGAATATGAGGCTACAAGTCAAACACGTTTTATCAATCAAATGCCTATTATTATTCGTATTGATGGCAAAGCATTCCATACATTTACAAAAAGGTGCATGTGTGAAACGCCATTTGATAGAAAATTGCATAATGCTATGGTAAGTTCTATGCGAAAGTGTATGGATACTATCATGCAAAATGCAGTTTTGGGATACACACAATCAGATGAAATTTCGATTCTTTTGAAGACTTGGCCTGATTTTAACACTGAACAATGGTTTGGCGGAAAACAACAAAAAATTGTTTCCGTATCGGCTTCAGCTATTACTGCATATTTTAATAAAATTTTTGAAAGTTCTTATTTGGCTATGTTCGACGCTAGAGCATTTCAAATGCCTATTAGTGAAGTAGCAAATTATTTTATCTGGAGGCAGCAGGATGCTGAACGTAATAGTATTCAAATGTATGGGCGTAGTGTATTTTCACACAAAGAATTACAGAATAAATCATGTCCAGAGATTATTGAAATGTTATATAAAAAAGATATGATATGGAAAGATTTGTATCCTTGGAAGAAACGTGGTACAGTAATATCATGTAATGAGGTATATTATCCGCGATTTATAAAAGAACGGAATTTTATTGATAGTTTACTTTTAGATGTTTTTGAGACTAATTTGGATGAAGTATAATGAAATTACCAGAAATCAGTAATACATTAGAAACGAGTGGTGTTCAAGAAACTCTTGATATTACTCTTAAAGTTACATCAAAGGCGTTTAAAATTCTAACTACTACGAATTATTCACGTCCTATAGAGGCTGTTATACGTGAATTATCATGTAACGCAACTGATTCACATGTAGATGCAGGTAATAATGATCCTATAGACGTTCATATACCAACAATATTGGAACCTTGGTTTTCAGTTAGGGATAATGGTGTAGGTATGTCAGAACAGGATATTATTAATATCTATTCGGTCATGTTTGAAAGTAATAAAACAGAATCCAATGATTTTACTGGTGCATTAGGTATAGGATCTAAGTCACCTTTGGCATATACAGATCAGTTTGAAGTTATTTCGAGATATAATGGTACTACTTATACGTATATTGTGTTTATTGATGATGTCGGTATGCCGAAGATGGCTAAATTGTTTGAAGGATCAACTACTGATAGGAATGGTGTTGAAGTAAAAGTTACGGTCAAAGAAAAGGATTTTTACAGATTTTATGATAAAGCAAAAACTTTATACAAATATTTTGATATAATTCCAAATTTAATTAATAAGCCAAATGATATTTCTAGTTATAAAAATGAAAGTAAAATTCAAGGTAATAATTGGATAATGAGCAACAAAGAGTTCCATAATTCAATATTTGTAATTCAAGGTAATGTATTATATCCAGTAAATATAAAAGCATTGAATTTAGAGTCTGAATTAGATTTTTTTGATAGTTTAGGAATTGTTATTCGATTTGATATAGGTGATTTGAATTTTGCTTCATCACGTGAAGAATTGCATTATGATGAACATACCATAATGAACATAAAGAATAAACTTTTTGAAATTAGTGATTATATATTAAATCGTTGTAATAATATGTTAGAAAATTGTACTTCGACATGGGATGCTTTTATAAAAATTAATAGTTTTGTAAAAACCACTTTCCCTAAATTTTCACAACATATTATTACAAAAATTGCTTCTTCTAGTAGTATAAAATTAAATTCTTATTTAAAAGCATATATTAAGTCTAAAGGTTATATTTTAATACCAGAAGATTTTCATAAAATTTTGTATGATATGGGCTATAAAATAGAAGCTTATACATATAGGAGTAAAAATTATGATAGAATAACTACAAAAATGCGAAAAATAGAAGTACCGGAATATGAAATATTGGTTAGAGATGTTATAAAGTTTTTTCTAAATGACATAGGTAAAACTGGAATAGTATCGAGAATGACCAACAACATATCATTTCATGATGCATATTTAATTACTGCTATCGTAGATACACCACCAGTTTCTATTGATAATGTATTATCAATGTTAGGTTCGCCAGAATTAATCAAACTTAGTGATCAGCCAAAGCCGCTGGTTAAAGGTAGAACAACACATGTAAATGTATATGTGCTATATACTAATTCTATTTCACGTACCTCTATTTCTACAGATAAGATACCAGATGAAGGATATTTTTATTTAATGAAAGAGGCACAAATAATGTTTTTAAATAAACATTCGCCAACAGTGGAATATACTGATAAAGATATGTCAATATATTATAAAAGATATAATTCGCCGAGTACGCTTCGTAAAATTGGCATTTTATGTAGTGAATATAATAATCGTGATTTTGATGTTAATGATAGGAAGTCTTTAATAGGTGTCACTAAAACCATGTATAAAAAATTAAGTAATAGAAAGGGATGGTATCCATTATTTGATGATTTTAACCGTATTATTAAAGATAATAAAGTTGATATAGAAAATCTTAATAAGATTAATACAGATTTTGGTATATCATCTACTAGTATATCATCTACTAGTAAATTATTAGTAGAAAATATTGATTTTGCTAATGGCGTAAAGAATTTGCCTTCTAATTCTTTTTTCAAGGCACAAGTAAGACCAGTATTTTCTGCTTTCAATAAAATAAAAAATATTGATACTATTAGAAAAGCAGTAATATTATATAATATTTTTAAACCGAGTAGTATGCAAAAAAAGAAAGGTATGCTCGATATGAAAATCTTGGCAGAACAATATCCTTTTATAGGAATGATGAGCAAAGATTTTTCTGATTCGGATTTTCAAACAATTATAGATCCATTTTTTAAACAAATAAACCAAATTGATATACTTAGGAGAAAACAATCATGATATCATATATAAAAACTAGTAATAATTTTTCCATTGTTTTTGATGATGGAACTAGTGTAACAATACAACCTGATTATATGTATTATGATAAAGTGTTGGATGCTATAAAGACTAAAAAATATGATTTAGTTAAAACTTTGTCAATGCCGTTATTAGCTATGGAAGGTGCCTTGATGAAATATTCTAATAATATTGGTGTAATTGGTGATAAATTGTATTATCTTGGCACCCAAGTTGATAATGTATTAACTAGTAGGATAATCAACATGATTAAAGAGGGATTTGATGTAAATCCTATGATTATGTTTATGGATAATCTCATGATGAATCCTTCCACAGATGCACAAGAAGAATTGTATGATTTTATGGAATCTACTGGACTGCCTATTACGGAAGATGGTTATCTTTTAGGATATAAAAATGTTCGTAATGATTTTAGAGATATAAGAACTGGGAAAATAGATAATTCCCCAGGGTGTATTGTAGAAATGGATCGTAGTGAAGTTGACGATAATCGTGAACAAACATGTTCAGCCGGATTGCATTTTTGTGGCAAAAATTATCTAACATCATATAATTCTGGTAGTAATGGTCATACAGTATTGGTAAAAATTCATCCGCGTGATGTTGTATCAATCCCTACAGATTATGTTTATCAGAAAGGTCGTGCATGTAAGTATGAAATATTGATGGAAATCGACGCAAATAAAAATGATATTACCGGTACTCATATTTGGAATGCAGAGAATGATGATTTTGCTGATGATTTTGATGATGATTATGAATCTATGAAGAAATCAGTTCTTTTGAACGATCAGAATTTTGAAGAACAGAGTTTTAGGCATATAATTGATAATAGGGATGTTTTTGATGTTTTTGATACGCCACCAACTAAAAAAATAGTTAAAGAATCAATATTAAGTACGGGTGTTTTGCCAGATTATATGAAATCTAAGGATTGACAAGTTATATACGTTGGATTAGGTGAGCAAAATGATAAATTAATATAAACTCCTTGTTTAAATCTTGACATTTATGTAATCTTCGTTTATACTTCGAATTCTTTCAACAATTGTAGACGAGGTTTTATAATGGAACATGATTTAGATATAACTGAATATTATGGTGAAAAAGAACTTCGTTGGTATCAAGTGGCCGCAATTAATGCAGTATGTAAATACCTATTAGAAGGTTTTTTACGTATATGTATAAATCTTCCTACTGGTGCAGGAAAAACTCTAACTTTGGCCGCCGCGTTGTCACATTCTGGTATTCGTAAAGCATTAAATGTAAAAGGAAATCGCAAACTTCGGGTTCTTTTTGTTGCACACAATAATCGTTTGTTAACACAGGCCGAAGAAACCTTCATAGAAGAATCTAATGTTGAAGTAATTATACAATCAATGTTTTCTGATATCCCAGCCGATGTATTGGCCGCAGGTTGGGATGTTTGTGTTTTAGATGAATGTCATCATGAAGGATGTATTACTTTCCAATATATGCTTAATAAGTTGGGTGATATCCCTATTATAGGGCTTACAGCAACGATTGATCGTGCAGATGGGTGTCTAATCAAGTTCCAGAAGAATGTCGCACCAATTACACGAGAAGAAGCTGTAGAACAAGGTTTTTTGGCACGAACAAATATTCATAGTTTTGTTGATTCTAGCAAGCGTGATAAAACTGATATTGTAAAGGATATTATTGATACATATGGTAATCAGTTAGGGCAAACTATGGTGTTTTTACGCACCAAGATAGAGGTTCATGCAATTAATCAATATTTAAATGATTTAGGATATAATTCTGTTGCTATCCTAGAGCAAACATCTACCGAAGTTAATACACTATTAAATGCATTTTCTGCTGGCGAAGTTCAATTTTTAGTTAATTGTAATAAAATTAATGAAGGCGTTGATGTTAAAGGATGTACTGATGTTTTGTTAGGTCGTCAGTTTGGTAGTTATCCCCAATTAAATCAGGTAATTGGGAGGGCTGCACGACCTGACTCCGAATGTAATGTATGGGAATTGATTAATCCTATTTCTGGTAATAATTTGGATACTACGATAATTGTTGGAACACCAGAACAACATCGATTGTTACATAAGAGTCAAGGTGTATGGCTAGAAAAACACTTTGATTATGTATCACACAATCAAGGATTCTCATCTGGTTTACAATATCCATCTGGTTTTTAAAAATATAAACTTGACAAAATAATTCTTTTGTTGTATCTTATATGTACTTTCAACGTATTAGGAATAGATATGCATTACAAATTTGATTCATCCAAAATTAGTGTTGAATATGTGTGGTTAAAACAGGTTGTAGAATCTATAGATTCTTCTATGTTAGTAGTTGATACCGAAGCATCTACGGCAAAAGAAAGCACAGTATTAAAAAGATACCCATTGGCACAACGAACAGCTAACATGTTTAAAAAAATGTATTCTATTAAAAAATACATTGTTCCAGTTCCCGCAGTGGTTGTTAAGTATGATGATAATATAATTTCGTTAGAGCGTAGTTATGTTAATATAACCGAAAATATTGTATATCATAAACCCACGGATTCGCCAGTTTTTAAATCTAATTCTGAAAAGAATGTTGCTATAATGTTAGCTGAGGTTATTGATGATAATGATTGGTATATAGATGGACAGTTTGTTTACAAATTTGACGGTGATATTGAAAATGCTATTTGGGATGGTGACGAATTATCATCTAATGGTAAGTTTAATGTGGTACATGTAGAAACGTTTAAGTTAAGTACTTTGTGTCTTTCATCAGAATGCACTCCAGAACTACAAACACGAACTTGTATGGGGTATATTACAGATAGCATGGAGTATTCACTTACTTCGCCGTTATGGAAGGATTTGAATAGTTTGGGTGAAAAGCAGTCTGTTGATGTTATTACCGGAATTAATCGTTTTGATAAATTGGATCAATTTTTGGGAATTAATCTAAATTTTGCATTACGAGCGGCAAGAATAGTAGGAGACATATTTGGATATGATGAAATTAGCCCTATTCAATTACCTGAGTTGATGATACATTTGAACACAGTTAATTTGCCAAAAATTCCTAAAGAAATTCGTGCTACGTTTGATGTTGGTATGAAACCTACAGAGGCATTTGCATGGTTGTTAGGATTATTGGGTAAAACTACTTCGTATGAGGATTATATTACGATTGGTGGATTGTTAAAATATTTGACGCAACGTGGTCTTTTTTATAAAGAAAGTTTTTCATCTAATAAAATTTTTAACTTAAATATGGAAAATACTGCCATACCATTAGTAGATGTAAATATTAAACGAAAAAAAATCTTGACAGAATTGGAAGAAGAAGGTAGAATAGAGGCTGAAATGATGAAGAACCGTAAATTACTTACTGATGAGGGTTAAATTATGCATAATTTTGAAATGATTCATAACGGGCATGTTGATATGAGTGTTGCTTTTGATGCCAAATCACGTCCCATGGCAGCATTGACGGTTAATGATAAATACCATCATACCTTTCCTGTAACACATCCTTTATCTAAGGCTCTTAATGTATATGATACTACGGTTGTTGCTGATCGTGTTGACGGCGGTAATTTTTTTATCATGAATGGTTCATTGGTTGATTATCGTGACAAAAATTATCTCGGTTTCGTTCATACTAATGATAATATCCAATCATTGATCGATAATGTGGGTCTTACTACACATGCTGATGGACATGTAAGTTTGGCGAAAGTTTGGAGTGAAAATCCGTTCCATATTTCTAAGTATAATGAAGGTGGCGAGTTCAAAACAGAGTTGACGTTTTTGTGGAATCCCTTCCATAAGATCATTCGGTCTATGTTTAAATTAGAGCGTTTAATTTGTACTAATGGTATGGTAGGAATGACATCGTTGTTTAATAGTCGGATTCCATTGGTAAATCGTTGGCAAGAACATTTGAATATTGCATCTACGCAAATTCAAAATAAATTAGAACATGTTGTGGCTGATCGTTTGTCAACGATGGGTGATGAACGTGCTAGTGTTGCACAATGTATGAATGTTGCTAAACATGCTGAAACACGTGTTGCAATTGATAATTCGCCAGAAATGAACATGCGTTTGAGAAATATTCAACGTGTTGCTGATCCTAAGCCTAGTTTAGAAGGTGTTTATCAGAGCCATATTTTTAAAAATTCGGATATGGCCGCACAAGTACCTGGACATTTAACATCGTTTGATGTTTATAATTTGATTACGGAAGTTCGCACACATACACAGGAATCTGAAAATTCGACTAATGGTGCTTTGGATCGTTCTGCGAATAACATTGTGTTTAGCAATGAAATTGATGTCTCACAGGCAACACAGAGATATACGAATCCTGTAAAGAGTGCATTTTCTGATCCTGAACAAGCTTTTTTTGGTGTTGTTCATTAAGTAAAGTAAATACTAGAATGGTGGTTTATACCACCATTCTATTTAGGAGAAATTTAATGTATTATGAAATGATTGTACAATATATTATCGGTAGTATATTTCTTATATTGGGTGGGTTACCGTTTATAGGATTGTATTCAACGATGTTACAATATAAAAGACGTACACAAGAATCTATGGATTATGTAAGAAATAATTTGAATGATGCTATAGTACCAATGGATATTGTGAATACATTTGTTAAAGATGCACGTGAATACCATAATTATATACAAAGTAATAAATGGTATTTTTATATAATTGCATGTATGCTGATAGGTGCTATTATATCGTTAGTATTAACTGGGTTAGGATATTATACATGTATAATAATATGGGGGTATTGTTTGGGTTGTTATATGACCATTAATGCACGTAAAAATGTTATTTGTGCAATAGAATGGTTTACTGAACAAGTGGAAAATATTAGACAAGTAGAAACCAATTATCTTGAAGGCACTAATCATGATGACAAATGAATCTAAATTATTTATTAAAGAACTAACTGAATTATTGGATAAACATAATGTTAGTATGGAAGCGGTAGATGATGATAGTGATTATTATCCCTCTGTAAATGGTATAGAGTGCTGTATGCATGCAATGTATGACGATGATTTTAATATCATCCGAAACTACCAAACGTTTAGATTACCAGTCGAAATTGATTCAAAATTAACTGATAAGGATATAAATAATGTGGCATAATAAGTTAGCAAGCTGGTTCGCGAATCAGTATATAATGCATAATATGGGACATGAATACCGCGAACAACGTGAAGAAATTTATGCTACGTTATCTTATGCATTTTGTACTGAATTCAACGAAGATAATATTCATAATAGGATTCATCAAACTGTTCAATGGATTTTAGAAAACGATGAGGAGTTTTACCGGATTTATAACGGCATAAAGTATCGGAAAGGTGAAAAAGAAGCGAATTATTTTGCAGAAATGGTTGGTAGAAACGCGAATGATGGTATACAAGATGCCGTAAAGAAGAGTTTCTAATGAAAGTTCCTGTAATAGGTGATACACTAACACTTACGGGTATAACAAGCAAGGGTAAACAACGTTTACAACAATGGGGACACAATGGATGGGAAGTTACTAAAATTGTGGACGAAGTTCAATTTTCTAATGAGGTAGGTCCATGGTTGTTTGTTGATCCAGGTAATAATAGTGCTAGCAGATGGATACATGCATTAAATGATAAGGATTTTTCATTTATTATTGTGGAATGTAATTCATGATTTTTAAGGTGATAATATGACTATTCTTGATTTAAAAAGTAAGTTAGATGAAAAAAAAGCTAATAATAAGATGGGGGAGTTTTTAAAGAATCAGTTAGTATCGAAATTGCCGTCTGATGTAGTTGATGAAGTTACCAGAGATGCACCGGTATTTATAAGTGATCCTGGATTGACGCGGATACGTGAAGGATTATATAAAACGACAGATGATGATATTGTTGACTTTAATAGATTATATAAACCTGATGATGAATCATTTAAAGGTTCACGTGGTGCTAAGAAACTTCCAGATATAAGCTATCGTGATCTTTCTGATATTATGGTTCGCTGTTTTATTCTTAGTTCTGGTGATGGTATATTGGAAACTTTGGATGAAGTAGGGAAATTAAGGTATGATGATGTATATACTGTAGCCGATAATGTGGATATTCTTCACTTTCTCAACAAAGTACTAGAATCTGTAGAACAACATGAGGATAAAACATGAAAATTTTAGCAGGAAATGGTTGTCCCGATTTAGCAAGGCGGGTATCTGGCATATTAAATGTTCCCATGTTGAGAGCAGAAGTACGAAATTTTAGTGATGGTGAAATAAAAGTTGAAATTTTCGAGCATATACGTGGCGAAGATATTTATGTTATTCAATCAACATGTTCACCAGTAAACGATAATTTGATGGAATTATTAATTATGGCGGATGCGGCACGTAGATCTGATGCAAGATCTATTATTGCAGTAATACCATACTATGGTTATGCAAGGCAAGATCGTCGTCCTAAGACAAGCAGAACCCCTATCACATCGCGGTTGGTTGCTGATATGATTCAAAGTGCTGGATATGAACGTGTAATCACTGTTGATTTACATTCAGGTCAACAACAAGGATTTTTCACTATACCAGTTATTGGGATGTCTGCATTTCCTATTATTGTAGCTGATATTTTCCGCCGTTATGAAAGTCCTATGCTGGTATCACCTGATGCGGGTGGTGTTGAACGAGTACGAATTGTAGCAAAACAGTGTAACAATGCAGATTTGGCTATTATTGATAAACGGCGACCAAAAGCCAACGATTCTATAGTCATGAATATTATTGGCGATGTGCAGGATCGTGATTGTATTATTGTTGATGATATGGTTGATACAGCAGGTACTCTTTGTAAGGGTGCTAAAGGATTAAAAGATGCTGGTGCAAAAAAGATTGTGGCATATTGTACCCATCCAGTTTTATCAGGATATGCAGTACATAATATAGTTAATTCAGTTATTGATGAATTGGTAGTAGCCGATACAATTCCTTTAAATGATATTGCACGTATGGATGGTGGCGAAAAAATCCGTGTTTTATCAATATCTTCGTTATTAGCAGAAACTATTCTACGACTTGATCAACACAAATCTGTGGGAGCAATATACATAGATGATTAAAAAAACTTGACAAATTTTATGTAATGGGTTATTCTTGATAACATATTAACTAAAAGAGTAATTTGTTATGGTCAAAGTAACGCAATTAAATGAACCTTGTAATGTAAGATTGACTGTACCTGGAATTAAAATGGGTGATTTGATTTTGATTCTAAAAGACAGTCAAAGTGTTGTAACTATTGATTTTATGTTTGATGACCGTGTAGAATCGAGTATTATTGATGCATATGACATGAGGGAATATAATGATTCAAATGTTTTAGTATTGAATGATGTCGCATATTCTATGGAACAATCAGTATATGTAGCTGTTATATCTACGTTGGTTGAATATATGACAGAGGTTTGTTAAACGAATAAAAAGTTTTGATTCTGTATAAATACTTCTACATTAATGTGGGAGAATAGAAAAATGTCAGATTTTAAATTAATTAAGGAAGCAAACGATTTAATGAAAGAGGTAGCCGCAGAAGAATTGGCACTTATTCGCGAAAGTATGTTTGCTGTTTATACATATATGAAAGCAAATCCAGAGCAGGATATTTTTGAAGATTCTGATATGGAACAATTGGCTGAGTTTGATAGAGCAGATTTGGATTGGATGCGTGAACTTAATGCTGAGAAGGAAGCAGAAAGCAGTCAGCGTAAATCTGGTGTTGCTGATGAATTTGAACAAAAGATGAATAAAGATCGTATGCCTGAGAAATCTGATTCATCAACACCGGTTGTAAAGGATGTTGTAAAAACCCAAAAGGGATTATATACAATTATTTCAATGGATGTAGCAAATGGAAATGCAGTATTAAAGAATTTGCGTGGTAATATGTTTAATGCACCATTAACTTCGTTAAAGCCAGCAGGTCATAATAAAATTAGTGGTAAAAATATGTTTGTTTATGAAGGCTAAATAATCATAACAAACATAATATTTTAATATTTTCTAAGGGGAATATAATATGTGTGTACATGATAAAAGTGAACCTTGTATAGCAACGATTCATTACAATGAACAGTATAATGAATCTGTTGTTACAATAATGTTTGATAATGATGATGATATTATTGAAGAGTTATGTAAAGGACGCCAATGTGTAAATACTGTGATTGAACAAATGTATTTAAAAGGTTATCATCAACTTAAAGTAGTGGATGAAAGTCAATTCAGTTTAGATTATTTAATGGCACATAATGAATGTGCTTGTGCGGCTATATGAATAAAATTGGAGGTAACAAATGAACATTCAAGAAATTTTTAAAAATGAAGTCTTAGGTATAGAAATTGAGGCCATCAGTAGCACTCCGAACGGACTGCCGGACGGACTATGGTGATTTGGTAGCGACACGCTAATATGGTGACTTTATTAGGGGTGATATTTGTATTCGTTGGATTGTATTTATTTTACGTGGCCGTCCAGCTTTTTCATATCCCTGACGATGAATATATGAATTATAAGAAAGGGCTTCCTAATATTCGTGCCGCATTGAGTGGCGAGGTAAATTCAGAATATAAAGGGATGGTCTATGGAGATGCAATTGATATAAAGACTGGGAAACTTAAACCGAAAAGTTCTTATTATCATGTATAGTATGTGCATTGTCCCTGATTATAGAAAGGCAATAACTGATATTGCAAATGTATCATATTGTTTAGGTCTTATTAAGCCATCTCCAACAGAAACAGATATTCAAGTTCATAATTCATATAAAGGATTATGTGTAGAGGCTTCTAACAATATTAATATGGGAATTAAGGATTTACAACAAACCTATGGAGTATCTTTATCTGACATTTCGCGGGATATCAAAGAGTGTATTGACCATTTACCACACGAAGATATTCAGTCCGTCTTAGACGCAGCAAGAAAAAATAGGATACATTAAAATGAAACTACAATATGAGAATGACACTGATATGTTTGACGTGTTATCTAAACTTTATGTTGACGATCCAGATGCATATGAAGAAAAGCGTCGTGAAATTATAGAAGAATTTATTAATGATTTGCCAGAAGATAAACAACGGCGTGCTAAAGGTTTGCAGTTTCAAATAAACAGCAAGCTTGATACTATTAAGAATCCTACAGAACGGTATAATCAAATGGTAAACATGTTTTGGGAAAGTTTTGCAAAGCTTAATGCTACCTTACATGGTAAGCTTCCCGAACCACAAACACATACAAAAGCAAAAATTATTAAATTAAAATCTTGACATTCCCGTTAATTATAGATAATATAATATACTTTATAAAATAGGAGATAATATGTATGATGTAATTTTTGTTATTTTTATTGTGATATGTGCATTTTTGATTCAAAAATTAATCAAGAATACTAGAGTTGCAAGAAAAAATCGGACAAAAATTCGTAGTAGATTGAATAGCGATAAGTTTCATAAAGTAAACAATAATATGCCAACTATTGAATATGAAAAGGTTGATATTTGGGGTCGCGACGCAAAGTAAATCACATTCTGAATTTTTGACTTAAATAAATATGGGTAACCTTGAAGGAGGTTACCTTTTTTTTGTTCAAAAAAAACCTTATTTTAATAAATATAATATATTATAGGGAGAAACGAAATGCGTGATGAAAATTTTGAGCGTTCAATGATAATGGTTTTTGAACATGAGGGTGGTTATGTAAATCATCCTAGTGATCCTGGTGGTGAAACGAAATATGGTATTTCTAAAAGAAGTTATCCTCGGGTGAATATTAAGCGTCTAACAAAAAAAGAGGCTAAAGATATTTATAAAAAGGATTGGTGGGATAGACATGGATATGGAAAAATTTTCAGTCCAGATGTATCACGTAAAACTTTTGATATGGCTATTAACATGGGTGCTCGCAGAGCACATAAAATTTTACAACGTGCAATTAATAATGTTCATAATTCACATTTGGCGGTGGATGGTGCAATAGGTCCTAATACTATTAGAGTGTGTAATGAATGTTCACAAGATAATGATGTGGTCCTTATGAAAGAATTGCGTTTTTTACACGGACAATATTATCAAAATTTAATAAAAAGACGACCATCTATGAAAGTATTCGAAAATGGTTGGATGCGTAGAGCAAAATCTTAAGTAGAGAGAAATATATGGCACAACGAGTAATTTATAGAAACCCGGATAATACTATAGGTATTATTGTCCCGGCACCAAATAGTACATTAACAATAAATCAAATTGCTGACAAAGATGTTCCAACAGGGTTGGCATATGTAATTGTTGATGAAACCGCAATTCCCGCAGATAGAACTTATCGTGATGCATGGGATATTAATCCAGCAGAACTAATTGATGGAATAGGAGCATAATAATGGCTATATACACAGATATGCCTAAAGCAAGATTGATTCAACTGGATCGTATTCGTGTTGCAAGAGATTTAGAATTAATTGTTAAAGATAAAGAATTGATGATTGATGAAGAACAAAGTTTAGGATTTGCTGTAACGATTAAAGCAGATAAACAAGCTTTACGAGACCTTCCGGTTACGGTTCAACCAGCATTAGATGCGGCGACGGATGAAGCATCATTAAAATTGGTTGATGGTGGCCTAACATTAGTATAAGGAGATAAAAATGAAAGCTGATGGTTTAGATTTAATAAGCGGGAGTATAACTTCGGGCGGAGATTCAGTAAATGCTACTGCATGGATTCGCTTAAATGGACAAGGTGTAGTATCAATAAATGATAGTTATAATATTAGCTCTGTAACTGATTTAGGGACAGGATCTTATTCTCTTAATTTTGAAACCAATATGAATAATATTAATTATAATGCCGCCGGTTGTGGGCATGGTCAATCAGGTGTTGCTTTTTTTGGTGGCATTAACCCCAGTACTTATAGTTTAGGAAGTTTTACTTTTGGCGTATCAGCAGGCGGCGGTTCATTTTCCGGTGTATATGATTCTGATATTGTAAATGTTACTATTCATGGTGGTGTTTAACATATTTTGAAATATTAATTTGACATTATAATTTTTTTGTTATATTATATAACATGTTATTATGTTATATGGAATAAAAATGAAAATTAGAGAATTTTCAGATTTGCATTTAGAGTTTTATAAATCTAATGAAAATTTTGAAATCCCGAAATTACCTGATGATAAAAATACAGTTCTTATTTTAGCAGGTGATATTATACTTGCTAATAGAATTGCATCAAATATGCATTTCTTTAAAGAATGTTCAGAAAGATTTCGTGATGTAATTTATATTATGGGGAATCATGAATATTATGGTTCACATCTTGTAACTGGTATCAAAAAAATTAATGAAGCATTATCTGAATTATCGAATGTTCATGTGTTAGATAAGCAGAGCATTGTAATTGATAATACGGCATTTATATGTGCTACAATGTGGTCGGATTTTGATAAAGGTAATCCTATATGTATGATGAATGCACAAGGTGCGATGAATGATTATAAAAAAATTCGTTATGGGCCAATAGGGGAACCATGGAAAAAGAAAATTTCACCTGCCATTATTCATGCAGAATTTTTACGTGCTAAAGAATTTATATTTGATGAAATTGTTGTTCAAAAGGAGTTAGGTAATAAAGTAGTTGTAGTAACACATATGGGACCAAGTTATCAATCTGTAGCAAAAGAATTTCGTGGTGATTCTTTAAATGGTGCATATGTTTCTGAGTTGGGAAATGAAATCGTTATGTTTGAACCTGAACTTTGGTTTCATGGTCATACACATGTTTCGTTTGATTATATGATAGGTAAAACACGAGTTATTTGTAATCCATTTGGATATCTTCATCATGAAGAAAATCCTTCTTTTAATTGTAATTTTATAATTGAGGTGTAAAATGACAGAATATGATATGTTTACAACAGCAAAATTTGATAATGGATTATTGGGGTTATTAAATGAATTATTTGTAGCAATAAAAGAAGTATTTGTTACTCTTTTTAGTTTATTATTGTTTATTTTTGATAATTTTATATGTTTGTTGATTATGTGTTTTGGATTAATGTATTGGATTAATAGTACTACAAATATTTTTATCATGGGATTTAGGACGACATTTGGTTTATGACAGAATTTGTTAGAACTAGGGATGTTGAATTTTTATTTAAGGATTATACATGTGTAACAGTTGTATATTTGGGGCAGTTTAGAGCTTCAATATATAAAAATGCAAATGAATTTTATATTATGTATTATACTGGAAGTGTTATAAAAGGATATCAAAAAGGTTGGGAAAGTATTGGTGATGTAGTAAATTATTTGTTATCTAATAAATACAACGTAGAACAGATATTACAAGGAACCACTAATGAAGTTAATAGACTTAAATGAATACCAATATGGCTCAGATTTAATAGAACCAACAGAAGATCCAGAAGGTAAATTTCGACGTGACCCAATAGATTTTAGGGGAGCCGCCGCCGTTGGTGCTAACGGAAGAACACCATCTGACGTAAATCATGATGTTAATACAAATGAACCAGATGGGTATGATGATTTTGTAGTTTCTGCTGAAGAAAATGAAGAAACTATATCAGGTGAATTCATGCCTAGAGATGATTCTGTAGCAAGACAATTAGCTATGCAATTTATGAAAATTTCGCATAAAAAAGGCAATCCATATATTGCCGAAAAATTGGCAAAGAATTTTTATAAGAAAATTATAGCACATATAAACAATCCGCCGGTATAATTATTTAAAAGAACATATTGACATATCAAAAATATAGGTGTATAATATGAATTTTATTGGAGAAATAAAAATGAAAGGTTTTACATTTTTGGAATTGGTGATTGCACTTTTTGGAATTGCTGTTAGTTTTTGCTTTTATATACAGATGTTGCTCGATTGATGCTATTGAGCATTATTCTAAAATTTTATAAACTTATAGGTACTGCAAATGAAAAAGTTTTTATTAATTGTGTTTTTGATATTTCCAACTATAAGTATGGCGATGAATGGTGATACTTGTAAATCGAGTTGGCGTCATTCCCTTAATGAATTAGAAAATGTTTATAATTCGTATGATAAGGCTGGAGCAATAATATATCGTAAGCCAAAAGCTGCATATAACCGTTATATTGATATAATTTCACAACCAAATGATTTCATGGACATTTATTATGATTGTAGAGATGTTACTAATGTAACGAAAACTATGGCCACGGATATGTCAGATAGTTTAAATAAATATATACGGCTTTCTCAATGTGCATCCGGGATCGCTGATATTACACGAAGTGTGTTAAGTATTCGCACTATGATCAAAAAAGCAAGAAGGAGCCCCTTCCCTCATCGGCGTAAAGAAGAATTAAGAAATATTAAGATTAAAATTGAATCAACGATTGATAGATTTAAATTCTATATTGATAGACCTTATTGTGCCGGTGCTCCTGATCTATTAAAATATATTGATACAAATTTGAAATTTTTATACGAAGCGGGAAACGCTTTTAAACCAGAAGAATCATAAAGTCGGGGAATTTTTTGTAGATATGGACATAAAAATTATAGAAGAACATAATAAAATTTGTCCAGGTTCTAAATTAAATTAATTTAATGAATAAACATCCAATGTTAATAAACCAAAAATGTTACAGAGAAAAATCAATATGAAAGCAGTTTTAATTGGTATTACGATTTTTTTGATATTTGTGGTATTGAAGTTATCACAAATTTATCATTTGCATATTTTTTAATATATAAATACAAACGAACGATAGACGTTCAAATAAAATTTAACTAATAAGGGAGTCTTATTATGTCACAATGTAAACAATGTAATAAACAGTTATCATGGTCTGATAAACCAGTAAAATTTTGTCCCGAATGTGGTGCCAAAATAATTGAGGTTAAAGAACATTCTGTAACCAAAAAAGAATTTGATTTTTTGATTTTTATCGGCAAAATGAAGCCACCACATCGGCCACATATTGCTATTATTGAACATGCTTTAAAAAAGGCTGATAAAGTAATAGTCTTTTTTGGATCATCATTTCAGCCGCGAACACCTAAAATACCATGGACATGGGAAGAAACAGCTACAATGGTTCGTGCATGTATTGATGTTAAAGATCAACAACGTCTTATCTTAGATGGTCTTCGTGATTATATTTATAATAATCAAACGTGGGCTAAACAAGTTCAAGATAAGGTTCATAATATAGTTTCTATGCAAACGCGTTTTGGTGATAATAAGAATCTGCGTATTGGTATCATCGGCCACAAAAAAGATAATACTTCATTTTATTTAGATATGTTCCCACAATGGGAATTTGTTTCCGTAGATAATATGTCTGATATAAATGCATCTGATGTACGGGAACATTTGTTTAATTCCGAATTGGATTTTACAGACATGTATGATAATTTGCCACCGCGTGTTGCTTCTTATATTGAAGGCTGGCGATTATGTGAAGATTATAAGTATTTGGTTCAGGAATATGAATACTTGAATAATTATAAGAAAGCATGGGATAATGCACCATATCCACCTACATTTACTACTGCTGATGCAATTGTTGTTCAATCTGGTCATATTTTAATGGTAAAACGTCGTGCGGCTCCTGGTCGTGGACTTTGGGCATTGCCGGGTGGTTTTGTAAATACGAATGAAACATTTCGTGAAGCAGTATTACGTGAATTACGTGAAGAAACTAAAATAAAAGTTCCATATCCGGTTCTTAATGGCAGTATAATATCAGAAAAGGTGTTTGATGCACCTAATAGATCTTTACGTGGAAGAACTGTTACTGTTGGTTTTCATATAGAATTACCTTCTGGTGATTTGCCTAAAGTAAAAGGTGCTGATGATGCAGAAAAGGCGATGTGGATGCCATTAAGTGAGATTTATAAACAATCTGAATTATTATTTGAAGATCATTTGGATATTATTAATTATTTTACTGGGTAAAAACCCAAAACAAATGTGGTGATAGACACCACTTAATTTAAATCTATAGGAGTTATAGAATGATAAAAAGTAATAAGTTTAGCAGACGTAATATTAAGAAATTTATTGTTGATTATTTTAGTGATTATCGACATAATCTTATTTTGTTGTTGACTGATAGTTACAAGGTAACACAATATTTACAATATCCAGAAAATACGGATTTTATTTATTCGTATATAGAATCACGTGGTGGTGAGTTCAAAAAATCAGTAGTGTTTGGTTTGCAAGGTTGGATTAAGGAATACTTGATTGATAACCCTATAACTATGGATATGATTAACGATGCCGCAGATATTCTCGATCCACATGGTTTTGAAAAATTTAATCGCAAAGGGTGGGAAGATATTGTTAATAATCATAATGGACAAATGCCAATTCGTATTCGTGCAGTTCCAGAAGGAACAGTTATTGATGTGAAAAATGTTATTGCTACAGTAATCAATACACATCCCGATTTTTATTGGCTAACTTCATATATTGAAACGGCCATTTTACGTGCGATTTGGTATGGAACGACAGTAGCCAGTAATGATTTCGAAATCAAGAATACGATTCGTAAGTACATGATGGATACTACTATGTTAATAGGCGATGAACTTGAATTAGATTTAATGTATCGTTTACATGATTTTGGTGGGCGTGGTGTTAGTTCGACAGAATCGGCTGGTATTGGTGGATGTGCACATTTAGTTAACTTTGCTGGCACAGATACACTTCCTGCATTATTATATGCAAAAAAGTATTATGGTGCGTATGATGCTGGTCATTCTATTGATGCTAGTGAGCATTCTACTATTACTTCTTGGACGCGTAGCCGCGAAATAAACGCATATGAGAACATGATTAATAAGTTTGCAGGACAAGGAAAGACCTTTGCATGTGTATCAGATAGTTATGATATTTTTGAAGCAATCCGTATGTGGGGCACATTAAAGGACAAGCTTATTGAAAAAGGCGGACGTTTAGTTATCCGGCCTGATAGTGGTTTACCTGCCAAGATTGTATTACAATGCTTGGAATTGATGGAAGAAGTATTTGGTATGAGTGTGAATGAAAGGGGATATAAAGTATTACCTGATTATGTTCGTTTAATTCAAGGGGATGGTATTAATCGTGGATCCATTAAAGAAATATTGGAAACATTTACTTCTGCTGGGTATAGTGCAGAAAATGTGTTTTTTGGAATGGGCGGTGCAATGTTGCAGAAAGTAGATCGTGATACGATGAAATTCGCGATGAAATGCAGTGCTGCGTTTATTTCTGGTGAATGGGTTGATGTATTTAAAGATCCTATTACTGATCCAGGAAAAACATCTAAGAAAGGCATAATTAGTTTATTTCGTGATTTGAATGGTGATGAATATTCTAGTCGTATACGCAATATTTCTTGTGATTATGATAATAGTGATGAGCTTGATATTATTTGGGAAAACGGTATATTCTATTCAGAAACAGACCTAGAGACAGTTCGTGGTAATGCTATAGCAGGTTATAATAAAATAAAACTTGACAAGCAAAAATTAGCCGCGTAGTATATGTTTGAGATGGGAATGTGTGTAATATAACCGTACACACATTCCATTCCATTAATTGAAAATAAATAGAGGATAATATGAAAACTTTAAATGATGATATTAGTGAATTATTGTCTAAGACTAATTCTATTATGGTTTCACGTAATGGCAATATTTTTATTGCACGTACCTCAATTCAAATGACTGGTTATATTGCACCTATGGGACAAGGAGCTACAGCATTTGATGCTATGCAAGATTTAATTCTCCAAGCTAAGAATGTTAGGCGTGTATATGAAAAATGTCAGGTTAATAAAGAGGAGGTTGCATGAACAATTTTATCTTTCTTTCCAGTAGTGATAATCCTACTTTAGCGTTTGTTGTAAGTATTTTTTTATATATTATTGTTTTAGTAGATTTTTTTAACAATAAATATAGAACTAAATTTTATTGGTTAAATATGATATGGATGGGGTTTGCATTATTTGTTAATGGTATTATTCTTTGTATATTATTTGTTACCCCAGAGATAAGCCCATATAGTGATATATCATCGATATGGTTGTTGTGTACTTCTTGGTTTTGGATTACCTTTTTATTTTGGGCAAATAATGTATTCTTTGGTAAAAAATGGAGGGGAAAGTAATGATGTTAAATCCAGATTGGATAATGAACTTTGAACTGATTGCCATAGCAGTGGTTATTTATGATTTAATTATGAAATTTCACCCTATTGACAATCCTGCACCTACTAAATATGTAATTATTAGTGGGATATTAGTTGTGGCAATGTTAGTCACGCGAACAGTTGGATATATAAATTGGATGTTTTGGATGTATGCAGTTGTATTTTTTGTGATGTATGCATATTGTATGTATTACCGTTTTAAGGTTTGGCCTAATGAAACTAATAATAAAAAATAAAATGTTGGCGTCTATTGATCTTCTTTTAAAAGAAGGTGAAAAGAAAGGCGGAATACCGAAATATATTCTTCTTGATGTTAAAGAAGCTATAATTATTTTGCGTGAAACTGCTGAACTTAAAGAAGATCCGAAGTGGCACGGCGAGTTACTTAAATTTCAAGGTAATGGTAAAGTTGCACAATTGGTTCAGACACCTACAACGAAAACATCAATGGTAGATATTAAAAACATGATAATAGCGTGGCAAGAAAAAACAATTTCTGTTACGTATGCTGGTTTATCATTAGTGGTTAATCCTAATGCTGTTGTTGATCCTAATGCTGTTGTTGATCCTAATGCACATGCTGTGAAATCATAAGATAATAAGCAAATTTTATACTTAAGACCCTTTGTCGCCAAATAAACTCATTTCTTTATCGTCTTTTCTAAGTATAGATGTTGGCGTTGATTCTTGAGAACGTATTTTCTTTTCAAGTTGCCATTTTTTGCGAATGAAGGCCGGTTTTTGATTATCACGCACTTTGGTAATTATATCTTTTAATTTCATGAATATTATTTATTAATTTTTATGAAATTACACTTTTATATTATAATTGATTCATGTATCTAATATTAGTATATATATAGATAATTATATGGAGAAATTTAATGTTACAAGAACATACACATTCGAGCCAACCACAGCCACAAACATTTTATGCTATTAAACTCAATGGCGTAATTACGAGTAGACCATTTCCTGATAGGGCAATGGCATTTGCACAAATTCAAAATTTATCAGAAAGTCAACAGCCAATAGCAGAAATCGTATCTGTAACTGCTGATGGTCATGAAATGTTATTCGGGTAATACTATGGCATTAGCAACAGTATTATTAGAAGAAATAAGTGAAATAACAAATGATTTAGTATCTAAATTAGAAGAGGCAGAATTGATAGATGAAGAATTTGCAGTATCACGTGAACTTGCCGAACAATTACGCGATGAAATTTACACAATAGAATAAATAATAATTAATAATTAAAAGGAATTATTTTATGAAATTAGATGGAATAGATTTAATAGGTGGTGAAATCACCGATAATATTATAGGTAATGCGGAATTAAAATCAGAAGTATCTACGGGATCTGGTAGTGCACAAAATTATATTATTAATGGCAATTTTAATATATGGCAACGCGGAACAAGTTTTACTGCTGCTATTGAATACACAACAGATCGATTCGAAAAACAAGCTGTAGGTTCACATGGTTCTACTGTAACACGATCAACATTAGTTCCAACACTAGCCGAATCGAATACAAAATCGAATTATTCATTGCGAACTGATATAACAACTGCCCAACCTTCATTGGGAATTAATGATTATTTAATTCATTTTCATGCAATAGAAGGATATGATTATGTTAATATTGATGGAAAAACAGTTACTTTATCATTTTGGGTTAAAGCTACAAAGACGGGAATTAATAGTGTAATATTTAAAAATGCTGGAAATGACAGATCTTATGTATCAGAATATACTATTAATACGACTAATACATGGGAAAAGAAAACTGTAACTGTATTATTAAATGATTCTGCCAATGGAACATGGGATTTTACTAATGGCCGTGGTT
>Ga0209992_10000753_pt1 | contig 40202 bp, 35 predicted proteins | sample 2SBtaG_2_FD_182564 | JGI IMG/M metagenome (GOLD analysis project Ga0209992, IMG submission 182564) | Deep subsurface microbial communities from Kolumbo volcano to uncover new lineages of life (NeLLi) - 2SBTROV12_ACTIVE470 metaG (SPAdes)... | ecosystem: Environmental > Aquatic > Marine >...
GCGAGCTCTGGGACTGCCAGTTCCACGAGCTGCGGGATCTGTGGCGGGACGTCCGGTCGGCGGACGCGCTGGGGGACAAGCTGCGGCACGTGTGGAAGCCGCCGGGGTGGAAACCCAACCCGCGAGCCCAGGCACTGGCCTGATGCCCGCGTGGCTCCGACGACGGCTCGGCTGGGGTGCGGTGGTCGCGCTGCTGGTCCCGGTGCTGATGGGCGCATTCATCGGGCTTCATCGTGAGGCCATGTCCGCGAGCCATGCCTTCGATCTGTGGCGCCGGCTGCTCCCCGTTCTGATCGGTGGAGGCTTCGTGATCGGTGCGGCCTGGTCGAAGTCCCTCCACCGCCTGGCCGGGGCCGCGCTCACCCGCTGGCGCGCCAGGGCTGCGCCTCGGCAGATGGACACCTGGGGCGCTCCCCTCGCGCTGAGCGAGCTGGACCGACAGGCATGGGCGGGCCAGGTCTCCGGGCTCCGGCGGCGTAACCTGGGCATGATCGCCCTGGGCGTCGGGGCGATGGGCCTGACGCTCCCTCTCTCTACATTCTTCGCCGGGTTCTTGGTCGAGCGCCCGGTGACTGGCATCTGGCCCATCGTCCTGGGTGTGGCCCTGGTCGTGCTGTGGGGCGCCCGCACCCAGCTCGTCGGAGGCACCAAGGCGGCCCGATCGGCGGCCGAGGCGCTGAGCCGCTGGCTGCCCGGTGCAGCCCTGCGAGACTCACCCTCTGGGGGACGCGAGTTCGTGCTCCAGAGCGGCACCGTCCTGGGGGTCTTGGCGGGTCGCCACCTGCGGCTGTCCTTGGACCTGGGCCCGCTCCCGATCCGGGCGCTAGCGAGACCGGACCGGGACGCGGACCTGTTCGCCCCGGTGTCGCTGGAGCTGGGAGGCGGCGGGGGGTCCCGGGGCCTGGACCTGGAGGCCGGATCGGACGCGGACGGCCTGCCTGTCTCGGTCTGGCTGGACCCGGAGCTGGCGTCTCTGGTGCTGAACCTGGTGCTTGCGGGCGGCACCGTGCGCGCGGGCGAGCTGACTGTGACGGTGCCTCTGGACCGTCGGACCCCCGACACCGTGGCGCGGGTGGTCGCTGCGCTGGACCGTCTCTCGCAGCTGATCGCGAGCCGAGGTGCCCTGGAACCGAGCGCCCGGGTCCTGCACGCCCTGGCCCTCGCTTGCTCCGACGCCGACCGCCGCCGCTTGCTCGAGGCGGCGGCCCAGACCCCCTGGGCCGACGCGGTGCTGTCCGCATGGGTGGCCGATCCCGAGGCCCCGGCGCCCTCCCGCGGGGACGCCTGGGTGCTCTGGGCGGCCCGCTCGCCGACCCAGGCGCGGACGGCGCTGGACGCAGCCCGGGAGCGCCGGGACCTGCCACTGCTGCGCGGCGTGCTGGGCGCCGTGCCCCAAGGGCCGGCGATAGCTGGGGCCGTCGGGCGCAGCGTCGATCTCGCACAGCTCCTGGTGGACCAGCTCGCCCAACAGGCCGCTGGCGCCCTGGCGGTCGAGGAGCCGGGCGGCGGCGGCGGCGGACTCTCACTGGAAGAACACGGCCCCGGGGGCCAGCTCTCGGTGACGCCGGAGTCCTGACCGCAGAAGGAAGGCACCGGCCAGCCCGCGGGTGCAGGGTCGGCACCCCACGGGCTGACCGGGACCCACCGGCCTGCGCCTGGTGCCACTGTCGGGTCGCTCCAGGCGCTGGACCGATCCCAGCCCTGTGACGGTAGGCGCCCCCCCGACCAGAAAATGTCCGGGCCGTGCCGGCCGGCGATCCCTGGTGGCCCGGGCCGGGCCTGATCGATACGGATGGGGCCGATGGAGACCCGTGAACAGCGCTGGGATCGGCTGGGCCAGGAAGCGTTCGACGTCCTGGTGATCGGGGGCGGCATCACGGGGGCTGGCGCCGTGCGCGACGCAGCACGCCGGGGGCTCCGCGTGGCCCTGGTCGAAGCCGAAGACTTCGCCTTCGGCACGTCGAGCCGGTCCTCGAAGCTGGTCCACGGGGGCCTGCGCTACCTCGAGCACGGCGAGTTCTCCCTGGTCTTCGAAGCGGTCAGCGAGCGCCGGGTGCTGCAGAACATCGCCCCCCATCTGGTGAACCCGCTGGGCTTCCTGTTTCCGATCTACGCTTCGTCCAAGCGTGGCGTGAACACCATCCGGGTGGGGCTGTGGCTCTACGATGGCCTGTCCCTGTTCCGGTCGCCCAAGCTCCACCGCACCCTGTCCCGCAAGCAGGTCCAGGTCGAGGAACCCCACCTGAACGTGGAGCGGCTGAAGGGCTGTCCGCTCTACTACGACTGCGCCACCGACGACGCGCGGCTGACCCTGGAGACCGTGCTCGACGCGGCGGCCTGTGGCGCCGTGCCCGTGACCTATGCCCGGGTCGAGGGCCTGGTGCGCGACGATCGGGGGCGGGTTGCCGGCGCCCAGGTCCGGGACATGCTGCGCGACTGCACCACCACCGTGCGGGCCACCACCGTCATCAACGCCACCGGGCCCTGGACGGACAAGGTCCGCAGCCTGGGCCAGGGCGGCAAGCCGCTGCTCCGGCCGACCAAGGGCGTGCACATGGTCGTGGACAAGAAGCGTCTGCACCTGAACCACGCGGTGGTGCTGCGCCACCCCGACGACGCCCGGGTCATGTTCGGCATCCCCTGGGGCGACCGGACCTATGTGGGTACCACGGACACCTTCTACGACGGGGACCCGGCCGACGTCTGCGCCACCAGCGAAGACGTCGACTACCTGCTCGAGGCCTCCAACGCCTTCTTCCCTCGAGCCGACCTGACCCGGGACGACGTGATCGCCACCTGGGCCGGGCTGCGGCCGCTCATCAGCGAGGACGCCGAGAACGAGTCGGCGGTCTCCCGCGAGCACGAGATCGTGGTCGACGCCGACGGCCTGATCACCATCGCCGGCGGCAAGCTCACCACCTTCCGTCGCATGGGCGCCGAGGTGATCAGCCGGGCGCTGGAGCTCATGGCCCTGCTGGGCCAGGTGCCCGACGGCGTGCGTGACGCGCACACCGGGCGCGAGCCCCTGCCGGGTGCGGTCGGCTGGCCAGAGGACGACGACCACAGCGCCGTGGCCGAGCAGGCCCTGGACGCTTCCCAGGGGTCCATCGACTCCGACCAGGCCCGCTACCTGGTGGACCGCTACGGCACCCGGGGCATCGACCTGGCCCACTGCATGGCCGCCGACCCCGTGCTGCGGGAGCGCCTGGTCCAGGGCCGCCCGGAGACCCTGGCCCTGGTGGACTGGGCCATCGACAAGGAGATGGCCTGCACGGTGCGCGACGTGCTGATCCGGCGCACCCAGCTCTTCTTCCGCGACCACGACCAGGGCCTGGGGGCCGCCGAACAGGTCGCCGACCGCATGGCCGAGCGCCTGGGCTGGAACGAGGAGCGCCGCACCGAGGAGGTCCTGGCCTACCAACAGGAGGTCGCGTTGAGCCGGCGATGGCGTTCCGTCTGAGAGACCTCAGGCCCCCTCGCGCGGGGGAGGGCCTGCTGACCAGTCGGCGCCTCAAGGCGCTGGCCCAGGCCGTGCGTCCGGAGTCCGTGGGCTTCGCCGCCCGCTGCACCCGCGCCCTGCGCGGTCTCGAAGGCAGCGGCGCCGCCGGCGAGCTGGTGGCGCCGAGCGCCCGAATGCTCGCTCGGGGGCTATTGACCGATCGCCTGCTGTCCGTTGGGCGCGATCGCCCCTGGCCCTACGCCTTCACCCGCCAGCTGGACCCCGACGATCCGGGATTCGTGCCCCGCTCCCTGCTGCCGGTGCACCTGAACGTGAACTACCGGGACTGGACCACCCTGGGCCTGCCCGGGCGCCCCAACGAGGCCATCGTCGACCCGGCGGGTTGGCTCACGCCCTTCCGAGATGGCCCGAGTGTCGCGGTCTGGGTCGGCGACTCCCGCAGCCTGTACACCCTCGGCCCGCTGCCCGGATGGGGGAGCGACGACCCCATCGACGTCCGCCAGGAGCGCCTGCGCGAGGCGCCCATCGTGCGCACCACGGCCCGTCGGGCCGACGTCCAGGTCCGCCTCGACACCTTCCCGGTCGTCGTCGATGGCCGACTGGCTTTTGCGGTCACCGTGCGCCTGCGCATGCTCGCGCCGGCACCACGGCCCGTCCGGCTCGGCTTCGCCATACGGCCCTCGAACCCCGAAGGCGTGGCCCCGATGTTCGACCTGTGCCGGCGGGAGTCGGGCTGGTGGATCGCCGACGGCAAGCCCTTCATGTTCCTGCCCCATCGGGGCGACGAGGTGCACCTGTCGACGTGGGCTGGTGGCGACGTGTACGGGCGCGTCGGCGGGGTCACGCGGGACGCCCGGCCCAGGCCGGCGGTGAACCCCGGGCTGACCCAGGTGACCTGTCCGGTGGGCCAGGCCCATGGGGTCGAGGTCTTCCGGGTGAACCTGAGCCGGGGTGAGACCTTCAAGCGCACCGCCTACTGCAGCACCGACGAGGCCGTGGGCGAGGTGATCCGGCGCTCGTCCACCACCCAGCTCACCGTGGGCATGCGGGCGGACTGGGAGGGCCAGCTGCGGGCAGGCGCTCGCATGGAGCTGCCGGTCCACGATCAGCTCATGCGCAGCTGTCGGGCCACCCTGCTCGCGCTCTGCGACGGCAAGGACATCACGTCGGGGCCGGCGACCTACCACCACTTCCACTACCGGGACGCGGCCTACATGCTCGCGGCGCTGAACCGCCTGGGCTTCCGGCGCCGCGCCGCCGAGGTCCTGCGCAGCTACCCGGCCCGCCAGTCCCGCACCGGCGCGTGGCTCAGCCAAGGCGGAGAGTGGGACGGCTCCGGCGCGGCGATCTGGGCCTTGATGGACCACGTGCGCTTCACCGGCGACCGGGAGCTCCTGCGCCAGTGTTGGCCGACCATGCTCAAGGCCGCCCGCTGGATCATCGCCACCCGCCAGGACGGCATGATGCCGCCGGGGTGGTCCGCCGAGCACCTGGGTCCCGCGGACCGGTACTGGTGGGATGCCCTGTGGTCCTGCGCCGGTCTACGCGAGGCCTCCATCGCCGCTCGGATGCTGGGCCGCCAGGACGAAGAGCGGGAGCTGATGCTCGACCACGGCACCTGGCTCGACGTGCTCCGGTCCCGCATGGGCACGGGGCCGGTGGGTGCGGCCCCCGGGCGGCGCATGGACTCGGCCTGTGTCTCGGTGCTCGCGGCGGCTTGGCCCCTGCGCATGATGGCGTCGGCCGAGGAGCCCATGACCCGCACGGCCCGCTGGCTGCTGGACCACTGCATGGTCCAGGGCGGGCTGTTCCACGACGTGGGCCACGCGGGCGTGAACCCGGTCTTGACCTGTTGGCTCGCCCAGTTGCGGGTGGCGTGGGGAGACGCCGGTGCGGTGCAGCACCTGGACTACCTGGCCGAGCACGCACGCGGGACCGGCTGCTGGCCCGAAGCCTTCCACCCGCTGCGCGGTGGCGTGATGGGCGACGGCGACCATGGCTGGGCCGCCGCCGAGGTCGCCATGCTGCTGCGCAACCTGGTGCTGCTCGAGGACGGCTCGACCCTGCACCTGTTCCGAGCCACGGACCGGCGGTGGTTCACGGGCGAGACCCTGCTCGAGGGCGTGCCCACCCGCTTCGGCCCGGTGGACCTGCGCGCGGGCGGAGGCCGGGTCCAGCTGTCCGGCCGCTGGCGGGAGAAGCCCCGGCGGATCGTGTGGCACAAGCCGGACGGCCTCGAGGGTCGACTGGTGGTCGACGACGTGGAGCACCGCACGGAAGGCCCGGTCCTTGAGCTGGACTGACTCGACGCGGACCGGCCTGGTGGTCGGCATCGCGGCGCTGGTCCTCTACGCAGCCACCGCGTCGACGACCGTCCAGGGCGGCGACGCCGGAGAGCTGTTGACGGTGGCGGCGGGGGGCGGCGTGGCGCACCCGCCCGGCTACCCCCTGTTCACGGGGCTAGCGGCCCTGTGCCTGAAGCTCCCGCTGGGGACCTTGCCTTGGCGGGGGGCCATGGCCGCGGCGGTGCTGGCGGCCACGGGCCTGGGACTCGTCGCTGCAGCGGTCCAGCGCCTCACATCTCACCGGCTCGCAGCGGTCGCCGCTGCCGGCAGCCTGGGCCTGTCCGGCCTGTGCTGGCGCTATGCCACGGTCTCCGAGGTCTTCGCGGGCGGTGTGTTCACCGCTGGCGCCGTGTTGTTCGTGGCCACCGGCGTGCGGGCTGGCTGGCGGGGTCCCGCGGCGGCCCTGGCCCTCGGTCTGGCCGTCGCTTCGGGCATCGCCAACCACCACACCGTCGTGCTCTTGGCGCCTCTGGTGCTGTGGGCCCTGTGGCACGCCTGCAAGGAGCGGCCGGTTCCGAGCCTCGCGGCGGGTGCGGCGGGCCTGTTGCCCGGCTTTGCGGCCTATCTGGCGCTGATGCCCGCGGGAGGAACCTGGCGCTGGGGCGACACCGGGTCACCAGAAGGCCTGGTTCACCACTTCCTGCGGCGGGACTACGGCACCTTCAGCCTGGCCATCTCCGACGCCCAGGTGCCGGTCTGGGCCCACCCTTGGGACTGGCTGACCGCCCTGCCCGTCGAATTCGCCGGCGTGTTCTTCGTGCTGGGGGCGGTCGGCGTGGTGCATGCCCTTCGGCGCCCCTCGGGCTTCGGGCTGGCACTCCTGGCCACCCTGCTGCTGACCGGGCCGGTGTTCTTCCTGAAGTTCAACCTGCCCGTCGAGGGCTTCTGGACGGTGGTGACAAGCCGTTTCCACCTGTTGCCCAACACCGTCTTCGCCGTGTGGGTCGGGCTGGGCGCAGCGGCCTGGCTCGACTCGGGGATCCTGGCAGGCCGTCGCCTGCGGGCCGGGCTGGTGGCGGTCTCGCTGCTCCTGGCCGGCTTCGCGTCCTCTGGCCACGCGCCCCACCGGGGCTGGACGGTGCTCGAGGACTACGCCCGCAATGCGCTCTCCGTGGTCGAGCCCGACGCCCTGATCCTGGGAAACGGCGACTCGCGGCTCTTCGCCTTCCTCTACCTCCAGTCCATCGTGTCGCTCCGGCCCGATGTCGCCTACGTCGAGCCCGATTTGTTGGGCTACCCCTGGTATCGGGACCGGCTCAATGTGCTGCACCCGGGCCTGCTCCCCGAGCTCGACGGCAAGGTGCACGTGCCCCTGCCCAAGCTGGTCGGACGCCACTACGGGCGCCGCCCGATCTACGTGGCGCCTCGCCTCCTCGAAGACGCCCCGCTGGCCGCCGCCTTGCCCCCCGCCTACCCCTACGGCGCAGTGTTCATGCGGCTGGTCGGGCCACAGGACACCCTGCCCCCGCCGGCCGCGGTCGAGGCCCAGCTGCGGCGTTCCCTGGCCGGCTTCACCGTGGGAAGCCGGGTGGTCACGGAACACGAGGCCACCGCGACCTGGGAGTCCGAGGCGTGGGACCAGTACGCCATCACCTTCGCGGTCCTGGCCGATGGCTACGAGGCGGGGGGCGACGCGGTCGCTGCCGCCCGCTGTCGCGCGACCGCGTCAGAGCTCAGTCCCTGGCGCTTCCCCGCCGAGCCCTGACCGGGGGCGGGGTTAGGGTGACGCCATGCACGCGCCGCTCAACGTCCTCGGGTCTCCCCTGCAGTCCTGCTCCACCGCCCCGCTCACCGGCTGGTTCCGGGACGGCTGTTGCAACACCGACGACAGCGACCGGGGCAGCCACACGGTCTGTGCGCGGGTCACCGCCGACTTCCTGGAATTCCTCCAGGAGCAGGGCAACGACCTGATCACCCCGGCGCTGGCCCACGGCTTTCCCGGTCTCAAGCCGGGGGACCAGTGGTGTGTGTGTGCACCCAGCTGGGCCCAGGCCTATACGGTGGGCAAGGCATGCCCGGTCGTGCTCGAAGCGACCCACGCCGGCGCGCTCCAGTGGGCCCCGCTGGACGCCTTGCTCGAGCACGCCATGGTTGCCACCGAGAGCTGACCATGACGGTCGCCTGGATCGGGTGGCTGGTGGGCTGCGGGCCCCAGGCCGAGCCCGTGCCGGACGACCTGGAGGGCTTGTTCCACTTCCTGTGGGCCGAGCGGTCGACGGCGTCCGACGAGGACTTGCACGCCGCTCTGGTCAACCTGGACGCTCTCGTGGACGGCGCATCGCTGAGCGAGCCCCTGTTGGGGCGGTCCGAGAGCTTGGACGACGTCGAGCAGGCCCAGTCCTTCTGGGTGGGCGACGACGTGCCCGACCCGGCCGGCGCGGCCGGCATGACCCTGGTGGACCCGATCCAGTGCGACCGCGAGACCATCGCCCGCTTCATGACCCAGGCCGACCAGCAGGCCTTCTTCGACGGCTTCGATGCGTTCGAGCGGGAGTTCCTGGAGGACTGGGAATCCTGGGTGGCCCAGGAGACCGAGCGGGTCAGCTGGGACGAGGCTCAGACGGTGTCCATGCCCATCGACGTGACCTACGATGCCGAATTCCGAGGCGGCGCACGCTGGGTCCCGCCACTGGACGACGAGGGGTCGAGCCCCCTGGGCCGATTCTTCCTGGTCTGGCACAACCTGGTGCAGCCGGCCGTGTTCACCAGCGGCGAGGGTGAGTTCACCCAGGAGGTCAAGATCGCCCTGGTCTACGCGCCTGGGGATGACCGTGTCGTGCATGTGCAGGGTCTGTGGCGTGAGATCCATGCGGGCCTGGTCGACTCCGAGACCGAGGCCATCCTGGACCTGACCCTGGACGCCATCCTGGACATCGACCAGGCGATGGGCGACGTCTGTGGGGCCTGAGCGGGCCGGGGTTTTGGCCTCAAGTCGCTCGGCCCGGTGTCCGATCCGGCTGGGGTCATGGCCGATCCGGCGGGGATTGCCCGCTTTCGGGAGCGGTGGGGCTGCTGTAGCCTGCATGGCCGCGAAGAGGGACACCGGACCGCAAGATGCAAGGCTGGGTCGACAGGCGGTTGCGCAAGCCGCTCACGGCCTCCATCCCGGGGGGCAAGGGTCTGCAGGACGCGATGGTCACGTGGATCGACTTCGAGATCGTCCACGTCCTGACCCGAGAGCGCCTGCCAGAGGGTCGCAAGGCCAGGCTGTACCTGGAGGTCGAGAACCAGGGCCGCATGGTCGAGCTCGAACTCGACGTCCAGGAGATCTCCCGACCGGGCGCCTCGGCCACACGGGGCTGGCTCCATCGCTGTGGATTCCGAGCCGTCGAAGAAGGCGAAGGCGTGTTCCTGGAGTCCTGCATGCCTTCGCTCAACCCCGCGGCCCGCAAGCCGACCTCATGGGCCACGGCGTCCAAGGGCAGCGGGGCGTCGTCGAGCCGCAGCCGCAGCCGGGCCGCCAAGTCGAAGCCCAGCACATCGTCGCTCAACAGCGGCGGGCGCAGGCGTCGCCGGGCCGAGCCGCCCGAGGCCCAATTGAGCCCCGGCACAGGAGGGGGGCCGCCCAACCTGCTCCTTCGCTTCTCGGATGCCGCCCAGCTCGCCGCAGTGGTCCGGATCGAGGACCCGGGCTTCTGGGCCCGTCTCGAGCTCGAGGCGAGCCTGCCGGTCGGAAGCCAGCTCTACCTGGCCCTCCAGCTGCCCACGCACCAGTTCGTCCAGGGCGTGGCCACCATCGAGACCAGCCACGGCCGCTTCTACGAGCTCAAGGCCCAGGTGGCCAATCCCGGGGACCTGCAGACTCTGCAGAGGGCCCTGGGCGATGGCGGCAACGGCAACGGCGACGGCAACGGCAAGGGCCGCCGGTCCTGAATCCCGTCACAGCGCCGGTCCACCGCGCAGGCTCTCCGGCAGGCTGGCACAGTAGCGGCTGTTGGCGAACAGCTCGCACCCGTCCAGGCGCTGGACCCGGTAGATCCAGTCCAGGTTGTTGAAGGTCGCCTCCCAGACCACGTCGCCTGTCGGCACGTGGATCTCGGCGACCCAGGGGCGGGCACCCAGGGCGCGGGTCACGCCGTTGACCAGCAGCACGTGGTCGTCGCCCAGATCCACCGCGTCTCCCAGGATGTCGGTGTTCCAGCCGGTCCGCGTCCACGTCCACGCCAGGGTCGCGGTGCGCGCCTCCTGGTCCAGGACCAGCTCCACGCCTCGGCTCTCACCCCGGTCGCGGCCGTTGTCCATCATCAGCCAGCGGTCCCCCCGGACCTCGACCCCGTGCTGGCACTGGGGTAGCTCGTCGACCAGCAGCAGCGGCTGTCCGTCGGGGTCGACCAGCGCGAAGTCTCCGCTGGAGCCGAGGGTCCAGGCGATCGCCCCGGTGTCCACGTCGACCCGGATGATCTGCTGGAGCTCGCACAGGCTCACATACACCGCCGGCCCGTCGGGTTCTTCGACCCAAGTGGCCCAGTTGGCGTGGGCGTAGTCCGGGGTCAGCTGGCCGGCCCGCACCGCCTGCACGCTCTGCCACGCCCAGAGCACCTCGTCGGTCGCCGGGTCCCAGCGCACCAGCTGGAAGCCACTGTGGAGGTCCGGCCCCAGCTGCTGGGCGTCCAGCGCCAGGCCAAACAGGGTGCCGTCGTCCAGCAGCTCCACGTGGTGATCCCAGATCGTGTCCCAGGGCGGGCCGGCGTAGAGCTCTTGTCCGGCAAGGTCGACCATGCCCACCGCGGTCTGGCCGGTGAAGCCGCCGCCCCCGAAGACCACCCGCCCGTCCGACCACTGGACGGCCAGGTCCACGCCGACGTTCTCCAGGGCGTGGGTCCAGCGCACCTCGCCCTCGGAGTCCAGGATGACCAGGTGGGTGCCGATCAGCTCCTTGGCCGAGTAGTGCGACATGAGGGTGTAGGCCCCGATCATGTCCCGCTCCAGGTGGTGCTGCACGGTCGGCTGGGGCAGGCCCAGCAGCACGGCCTGCTGCCACGGCAGCGTGAAGTCCATGGGCTCGGCGGTGGCGTCCGGGCACACGGCGGTGACCTGGCACTGGTGGTCCGACGTGGGCAGGAGGCCGCCGAAGGCCAGGGTGTGCTCGGTCCCGGGTTCGGTGGACTCTGCCCAGTGTTCGTCCTGCGGCTCGTCGTCGGTCACGCAGCGGGCCTGGACGTGTCCGGGGGCGGACAGGGTCACCGCGACCTCGAACCGCCCCAACACCCCGGTCGAAGGCAGCACGGACACGCCGGTGACGAAGTGGTCGGCCGACGCCTGATGGCAGATCTGCGGAGCCCGTCCTTCGACCACCCCGGGCCACGCCAGCCTGTGGTCGGCCACGCCCGGTGCCGAGTCGGTGGCCGGCTGAGTCCCGGCGGTGCAGCCGGTCAGGATCAGGATCAGGGAGGTCACGGGCGGTCCAACATAGACGGCCCCGGCTATCCTGGCGATCGATGTCCTTGGACTCCACGACCTGGATCGGCGGCAACCAGACCCTCCAGGATCGGCTCGCCGACACCGGCACGACCTACGTGTTCGAGGCCGGCGAGGGGAGCGAGCTCGAAGGTGTGCCGGTGGACTTCCAGGTGGGAGACGCCATCGAGCCCGGGGCCCAGCTCGGGGCCGGAGCTATGGGCGAGGTCTGGCTGGCCCGCCAGGGCTCCCTGGCCCGAGAGGTGGCCCTCAAGACCGTGAAGCCGGGCCCCGGCGCCCAGGTCGCGGCCCGGCTCCTGGCGCGAGAGGCCCGGATCGCCGCCCGGCTGGAGCACCCGAACATCGTGCCCATCCACATGCTGGGTCGCGATGCCCAGGGACAGCCGGCGCTGGTGATGAAGCGGGTCGAGGGCGTGCCCCTGGACTTGCTGGTGGCTCTGCCGGCCGACCAGCGGCCCCCGCTGGATGGGGCCGACGAGCTGGAGCAGCACCTGCGGCTGCTGCTCGTGGTCTGCAACGCCCTGGGCTACGCCCACAGCCGCGGCGTGCTGCACCGGGACCTGAAGCCCGAGAACGTGATGGTCGGGTCCCACGGCGAGGTCTACGTGTTGGACTGGGGGCTGGCAGTACGCATGGAAGACGTCGCCGCAGGGGTCCGCACCAGCTGGCGGGCCGGCACGCCGCTGTACATGGCGCCCGAGGCGGTGCGCGGCGAGCCCCCTTCGCGGGCCACGGACATCTACCTGCTCGGGGGCCTGCTGTTCTTCCTGCTCACGGGGGGCGCACCTCGTCGCGGCGACAGCCTGCCCGAGGTCCTGGCGTCCGCCGAGGACCCGGAGCCGCCGGATCCAGGGCCCGGGGTGTGGCCCGGCCTGGCGGCGATCTGCCGGCGGGCGCTGGCCCGGGACCCGGCCCGCCGCTTCGACGACGTGGAGAGCTTTCGCGCTGCGCTGGCCGACGTGCTCAAGGACCGCAGCTCCCACCAGCTGGCGGCTGCGGCCTGGCGGCGGTGGCGGCGCATCGCCGCCCAGGGCGACGGGCTGGACGACGAGGCCTTCGACGCTGGGCTGAGCCAGGCCCGCTACGGCTTTCGGGCGGCGCTGGACATCTGGCCGGACAACCTCGACGCCCTGGATGGGCTCCAGAGTTGCCTGTCGACGGGCATCCGACGCGCCTTGTCCGCTGGGCACTGGAAGGCCGCCACCCTGTTGCTCCGGGAGCTCCCACGCGAGGACCCGGCGCTGGCCGGACGGGTCGACGACGCTCGCCGCGAGGCCGGGGTCTTGAGCGAGCAGGTGGACGCTCTGCGGCACCAGGTCGAGGAGGGCCGGGTCGACCTCGCGCTGGGGGGACGGGTCGCGGTGTCCCTGGCCCTGGCGGTCACCTTTTTGGGCCTGCCCGTGGGCGCCTGGTGGGCGGACCGGACCGGGCTCTTGCCCTTTGACGGACCGTGGTTCATGTGGGCCCACGTGGCGGCCTGGGTGGTCCTGGGCGGCCTGTTCTGGGTGGCCCGGCGCAGCGTGGCGCCGACCCGCGCGATGGCCCGGATGCTCCTGGGGGTCTGGACCATGGTGGTGTCCATGTTCCTGATGCACTGGGCGTTCCGGCCCTTCGAGCTGACGTCCTTGCAGCTCTTGTCCATCAACACGGCGGTGGTCGGCACGGTCTGCCTGGCCCTCGCAGCGGCGGTCGAGGTCGCGCTGATAGGGCCCGCGGTGGTGTTCTTCGTCGGCACTTTTGTCGCCACAGCCAGCCCAGAGCAGGCTCTGCTCGCGCTGGCGGGGTGCAACCTGTTGGCCCCGTTCTTCTACGTCGGGGTGGTCTACAGGCGCGACCGCGACACATGACGCCTACTCGGTGGGCGCACATGGGCCGTGCCCGTCAGTCCGGCAGGCCCAGGCCTCGCCGCACCTGGGTGGCGACCCGCTCGAAGGCCGGCAGGCCGCGCACGCGCCCCAGCTGTTGCCCGCCCAGCAGGCTGCAGGCCAGGTGGGTGGCTTGGTCCAGCGGCTCCCCGATGAAGCTCAGGTCCCCGGCGTCGCGGCCCTCGGCCAGGACCTGGGCGACCCACTGGAACAGCTCGTCCTGGAGCCGCTCGGTCTCGTGCCGGACCTCGTCGGGCAGCACGTTGAACTCACAGGCCATCATGCCCAGGCAGCAGACCCGGTCCGCAGCGATGAAGTCCCGGGAGAGCTGGATGTAGGCCTCGACCCGCGCGACGGCCGGTTGACCGTCCAGGTTGGCCGACCAGGCTCGGAACTGGCGGGTGTACTGCTGGAGCACGGCCTGGACCAGCTCGGGCTTGGTGCGGAAGTGGTAGTGCACCGCGGCGTTCTTGACCCCCAGCTCGCCGGAGATGTGCTGGTAGCTGAACGCGTGGTAGCCGCGCTGCATCACGTGGCGCTGCGCGATCTCCAGGATTCGCTGGCGCGTCTCGCCCCGAGGGCCGCTCATGGCCTCAGAGTAGCCGATCCGCGGGCGTCCGCGATGCCGGAATCCGAGCGCAACCGCAGCAGGGGGAGCAGGAGCAGCGCCCACCCGATCGTCGCCGGCCGAGAGGTGACGTCGCAGCCTCCGATCCGCTCGTCGTCGCCGTCGACGGTCGAAGTGTCGGTGGGGTCGGCGCCGGCCACCAGCTCGACGACCCGCGTGGCGCGGCGGACGTCGTCCGGGTCCAGCTGGCCCTGGACATAGAGCCCCTGGGTCCACGCCGACGGCACGTCCACGGTGCCCTGCCAGAGCCCTTCCGACAGGCTCGCATCAGTGAGGACCGGGGTGCTGGGAGCCAGGAGCTCGCCGTCCGGGACCCCCTGTTCGGCCAGGTGGACCTCGAGCGACGACCCGGCGAGACCGGCCACGCCGACCTGGACCCGGCCAGCGTCGTCGAGCTGAGCCCACAGCGCGGGCTCGATGCTCTGGGAGCGCGCGGTCGCCGGGATGTGGGCGGCGCCTGGCCCGATGACGTCGTGGTAGAGCGCTTCCTGGCCCAGGATCTCGGCCCGCAGGAATCGGGTCGCCAGGTGCTCGACGGCGTCGAGCTGCTCCTGGTCGTCCATGGACTCCTGGCCCCACTGGAAGTCGGTCACGGCCTGGTGGCCCGCCCCTTCGATCTCGATGTGCAGGGCCCGGCGAGCGCTGGCCACGCGGTCGAACCAGTCCTCGACCATCGGCGGCAGCGAGGTCTCGTCTTCGGACCCCGCGATGTAGAGGGCACTGCCCTCGAAGGCGGCGATGTTCTCGTAGTAGCTGCGCTCTCCCTCGTAGGGCATGAGCGCCACGAGCTGGGCGATGCGGGGTTCGATCTCGACCAGGCGCCCCAGGGTCGCGCCGCCCATCGAGTGGCCGACCGCAGCCAGCGAGCCCTGGTCGACCAGGCCCTCCAAGAAGGTGCCGCCGTGCTGGGACTGGTCCTCGATGTGATCGATCAGCGCGACGGTGTCCCAGGCAAAGGTCTCCATGTTCAGGTTCACGCCGGTCTCGGTGTCGGTGGCGGCGACCACGAAGCCCCAGCTGGCCAGCTCCAGGCAGAACTCGTCGTACATCCAGGCCGAGCCGAGCCAGCCGTGGAGCTGGGCCACCAGCGGGTAGGGGCCGTCCAGGGGGTCCGCGCGCTCGGTGGCGCTCTGGGCCGGGTAGTAGACGCGGCCGTAGACCGTGCCCTGGCCGTGGCGGGTGTCGTCGAAGGCCAGGTCCTGGAAGCTGACCGCGTGGGGGCCGCTCGCGGCGTGGACAAGGGACAGGCTCAACAGGGTCGCAAGCATCGGCTCCTCCGAGGGGAGCGCGAACTTACTTACTAATCAGTAAGGGGTGCAAGTCTTTCTTCAGCCTTGGCCAAAAGTCAGGAGCCCCGTGGCGATCAGCCACCAGTAGAACGCGATCCGGGGGACCCTCAGCAGCGACACGGCAAAGAAGGTCCGGTACGGCATCTGGATAGAGCCCGCGGCCCAGCAGGCGACCGAGTAGGGCAGGGGAGACAGCGCTCCGATGGCCAACGCCGCTACCCCGTACCGCTTGACCAGGTCATAGGCCCCGGCGCCGCGGCCGCCCACGATGCGCTGGAAGGCCCGGGTGTGGCGCAACCTGCGCCCCAGGTTCCAGGCGAAGCTCCCGCCGACCAGCGAGCCCAGGCTGGCCGCGACGACCATCTCGGCTGGCTGCAGGCCCCCCAGCTGGCCAAAGCCCAACAGGATGTCGTGGGGAAAAGGGATGGGAAACGTGTCCAGGAGCATCCAGCACAGCCCGATGCCCGCCGCCCCGGTGGTCTCGACGAAGCCCTGGCTGAAGGCGGTGAGTGGCTCCCGCAGGTACCTGGCGGCCAGGTACACCAGCCCGACCACCCCGAGGATGGACAGGACGGTCTGTCGCACGAAGCGCCCGGAGCGCAGGGGAGAGGCCATCGTCGGCATCATGGCGTAGCGATCCTCCAGCCACCGAGGGCCTGTTCGATCTGCTCGGCGACCGCCAGGGTCAGGGCGTCGTTTCGTCGGCGGCCGACCACCTGGACGCCATTGGGCAGGCCGGTGCGCGAGCCCAGTCCAGTGGGCACGGCGGTCGCCGGCAGCTCCAGGGCGTTGATGACACCGCTGTACGAGAAGCCCAGGGTGCCCGCCAGGCAGTCCCAGCGGTGACGCGGCGCTGCCCGGTGGAAGCTGGGGCAGATGAGCACCGCGTTGCCGCCGAGCTTGTCTTCGACCTCGCGCTGGAAGTCGAGCCGGAGCTGGAGCATGGCCTCGCCATGGCCCGAGAAGCGCGACACGAGCTTCTCGAGGGTGGCCAGTCCCAGGCTGGGCCCGATGTGGTCCGAGCGCCTCAGCGGCCACCGCAGGAGCTGGGTGCCCAGGCGGACAGGTTCGGAGAAGTCCGCCAGGGTGTCGGCAAAGGTGGTGTCCGTGCCGTGTCCGAGTCCAAAGGCCCAGACCTCGAGGCTGCGCTTGATGCGCTCGGGCCGCCAGTGTCCGACCTGGAAGCCGCGCTCGCGCAGGGCGCTTGTCGCTCGCTCGACCGCCTCGGCCGTGTCGTCGTCGGGGCTCACGATGCCGTTGTCGGCGAACCAGTAGACCCGGGTGTTGCCCAGGTCCACCCGCGCCGGGTCCAGGTCCGGGCAGGACACGGTGTTCGGGTCCTCGCCGTCGGGGCCGCTCAGGATCGGCAGCAGGGCCCGCACGTCGGCCACCGTGCGCCCCATGGGCCCCAGACACTTGTACTTGCTGATCAGCCCCTGGGTGGAGTCCGGCCAGGTGCCGGTGTGGGGGACCAGGTGGCTGCTGGACTTGTGGCCGACCGTGCCGTTGAACACGCACGGCATGCGGATCGAGCCGCCGGTGTCGCCGGCCAGACCGATGGGCGAGCCCCCTGCAGCCAGGATGGCGCCTTCGCCACCGCTGGAGCCACCCGCGGTCCGGTCCAGGTCCCAGGGATTGCGGGTCCGGCCGTAGATCTTGTTGTAGGACTCGTACCAGGTCAGGCCTTCGGGCACGTTGGTGGTGCCCAGGATGACCATGCCGGCCCGCCGCATGCGCCGAATCGCGGTGGCGTCGCGGGTGGCGATGCGGTCCTTGCGTCGGACCAGGCCCCCGGTCTGGGGGAAGCCCTCCAGCTCGAAGTGCTCCTTGACCGTGCAGGGCACCCCCAGCCAGGGGGGCAGGTCGCTGGGATCCCGAGCGATCCGGGCGTCGGCGGCGTCGGCCTCCTGGCGGGCCAGGTCGTAGCGGGTGCGCACCACGGCATTGATCGTCGGGTTCACCGTCTCGATGCGCCCGATGTGGGCTTCGACGACTTCGCGGCTGGTGAGCTGCCCGCTGTGGATGCGGTCGCGCAAGGTCAGCGCTGGCAGCTGGATGAGCGGGGTCATGCTGCGCTCTGGGGCAGCAGCAGCTCGAAGGCCTGGTGTCCCAGCTCCCCCAGGTCTTCTCGGCACCCCTGGTCCCGCCACGAGCGGAGCACCGCCCGCACAAGCCCCATCGTCGCGCCTGCGAGGTAGGCGGCCTGGCGCTCGGGCAGGGCCTGACCCAGGTGCGCCGCCAGGGCGTCCTCCCACTGCACGTCCAGGCTCGCTTCAAAGGCGATCAGGGTGGTGGAGGTGCCGATCACCCGGCCCTGGGCCAGGAATTCCTCTCGCGCGGCCATGAAGCCAGTTGCGGTGTCGAGACAAGCCTGGCGGACCCCCTCCAGGTCGGGCCGGTTCTGGGCCAGGGCGGCCTTGAAGACCTCGAGACGCTGGGCCTGGCGGGGAAACACGATGGCCTCCTTGGTCGGGAAGTAGCGAAAGAAGGTGCTTCGGCTGATCAGGGCGGTGTCCGCGAGCTCGTCGATGGTCACGGCGTCGAAGCCGCGGTCCTGGAAGAGCGTGTAGGCGGCGCGGATCAGCGCTTCCCGGGTGGCCTCTTTCTTGCGCTCGCGAAGTCCGGGCGTGGTCTGCATGAGCGCTGGATAGCCAAAGTGGAACTGAGTGTCAACTGGACCTCAGTTCCATTTCAGTAGGCGAGGTCCTGCAGGAGCCGCCAGTGGTGGTCCAGCGCGACCAGGGCCTGGTCGAAGTCCAGGTAGTCGATGGTGTCGCGGATCGTGTGGTAGTGCGAGCTCAGCTGCCGGGTCGACCAGACCGCCGGCACCCCCTGGGCCACAAAGGCCACGTGGTCGCTGCCCAGTCCCGGCTGGCCGCCGTCCACCGCATCGAGCCCCACGGCAAACGCGTGGTCCAGGGCCAGCTCTCGCAGCCAGGTGTCGGTGGCGCTGACGTAGTAGGTGCCTTCGTCGCTCCACAGCACGTCGATGTTCACCACGGCTTCGACGTCGCTGGTGTCGTGGTCGGCGACCCACGCCAGGCTGCCTCGGAGCCCCTGTTCCTCGCCGCTCGTCGCCAGGAAGGTGACCGTCTTGCGGGGTTGCTCCTCCTGGAGCTTCCGAGCCAGCAGCACCATCGCGCCCACGCCGAGCGCGTTGTCGAACGCACACTCCGAGATGTCCCAGCTGTCGTAGTGGGCGGTCACGAAGATGCGCCCGCTGCTCGTGCCGGGCACGTGCCCGATCACGTTGTAGGACGTGTGATCCACGTGCAGGGTCGACGCGATCTCGACGCTGACCGCGCTGCCCTGGCGGTCCCAGAGCGCGTCTCCCACGCTGTGGTCCACCGCCAGCGACGGCAGGTCCACCCCGTCCAGCGTGTGCCCCACCTCGACCAAGAGGGTCCCGTCCGGGTCCCGGTCCTCGGTGATGCGGATCAGCCCCTCGGCCCCGCCCAGCAGGGCGTCGGCGAACTGCTCGGCCCGGGACCCGTCCTTGCTGGACGCCAGGTACACGGTCCCGTCCAGCTCGCCTGATGTCGTGAGCACCCCCAGCTCGGCCTGGGTCACGGGCGACGGGGCCAGGGGCAGCGCGGGCCAGCTCTGTTCGCCCACGTGCACCGTGGCTGCCCCTCCGGTCCACGCGTCCCAGACGAACGGCACCGACGCGACCTCTTGGAGGCCCGCTCGGACGAACAGGTCCATCACCGCGATCCGGGCGAGCTCTTCGTTTTGGGTCGCCACCATGCGGTGTCCCAGGTCTGTCATGGCCCGGGTGGCGGTCTCCAGCGCCGCGGCGGTCAGGGGCTCCGGGGCCGGGGCGGGCTCTGTGCAGCCCATGAGGACGATCCACAACATGGGCTCACGCTACCCCGGACAGCTCGCCCCATCACAGACAGTCGCGGGCGTCGTCACAGACCTGTGCCCCCGCGAGGCAGCTCAGGTCGTCGTCGGTCAACCGCGAACACATGTCCAGGCAGCTCTGTTCGGGATCCGCCCCGCAGATGTCCCCCACGTGACCACAGGCCGCTTCGCACTCTGCGCTCACCACCTGGTCGCCCAGGAACACCTTGCACTCGTCCCCGAGCCAGCCGTAGCGGTCGACGAATTCGCCGAGCGACGTGGTCCCCCACAGCGCCGGGTACTTGTCGATGTACTCGCCCGTTCGGGGCCCGGTCAGGCCCTCACCGGTCCACATGGTGTAGATCGTGTTCTCACCTGAAGCCATGAGCTCCCGTTCGGTCACCACATTGCCCGAACCCCACAGCCCCGCCACCTCGAAGTGGTAGCTCACCCCGTCGACCTCGCGGCGAAACACGTCGCCGCCCCAGATCTTCGGTCACCAGTCGACCAGGACGTCCACACCGTTCCAGGTGTCGTGGACCAGCTCGTGGCCCCGCATCTCGAGCACGTCGTAGGCCCGAGCGACCAGTCCGTCGAAGACCTCGAAGACCTCCAGGTCCCGGTGGTCCGACGTGGTGTCCGCGCAGTTCACGTACACGGGGTTGTCGATCTCTTCGAAGTCCGGGTACTTGGCGCACCAGTCGAACTCGCCCAGGCGCTCGGCGTCCGCCTTGCCTTCGCAGGCGTCATTGGTCGGGTGGTCCCACGCCTCGCTGCCGCTGCCCACGATGGCGTCGCCGGTGTAGCCCAGCGGCGCGGTGTTGCACCCGAACAGGATCATCACTCCGAACACGGTCACCTCCGATAGCTCACGCCGGCGCCGACACTCCAGCCAGCAGCGGTCCGAGCACCGAACAGGGTTGCACTTGCACCGGCCTCGAGGGCCAGACCTTGCCGCACGTCGAACATCACGCCGAGTGCGGTCTTCAGGTAGTGCTGACGGTCGATGATCGACGGACCCTTGCCGTACGCATCGAAGTGGAAGTCGGGCTGTTCGCCGTTGTCTGCCGTCAGCTGCCAGAAGGTGTTCCACATCAAGGCCAGTGGCTTCAGGGGTTTCACGCCCAGCTGGACCATGCCGGGGAATGCGGTGGCATAGTCCCGATTCCGGAACCGAACGGTCTGCTCCAGGCTGACCCAGCCATTGACCGAACTCAATGACCAGCCGGTGCCCCCAGCAGCGGTCGCGTCGACGTCGATGGTGCCTTGGCCCAGGGGGACCCTGTCGTCGTAGAAGTCCGTGTTCCCCGACTCCTGGTTCAGGACGTCGGGGTGGTTGTCGTACAGCGGTGCCCGAATGCTGACGCCGACACTGCCGGCGTAGCCCTTCGCGATGCCCCCCAGCCTCAGGCCTGCCATGACGTCGCCGAAGCCCGCGTTCGTCTGCAGGATGTCCTCGGACTCGCCCTGGGCGAAGGACCAGCGGTTCGCGACCCGACTCACCGGTACCGAACCGAACGCTTCCAGGTGCCAGCCCAGCCCGACCTCGCCATAGAAGGAACCGGTGTGGCTGGTAAAGGCCCCCTCATCGAACACACCGCCCAGGTGGCTCAGGAAGCGCTCGTCGTGCATTGGCGCACGCTCACCGGACGCGTCGAATGCGGACGTGGCTCGGTAGTAGTCGTAGCCCACCCGGGCATAGAACCCGGCGCGGTCCTTGACCCAGGGGCCAGCGTACGCGGTGGGGGTCACTTGAAGGGCCAGCAGAAGCAACAAGCGCGGTCCTCGGGGGCCAGGTCACGGTACCCCAAGCTCTCTTCGCGCCTCACGAAGGAGTCTGAAGGAAGGTTAGGGCGCCCGGGTGAGCGCACTGACAGTCGCCGTGGTGGGTTGTGGGACCGGGGGTCCGGCTGCGGCGCTGTTCCTGTCGCGGGCAGGACACCGGGTCAGGCTGTTCGAGCGGGTGGCCGAGCCTGGTTCTGTGGGGGCCGGGCTGTTGCTCCAGCCCACCGGGCTGGGGGTGCTCCAGGAGCTGGGACTGGCCCAGGGTGCGCTCTCTCGGGGGGCTCGGGTGGACCGGCTGGACGGGCGGACCCTGGGGGGTCGCCCGGTGCTGGAGCTGGCCTATGCGTCGCTGGATCCGCGACTGCACGGCGTCGGCATCCACCGGGGGGTGCTCTTCGATCTGCTGGTCGGTGCGGTGCGCGAGAGTGCGGTTTCGCTGGAGACCGGGACCGGCATCGCGGGTGTGGATGGCGATCACCTGGTCACCGAGGATGGGACACGCCGTGGCCCTTACGATCTGATCGTGGTGGCCGATGGCGCCCGCTCCAGCCTGCGGCCCACCCTGGGTCTGCGCCACCGCGCCACGCCCTACCCCTGGGGAGCCCTGTGGGCGGTGCTCCAGGACCCCGAGCTGCTCTTCGAGGACGTGCTGTTCCAGGTCTACGGCGACACCCGGCGCATGGTGGGCTTCCTGCCCACCGGCCAGGGCCCGCGCGGTGGCCCGCCGCTGGTCAGCCTGTTCTGGAGTCTGCCCGTGGGCAGCGAGGACGGGCTGCTCGCCGACGGGGTGGACGCCTTCAAGTCCGCCGTGCTGGCGATGGTGCCCCAGGCAGAGCCTTTGCTGGCCCAGGTCCAGGAGCCCAAGGACCTGGTGATGGCCCGCTACCACGACGTGCGCATGAGCCGCTTCCACACCGGCCGCACCGTGGTGATCGGCGACGCTGCGCACGCCACCAGCCCCCAGCTGGGCCAGGGGGCGAACCTGGCTCTGGTCGACGCCTGGGTCCTGGCCCGGGCGGTGGCGAGCGAGCCCGACGTCGCGTCGGCCTTAGGTCGGTACGAACGGCTGCGGCGGCCTCACCTGCGGTACTACCAGTGGGCGTCGCGCTGGCTGACACCGGTGTTCCAGTCCAGCCTGTTCCCGGTGGCCTGGCCACGGGACTTGCTCATGGCGCCGGTGTGCCGCGCCCCGTTCTTTCGGGACCTGATGCTCACGACGCTGGCTGGGGTGCGCACGGGGCCCTTCTCGACGCTGGCGGAGAGTCCGGCGCGCCCGCTGCTCTCCGACTAGCGGTCGGATGGCCTAAACCAGAGTCATGCCCTTGAGTAAGATCATTCAGGGGTAGGGATCGATGCCCCGAATCCTAATGCTTAACAAAAGGTTCCTGACCCCTGTTGTGCCCTTTTTACTCGGGGACCTCGAGCTCGCCGTTTGTCGAGCGGCCCCAGCACTCGATGGCGCCGCCGGCCGTGCGGCCGCAGCTGTGGGCCTCGCCGAGGGCGAGCTGCTCGAACCTTGTGGTGGGCGGGGTCGCCTGGCCGTTGTCGTCCCGCCCCCAACAGGATGCCCGGCCCGTCGAAGCGAGGGCGCAGGCGTGCTCGGCGCCGACCGCCAGCCCGACGTACCCGGTGCCCGTCGGGGCGTCGGTGACCTGTTGGTAGTAGTCGCTGCCCCAACAGCTCATGTCGCCGTCGTCGGACAGCGCACAGCCATAGGAACCCCCGGCGCCGACCGCCTGCCAGCCGTCGCCGGACGGCGAGTCACAGCGATCGGCGGAGCAGTTGCCCCAGCAGCTGATCTTGCCGCCGCCGTGTAGGCCGCAGACCGTGTGGTACCCAGCCGCCAGCTGCTCCCAGCCCGAAGACGCCGGGAGCAGGGCGACGTCGTAGCTGTCCGAGCCCCAACAAGACGCGTCGCCGCTGTCCTTGCGCGCACAGGCGTAGAAGCCGCCCACGGTGACGTGGGCATAGTCCCCGTCTGCGGGCACGTCGCTCAGCACGGTCTCGCTTCCGGCCTTGGTGCCCCAGCAGGTGACCAGGCCCAGCTTGCCGATGCCGCAGCTCAGGTCGAAGCCCGCGCCCAGATCGGACCAGGTGTCGTCGGGCACGCTCGTCTGGCCGTAGCCATCGTCGCCCCAGCAAGCGGCGCTTCCGTCGCTCCGCAAGGCACAGGTGTGCCCATAGCCGGCGGCTACGTCGATCCAGTCGCCGGTGGTGTCGGCGTCGGTGTCGCTGTCCGAGTCGGTGTCACTGTCCGAGTCGCTGTCGGTGTCGGTGTCGGTGTCTGCGTCCGCGTCGCTGTCTGCGTCCGCGTCGCTGTCCACGTCCGCGTCCGTGTTCCCCGGCGTGCCAGAGTCGTCCTCCTGCCGCTCCACGTGGTCGCTGACCGCAATCCAATTGCAGCCGACCAGGAGGACGAGGGTTGCAGACCACCGCATAGGACCTATCTTCCCACCCGTCATGGCCCGTCCTCCCAAGCGTCCGACCCAGGCCCGGCTGCAGCGCCAGGCCGTGCACCACCTGTCCCGCTACGGCACCCCGCGCGCCCACCTGAGGCGGCTGTTGATCCGCCGGGTCGACAAGGCCCTGGTGGTGCACCCCGACGTGGACCGGGCCCAGGCGGTCACCTGGATCGACCGGGTCCTGGAGCGGTGCGCCGAGCTGGGCCTGCTGGACGACGCGGCCTTTGCCCGCAGTCGGGTCGACGCCGGCCTGCGTCGGGGCGTCTCCCCGCGGCTGCTCTCTCAGCGCCTGCGGGCCAAGGGGGTCGCCGTCGAGCTCATCGACGCCGCCCTCGCCGCCCACGGGAGTGATGCCCAGCTCGACGCGGCCCGGGCCTATGTGCGCAACCGCCGCCTGGGTCCGTGGCGCACGCCGGAGCTGCGTCAGGAGCGCCATCAGAAGGACCTGGCTCGCCTGGGCCGGGCGGGCTTCAGCTACGGGGTCGCTCGCCAGGTGCTGGGCGAGGAGTTGGAGCGGTAGCTCGGCGCCAGGAGGGCGCAGAGCCGGCCCTTTCTTCCGCCTGCCAAGGTAGAGCCCCGCGTTTCTTCCGCTTGGGCGGAGAATTCAGGCATCGCAGCCCGAATTGCCGGTCCAGGGGGCCCGAAAGGGCCGAGAGCGGCACCAAAGCGGAAGAGGGAAGGGGCTCTGGCCGCGACCCACGCTACCGCGCCCAGATCGCATAGGCCGCGCCGGCGTCTGGGTAGCTCACCGGATCTGCGCCGTAGCTGCTGTTCATGTACCCAGCGCCCTTGGTCGCCCCGCACAGGGTCAGGCCCTGGTCGGTGCCGTCGGTCTCGCTCAGGTCGAAGCCGGCCCCCAGCTCTTCGTGGCCCTTGCAGTCCAGCTGACCGCCCGAGGGCACTTCGACCTGGCCCACGCCGTTGTCGGTGTAGTTGGCCGAGCCCCCGCACCAGTAGTAGCCATTGGCGTCGTTGTACAGGTAGTAGCCGTCCTCGCCGAAGTCGATGCGCAGGTCGGCCACATCGATGTCCGCGGACAGCCAGGTCTCGGACCCGCTGGCATAGGCCCCGACCCGCAGGACGGAGAAGTCGAAGGCATTCAGGTCCAGCCAGCCGCTGATGGCGCTGGTGTCCGAGCTGGCGTCCCGGGGGGTGCCCTTCAGGTCCCCCACGTCCTCGTAGTGGGCGGCGAAGTTGGCGTAGTCATCGTTGTCGACCGAGTTGACCACCAGCGCCAGGGTCCAGCCCCCACCGTCGGTGTCCATGTCGCACTGCACGTCGAAGGTCTGGCCGTACTCCGGCTCGATGGTGTAGAGCCCGGTGGTCGACGTGGGGTCCTCGGTCAGGGCTTCGAGGCAGTTCAGCCAGGTGCACACGCTGCCGGAACCGGTGGTGCGGTCGTCCTCGGTGCCGTTGCAGTCCTCGTCGACCCCGTCACAGGTCTCGGTGGCCGCCGGGTTCACGTTGGCATCGGCGTCGTCGCAGTCCGAGCTGTCGCCGATGTACCCACTGGGCGCGTCGCAGGCCTCGACGGTGTCGTCGGCGTCGCCGTGGCCGTCTCCGTCGGCGTCCCGGTACCAGGTCTGGCTGCCCGGCGGCGTGCCCTCGTCGACCGTTCCGTCGCAGTCGTTGTCGGCGTCGTCGCAGGTCTCGGTCCCGTCCGGGCTGTTGCCGGCGGTCAGGTCGTCGCAGTCGCTGGCGTCGCTGGTGTACCCGCTCGGAGCCTCGCAGGCGTCGGTGGTCACGGCCGGGTCGCCGAAGCCGTCGCCGTCGTGGTCCAGGTACCACGTCGACGTGCCCGTCACGTCGGGGTCCTCGTCGTCGATCAGCTCGTCGCAGTCATTGTCGATGTCGTCGCCGCAGACCTCGGTGCCGTCCGGGCTGGTCGCGGCGTTCTCGTCGTCGCAGTCGTCGGCGTTGTCCACGAAGTCCGTCGGCTGGGCGCAGTCGGTGAGGGTCACGTCGTCACGCCCATAGCCGTCGCCGTCGCCGTCGCTGTACCAGGTCGTCGCGTCGCTGGCCCCCACGTCGACCAGACCGTCGCAGTCGTTGTCGGCGCCGTCGCAGACCTCGGGGTTGTCCGGGAAGCTGTCCGGGTCCAGATCGTCGCAGTCCTGGTTGTTGTCCACGTAGCCTTCGGGCGCGTCGCAGTCGGTCGCGGTCAGGTCGTCGGCACCGAAGCCGTCCTTGTCGGCGTCCAGGTACCAGATGTCGGCGTCGCGGGCGTCTTCGTCGATCCGGTCGTCGCAGTCGTCGTCGGCGTCGTTGCAGGACTCCAAGGCCTCGGGGTGCACGTTGGGGTCCTCGGGCTCGCAGTCCTCGTCGTCGGGCCAGCCGTCGCGATCAGCGTCGTCGGGGGTGGTGGCGGTGGCGGTGTCGTCTCCAGCGGTGCCCGTGTCGTCGGTGCCGCTGTCCGCGGCGGTGACCGTGCCTCCCCCGGGGCTCGAGAAGCCGTCGTCGTCGCCAGCACAGGCGAGCCACGCCAAGAGGAGGAAGGGGGTCATGGGTGTCGGCAGTGTACGGTGCGCCCAGGACGTGCTGCATGCCTGAGCAACGTCGACCCCCTCTGCGCTGGCTGGCCATCGCCGGCGTGCTGACGCTCGGAGCGGTCCTGTCGGTCGCCGCGGGCGACGTCACCCTGCGCGGTGAGTCCGAGCCCACGCCCACCGAGCCTCCCGCGGCGTTGGACTGGGTCGTGCTCACCCCCGGGCTGGAGTGGGGCAGCTTCCTGCCCCGAGAGCCCAGCGCCGCCGGGGACAGCCGCATCCGGGTGGCCCGGGTCGATCCGGCGAAGCTCGAGGTCGTGCTGTTCAACGCCACCGCCACCGAGGACGGGCTGCCGCGCACGGCTCGGGACTGGGCCATGCGCGAGGGGCTGTTGGCGGTGATCAACGCGTCCATGTACGCCGAGGACCACCTGACCAGCATCCACATGATGAAGTCGGCGGACCACACCAACAATGGGCGACTGGGCCGGGCCAAGGCGGTGTTGGCCCTGGGCCCCGCCACGCCGGGCCTGCCCGAGGCGCAGATCCTGGATCGGGAGTGCGGGGACTTCGACGCGCTCCGGGCCGGCTACGGCACGCTCGTGCAGTCGATCCGGATGCTCGGCTGCTCCCGAGAGAACGTCTGGGAGCCCAAGGACCAGCAATGGTCCCACGCGGTGATCGGCCAGGACGCCCAGGGTCGGCTGCTCCTCATCCACAGCCGCTCCCCGTGGTCGAGCCACGACTTCATCGACCTCCTGCTGTCGCTGCCGCTGGACCTGGTCCGGCTGCAGTACGCCGAGGGCGGGCCTCCGGCGCAGCTGTTCGTCCAGGCCGGCGGCGCCACCTACGAGGTGGTGGGCATGAGCCGTACTCCGGGCGACGACTCCCGCCGCCAGGTCGCCATCCCCAACGTGATCGGCGTCAGAGCCCGGGAGTGATGGCCGCCCGGCGCGCCGCGGATAGCTTGCGCGTCCGCATCATGGCCGGCAACAGACACGCCCAGAGCCATCGGCCACCGCTCGGGCCAGCCGTATGCGTGCACCCCTGACAGCCCTCCTCGGAGCTCACGGAGTCCATGCCGTCGCAGTCCTGGTCGATTCCATCGTCGACGACCTCTGCCGCATCTGGGTTGATCGCAGCGTCCTCGTCGTCGCAGTCGAAGCCTGCGGTCCCGTCGACGGCGCCTGTAGGGTGACTGCACGACCGTAGCGTCGCGTCCTCACTGCCGAATCCATCGCCGTCTTCGTCCAGGTACCAGGTCTCGGCGTCGAGGGATTCCTGACCGTCGACCTCGCCGTCGCAGTCGTTGTCGATTTCGTCACAGGTCTCCGGAGCTCCTGGATACGCCGCTGCCTCGCTGTCGTCGCAGTCGTCTGCGTTCGCGACGTGACCGCTCGGCGGGTCGCACGCCTCGACAGATCTGTCAGGGTCCCCGTAGCCATCGAGGTCGACGTCAGCGAACCACTCGGTGGGGGCCCTTTCACGAGGGTCCGTGTCATCACAGTCGACGGTGCTGCAGATGCCGTCTTCGTCGATGTCGTCGCAGCTCGCGAACACAACCACGTTCTTGTAGGCGCCGGCGATGAGCTCGGGGACGTGATCGCCATTCAGGTCGCCGGTGCCGATGACCAGGGCGCCGAGACCTTGGAGACCCGCTGTGTCTGTCGCCCGGATCTTGCTCTCTGACGACTCCTCCGCACCGGTATTGGAGCCGTAGTAGAGGTAGAGTGCTCCGGCCTCGCTACCGCCGTCGTCGTCACCCGGCGCACCGATTAGCACGTCGGAGTAGCCGTCGTTGTCAATATCGCCGACTCCTGCCACCGAGAGTCCAAAGTCGTCAAGATCGCGACCATCGGTTGCCGTAAGCCGTTGGGGCGCCCGAGACGACACTCCGGACGCCGAGCCGAATAAGACGGTGGCCGCCCCCTGGTCATATCCACCAAAGTCACTGCCCCAAGCCCCCACCAGGACGTCACCGAATCCATCACCGTCAACGTCGCCTGCGGCGCCGACGGAGCGGCCAAACTGGTCGTGTTGAGCGAGATCTTCTGGGGCTACCCACTCGCCCTCGGTTTCCACCACGCCATTGGCGGATCCAGAGTAGACATGAACGGATCCACTACTGTCAGCGACCGCGTCGTCGCAGTAGGCCCCGATGACCAAGTCCGCGAAGCCATCCATGTTCACGTCCCCAGCCCCGGCCAGCGACGCGCCAAAGCAGTCCCATTCCTCAGTATTCGGTGAGTAGATCGTCTGCCAGCGCCCTGGCGACCCCCGGGGACTACTACCGTAGAGCACGTGGAACAGTCCGACCTCTCCGCTCGCTCCGCCCACGAGGACGTCGTCGAAGCCGTCCGCGTCAACGTCGCCTACCCCTGCCAAAGAGAATCCAAAGAACCCGGGCTCGACTGCGGGCGGTGCAACTCTCTCGACGGTGTTGAGGCTCAACCCTTCGGGCGACCCGTAGAAAAGAAAGACTGCGCCGGAATATTCTTCCTCCTCATGACGCAGTGCCCCCACGGCCACGTCGTGGTAGCCGTCCGCGTCAACGTCGCCCGCCGCGGCAACGGTGTAGCCGAACCACTCGCCGTCCCGCGCATCGGGTGGTCCGAAGACAACTTCAGAGGCTGTCGTGATGCCCCCGCTGTCGCCTGGGTAGACGTAAATGACACCACTTTCCTTGCCGTCGTTGCTGCCCAGATAGTCTCCTACGACGACGTCATCGTAGCCATCTCCGTTGGTGTCGGCGATGGCAGCCGCAGTGAGGCCGAATTCATCACTGGCGGTCGCGTTTGATGCCGTCAGCAGAGTCTCCGTCCAAGTGAAAGGACGGATCGCTGGGTCCACGGTGATAGGCCACCGGGCAAAGCCGGTCTCGACAACGACTCGAAATCCCTGTCTGGCGCCTTCAATCCTCGTTGCCAGAGAGCGGCCGGTGGCATCCCACGCGGCGAGCCCGTCGTATCGCCACCGTTCGCCTTGGATGTTAGCCAGGACTGCACCGAGACCATCGGGGTCGGTGGCGATCCATCGGCCTCCTTGGAGCTCCACCTCGATGGTGGTGGCGTCGCCTTCCGCCGGCCCTCGCGTCACGACCCAGCCATGCTTCTGAGCCGAGCTCCGCACGGTGCGCCAGTCGAAGCCCATACCGTTTGGGGTGACAATGACGGGCTCACACGGCCGGTCTTGGTCTCTCCAGGTCTTGAGGCATTCCGTGGACTCAGGCTCGGTGTAGTGGGTCAGAACGCCGTTGACCCGCTTGGTGCGGATCGACGGTGAGCCGATGCGCGGGTCAACGTGGGACGAGGCCTCGGGCTCTCCCCAAGCCGCTGGACCCTCAGTGTCCCTACAGCCTGCACAGCCGAGTCCGGCCAGCATCGTGAACGCTGCGGCGCCTTGTAGCCATCGTCTCGACATCCAGGACGCAGCAAGGTTGGAGCGAGGTGTCGACTGCGGAGTTCCCTTTCCGCTCCGACAGGGCCTTCGAGCGCGGCGCGGTCCGGATGCCACCGATACAGAGGCTTGCAGATCGGGTGTTCGGAATGCCATGCGACTACGGGAGCACCAGTGATCCGCACGGAAGTCCAACTGCCGCCGTCTCTCTGTCCATGATGTCCTTGATGGGTTCGGCATGAACCCCTTGCCCATCCAGCTCCCTGAAGAGTTCGCCTCCATTGTGGGGATCTGCGTGGATATTGATCCACAACCCTCGTCGTTCTGAGAATGAGCCGCCACCAATCGCGCTAGGCAACGGTCCGAGAGCGAGGACCGGGTCTGACGACCCCGAACCGCTCCATTGCGCCTGTTGTCCCATGGTCTCCGGCTCGGCGGGGGACCCCGGCTCCATCAGGGAACTCTCATACGCCTCCGCACCATAGGCCTGTTGGACCTGGTACCGAAACTCCGCGTGCTCCTGTGGAAGCCTCACACCTTCCTCACCGAAGTAGCGACGGATACCGTGGCCTGTCCCAGGGCGGTTCCTGTCGCCAAGGCGTACTGGATCCCCACCTGGACCCACATGTCGTTGGCGAGCACGGGCGTCAGGAGTCCGGTGTGCCACTCGCCCGGCCCGGTGTGCCAGGCATCGAAGGTGGTGCTCCAGGCGCTGGTTACGTTCTTCGAGGCGGAGGCTGTCCTGTAGGCGAGTCGGCAGCGGAACTCTCCGCTCTCGCTGGTCGCGACGATGGCAGCCATGATCCGGTCGACAGTCATGGCGGGCAGCCACTGGCTCACGGGTGTGAAGCAGTCCTCTGTGGTCCGAGTCTTGAGCGCCAGGGTCGCGTTGCCGACGAGGGCACCGCAGGACTCGTAGCCGACCTGCAGGAGCACGTCGGTCTGGCCGAGGGTGGCCGCACCGGAGCTCAGCTTCTGGGCCACGCCGAAGCGGATGAACAGGGCGGTGTCGGTGTCACCGGAGACGTCCTGCTCGAGCGTGCAGTCCTCGCCCGCGTTGTCGAACCAGGTCGTGCCCAATGTCTTCCAGGCTTCCGGCTTGTCGGTTCGGACCTTGGCCACCTGAATGGCCAGCTTGAACCGGTGATTGCCCGTGCCCTGGACCGAGCTGCTGGACCGCATCAGCACGGCCTTCACCTTTTCCACGCCCAGCGAGGACATCCAGCCGGTGTAGGGCACGAAGACGTCGTCGGTCTCGGTGGTGATCAGTCTCTTGGTGATGTCTGACGTGACGCCGCCGCAAGCCATGAAGCTCTCCTTGTTCAGCCGAATTCGGCTGGATGGACAGGACATTTCGCTGGGTCAGCAGGACCCACGCGGAAGGACCGTTAACCATGGATACCCCCCCCCCCTTTCGCTTGCGCAATGTCCGACCGATGTCATCCTGAGGGGCCACGTGCAGAACCCTGGTCCATCCGGCGTCAGAGCCCGGGAGTGATGGCCGCCCGCAGCCCGGGCAGGTCAACGACCCGGGGCTCCCCCCAGACCTGATCGGCCATCCAGGCCAGGTTGCCGTAGCGGTGCAGCGCGGCCCAGCTGATCAGCCGATCCGCCAAGGTGGGATCCGCACGATCCAGGCCCGCGCCGTCCAGGTAGGCGGCCAGCAGCTCGGGACGCCGGTGGGTCACGAAGCAGATCACCGCGGCGTGTTCGTAGTCGGCGTGTCCCAGCCGGGCGTCGCCGAAGTCGAAGATGCCGGTCACCCGGTCGTCCTGGACCAGCACGTGGTCCCAGTGCAGGTCGGCGTGGAGCAGGGTGGGCGGGCCCTGTTGCCGCCGTGAGCCTGCGGTCCTCGCGACGAGGGGCTCCAGCTGTGCGAGCAGGGTCTCCGGGGTGCCGTAGCTGCGCTGGCGGGCCAGCCAGGAGGCCTCCTGGTCGGCGACGAAGGCCGCCCACGGTTCGCCCAGGCTCTCCAGGCCACCGATGGGGACCGCGCGCATTGCCTGGGTCAGCTCGCCGAGCTGGCGGGCCAGCGCCGGGCTCGGGGCCGCGTGGCGCCAGGGCACGCCGGGCAGCCGCTCCAGCACCAGGTAGTGCCAGCCCTCGAGGGTGCCCTCGTGGAGCACGCGCGGGGTGGCCACGGGGAGTCGGCCCTGCAGGCGACGGGCCACGGCGCCCTCCCGCGGGCCGTCCAAGGGGTACAGCGGCAGGAAGAGCTTCACCACCAGTCGCTCGTTCCACCAGACCACGTGGGTGCCGGTTCCCGCCGGCTCCAGCGGCCCGAGCGCATGCCGCACCTGGAGCTCGCCCATCGCGGCGGCGAAGGGCGCGACCTGGTGGCGGAGTGGCGCGTAGTCGGACCACTGCTCGAGCTTGGGCAGCATCCCACCGGCGTATCGCGAAGAAGGGGCACCCCGGGCCCAGGCGGCGGATGGCCGCGAGGCTCAGGGTCTCAGGAGGGCCGTCGAGGCCCGGGGTGCCCGGGGGTCGGTCAGTCTTCGTCCACCTCCTCGTCCTCGTCGTCCTCGTCGTCCTCGTCCTCGTCCTCGTCGTCCTCGTCCGCGTCGTCCTCGTCCTCGTCCTCGCCGGTGTCCTCGTCTTCGTCTTCTCCGCTGTCCCAGGCGTCGCCGGAGTCCTCTTCCTCTCCGCTGGAGAGGGCGGCGGGCTCTGCACCCAGGGCGCTCACGCCGTTCTCGACCTGGCATGCGGCCAGGGCCAGGCAGGCCATCAGGAGGGTGAGGGGGGTGGTGAAGCGGGTCGTGTCGGCCATGGCTGCTCCTCATCAGGTCCGGGGGGCGCTCGGTCCCTGCTCCCCGGACGGTTGCTTGGGACGGCTCGTGAGTGGCGCCAGCAGCCCGGATCCCCGTCGGTCAGGCGACAGGGGGGCATGGGTCATGTGGCGCATCGGTGGTGCGGAATGGCCTGGTCAGCGGCCCCGTGGGATTGAAGGAAACGACGAAGGGCGCTCGGGGTTGTGCCTGAGCACCGGAGGTCGACCTGCGCTGGCTGTTGCTCATCGTCACGGTCCTGGCGATCGCCACGGCGGCGTTGCCTGCCGCGGTGCCCGAGGCCGGGGGGCTCGTGGTGCATGGATCCCCCCAGGATCGGTCGGACCTGATGGCCAAGATCGAGGCGACCCGGGCCCGCTCCCCGGTGTTCGACCACGCCTGGCGCGAGCTCGAGGCCCACCCCGAGCCCGTGCACCTGGCGGTGGGGCGAGACCTGGCGGTGACCGGCGGCCCGACGGCGGGCTTCGTGCAGATCGACGCCTTCGAGTACGGGCTCTACGAGGGCCAGGCGCGGCGGGCCCGCGGCTGGCAGGTGCTGGACCTGGACGACCTCGACGCCCTGCCCGAGCGCCCGTCAGCCGGGCAGCCCCAGGCCCAGGACCAAGGCGCGAGCCTGGTCCATGCGGTGGTGGAGCTTCTGGAGGGCATCCGGCACGACCGCTCCCGCTCCGCAGAGCGCTACGACCATGCACACCGAGCGGCGCTCCGGGCCGAGAACGCCTACCGGATCGAGCAGGGCCAGGCGACCCAGGCGAGCACCCGGGTGCATCGGGAGCGGGACAGCACCCGCTGGGTCGTGCGCTATCGGGACGGCTCTGTGGAGACGTTGACGTGGCGCGAAGGCCGGCTGGTGCACGTGGGCTTCGGGGGCTGAGGGCGAGCGGCCGTGCTGGACAGCAGCCTTACTGGCATGTAAGGTTTTGTTCCGGAGGTAAGAATGGCCACTGCCAAGGTCACCACCAAGGGACAGATCACCATTCCCAAGACGGTCCGCGTCGCCCTGGGCGTCGAGGCCGGCGACCGCGTCGAGTTCCTTGTTCGTGAAGATGGCGTGGTGGAGATGATCGCGCGGACGAGGCCGCTGTTGTCGCTCGCCGGGGTCTTGGGCGAGCGCCGCTTTGGGGTCACGACCGAGGAGATGGACGCTGGCATCGGCGAGCAGGTCGGGGACGCGTTCGCAGCGTCGACGACGTGATCGGCCTCGACACCAATGTCCTGGTGCGTCTGTTGGTGCGCGATGACGAAGCCCAGCATCACAGAGCGATCGCCTTGCTCGGCAGAGATCCAGACGAGACATTCTTCGTCGGCGAAGTCGTGCTGGCCGAGGTCGTGTGGGTGCTGGCCAGTCGATACCGTTGCGACCGCGATGAGATCGCGTCGGTCGTGCGGCAGCTCACCCAGGTCCAGGAGCTGCACTTCGAGTCCACCGACCGGGTGGTTCGTGCCCTGCGATCCTTTGAGAGCGGCGAGGGAGGCTTCGCCGACTACCTCATCGCTGCGCGGGCGCGGGACGCCGGGTGCTCGTCGGTCGCCACCCTTGACCGGGCGCTCCATGCCGACAGCGGTTTCGTTCCGGTGTAGAGCTAGAGGCCGAGCCCGCCGCCGGAGATCAAGTAGACAGCCCCGGCCTCGACGCCGGCCAGGTCCGACTCAGGGACGCTCACAATGAAGTCCCCGACGCCGTCCCCGTCGAAGTCGGCTCCATCTGAGAGGTGGCATGGGATCTGATCGTCCTGGTCACCGTCCTCGCTCGGTTCCAAGGCGACGTCCGCATCGGTCAGCGGGACCGACCCTTCGCCAAGTCCCCGGAACAGGAAGAAGAACGGGTGTTCACGCCAGCCGAATCCGGAGCAGATCCCGAGCTCGTCAGCGCCATCGCCGTCCAGATCCGCGAGCCCGATGCCCTGGTGGATCGTGCCCCTGGACGAGTCCTCGATGATCTCGAGGTCGGCTCCTCGCTCCCCCAGCTCTGGGCCGCTTGGACCCCCTCGGTAGACGGTGATGAGCGGGTCAGACACATCGAATCGAAAGGTCGAGCCGATGATCACCTCGTCGTATCCGTCACCGTTCAGATCCCCCGAGAACGAAAGGGTCTGTCCATCGCCAAAGTGGCCCTCGTGCACCCCATCTGCGTCGGCCGTCGACACCAGGCCGGAGACGGGTCCGTGGAACAGGTAGACCTGGCCGCCCCATGAGCTCTCATGGAGGACGCCTGGGGCCCCGAGCCCGATATCGGAGAGGCCGTCACCGTTCACGTCGCCGTCGCCCGCGACCGCCGTGCCGGCGTACTCGGCGTACACCGTGTTGTAGATTGTTGCGTCCGCCCCGGAGACGAGCGTCTCTTTGGCGAGTGGGCCGCGGAAGATGTAGGCAGCCCCGGCCACGGTGTCTCCCAGGCTGGACCTCTCATCTCCGATGACGATGCCAGCTTGGCCTTGTGCGTCTAGCCGTTCGAGGATGCTCAGAGATGAACCGGGATTGTTTCCATCTGCGCGGACGATATCGGCGCAGACTGGGTCGAGGACCAGTGCGGTCTGAGCACCGCAGAGCACGCTGAAGGAGTCCCCTGACCGGGCGACGGCGTCGGAGATGCCGTCGCCGTCAAGGTCGGCAGTTCCGTCCACGACATCGCCCAAGTAGCCACCACTCCCTCCCGAATAAAACGACGCAACATCGTCCAGTGACTGCGTGCCGTTGAGCTCTCCTGCGGTGAGGAACAGGCCCCTAGCCTCGTATAGACTTGCACCGATCAGCAGGTTCCGGTCTCCGTCGGGGTCGATGACGACCGTGGCGGCCGTGCCCGCCAGGCCCCCCGGCACTGTCCCGAGCAGGACAGCCAGCGCGTGCTCCGCCAGGTTCGGTCCCCGGTCGAGACCGGTCTCTCCGCCGCTGTCGGCCGACCCTCCCGAGTCCGGCGTGGGAGACCCACTGTCTCCACCCGAGGTGTCGCCTGTGTCAGAGCCAGACGGCGAGTCAGTGGTCGGGACCTGTGTGTCCACTGTGCCTGTGGAGTCGTCGCCGCAGCCGATCACCAGAGCCAGAAGAGCCCACGTCAAGCCGATGCTCATGACGACCTCAACACCTGTTCGCCGCTGTGCGGCCGCAGACATCTTCGTTGTCCAGGATCTCCTGCATCGGCACGGCAAAGTGGCCGGAGCGGTTCAGAGCGGCGAAGAGGAGACGTCTGCTCGAGCGTGCAGTCCTCGCCCGCGTTGTCGAACCAGGTCGTGCCCACGGTCTTCCAGGCTTCCGGCTTGTCGGTTCGGACCTTGGCCACCTGAATGGCCAGCTTGAACCGGTGATTGCCCGTGCCCTGGACAGAGCTGCTGGACCGCATCAGCACGGCCTTCACCTTTTCCACGCCCAGCGAGGACATCCAGCCGGTGTAGGGCACGAAGACGTCGTCGGTCTCGGTGGTGATCAGTCTCTTGGTGATCTCTGACGTGACGCCGCCGCAAGCCATGAAGCTCTCCTTGTTCACCCCTGCGGCGGCGGCCCCATCGCCTTGGGGTTCCGGCAGTACCGCACCGCGTCCTCGTACGAGATCTTCCCAGCCCGCATCAGGTCCTGGAGCGACCGGTCCAGGGTGACCATGCCGGCGCCTCGGCTGCTCTCCATGGTGGCCAGGGCCTGGTGCATCTTGCCGTCCCGGACCTGGGCCTTGATGGCCGGGGTGCCGATCATCAGCTCGAAGGCCGGGATTCGGCCGGGCCCGTCCTTGCGGGGCAAGAGCCGCTGAGACACCACGCCGATCAGCGACGCGGCCAGCTGTGAGCGGGCCTGTTGCTGCTGGTGAGGTGGGAACACGTCGACCACCCGGTCGATGGTCTGGGGGGCGTCGTTGGAGTGCAGGGTCGCCAGGACCATGTGGCCGGTCTCGGCGGCGGTCAGCGCCGCGGACACGGTCTCCAGGTCGCGCATCTCGCCGATCAGGATGACGTCGGGGTCCTGGCGCAGCACGTACTTGAGGGCGGCGGAGAAGCCCAGGGTGTCGCTGTGGACCTCGCGCTGATCCACCGTGGCCATGCGGCTCACGTGGGTGTACTCGATGGGGTCCTCGATGGTCAGGATGCGACACGCCCGGGACCGGTTGATGCGGTCCAGCAGGCAGGCCAGCGTGGTGGACTTGCCGGAGCCTGTGGGGCCGCAGACCAGCAAGAGACCGTGGGGATGGGCACCCATGGTGAGCACGGTGTCCGGCAGGTGCAGGGTGTCGGCGTCGGGGATCTTGGTCGGGATGGCTCGCAGGGCCGCGGCCATGTGGCCCTTCTGGTAGTAGGCGTTGACCCGGAAGCGCTGCCTGGCCGACAGCGCCAGGGCGAAGTCGATCTCCTTTTCCAGCTCGTACTGGGTGCGCTGGCGCTGGGACAACACCGAGTACAGCAACATGCGCATGTCGCCGGCCGTCAGCGGCTTGAGCCGCATGGCCCGCAGCTCGCCGGTGATGCGCAGGATCGGCGGGCGGCCCACGGTCAGGTGCAGGTCAGAAGCCCCGCGCTTGGCCGCAACGGCCAGCAGCGCTCGCATGTCCAGGCCCTTGGCCACCGCGTCCTCGTCGTCGGTCCGGAAGGCGCCGACGCCGCTGGCCATGCCCTGGGCGGTGAGGGCGAATTCCTCGGGGTTGGTGGCATAGGCCCGCCCCACGTCAAAGGAGATCTCGCCGCGTCGGTAGAGCTCCAGCAGGGCCTCGTTGAAGGTGGTCATGCCCGGGTCCCGAGACTGGCGCATCAGGTCGGTCAGGTCGTCGATGCGCTGTTCCTTGATCAGCCGCCGGACCGCGGGTCCCGCGGTCATCATCTCCACCGCCACGACCCGTTGCTCGCCTGGCTCGGTGTGGGGCACCAGCCGCTGGCTGACCACACCCTGGATCGACAGGCTCAGGTCCATGGCGGCCTGTTCCCGCAGGTGCTCCGGGAAGTAGCTGAGCAGGCGCTGCAGGGTCTGGGTGGTGTCGATGGTGTGCAGGGTGGTGAGCACCAGGTGACCGGTCAGCGCCGCGGACAGCGCGACCTGCATGGTCTCCAGGTCCCGCAGCTCGCCCAGCAGGATGACGTCGGGGCTCTGTCGGACCACCCCGCGCAAGGCCTGGTGGAAGCTCCCGGTGTCGGGGCCGACCTCGCGCTGGGTCAGCCGGGCCCGGTCGTCCACGTGCACGAACTCGATGGGGTCCTCGATGGTGACGATGTGGGCGGAGCGGGTGCGGTTGATGTGGTGCACGATGGCCGCCAGGGTCGTGCTCTTGCCCGAGCCGGTGGCCCCGGTCACCAGCACCAGGCCCCGCTGGAGCTCGGCGAGCTTCTCGATCGCCGCCGGCAGGCGCAGGCTGTCGAAGTCCAGGGCCCCCGACGGCACGGCCCGCGCGACCAGCGAGAGCTTGCCCCGCTGGCGGGCCAGGTTCAGCCGGAAGCGGCTGCCGGTGGGGTGGGAGTAGCCCACGTCCAGATCGCCGGTCTCTCGCAGGATGTTCCGGGACGCCGGGGTCAGGGCCCGGGCCAGGAATTGCTCGAGCTCCTCGCTTGACGTGGCGGCCACGTCCAGGGGCAGGACCTGGCCGTGGCGACGCAGTGCCGGCGATCGTCCGACGGCCACGAACAGGTCCGACGCGTCGGCCGCGTTCATGCGGCGGAGCAGCTCGTCGATGGGGTTGGGCATGGGGTCTCCGTGCGGGAGCGAGGCTACCGCAGCAGAGGCTGGCGGAGTCGGCTACGTCGGGGAGATGCTGTCGCTGAACGTCAACGGGCAGGCCCACCAGGTCGACGTCGAGCCCGACACACCGCTCTTGTGGGTGCTCCGGGAGCAGCTGGGTCTGACCGGCACCCGCTTCGGCTGTGGCGTCGGGCAGTGCGGGGCCTGCACCGTGCACCTGAACGGGGCCGCGATCCGGAGCTGCATCCTGCCGGTCGCCGGCACGGTCGGGTCCCAGGTCCACACCATCGAGGGCCTGGGGGGCGAACACCCGGTCCAGCAGGCCTGGCTGGCCCACCAGGTGCCCCAGTGCGGCTACTGCCAGAGCGGGCAGATCATGGCGGCCGCTGCGCTGCTGGCGAGCAACCCGCGGCCCACCGACGACGACATCGATCGGTCCATGACCAACCTGTGTCGCTGCGCCACCTACCTGCGCATCCGACGCGGCATCCACGCAGCCGCCGCGACGCTGCCCGAGCCCGAAGCGCCGGAAGCACCGGCCGCGGAGGAGCCATGAGCGTCGTCAACCTGAGCCGGCGTGGCTTTTTCCGGGGTCTCGGGGGGCTGGTCCTGGGCTTCCACCTGCCCGGCTGCCGCACGGTCGCACCCACCCCTGACGGCACCATCCGGCTGGGCGCCGCAGGGGGCGAGACCGCCCGGCACACGGTGACGGCTTGGGTGCACGTGGCCACCGACGACGTGGTCACGCTGATGGTCGGCGCCAGCGAGATGGGGCAGGGCGTGTTCACCAGCCTGCCGATGATCCTGGCGGAAGAGCTCGACGCCGACTGGTCGCTGGTGCGGGCCGAGACCGCTCCGGCCCACAAGGACTACGAGCGGGCCAACCCGGACTACCCCGGCGGCAACCAGCTGACCGCCGGCAGCAACTCGGTCCGGGGCTACTACCCGGTGCTCCGCGAAGCCGGTGCAGCGGCCCGATCGCTGCTGGTCCAGGTCGCCGCGGAGCGCTGGGGGGTGGCGGCCACAGACTGTCGGGTCGCCGGCGGGGTGGTCTCGTGTGGGGACCACCAGGCCCGGTTCGGGGAGCTCGCGGCCGACGCGGCCGGCCGACCGGTGCCGACGGCGGTGGCCCTGAAGGACCCCCGACTCTTCACCCTGCTGGGCACGTCCCCTCCGCGCCTGGACCTGCCCCCCAAGGTCGACGGCTCGGCCCTGTTCGGCACCGACGTCGTTCGGCCCGAACAGGTGGTGGCGGTGCCAAGAGCCTGCCCGCACTTCGGCGGTTCGCTCCAGACCTTTGACGACACCGCAGCCAGAGCGCTGCCGGGAGTCGTCGACGTGGTGTCCTTTGACGACACGGTCTTCGCCGTCGCCGACACCTTCTGGCACGCCAAGCGGGCGAGCGATGCGGTGGTGATCACCTGGGACCCAGGGCCCCACGGCGGCCTGGACACCGACGGCGTGCGCGCGGCACTCGACGCCGGGCTGGACGACCCCGACCACACCTACCGCAAGGACGGGCGTGTGGGCGAGCCCACCTTGAGCGCCACCTACGAGGTGCCCTACCTGGCCCACGCGCCCCTGGAGCCCGTGAACTGCACGGCCCACGTCCAGCCGGACCGTGTCGACGTGTGGATGTCCACCCAGGCTCAAAAGGCGACCCGCAAGGCCGCGTCCAAGGTCAGCGGGGTGCCCCTGGACCGGGTCTTCGTGCACACCACGCTGCTCGGGGGCGGTTTTGGCCGACGGGGCGAGCTGGATGCACCGACCCAGGCCGTGAAGCTGTCCCAGCAGCTGGGCCGCCCGGTCAAGGTCCAGTGGACGCGCGAGGAGTGCTTCGCCCACGGCTTCTACCGGCCGTTCTTCCGGGCACGCCTGGACGCCACGCTGGCCCCGGACACGATCGAGGGCCTGCACATCCGCTCGGCGGGCCAGAACATCATCGGGCGCTTCGTGCCCGGCTTCGCCGCCGATCTGTCCCTGTTCGCGGAGATCACGACCGGGGGCCTGCACGACAACCCCTACGGCATCCCGAACCAGCGGGTGGACTACGCCAGCGCCGACCTCCCGGTCCCGGTCGGGTTCTGGCGTTCGGTCCAGGGCGGCCCGAACGCGTTCTTCCTGGAGTGCTTCCTGGACGAGTGCGCCCACGCCCTGGGCCAGGACCCGGTGGCCCTGCGCCGGTCCCTGCTCGCCCACCAGCCCCGCCAGCTCGCTGTGTTGGACCGCGCCGTCGGCCAGGCCCCGACCCTGCCCGACGGACAGAGCCGTGGGGTGGCGCTGTTCTCGTCCTTTGGCAGCATCGTCGCCCAGGTCGCCGACGTGTCGGTGACGGCCGGCCAGCTCACGGTGCACACCCTGACTTGTGCCATCGACTGCGGGGTCGCCCTGCACCCGGACACGATCCGCGCCCAGGTGTGGGGCGCCGCCACGATGGGGCTCAGCGCCATGGTCGGCGAAGAGGTCCGCATCGAGAGCGGCGCCGCCGTGCCGACCAACTTCCACCAGTACCCGCTGTTGAAGCTGGCCCAGGCGCCGGCCTGCACCGTACACATCGTCGAGAGCGACGAGCCCCCCGGTGGGGTGGGGGAGCCGGGGCTGCCGCCTGTGGCGCCTGCGGTCTGCAATGCCATCTTCGCCGCGACGGGCACGCGCATCCGACGCCTGCCTCTGGGGGATCAGCTGCGGGGTTGAGGGGATCCGGACCGCTCTTGCGTCGCACTGGGGACCGCGATTCGCCGCGGCTGACGAGGACCTCCTCCTCCTCCTTTCAAGCGACCCGGCCTGTCG
>Ga0209992_10000754_pt1 | contig 40200 bp, 56 predicted proteins | sample 2SBtaG_2_FD_182564 | JGI IMG/M metagenome (GOLD analysis project Ga0209992, IMG submission 182564) | Deep subsurface microbial communities from Kolumbo volcano to uncover new lineages of life (NeLLi) - 2SBTROV12_ACTIVE470 metaG (SPAdes)... | ecosystem: Environmental > Aquatic > Marine >...
TCCTGACCACGTTGAGACAGTGAGCAAAGAGGTGGAGTCATTGGCACGTTATGATGAGATGTTGCAGACCGTGGATAAATATTTTAGTAAGTAACCAATAGGAGTGAGTTGTGCCAGATCAGCAGAAGGAAATACTAGACAAACTTCAAGTAATGCACACGGATATTTTACTGACCCGTTCATCACTGAAAGTTACGCAAGAGGATGTCTCGGATCACCACAGGATAATCTATGGCAATGGACGTGAGGGCTTGAAGATTAGAGTGGATAGGATAGAAACCTCGCAGTCTACGGCACACAAGATGTGGGTTGCTATGGTGGGTGTTGTGGGTACGGTAATCGCTTGGATGGGGTTGAAGTAATGTTAGTCAAAGATGCAGGATCAATAGGAATCATAAAAGACAAGCCTGGGTATGCATTACCTCCTGGGGCATGGTCTGACGGGTTAAATGTCAGAATGCGTGAGGGAGCCGTACACAAGGTAACCGGCCATCGCACCGCGATAGGAACCCCATCGGCAATACCCTATTTTGTTCTGCCCGTGCGATCTACCGGAACCAATGCTTACTGGATATATGCGGGTGCCACCGATGTGTATATTACGGATGGAACCACACACAAAGAAATTACCCGGACCTCTGGAGATTACACGGCATCAACCACTTCCCAGGGATGGTCTGGATTAGTCTTCGGTGGGATACCGATTTTAAATAGTGGAACCGATACACCTCAACAATGGGCCACCATTGATTTTGCCACCCCGACCAAGCTGACCGACCTTTCGAATTGGCCGGCTAGTACAACCTGTAAATTTTTAGGGGGCTTCAAACAGTTTCTTATTGCCCTGGACGTTACGGCTTCGGGTACGAACTACCCGAGGATGGTGAAATGGTCACACGCATCAACTCATAACAGTGTTCCTAGCAGTTGGTCAATTTCAGATAACACGAAGGACGCGGGGGAATATTCTTTAGAGGCGACCCAGGGGAAACTTCTTGGGGGCCGACAACTCAAAGATGCGTATATGTTGTACAAGGCTGACAGTGTTTTCGGTATGCAGTATGTAGGGAGTCCATTCGTGTTTAGATTTTTTCAGATTTCTGAAGAGTTTGGTGCCCTGTCGAAGCATTCGATGTGTGAGTTCGAAGGGGGCCATTTTGTCTTCGGTACAAACGATTGCGTGGTCAACGATGGTGTTTCCATCAAGTCGGTGATGACCCAAAGAATGAGGAGTCATGTTTACGGTTTGATTGATGCAACTAATTTTGAGAACTCTTTTGTGGTTCCTAATTTTATCAAGAATGAAATCTGGTGTTGTTTCCCTCGGGCGGGACAGACATGGTCTGACTACTGTGTGATCTGGAACTATAAGGAAAATACTTTTTCCACAAGAGAGTTGCCAACGACGGCATACATTGGGTCCGGGATTGTCAACCCTGGTGATGCAGTGGACTGGAACTCTGACACCGAGCCTTGGGATTCTTCTTATGAATCGTGGGATGAGAGGATTTTCAATCCAGCACAAACGCGGTTGATCACTGCCGGAACGGGAGACACCAAACTATTTCTTATGGATACCACCCCCCAGTTTGATGGGACGGATTTTACTTCATACGTTGAGAGAACCGGTATGCATTTTGATTCACCCAGGACGGTAAAACTTTGTACCGAGGTTGCATTGAATATGGATGCATACGGTCCAGGGACTGTCGAGGTCATGGTTGGCTATCACAATGCCCCGGAAGAAGGGGTGACATGGTCTACTCCGGTAAGTTTTAATCCAAAGACGGACTACAAGATTGACTGTATGGTTTCCGGAAAGTACTTGGCATTGAGAATTCAATCCTCCACGGAGTTATTCTGGACGTTGAACAGTTATCAGATGAACATAACCGACCTGGGGGCAGGCTGATGGTTGATTTTACCAAGCAGACGTTTAACAAATATTTTCCGAAGAGGACTCCACAGGAATACTCTCCGGAGTTTCTGGCCGATGAGTTACAAAAGATTTCATTTGCTATCGACCAGTTAAGTCTAGGTTTTTTTGATGTTCAGTATGTGGCCCCGGATAAACCCAGGCAGGGTCGGGTGGCTTATGCGGACGGGTCCAGTTGGAATCCCGGGTCCGGAGAGGGCCTGTATCTATACACGTCAGGAGGCACATGGAGCAAGCTATAAACACAATTTACTGTACCGGTGTGAAGTCGAATCATTTAGACGAAGTATGGCACCTGGTTGAGGGTCACTTAGCCAGAGGGCTGGAACATTCTTATGGTGAATTGGATCTGGACGATATTTATGAATCCATCGAGGACAAAACTATGCAGTTGTGGGTTGCCATGCAGGATGATCCCAAGGACATTGTGGCTTCGATGGTCACCGAGGTGATTGATTACCCACAGATGAAGGTGGCCAGGATGGTCGTTGTTGGGGGTAACCAGATGAGTGGGTGGCTTCCGTTTATGTCATGCGTGATGGAGTGGGCATCCTCGGAGGGTTGTGATCGGTTAGAAGGGTTGGCCCGTGACGGATGGATCAGGACATTAAAAGATTATGGGTTTAAAAAATTATACACGTTGATAGGTGTTGACTTGAAGGGGATGCAACATGGACTTAACTAGAATTTGGGAACAGGAAGACAAAGAGTTTACGGATAAACTGTTCAAAAACGCTGTTTTTAAAGGCGGTGGCGGGGGTGGCCAATCTCAGACGACAACCACAGAGCCATGGGCAGAACAGAAGACTTATTTAAAGGATGTGTTTGGGAAGGCACAGAATTGGTACAATACAGATAATCCACAATACTTCCCGGGGCAGACCCTGGCACCCTTTACCCAACAACAGACCGACGCCCTCCAGGGTATTTCAGATTATGCGTTGTCTCCGCGTCGATCTGCACTTGAGGCAAAGGCAGAGTCGGGGTTCGGAGAGTTGATGGCTCCATCAGCTTATAAGCAATCAGCCGGATCTTTGATGCCATACGGCAATCTTGCATTGGTCAACTCAATGAATCAATCCATGCAAGCGAGTCCTGTGACGGACCAAATGTTGTCCGGCGACCCATCACAGAATCCTTATTTTGAGCCTTACATAGAAGCACAGCAATCGAAGATGACACAGAATTATCTCAATAATGTATTGCCACAACTTAGAAACTCGATTGTCGGGTACCAACCCGGTGGAGGTTCCAGGACGGCCTTGGCCGAGGGTATGGCAACGTCAGCCCTGCTCGATCAGCAAAACCAGTTCCGAGCGAACATGGCCAACCAGGCATGGCAACAGGCCCAGGCTCAACAGTTGGAGTCTGCCAAGATTGCAGAGGCCGGACGGAGTGCCCGAGCCGGTGAGGGTGTCGCACAGGTTGCCGGAGCCTACGATCCTGTCGGGGATGCTGAAACATCAAGACTACGCCAATTAGGACTGGGTCTACAGAACTACCCGAGTGTCGTTGCAAGCCCGATGGCACAGTACCAGACGTTATTTGATGTTGGTGAACAACAACGAAGACAGCAACAGGCCGGAATCGAAGAGGCTATCGCTAGACAACAATATGCCGAGAATTTACCTTTGTCGAAACTGTCTGCTTATCACAACCTCATCAGTGGCAACATGGGAGGCCAAAGCACTTCGACAGCCCGGCCGATGGGTGGGGGAGGAGGATTTGGATCAGCACTCGCGGGAGCCGGTGGGGGAGCATTAATGGGCTACCAGATGGGTGGACCTACTGGGGCTATGATAGGCGGGGGGCTAGGATTACTCGGAGCATTTTAATTTAAGGAGAAACAAATATGTTTGGTAATTTGCAAATCAGTGATGAGATGTTAAGGGCACTCATGCAGTGGAAACAGCAACAGGGTAGTGGTGGGGGTCTTCCAGGTATGAGTCCACAAGGGGGGGGTGTTACACAGGACCTCCAGAATATGAGTATGGAAAAGGACTGGTTAGGCCGTCCTATTGGCCCCAGTGCCGTCGGCAGTGCCCAGGGTATTTCTCCCGGGGGTGAGGCACATAACCAGTTTATGCAGTCCGAATACATGAAGGCCCCGCCTAGTAAAACCAATGCCGGGGGCATGGATCCCAAATCAAGAATGATGTTGATGGTGGGACAACAGCTTTTTAACCGGTCACAGCAGGATCCGGAAACAATTCCAATGAGTACTTCTCCTGTGAATGTCGGGGCAATGCCTGCCATGACCGGGTTTGAAAACACAATGCAGATGCAACGCGGGAATCAACCCTCTTATCAGATGATGGGGGGAGGGGTTTTATCTGATCCGCGAAGACGACGACCCCAGTTTTTATACGGAGTTTAAATATGTGGACCCAAGACGATGAAAAAAGATGGCAGGATTTTCTGAATAAAGGAAAGCCAAAGGAATGGATTCCAGAGTATGCAGAGCCATCACCCGAGGTGCCCTATGATGAGGAAGAACTACTAAGGCAATACGAACTGAGAGACCAGGCGTGGGAACGTGCCAGGAATATGTCCGTTCCTGAGAAGGTGTTGCCAGTGGATATTCAACACAGCAAGACGGATGTTCCAGGTCCGGTCTTACAGGGGGACGCACCCCAAGAGGACACCGAACACGCTTTCAACCTGGGGGGTTGGCTAAAAGATATGGGTTCCTCCGTACTTGGTTCGGTCAACAGTGGGATGTCTGATTTAGGGGACTGGATGCAGAAGAATCCTGAGTTGGTTGCCAGTATTGCATCGGGTTTAGGCCGTTACGCTTGGGACCCGGATGTAGGCCGTGGCCCTATGGGTGGATGGTCGAACAAACGTGCCTTGTGGAATGCCATGGACACGGGAGTGAATACAAGGCTAGGCCTGGAAAAGCAGAGACTGACCGACATTGCCAGGAAGCGGGGACAACTGCAATACAAGGACGGCGGATTTTATAACATCCGACCGACAAACATAGGAGGTAAACCTTCCTGGTCGGTGGACCAGTTATATCAGACCCCCTCTAAAGGAAAGACTGTAGCAACAGGTACGGTTGAGTACAAACCTATCGGGGGTGGAATGCAACAAGGGGAAATGTTCAATCAATACGGTAAAAACCAATGGTCCCCATGGGGAGAACCTAAACCGTTATACGAACCAAAAGAACCCAAGGCTAAGAAACCTCCAGAGAGCCGTACCCGGACTCTTCCTGGGGGAAAAGAACAACTAGAAGTTTTTAATACAACCACCGAGAAGTGGGAATCCTCCGGGGACCCTTATGATCCTAAACTCATGTCTGCCGAGGCGTTAGCACAGAAACAAAAAACAAGACCCACCACAAACATCAATTTAGGGGCCAAGGGCTGGTCTGAGTTTAACAAGTTGCAGGCCAAGAATGTCTTTGAGATGAAAACCGATGCCGAGGGGGCTTTAGCTGGACTTTCCTCTCTCCGGGAATCCAAAAAACTGATTGACTCGGGGATCATCACGGGAACGGGGGCAGAGTGGGTTACCTCATTCGGTAATGCCTTAAAGACATTAGGGTGGGGCGAAATGGATGGTGTAGCGAACACCCAGGCCTTTATGGCATCAATGGGCAACCAGGTCGCACAGATCATCAAACAGTTTGGTGCTGGGACAGGACTGTCGGATGCTGACCGTGAGTACGCTGAAAAAATTGTAGGCGGAAAAATAACAATGACGGAACAGGCTATCCGTCGTTTGTTGGATATGAACGAGAAGGCCTTCAAGTTTAAAATTAAAAGGTATAACGAAGTGGCCAGGGGTATTATGCAAAGTCCTAATGCAAAACAGTTGCTATTTCCTTTGACCCAACTAGAACTCCCCACATCGATTGAAGAGCCGTGGCGGGACTGGCTCCATAATAACCCGGGCACAGCAGACGATGAAGTAAACAGGAACAAAACGATCACAGTTGGAGAAGGAAGCTATAAGGGCCGATACACGTCCAGACAACTTCCCGACGGATCATGGAAATGGTTTAAGGAATAAATTATGGCAAAAAAACTCAACAAGGCAACCTGGACGAGAGAACCGGCACATAACGAATCCGAAGAAGAAAAACGTATTCGTGAAATGGAGTGGTACGAGAAGGCTGATATAGGTCTTGCCCATGGTGTAGGTAAAACTTACCAGGGGGTCAAGCAGGGACTATATCACCTTGGGGATGCCATGGGTATGGATGTAGATACGGAGTCCGTCGATCAATGGGTTCGCGAAGAGGCAGAGAAAAGGAAACCTTATGAGGAACACGGTGGTGGATGGTACACGGCCGGTGATATAGGTGGGATGACTCTGGCAACGGCACCCGCACTCATGGTTCCTGGGGGTCAGGCAACTGCTGGTATGAGGGCCTTGGCCGGTGCCGGTGTGGGGGGAGGTATCATGGCAACCCAACCGGTGGAAGAAGAAAATTATGCTGTTGGTAAAAGTAAACAGGTGGGCATGGGTGCCACCTTAGGGGCAGGCTTGAATGTGGCACTACCTCCTTTACTGGAGGGGGCTGTTAATCTTGTGGCTAAAACAGGACGCGGTGTGTTGCGTGTTGTACAGGGCAAGCGGGGTGCAGAAATTCACCCGGAAGATCAAAAACTGGTTGATGCATGGATGAAGGAAAACGGTGCAAATATTGATCACCTGGCAGAGGAAACCCGTAGAACATTCTACAAGGAGGTAGCAGAACAACTACGGGCCCCCAAGGCTTCTACCAAGGCCGGGCAGGATGCGGTGGAGTCCGCCAGGCGACTGCCATACAAGGTTGACTTGACGAAAGGACAGATCACTAAAAAGCATGAGGATATGTCACTCGAGGACAGGATGTTAAAGACAGATGAAATTGGGGAACCATTACGGCAAAGACAAAGGGAACAGAACCAGGCGATGGTGCAGAACCTCGAACACGCAAGGGAACGCATGGCCCCACAAGGGGTTCAGGAGGCTGAAGACATCGGGGTACGCTATGACACTTTTACAAAAAAACGGCTAGGGGATTTGCAAAAAGAAGAAGTGACCCCGGCCTATAACAAGATCACTGAACAGTATGGTGATAATTTTGTCGAGTTGCCGAATGTAATGAAGGCCCTTCGAGAAATGAAAGATAGTGGGGCCGATGACATGAGTAATAAGGTTCGGGCAGTTATGAAAAAATTGGGAGACTGGGTTGAAAATTCAAAAGACCCAAGGGCATTTGCAAGTACAGCCGGACAGGGGCCACAAGGAAGGCTGAACGTAAGAATGGCCGAACAATATAGAAAGAAAATCAGTGAACATGCTGAAGGAGCCTTACCGGCAGAGAAAAACGACATTATGACAATGATGCAGGCTTTGGAAGAAGATGTCGTGAATGCAGTCGGCAAAGACGTTTACGATCCGGCCAGGAAGGTGGCACAAAAAAGGTTTAGTGAACGGGATGCTTATAAACTTCCGGCATCTAAAAGTACGGCAGATATGGTCACCAAGGTCAAAAACCTTAGACATCCAGAGCTACAGGAGTGGGCCAGCACTCTACAGAAAACGACGGACGGCAATAAAATCTTTAATGACACCCGGGCCAGGATTCTTGAGGATGTTATTGAGAGGAGTTTAAACCGGTCCCAGGTGGATGCATTAGGCTATCCGTTGTTTGACCAGAGAAAGTTTGCCGGGGCCATTGCCAGTTTTGGAAAGAAACGCCGTGAGGTGCTGTTTTCTGAATCTGAAAATCAACTCTTAAATGACATGGTCATCGTTGGACAAAGACGTGTCCCGATGCGTAGTGCTACCAACCCATCAGGCACCGGGCAGGCAATCTGGAACATGGTATTACAACTAGCCAGGTCCGTCCCATTCTCAGGGTTCGTCGGGAACCTATTGAAGTCAACAGTCGGCAAGGTAACCAGTTCTGCCAGCAATGCAATGAGGGGGCAAACCGGTAAGGCCGTGGACGAGGCCTTAAATTATTTGAAGAACTCCCAAAAATTCAAGATGGGCAAGAAGAGCGACAAACTCACCCGCCAGGGGGGTATTGTGAGTGCTTCGGAGTTGATGAAATAGGTTTTAGGGCCCACACCGGTGTATTGCCCTGCCAATCTGGTACCCCATGAATAAAAACCAGAAGGCCATCCCCAGGGATCCAAGTGCCATATTGAACGTCACCCTCCCCAACCATTCCCCAGGGTTGTGTTTTTTAATTTCCGTCTTCTTTTTAAAAATCTTAAACATACAACATCTCCAGTAGAGGGTTGCTAATCTTGCTAACCTTTTTTTAACCTGTCAAGGGACGTTATGAAATATTATTTTAAGCTCATATCGTCCCCCGCTCCCCCAAAAGTAGCGATCCGCTCCCCCAAAAGTAGCGACATCAACTTACCTAAACTTAACTAAACTCCAGTAAACCTAATTTTCTACGAAAATTCTAGAATATCAACCTCCATAACTGCATATAATATATGGCTTTACCAACCAACCAAAAAGAACTGCTCCAGTAAACTTACCTAAACTTAACTAAACCTCATTTTCATCAAATAAATATGGACATGAAACAGCCCGTTTGGTGTCCGGTTTTCCGTACATAATGTACAAAATGTACTAAATGTACAGGGGTAACGTTATGAAATCAAAATTTCTGACCTCCCCAAACGACTTCACCCAGGATGTCCAAAGCCTCGGAGGCCACCATCAGAGGCTCATATTCCGGGTTGTCCGAGCGAACCTTCAGTTGGCCATCCATCATATTCTGGATTCTTTTTACCAACAGATCACTGTTTTGCCGTATCACATAGATCCCGTCGTTCCTCACTTTTGTTACTGAGCTGTTGACCAACAAGAGGGCCCCTGCCCGGATCGTCGGGTTCATACTGTCCCCGATAGCCTTAATAAGTAAGATGTGTTTCGGGTTGAGTCCCAACTCCCTGGTGATGAACTGTTCCTTAAACGCAAGAAAATCAATCACTTGTTCGGAATGAACCAGGGTCCCATGGCCTGCCGAAGCCTCAACATCGTATAAGGGAACGTAAATAAAGCCTTCTTTTTTTGTCCGACCTATACCCTTCGGGGAGTGGATTTCGTGGCTTTCGAGGGAATCTGTGGCCCCGGATATTAACCAACTGGTCTGACAACCTGTTAGTTCTGCAATTTTATTGAGAATGTAGACACTCGGCTCTCTATGTCCTTTTTCATAACGGTTAAGAGTGGCAACACTAATGTCCAGTTCTTTTGCCATTCTGACCTGAGTGTAACCAAAGTCTTTTCTAATCTTCACCAGTCTTTCATTTATTGCAATATTCATAGAAAAAAAATTATCCGAAAGATCAATATTGTTGTTGACAAACTTAACCGTTTGGAGTACAAATGAAGTCAAGAATATTTCATTTTTTATTCAATTAGATAAGTCAAGTATATCACAGGTTAAACATTATGGAGTATTTTATCAATTATTTTTGGTGGTGGTACGGAGGGTGGGCCGTGACGTTTTTTGCCTACTGTCTGTACTGTGCCGGGTGCAATGACACCCTCTTGATTGAGACCGAGGAGGACGAAGATGAGCGTTCACGATGACTTAATAAAGTTTTGCAATAGAGCAAACAAACTCAACAAGGAAATTGGCCATCTTCTGGAGCATGAGGGGCCGGGAAATCTTTGCGGTGATCTAGATGAGAAGACCCTTTCCGTTTGTGAAAAATGGGCCAACGACCTTGAGGAAACAACAAACGAGTTGGCCGTGTTATGTGAAAATCTTGATATTCACATTAAGGTTGAGAAGGCAATGAAGGCTGTGGAGAAGGCAATACCATATGTTAACTAAAGAAGACAAAAAAAACAGAACCGGAAAGGTGGGCTCCTCTGATGTTCTCACCGTACTAGGGCTCAACCCTTACGAGACGGAATTTGAATACGTTTCACGCTGGTTGGGTTTGCTTCCCGAAAAGGAGGTCACTCCTCCTATGGTTGCCGGGAATGTTTTCGAGGGCCCGATAGCAGGCTTCTACATGAAGCTGACCGGTAAGGTCATCACCCCGGCCTGTGGCACCACTTATGTCCATCCGGATTACCCGTGGAAAATATCTCATCCCGATTATTTTGATGATTACGGCAATCCAGTGGAGATAAAAAACGTGGGTGCCTACTCGGCACATCTTTGGGGCCCGGACGGATCGGATGAGGTTCCATTAGGACCTTTATGCCAAGTGATAGATCAAGCAACACTTACTAAGCGGAACAAAGCAATTGTAGTCGCTTATTTTGGTGGAGCCGATTTAAGAGTTTATCCATTAAAGATTTCTGAAGAAGTCAAAGAGAAACAACTCAAGCGTGTCGTTGCTTTTTATGAACGATATTTAGAACCAGGGATACTTCCCCCCGTGACTGGCCGTGATACTTCAATATTGAATTCTATCTACGAAGAGAAAAAGGGAGTTGAGAAAAGTGCTGACAGTGCTGTTTTAGATGCAGTGAAAAAATACAAGTATTACAAGGCACAAATAGAAGAATGCAAAAGCCTAGTTGATGAAGCTAGTGCAGAAATTAAGGCCTACATGAAAGAGGCCACCAGGTTGGTCGATGGTGGCATTCCGATTCTTGCATGGGGCCGTAACAAGGACTCAGAGAAAATTGACTATAAGGGTCTCATAAAACATCTGGATGTTGATGACCACATCATCCACAAATTTACTGAGAAAAGACCGGGGGCTAGGCCCCTCCGTATTCTCAACGTAAAAAAGGAGGCAACAAATGACAAATGAAACGGAAGAAAAGAAAGGAATTTTTGAAACCCTTTACGACATCAACGTGGGGGCACATTTAGAAAAGAAGGGGAAGTTGGACTATTTAAAATGGTCCTCTGCCTTTCGTATTTTATTGCAACAGTATCCTAAATCTACCTGGAGAGTTTTGAAACAGGATGAAATTGTTACCGGGGTTGACCCTGCTAAAATTAAGGGTTTTGTTGTTGGTACAGAGGTCACGGTTGTCGATGACAATGAAACCGTTACCAGAACCGAGCTTCTACCAATCATCAATTATAGCAACAAAATCATAGATGACCCATCAACGATGGACATTAATACGGCTATTAAAAGGTGTTATGTGAAAACGATAGCCCACTTGGGTCTTGGCCTGAGAGTTTATGAGGGTGCAGACTACCCGGAAGATTGTGCAGACCCCGAGGTAAATGGCAACGCTAACAAACCAAAAACAACCGGTATTGACAAGGTGGAAGATGTCCTCGATGGCATCCCCCCGCGTTTATCATTTCCTCCCGAAGGTGACGATGATCTGGTAACACCGAACCGGTCCAGGCTGGTTGATACTTTCAATTCATATTCCCCGGCGAAGCAAAAGGCAAAACTAAAATTCTGGAAAGAAAAACACGAAACCATGAAAGATGTTGTGGATATTTTTGATGTCCCGGAAGAACAGGCAAGAGAACTTTTAAAGGAGGAGGCCATCGGTGCTTAAACTCAACCAAGTAAATCTAATTGGAAATCTTACCCGGGATCCGGCGTTGAAGTATTTAGACAACGGCTCCGGGGTTTGTGAATTTGGAATGGGACTCAACCATTCATGGAAGGCGGGTAACGAGTGGAAAGAAAAACCCATCTTTGTGGATGTTGCCTGTTGGGGCAACCTGGCCGAGCGGGTGTCAGAAAAAATGTCTAAAGGACAAAACGTATTGGTCCAGGGACGTCTGGATTTTAGTGAATGGGCTGATGCAACCTCCGGGGCAAAACGTAACAAGATCACGGTCGTTGCCCACTCGGTGATGGCCAACAATCAAGGTGAGGGGCCCTCCTCCTAGCACCCTTGGCCGGGGTGTTGAATGCGGTCAGACGGTGGCCCTTTACCAAACCTCATCTTTACCGTCTGTCTGAAAGGCTAAATAGCGTTGGAAGATTCGGGGCGGGTCCTCTTTTCGGGGACCCAAACCCAAATAATTTTTTAGGAGAAAAAATGTACGAAGAGAATGAGATTGAATTTGTCTACGATACAAACAAACCCTACCGATACCACACCACACTCACTCATTTTCCAACCGGCTGGACCATCACCCGGGCGTCAGAAAGATCAAGAGCAGAAACCAAGGACCTCTGTTTGAGGGAGCTCACCTGGCGATTGAAACACAGGGAAGAGTATGAGGCCAGTCGAATTAACCACAACGAAGACTAGGAGAAAAAGATGAGTAACAGGGTCATCAAGGACAGCATTTGGGATTCACCTACCCTGGGGTTGTTGCCTGATTATTTTGAAGATCAGTTTCCGAGGTGGCTGTTATTGGCCGACGACTGGGGCTGTTTCAATGCAAACGCGGTCAAAATAAAAGGTGACGTCTATCCAAACCGGGTTAAAGAAAGTCCAGGACAAATTGAAAAAATCAAACAAAAGTTTGCGGAGGTAGGACTCCTTTTTTTATGGAAAGAGGGGGGTAGAGAGTGGGGATATTTTGTCAGTTTTGATTCACATCACTCATTTTGCAACAAAACAAGCACCGATGGGGCCGAAAAACGTAAAAAACACCGAAGAAAAACACCAGAGCCACCTAAAGACTTACTAGACAACTACTTAAAGAGTATTGGAACAAAGTGGGACAATGTGGGACATCTTGGGACAAATGTCTCTAATCCTAAGCCTAATCCTAATCCTAAACATAGGGGGAAAGAAAAAAAATCTGCCCCTAAGGGAAAAAATATTGAATCTTCTGAAACCGTCAAAGCCGAGGAGTTCTGGATTGCGGAATATGGTCGGCTGAAGGGAAAGAAGCCGTTGATGAGTCCGGCCCGTGACAGAAAAATTTTAAAAGAGTTGATTGAGGTTTATTCGCTCGAGGAGGTACAGCGTCGTATGACCGAACACATCCAGCACAAGCCGACGATGTTATCCGTCGTTGGCTTACAGACCTGTTGGAACGATGACTTAAATAAAAAGCCAGGGTTTGAAACCTGGGAAGAAAAAAATGAACGTGAGTTACAAGTCGTGAGGGACAAATATGCCAATAACCATTGATCAGTTTGAAGTTCAATTCAACAAACTACAGGGCTCTTTTGGGCATGCGAAATCTGCAAAGATCATGGAAGCCTGGTTTGAGGAATTCGAATATAGCGATTACCAAACCTTTTTAGTAACCATGAAAAAACTTCGGTACGGAGAAAAGTTTCCGACCTTCGCAATGTTCAAGGCTGAATATAAAAATGTTCTTGGCTCTTCAAACCAACAAGGGACAGGTGAAAAATCCGGCTGTGAGTATTGCCACGGTGGAACAGTCCTATACAGAGATTACGTCGAAGAAGCTCGGGGTGTAAGAGACCTTGCCGGTAACTGTGGAGTTTGCAATGACAATTCCACTCGAAATTTGAAGAACATCGACGGCAGACTTTTAATAAAAGACCAGTTTGGATTTTTAAGAACTAAAAAGGCGGTTGAGTTGGACAGTGCCCTGGGTGATATGTCGGGCCAGGTAAACCGCACGGTAGACAAAAAACTAGTGACCAAAATTTTTGGTGCCGAGGACCCACAAAAAGAAAAGGTTCGGGCTAAAAATTTATGGGTGGATAAGCAACGTGATGAAGAGGTGCCGTTCTGAATATGCTACAGAGGAAAGAGTAAATAAGCCAAGAATACACCAGACTTATAGAGGAATATCTTCGGGAGATGGACATGGTGAAAAATCGAACTGAATCCTTTGATCTACCTTACCCACCATCAGTGAATGCAACTTATAGAGCGGTAGGAAATCGTATCATTTTATCGCGGGAAGCAAGAAATTATAAGGACAAGGTTGTCAAACAGCTAAGTGTTTTGAGGCTTAAATCATTTGGGAAGGACAGGCTAAAGGTGACCATTACCGCGTATATGCCGAATAGAAGAAAACGTGACCTGGCAAATATCGACAAGGTCCTGGTCGATTCCATCGAGGCAAGCGGACTGTTTGAGAATGACGAGCAGATAGATGATGTTCGTTACCTCCGGGGGCCCGTTGCACCCCCTGGTCGAGTTCATATTGTTGTTGAATCACTATCAGGTACCACAGACGATACTAAGAAGAACAACCAAAACGAGACAAAAAAAAAGAAACGCAAAACTCCAGACGTTAACTTTTTTATAAAAAAGGGAGAAGATGTCCTTCGAACATTGGAGAAAAAAAATGATTAACGGTGGATGGCAAATTCTGACCGGGCTTGAGATTCACAAGGTGGCTTTCGTGGCACACCACAGGGTGATGGAAAAAATGGGCAAGGGATGGAAGGACCGTGGGGGTTTGGTCACCGACCAGGCAAACGACTACGGCATTAATTTCTCCGGGGCCGTGGGTGAATACGTCGTGAGCAAACACCTGGGAATTTTATGGAACACGTCCCTACACGACATCGACGGGGCTGATCTTGTCACTCCATGCGGGAAGGGCATCCAGGTGAAGACGACCATCTATACCACCGGGGGTTTGATACACAGACCCTATGAGAAGACGACGGATTTTCACGTTTTGGTTGTGAGTAGAAACAAGCCGTTCAGCTTCAAGGTTGCGGGGTGGATGCCTAAAGAGACAATTCGAGACGAAGAGTATTTTGACAACCCGATTATGCGAAATGGAAGGCCACCATGCTGGTATGTGCCTATCGACAAGTTGGAGCCAATGTCAATGTTACGGGCAATTTTAGATAAATAAAAATGAAAGGAAAACAATGAGAGGCAGGCCGAGAGAAAAAGAGCCCCGACGACGGGACCTTAAAATTTTAAAGCTGGTGGACCGTGGATACAGGCAGGCCCATATTGGGATGTTGTATGGGTTGTCCCGGCAAAGGATTTTTCAGATCATTGAACGCTGGAAGGGAGAAAAAATAGATTATGCAAAAAGATAAATGGGAAACCGGGGCAACGAGAAATCCAATCGGGGGAATGCGGTACGATTTGCTCGAGTGGCATTTCCTAAGGGACATGGGAGAGGTCATGGGCGAGGGTGTCAAAAGTCACGGGGAAAACAACTGGAAGGGGGGCGTCCCCAAAGCCACCGTGATCAATCATCTACTGGAACATTTACGGCAGTATATGGAAGAGGACACGGAAGAGTTGCACCTGGCGAAGATTGCGGTGAATGCGATGATGCTGGAATATTATGATCGTATGGGGATCGACATCAAGGAGGGTCCTAATGGCTAGGATACTCAAACAAAAATCAGACCGCATGATCGAGCTGGAAAAAACACTGGATATGCTTCGGTTTCAGCTTGAGAGAATCCGGCCCAGGACCGAACCCTTCAAGAGACCATTTACGTTTCAAAAAGAGGTTTCGCGGGGTGTTTTTAAAACAGTGACCGAGACGATGGAGGTGACACTCAGCCGGTTCGGTGTGTCCGAAGAGATTGAGGGGAGATGCATGGAGACCGGTGAAAAAATAAGAAAAACTAAGGAGGCCATTAAAAGACTGGAACGGGAAGAAGAGGAAGAAAAAACCATGGGGTACAAGGCAATGCTACGTTCATGGAAATAATTTTGAGGGTACCCTCCAGGGAAGTCCGGTATATGGTGTCCTGGGCAATCCCCGGGGGTCACTGCCCTCAATTCATTTTGTTGCAAGATAAATTATGACCGACTCAAAAAATAATATATACTTGCCTGCTTGGATGGCTCATCGGTTCCAGAAAAGGAGGAACAAGATGAGTGAAATAAAACTAAGGGGCAAGGGCATAATCTTCTATGCCGATTGTTCCCACCAGAATGTCCGGCTTCGTGATTGCCTGAATACCGATGATAGGTACGAAGCACAACGACGACTGGTTGAACTTAAATTTATGGTGGAAAGGGGGGAATACCAAAAGCAGAAAGAATTGTTTGATGACAGACTCTCAAAGTACAAACCAATTTCTACAAAGGGAATCCGCAAGGGCAGGCCGAGCAAGGACAAGGCAGATTATGCCCGGGTGTTATTAAAACAGTTCAAGGGTAAAAAAGTAAAAGACATTGATGTGAAGGCCTGGGCCGTGGAGCAGGCAGAGAAGTATACAACCTCAACCTGTGCTAAACACGCAACAGTGATGAGGGAGTTGGGGTTCGAGGTTCCCCGGATTGTCGGCCGACCAGGTAAACGATGGACGTTAGACCACGTCCTGGAGGAAGAGGATGTTTTAAAAGTTTTAGAATGGGTCCCGGAAAAGTATCGAGACGTTTGTAAAATTTCTGTACTGACCGGGCTGAGATTAGGAAACGTGATTGAGATGAGCAAAAAAGATGTACAGACAACCGGTTGGATCAAGCCGGTGAATGGGCAGGCCAAGACAGGCTTGCCTGTTGAAGTAAAGATCGGCAAGGAGTTGTCCAAAATATTCCGTCGGTTGCCGAGTCCTTTACGGGATGATGATTTATATTTTCCGAAACTAAAGGGCAAAAAAAATCGTAGGAATTTAAGTAAGGCTGTCTGGAGGGCTTTTCGAAAGGCAAAATTAAACTTCGGGTCTTTCACACACTTCAGACATTTTCACGCCTGTTCGGCTTTGGACGCGGGTCACACCGTTGAAGAGATACAGGCACAACTAGGACATAAAAATATAAGTCAGACACAAGTGTATGCCCGTGTAAAACGTGATAAATTGGCTAAGATTACGGAGTCGATTGACACAAGTTTGACACAAATCGGGAATCAAAAAATTGACGCACTGTAAACCGTTGAATTATTGTCCCCATCGTCTAGCCTGGCCCAGGACACCGGCCTTTCACGCCGGCGACATATTCAACACCCGTTGAGCCATCCAACATCTTTACAATAAGTTACGGCCTTCGTCAATTTTCTGACCCCCCAAAAAAGCTGACACAAATCTGACACAAAAAAATAAATGATCAAACTTGTACTGTGTTTCGTTTTAATAACTCAAGTGGGTTGTTCTTTCGTCGTCACTACGGCGGGTTCTTTCCTGGGTAATCTTGGAGCAGACTTAGTCGAGGCAAAGATGGAAGAGACGGGCATTGATCCAGAGCAAGAATTTATAGGCGAATGTTTACAGGAGAACTACTTATGAAATGTGAACGATGTCAGAACACCGAGCCGTCATCCTTCGTTGAGGCGTATGGAAAAATTGTTTGTAATGTTTGCAAGTCTGTTGTTGAGGAGTGTTGCCAGGGGCAACAGATCACGGGAGGGGCTCCGCCGGATCCGTGTGACCGCTACGATGACGACGTGCCTAACTAACGAGAGGTAAAAATGTCTTTCGAAACCATCTCTAAAAAATTACACTCCCTGGTTACGGTTGAAGATTTTGATGAGGGTTCAGTACTGAGACTAATAGCAGACCGTGCCGGTGTTCAGTTGGCCCTGGAAGTGGCAATTGAGTTTGGTGGCAAACGTGCCGACGCATACATCAAAACATACAACTGGTCGATAAGAAATGCAGAGGATCGTCTGAAGGGGGTTGACTGGTCCGAATGGGTGGACCGAGAAGTGGCAAAACAAACGGTGAAAAATGAAAATCAAATCGAAGCTCAAAAAACTGAAGAGGGGGCAGGTCGTCCGGGTTCACTGGATTGATGCCGGGGATCTTGATGGTGTAGGTGGGTGGTTCTCTGACGGCACCAAAGTGTTCCAGGAGATTCCGGTCGAAACCATTTCTTTTTATTTTGGGCACGGCAAAGAGAATTTATTTTTAGTTAGAGACATCGAAAGCCAGGACCGTGACGAACCTTACTACAATGGTCCTTGTATCATTCCTATCGGTTGTATCAAGGCAATCGAAGCGGTTTCCTAATGGATAGACGATTCGAAAGAAAGGGACGATATGAAAAACTCTTTTCAGCCCAAGATGTCCCTTGTGGTGCCTAACACACAATTCATAAAAAAATAACCACACGAACCGATTATTTCATTTCGCCTTTTATTGTAATTTAGTAACCAGTTACTTTTATTTGTAACTCAGTTACTCCAGTTACAAAATAAATTTGAATTTTTTCTCTAATGATCCCAAAGAGTTAGCTGACGCTTCTGTTTTTTTTGTAACTGAGAGGCCCCAGTTACGGCAGTTACAAAATAAATTACGACAAATTTCCAGAATAAAAATGTCTTATTTTATTTGTCAACTTTCAAGGGACGTTATGGATTGAAAATCCTTTTTCATATCGTCCCCTGGGTGACTTGGAATTCTTCCCTCATCCTTTACCCCCATCCGTTCCCTCCCCGATTCTTTGCTCCCTCTCGGTGTAAAAGTTAAAATAGACGTTAGTTTTTAGGAGTCTGTATGCAAGTAGACAAGCTGGTCGTCCATTGTTCGGACAGTGATTTTGGGACGGTGGACGACATAGACCGGTGGCATAAGGAACGCGGTTGGAAGGGTGTTGGTTATCACTTTGTTATTACAAACGGTGTTTCTGCTTCCGGCAAGTGCTACTACCAGAAGCATGACGGCATTGTCCAGCCGGGCCGTGCGGTTACTAAGACCGGGGCCCATTGCCGTGGGCACAATACGACGAGCCTGGGGATTTGTTTGATTGGTAAGGAACATTTCAGTGATGCACAGAGGATTGCATTGTTGGGTTTAACCCTGGATCTTTGTGGGGCCCATTCCCTGGGGGCTGACCGTGTTTTTGGTCACTACGAATTTAATGATGGTAAGAGTTGTCCGAACATGAACATGGCCGTGTTCCGGGACGATTTAAATTTTCGGCTTCAACGAATGAAAACAAAGGAGAACTAAAATGGTTGATTGGTTTATGGCACAACCCTGGTATGCCCAGGCCGGTGAGATGGTTTTGTTTGCAAACACCATGACGATGTCAATGCCGACCCGGTGGCGAGACAATGTCATCATGGACTTTGTGAGTCGGATCCTGAATTTCATGGCCGGCAATGTATTTCATAATAGAAACATGGACGATCCCGAATGATTTGGGCCGTGGTTGGTGGGGTATTGCTTGTGATGATTGGTTTGGCTTACCGGGCGATTTATGGTAGCGGGGTCCTGAAAGAAAAACTAAGGATGAACAGCCAGGTGATGAGAAAACTTCGCAAGATCAACCGGAACAACCTGGAGATTGATGCGGAGACGGACCGTCTGATCAATAACAACGGACATCCGGACAGGGTGAAACACCCCTGGATCAGGAGAAAGTAAACGTGTGGCTCCTGGTTCTGGTTGTCATGTCTCAGCCATATGTTATTGAGAGGGCAGAGGTATTGCGAACCTACCCGAGTGAGCAAGCCTGCTTGGATGATCATAAGAAATGGATTAAGCAGATACCCCCTAAGAGCAATCTCGGGTGTTTGCCGTTAAGGGGGGTCAAACACACATGAAAGCAAAATTATTAACTTATCTTATGGTGTTGTTCGTGGGGGGGTGTGCCGGGTTTGCTTTTTCAGGGGGCCCTTTTCCGATTCATACAATACCGAAGTGGCCACAGCCTGATTGGGCCAGGCCGATAGCTGGACTAAACTGTATCAATGATCGGGACTACGACGCTATGAGGAAGTATACGTTAAACATGGAGGGCGTGGTCCTGAAATACCAGAAAGCCTTTGAGGTAATCAATGGTGGTTCTTCGTAATTTATTTATCTCCCTCCTGTTGGCCTTGTCTATAGCGGGGCCGGCAGTTGTTTCCTCCAGTCCCTCGGTATGGGCGTCGGAACCTGTACCGGGGGCTCCTTTTAACCTGGAGACTGTGATGGAATGGGAGCCATTGAGGAACCGAACCTTGCTGGTGGTATCGGGGGGTTATGAATATATTTTTACTATCCTTCATTCTATGGTTGCACCGGAGTGTTCGTCGGTGAAGCAGGATAAGGTCGGGGAGATTTCCTGGGTGACACATATCGGTTATATGCCGACGCGGTATTTTACCCAGGGGGCTCCTATCATGGTCCGGAGAGTTGGGGTGGAGGATTGGGATTTTATAGGTGGAAGAACCTGGGACCCGATGTGTGGAGTCCCGGGGTGTAGAAAGAAGGAGCGGTGATGTCTATCAACAATGGAAACGGCAAGCCTACGTCCCTTTACCCGGTGGTGAAGAAGCCTAACAACGAAGTCCGAAAGCCCGGGGCCAGGAGCCGGCTGAGTGAAAATTTTCTGTACGACATTCTTGATGACTGGGAACAGTTTGGTCCCAAGGCCATCGAGTTGTTACGGGTCAAGAAACCTTACGAGTATGTTCGAATCGTTTCGACACTTTTACCGAAGGAGTACAAGGCCGAGGTGTCTACGAGTTTACTGGATGCATTAACAGGTGTAGAGGCAGATGTTAGAGCAGAAGAAAATAAAAAAGCTAAGACAGGATCCCGTTCTGTTCGTAAAGACGATCCTAAAGGCAACCCCGGAGAAGTGGCAGGCTGAAGCCTTAAAGGCCATCGTGGACCATGATCGAATTTCGATCAAGTCAGGACATGGCGTGGGTAAGAGTACGTTCTTGTCCTGGTGTATCCTGTGGTATTTACTGACCCGTTACCCGGCCAAGATTGCCTGCACTGCACCGACTGCACACCAACTTAGTGATGTTCTATGGGGAGAGCTTAGTAAGTGGTACCGCAAACTTCCCGACTATTTCCAGGAGGCCTTGATCTTAAAATCCGACCGTTTGGAGTTGGCAGAGTCCCCGGCATCTTCTTTCTGTGTTGCGAGAACGGCCCGGCGAGAGAGTCCGGAGGCCTTCCAGGGTTTTCATAGTGAAAATATGTTGTTCCTGGTAGATGAGGCATCTGGTGTGGATGAAAATATTTTTGTGGTCGGGGCTGGTTCCATGTCTAGTAAGGGGTCCAAGACCGTTTTATGTGGCAATCCTACCCGGACGTCCGGTTACTTTTACGATAGCCATAGAAAAGATAGAGCCCATTGGAAAAGGTTTACGGTTAGCTGTGCCGATTCGAGCCAGGTAACCCAGGACTATATTGATGAGATGCGTGACAAGTATTCGGACACCAGTAGCATTTATGCTGTTCGAGTTTTAGGAAACTTTCCAGAATCCGATGATGAATCCGTCATTGGTTTGGCATTGATAGAGTCCGCCGTCAATCGGGACGTGACACCTAATCCAAATGCTCCGGTCGTGTGGGGTCTTGATCCTGCAAGATTTGGTTCAGACAGGACAGCACTTTGCAAGGTGAAAGGAAATATTATCCTCGAGCCTATCAAGACCTGGAGAAATAAAGATTTAATGCAGACCTGTGGTTTGGTATTGGCCGAGTACGAAAAAATGACGGACGATGAAAAACCGGCAGAGATTATCGTGGATTCCATAGGGTTAGGTGCCGGTGTTGTGGACCGTATGATGGAGATAGGTTTACCGGTCCGGGGCTTGAATGTCGGGGAATCTCCAAGTGTGGATGATAAGACCTATATGAGACGACGCGATGAATTATGGTTCAAGGCAAAGGAGTGGTTCCAGGATCTTTCGGTAAGTATGCCGGACGATCAGGAGTTGGTAGCCGAGTTGGCATCACCGAAGTATAGCTATACCAGTTCCGGTCGGTTGAAGGTTGAAGGAAAAGACGAAATGAAAAAACGTGGTATCTCTTCCCCGGATAAAGCGGATGCTTTTTGTCTCTGCCTTGGACATGAACAGGCTTATGCAAAAGGCTATTCATTCACGAAGGAAATTAATTATCCAGAGGTTGCAATCGTATAAAGATTATTGAACCTATAAAAAAGTAAAACAAGTGGCCACTCCGAAGGACGCCTCGACGTTATCCACATTATCGAGGTGTTTGAATGGCTACCAGGATGGACGACAGTAAACTCAGGGCAATCATAGACCATGAGTTGAACCAGGCAATCAACTACGGCGGGGAGTTATCCGACCAGAGACGCAAGTCCCTGGAATATTATTACGGGGAACAGTTTGGTAACGAGGTCGAGGGACGGTCCTCCGTCGTATCCACCGATGTTGCCGACGTTATCGAATGGACACTTCCATCACTTCTCAAGGTGTTCACCAGTGGCGACCGTGTTGGACGTTTCGATCCCCAGGGGCCGGAGGATACCGAGTCCGCCGAGCAGGCCACGGATTATTGTAATTATATTTTCTTTAGAGACAACCCCGGGTTTCAGGTTTTGTATGACGCATTCAAGGATGCATTGATACAGAAGACCGGGATTTTCAAGGTGTACTGGGAAGAGAACGATAAAGAGGAACGTGAAGAATATACGGGGTTAACTGATGATGAGTTTAATGGATTGGTTACATCCGATGAGGTAGAGGTTTTAGAACACACTTCTACTACGGTTGCGGTGGATATACAGAACGAGGAGATGAGCCCCGAGATTGATAGGGTTCAGCCTACTCTTCACGATGTTGCCTTGATGAGAAGGACCAAGGATGGGCGTGTCACGATTGAGGTGGTTCCTCCTGAAGAGTTCTATGTTTCCAGACAGTCGAGGTCCATGGAGGATGCAACTTTCGTAGCCCACCGTGTCAGGAAAACGGTTTCCGAGTTGACCGAGATGGGTGTAAAGAATGCCAATGAATTAGTCTCCGAGGACGACCAGCAATACAACGAGCAGACCCTGGCACGAAACGAGTTTGATGATGCCCTGGGTGCCGTAGAGAAACAATCCATAGACGAATCCACCCGTCAGGTATGGGTGAGTGAGTGTTACATGATGTGCGACTACGACGGTGATAACGTGGCCGAACTCCGGAAAGTCACGAAGGCCGGCAATAGGATTTTATTCAATGAACCTGTGGATCGCATACCTTTTACCACTATTTGCCCCATCCCGATGCCTCATAAGTTTTATGGTTTGAGTTTATCGGACACCGTCATGGACCTCCAGTTGATCAAGTCTACTCTTTGGAGAAACATTCTCGATAATATTTATGCATTGAACAATGGTCGATGGGGAGTGGTTGACGGCAAAGTGAACATGGACGATATGCTGACCTCGAGACCGGGTGGATTGGTCCGGGTGAGAGAGCCGGGTGCCGTGTTCAGACTGGACACTCCGGACATTGGCAAGGCCCCCTATGAGATGTTGGGCTACTGTGACCAGGTGAAGGATGCCCGAACAGGTGTCACAAAGTTCAACCAGGGTCTGGATCCTAACGTACTTCAAAGTACCACGGCCACGGCATATATGCAACAGATGCAGTCCTCCGGGGCAAGGCTTGAAACCATTGCCAGGATTTTTGCAGAGACCGGTGTGAAGACGATGTTCGAAATGATTTACGAATTGGTTCAGAAACATCAGCAGAAACCCAGGGTCATACGTTTAAGGAATGAATGGGTCGAGGTGGATCCAACCCAATGGCAGACCAAGGCCGACATGATGGCCACGGTGGGGCTCGGGTTCGGTAACCGCGACCAGAACCTGGCTTACTTGAATATGTTCGGACAGCATATACAGAGTGTGGTTCAGCAGGGAGGCATGGGTAAGTTGGTCACTCCTAAAAATATTTATAATCTCCTGGCCGAGGGTGCCAAGAATATGGGCATCAAGAATGTTGAGGATTTTGTGACGAACCCGGATAACCCTGATGAATCGGGTATGCCACAGCAGGAGGCTCCGGATCCGGAAACATTGAAGGCCCAGGTCGAGATGAGCAAGTTGCAATTAGATCAGCAGAAGATTCAGTTAGACATGGCCAAACTTCAACTTGAAAAACAAAAGATGGATTTTGATGCACAGAAGCTACAGGCAGAGATGGTGATGCAGGATAAAGAAAACCAAATGAAAACAGCAGAACTGCAAATGGAAGCCTATGCAGGGCGACCTGTTAAATTAGGATAGTATTTATGACAGTATACGGATACAGACCTCCAGAAAAAGAGATCCCTTGGTTTGGTGAAGGTGGCACGGTCCCGACCGTATTGGGCCAGGTTGGGGGGCATTTAAAATCCTGGTTTGTGGATCCACTTGAACCTTTGTATCAGGGCCTTCTAAACGCGAACCGTCCACCAGAGGAAAGGGTGAATCAATACCCTGGTCTTGGACATGATTTGGGCTTACCTGTTGATCGTTATGGGAAGCCAATAGACCAAACACAGCCTGTTTTGATAGGCGATGACCCTTATCGTGGTTCCAGTGAGTTGTCGTGGCGACCAGAAAATAAAGGACTATCGGATCTAGGGCTCGATGCATTGGGTGGTGTCGGTGGCCTGAGTGAGTTGACCCCTTTTGGTGTACTTGGACCGGTTCTCGGTAATATTAGACGTGTAAAAAGTGGTTTAAAACTTGGTCAATATGTTGGTGCCCCGACTGGGGTAGATGCCCCTGGTAAATTGGCGGGGCTGACCAGAAGGACGCAGAATTTAGCACAGGAAGGGGTGGCCGGTCGATTCTGGTATGAAGATGCCGGAAAAGATATTTTGAATATATTTCAAGGCAATGTAGACGAAGCTGATAAATTTGTTCAGTTTTTAGCAACAACGTCTGCCGGGACAGGGGTCAAACCTAACGTGTTCCATGCTTTAAGGCAGTGGAATCAGTTTAAAGATTTGGGAATGAGGGAGGTGCCTTCTAATTTGAGACCGGGAAGGTTCCCAACCATGATGTATGACAACTACAAAAAAGTTATTGGGGGTGACCCTAAATATACAGCCGGACTAAAAAGAGAGGCATTTTATTCCAACCTTATGCAAGAGATTGATCCTACCAGGGTGCCAAAGGATGCTGTGACGGTCGATATGTGGATTATGAGGGCATACGGTTACACCGATGATGTGCCTAGTGCTTCACAGTATGACTTCGTTCAACAAAATATTCAGAAGGTGGCTAAACAAATGGGATGGGAGCCCCACCAGGTACAGGCAGGAATGTGGGTAAATATTAAGGCAAGAATGGAATCAAAAGCTGTTCGGGAAATGGCACAGAAAGAGGCTGTTAGAAAAGGTGTCGGTCGATTAATCCCAAGAGTAAACAAACAAGGGACCACAACATCTTATAAATTTGAGGTTCTGGACGAAAAACAATTTGACAAAATCAAATTTAGTAATGCCATGAAATACAAGCCGGATCCCGGTGAGTTGGGAGATGCTTCCAGGCATTTTGGACACTTCTTGAAAGATAACGTGGCATATACTTCTTGGGAATCAGCCCCTTCACTTAACTCCAAGATATTTCCGGAATTTCATAATGCTCCATATGAAGTGAAAATGGAGTTCCATGAAGATATGCTGAAGGCACTGTCGCCCGATGGGAAAGATCCAATAGCAGAATTTCTTGGTATCCCCGCACCTGGTAATGGGGCGACGGGCCCAGGTCGTTACTTAGAGGAGATAGGTTCAGAGGAGGTATTAAGTCAGTCCCCGACAACAGTTCTTGGACACTTGGGTCCTTTAGGTCCTGGGGGTCAAAATCCTGCCAAAGTCTTAGGCCGTCGTCCGATGACTGATATTTCGGCAGGAAATATGATGGATGAGTACAATGCCATTCTGTTATCGCATACGAATCAAGATTCTTTGGGTTGGTACAGAACTTGGGACAACGTAACCTTTAAGGAGTCAAGTGCTATCCAGTTGGATTTTGGGCGACCTCTTACCCATAGCGAGGTAAATCAGGTTATGGAAGTCATGGAGTTGAACCCTTATTTGAAGGGGGAGGTATGGCAAGCCCCTAATCCTGACGGCAACGGAATCACTCTTTTCCATGGCCGAGAGCATGACCCGACTGCTTTTTTTGACAACACAGAATTTGCTCAAACAGTAATTAAATTAATGGAGGATAAAGTTGATATTGGGGACGCTGTTCGGTATACTAGGAAGGGACATAACGGTAGTTTAATAGGAGGAAAATATGGTAAAAATGTTGGAAGTATTCTCGACCGAACAAGACAACGATCCGACGGATACCAAGAATTATCGGATCTTCTCACCCAAGCCAGGGATGAGGTCTACGGGAGGTATCAAAAAAAATACGGGTGGACCGGATGGACACCAGGAAACACCACCAGTGCGTCCAGTGTTGGAGGACCCTCGGGGTCCAGAGTAACAACGGTACTGGGGCCAGAACTCCCACCAAACAGAGGTTTACTCGATGAGCGTTAACTTAACTAACGAAATTTCAAGAGGACAACAGGCCCGAGAGGTTATTGAGAATCCTCTATACCAGGAAGCGTTGTCAGCGATCAAGGATGGCTTGATGAATGCCTGGAATGATACACTCCCGGAGGAACAGCAACGACGAGAGGAGTGCTGGAGAAGTTTAAAGGTTTTAGGAACCCTGGAGAGAGAGTTAGCACACCACATGATGACGGGGCAGTTAGCGATTGAGCAAAGGGAACAGAATGCTAAAAATCCTAAAGTATCTTAGTGATATGATTCTTGCCGGGTTTTCAGGTAAATTCACAATTCACTGCCATGAGGGCAGGATTAAGAAAGTAACCCAGGAGACAATATTAAACCATAACAAGTAGTATTAAATAAAATTTAGCCGTAGAAATCGGCCACTCTAATAGAAGCCTCGATTGGATCAACCCTTATGGGAATCCGGTCGGGGCTTTTTTTTGTTTAATTTTAACTCAGGTGATTTATGTCAGAACAAGTGACCAACCCGGAGACGGGAGTCAACCCACAGCAGGACGGTAGTTTGGAATCCGCACAAAGTGCTTTGCTTGCCATGGACTCGGAGCCCGATGAATACAAGAAGCCTCGAGCAACCATGCCTGGAGAGCCGGTTGAGGAAGCTCCGGACGAACCGGAAGGAAAGGAAGAAGAAAACAGTGAGCAAGTAGAGACCGAGGCCGAAGAGGGCCCCGAGACTGAAGTTGAAGAGGAACAGCCAAGCTACACCGTTAAGGTCAACGGTCAAGAGCGTACTGTCACCCTTGAAGACTTGCAGTCCGGCTACCTTAAAGGACAGGACTACACTCAAAAAACACAAGAACTTGCTGAACAACGTCGGACTGTAGAAGAGGCACAGCAAACGATTCAGCAGGAACGTCAACTGTACGTCACCGCCCTGGAGCAAGCGTCAGCCAACAAGTCAAAACAGCTAGAGGAATACAACAAGCTGGACTGGGACGCACTGAGGGAGGAAGACCCCATGCTGTTCATGCAACGGAGAGATGAGCGTCGTGACCTGGAAACTTCTATTAAAGAGGACCAGTTAGCACAGCAACAGACTGTCCAGCAGATGCAACAGCATCAGGCCGAACAATTTCAAAGAGACGTTGAGACAGGCAAACAACAGCTTCTCGAGAAAATGCCGGACTGGGATGCCAAGGTTTCCAAGGCCGTCCGGGAGTATGGCCAATCGTTAGGTTTCACCGACCAGGAATTATCCAACTTAACGGATCACCGGTCGATGATGGTTCTAAGGGATGCCATGCGGTACCGGAACATCCAGAAAACGAAGCCCGGAGAGAAGAAGGTTAAGAACGTACCCAAGTACGTTAAATCCGGAACCAGTAGAGGCAAGGCAGAGGTGTCAGGTGATAAACGTGCAGAGAAAATGAAACAGTTACGGAAAACCGGGTCATTGAGTGATGCCGGATCCGTACTTTATGATCTCTTGTGACGAGGCACGTCCTTGTTATTTAAAGGAATTTAATTATGGCACAACCAACCAACACTTTTGATACATATGACGCGGTCGGGCAGAAGGAAGACCTGACAGACGTCATCTATAATATCAGTCCTTCGGATTGTCCTTTTATTTCGATGATCGGCAGGACGACAGCTAAAAACACATTGCACGAATGGCAGACAGATTCGCTCGCCAGTGTAGATTCTTCCAATGCACAGATTGACGGTGATGATGCATCAGGTACCTCTATCTCTGCAACCACACGGGTAAACAACAGATGTCAGATTTCCCGTAAGGTTGTTGTGATTTCCGGTTCTGCTGAAGCTACCGATAAGGCCGGTCGTAAATCAGAAATGGCTTACAACCTGGCCAAGAAAGCAAAAGAACTCAAGCGTGACATGGAGTCTATTGTTTGCGGTAAACAGCAGGAAGCTACGGGCAGTGCCTCTGTTGCCAGAACAACCCGGGCTCTCGAGTCCTGGATTGTGACTAACAAGGGTCATGGCACCAGTGGAGCCACGACTTCAGCCGGTGCGGTGACCGACGGAACACAGCGAAGTGCAACAGAAGCCTTGTTGAAGGCTCAGTTGCAAACAATATATACGGCAGGTGGGGAACCAACCACAATTATGGTAGGTCCTTCGAATAAACAGACTTTTTCTGGTTTCAGTGGTATTGCAACTCAGTACCGTGACAACCGAAAAGTCGGTCCTGCACAAATCATCGCGTCGGCAGACATTTATGTTTCTGATTTCGGTGAGATGAGCATCGTACCTAACCGGTTCTCCCGGGACCGTACTGCCAGCATTATCCAGCCGGATATGTGGGCAATGTCGTATCTGAGACCGTTCAGAAAAGAAAAACTTGCAAAGAACGGCGACTCTGATCGCATGATGTTAATCGCGGAATATGCTCTCGAGGCACGAAACGAGGCGAGTTCCGGTAAATTAGCAGACTTATCTGTTTAACGGTTTGAGGGGGTTGGGAGACCTTCCCCCTCTTCCTTTACGGGAGAAATTTTTTATGTATTGGAAAAACTTTATGTGGTTCATGGCCGGGTGGGGCGTGTCAGTAATATTTTATTCGTTATCGATATTTAAATAGGAAACAAAATGGAACACAACGATGAATCCGTACCGGAGTTTACCTTCCCGGTAAAACAACGGGCATTCTACGACGAGATTGAAGATAAATTAGTGGTCCAGAGTCAGCAGGATACGACCCCTATTTTAGAAAACAACAAGAGGGCCAGGAACGAGTTTGATGTCACCTATAACTCGGATATTAAACACGCTAATGGGTGGACCAAGGTCGCCGAGATCCCGAACATTGTGATCGATCAGTTAATGAGAGAGGGACGGTGGGGGGACAGGAAGGCCATGAAGAAATGGCTGAATGACCCGGACAATAAAATGTTCAGGACAACCAATACAAAACTCTAGGAGCCTCTATGCCGAAATACGGTGGAGAACATTTTGATTATACCCAAAAAGGTTTATCGGAATACAGGAAAGCTAAGAAAAAGGGTACGGTAAGAAAAAAGAAAAACAAAACTTCGAAAAAGAAACGGTAAGCAATGGCAATCACAACTTATTCAGAATTACAAACAGCAGTCCAGACCTGGAGTAAGAGACAGGACTTGGGGTCGTTGCTCCCCGACTTTATTCGTTTGGCCGAAACGAGGATCAACCGTAATTTGCGGATCCGTCTTATGGAAACCCGAGTCACGTCGAGTACGATTGCGTCTACCGGTTATTATGCGTTACCGGATAACTTTGTGCAGATGCGACATTTCAAGCTGGACACATCTCCAGTGACGGATCTGGAGTATTTGACACCGGAAAGAATGGACACGTTGTGGGCGGGGACTAACACCGGAAAACCAAAAGTATACACTACCATAGGAAGTGAAGTCCGGTTGGCCCCGACCCCTGACGCGGTCTATACCATGGAGATGGTCTACTACAAGAAATGGGATGCTCTTACCGATGCGTCCCCGACGAATACTTTGCTGACAAATAATCCAGACGTCCTACTTTATGGGGCTCTCATAGAGTTGAATTCCTATGTTGAAAATGACAAGGGCGTAATGAAGTGGACGTCACTCTTTAACGAAGCCATTACGGCAATGCAAACAGAAGATGACCGGGATCGGGCATCCGGGTCTGCTTTGAGAGCCGTAGGTGATCACTCGGTGGTTTGATATGGCCTGGACAATCGTATCTAACAACACAACGACATGGACGGATGCAACCGACCGGGCAACGACCTGGACAGTCGTATCGAGTAATTCAACAACCTGGAGTTAAGACATGAGTTTAGAAAGCGGAACCTATATCTCCGACCTGGTAACCACCAACCCCACCGGGGCTGACAACCGGAGCCAGGGGGACGATCATATACGACTGATTAAATCAACCATCAAAGCATCTTTCCCGGACGTGGACGATGCAGTGATGACAATTCACAATGGGGCAACGGCCCCTGCAAACAAGCAGACAGGAACAATATTTAGAGATACGGCTAACTCGCTATGGAAATTCTGGAATGGCTCTGCATGGATTACTCTTGCTATAGCCTTTAACACTTCTAATTCTGTAGATATAGACGCTGGAACGATAGACGGCACAACCATTAATGGTGGGACAATCGGGGTCACAACCCCAATCACAGATGCAAGAATAGATAATATAAAAATAGACGGTAATACGATCTCCTCTACCGATACGGACGGGAATGTAACGATTTCTCCAAACGGTTCTGGCAAGGTCGTGATTGATGGGACATCGTGGCCTAACACGACAGGATCGACTGACCAGTATCTTCAGTCCAATGGTTCGGGTGTATTGAGTTGGGTCGAGAACACAGCAGATGACTGGGCAACCAAGACGGATGGTATTGTTGACTCTACCGATTACTCATCTAAAGCCTATGCCATTGGTGGCACAGGTGTCACCGATACGGCTGGCAGGGGGTCTGCAAAAGAGTGGGCGACCTCTGCCGAGGATGACACGGTTGACGGTACGGAATATTCAGCGAAACATTACTCCATCAAAGCGAGTGCCAGTGCGACATCAAGTGCAAGCAGTGCAACCTCAAGTGCGAGTTCAAGCACAAGTGCGAGTTCGTCTGCCTCGACAGCCTCGACCAAAGCTACGGAAGCCAGTTCTTCAGCCGATGATGCCGAGGCTTCTGCTGGGGCCGTTGCGTTCAAGTTTACTTATGACAGCACAACAACAATGGCAAACCCGACAGGCACAGGGGGAGTCCGATTCAACAACGCAACCATCGCTTCAATTACCAATATTGCTTTTGATGCGGTAACTGCTGACACAGGTAATCCTGATATATCTCCACTTTTACTAAGTATTGATGACGGTTCTAATGATACCCACGAGGGTTATATTTTTATCCGCAAACGAGGTGATCTGGCAACGTACATTGCCTTCAACGTCACTGGCACAGTGGTCGATAACACCTCTTGGTTGCAAGTCCCAGTGACACATTCATCGAGTAGTGGAACGATCAGCAATGGTGATACGTTGTATATGTCGTTTGTTCGGTCAGGTAACGTGGGTGCGACAGGAGCCACAGGTGCGACAGGGGCAACGGGTGCAACAGGGGCACAAGGGCCAGCAGGCGATCCTGACAATGTTTTAACGACACAGGGGGACATACTTTATCGTGGTGCTTCTACCTCTGCAAGACTTGGTGCTGGCACATCAGGTTACTTCTTGAAAACTCAGGGTACGGGTGCTAACCCAGTGTGGGCAGAGGTTACAGGCGGAGGGCCGAGTCTCGGAGTTGATTCCATAATACGCACAAATTCGAAGTCAATTACTTCCTCGATAACATTTGCTGGCACTGAAAATGGCATGACGGCTGGCCCGATTTCTATCTCAGGATCAGGGGTGACTGTTACTGTAACGTCAGGATCAACTTGGACTATTGTGTAGTCCCATAATTATAAGGATATAAACAGATGAGTTCAGTTTTGAAGGTGTCCACGATTGACACACCAGATGGGACAGGGAATATTGTAGTGAACAGGCCGTTATCTGGATCGGGAGCAAGTCTTACCAGTTTACCAGCATCTCCAAGAAAAAACTTAATAATAAACGGTAATTTTGATGTTTGGCAAAGAGGAACTTCCTTTGCAGGAGTAACAGCGACAGGCTATCAAGCAGATAGATGGGAAGTGATTCCAGCTACAGGTTGCACTATGACTATAAGTAGGCAAGCGTTTACCGCTGGACAAACTGATGTGCCTAATGAGCCTTCTTATTTTTTAAGAGCAGATATAACTACTGCTGGTTCTGCTAATGCAGAAATTTCACAGAAGATAGAAGATGTAAGAACTTTCGCTGGTCAAACTATAATGGTTAGTTTTTATGCTAAATCAACTGCTGGCACACAAGGACTCAACTGTAGGATGCACCAAGATTTTGGGAGTGGTGGTTCTACTAGAGTAACTACTGGTGTTTCGGTAAAAACGCTTTCTAGTTCGTGGCAAAAATTTACATTTTCTGTAGCGTTAGGTTCTATCTCAGGCAAGACTATAGGAACTTCTTCATATCTAGCATTTAATTTTTATTGGGCAAATAATTCAACTTCAAATGATGTAGATTTAGCACAAGTGAAAGTAGAAAAAGGTTCATCCGCTACAGACTTTGAACCAAAAAGTTATGCGGAAGAATTAGTTTCATGTCAGAGATATTTTACCAGAAAAACCGAAGGAACAACTAGCCAAAGATTATGTATGGGTGAAAATGTAAGTGCAACAAGAAATGACCCAATTTTTACTTTCAATCCATCATTAAGGGCGGCTCCATCCTTATCTGTTAATACTGTGGGAGATTTTTTAATCTATTCTGCTAATACTACTTATGCCGCAACTGCGATAAATCCAGACCTTATGGGAACTCAAAGTTGCAATTTAATGGTGACAACAGGTGGAACAATGACAGCTGGAGCCGCTGGTCAGTTTGTTGTTAATTCCACAGGAGCAACACTAGACTTTAGTGCGGAGTTATAATTATGATTACTTCAGTAGTAAAAATTAAGAATGATGGAGTTTTAAGAAGTTATAAAATGACTTTATCCTCTGGTCAAATTTGGTTTGTACCATTGAATGACGAATCAAATACAGATTACCAAGAAATACTTAAATGGGTAGCAGAAGGAAATACGATAGAAGAAGGAGATGATTAATGCCACAATTAGATTTAGACGGAGCCAACTCAAAGATTTCTGCCGATAAAATTCAGGGGCAGTCAGGCACTACAGTCACCGTTCCCACAGGACATACAGTTGCAATCACGGATAGCGGTGGGCTTACTTTGGCTGGTACGGCTGTTAATGCAGGGGCGTTGGGGAAAGTTTTGCAAGTGGTTCATAGTAGTACAACAACAAATTACACTGTAAGTTCTAGTGATGCTGATGTTACCAATCATACTCTTTCTATTACACCAACGTCTGCAACCTCTACGATAATGCTATTTACGAGAACTCATTACTATTATTCAGCTAGTGATTCAGGCTGGTCAATTACATTAAGACGGACTGTGGGTGCAACCGACACTAACGTTCATTCAGATAGTACAGCTTATGCTTACTATGGTGAAACAGGAGCAACTAATAGGAGAGGTGAAATTTCTTTAAATTATAAAGATTCACCAGCTACTACTTCGGCAATTACTTATAAGGTTCGTGCTAGAAAAAATAGTGGAACAATTACATTGAACGAAAATTCAATCGGCTCAATTACAGCATTTGAGATAGGAGCGTAGTATGAGAATAACAACTGGACAAGCACTTACATCTCTTTGTCCTACTGCTGATTTTTCAGCGAGTGAAGAAAATGATGGTACAAATGTTCAAATTTATTGGCACGACAAAACACAAACACAACCAACTGAAGCAGAAATACAGGCAGAAATAGTTCGCTTGCAAAAAATCTATGACTCCCAAGACTACGCAAGAAAACGCAAAGCAGAATACGATCAACTCAACCAGTATGAAATGATGTTCGATGATAAAAGAGATGGTACGACCACTTGGGTGGAGAAAATTAACGAGATAAAATTACGTCACCCAAAAAATATTTAGAGGTAAACAAATGAGACAACAATTATTAGAAGCCCTCAGAGCATACTACACGGGCAACATTGTCAGACACAAAGCCAACATTGAAAATTTAATCACTAACTCCATTGGAGTGGCAGACCATCCTGACCACGTTGAGACAGTGAGCAAAGAGGTGGAGTCATTGGCACGTTATGATGAGATGTTGCAGACCGTGGATAAATATTTTAGTAAGTAACCAATAGGAGTGAGTTGTGCCAGATCAGCAGAAAGAAATTTTAGACAAACTTCAGGTAATGCACACGGATATTTTGCTGACTCGCAGTTCACTGAAAGTTACGCAAGAGGATGTATCAGATCATCACAGAATACTCTATGGCAATGGTAGAGAGGGTTTGAAGATTAGAGTGGATCGGATTGAAACCGCAAACAAGACCGTTCACAAAGTATGGGGAGTGATAGTCACGGCTTTGGCGGGAATATCAGCTTGGATTGGATTGGATAGATAATTAAAACTCTCACTCGTTTGTTTTGCCCTGACGTTTGCCAACTTAGGGTAAAGAGTCTCAATCTATTGGTTGGCTGAACCATTTCAGGCGGTCAACTTTAATCAGGCAATCGGCAATAAATTGAGACTCATCCTATTTTCCTTCCACCTAAAAATTTATCATCACGGAAAAACCTTGACATTTTATAATCGTAATATTGATTAAGTATTAACGACTCTGTTACTAGCTTCCCTTTCCCACCCATTTCAAGATAATCATAAGCATCAAAGAGGTAATTCATATCTTCAACAAATTTATCATCCTCTGTTAATTTTATATGCTCAATCATTTTTCCCCTCCCAATGAATACAGCCAAAATCCTTGAAAAATATGCACTCGTAACCCGAATACAAACTGCTCACATGGTATTGGTTTTTTGGGGAACCACAGGTTTTTCGTTCAGAATCATCATCAACTAAGCTACTAATTCCTCCACCCCAATATTTACAATTTTCGCAAGTCCCAACAACGTGTAAATCAAAACAATCCACCAACTGTTGGGCTGTCTGGTCTATACATTCTTTAACATTCATTTTTTCCTCCTTATTTATATTATACTCATTATTTCAGATTTTCCTCATTGCAGATACAGACTTTCTCCAAATGCGGAAAAAAATAAGGAGAAAATGGGGATGGTGGCTATTCACTCGCTCCCCAAACAAGCTAGATTTTGCCCACCACCAGGGCTGTTGCAATTTGATTTATAAAGGTAAGTTTTTAGATTAGTTGAATACCATTTAGATTTGACTACTATCAATTAAAAGTTAAAAGAACTGTTGAGTTAGCGCGCCAGACGCAGCCGCTCCTGCGGATAGTCTGTTTTTAATGTAGCTGGCGCTCCACATCATTTCTTGGGCAATCTTGGCCCAGCGTTTCCCCCAGGGTCACCAATTATTTCATTCAATCTCAGGTAACTTACTATTGTCTGTATTGCTTCTTGAGAGCCGTGGCAAACTTGTACGTTATGACCGGCCTCGCTTAACAGGCTGATCCACCTAACTTGTTCTAATGAAAGCCTGCCCTTCTTGCCAACGTCTTTCATTTCGATATACAAGCAATTGAAATTTCCGCGGGAAACTGGTAGGCATAAATCCGGTAGACCTTTTCGCATGCCTTCCGCTTTCATTTTCTTGCCACGCCGCATTGCACCATATCCTTTGCCTCCCTGGTTAGGGATGGCGTAAAGTAATTGCAACTCTGGGTACACGTTGACCTGAGACTGCGCCCATTCAATTAACGCGACTTGCTCGTCGTGTTCGCTCATTGCAGCACCTCGAATTGCCTTAGCTCATCTTGCGATGCGCGGTACACTTTGCTTCCGCTTCGGTGCGTGTATAGGCGTTTCTTTTTTATCAACCTATCGCCGCACATCCAGCCAATTACCTGATACTCAGGCATCTCGCCGGTTACCAAAGCGTATATATCTACTTCACCTGGATTTTTGTCAGTGGATACTTCCAGGTGTCCAAAAGGATAGCGCGTGGTCTTGACATCGACGGTCTTTCCAGCTATGACCATATCGTGCTTGCCAGGGTGGTCTTTCAAGTCGGGGTACAAGTTAAGCGCTTTGGCAAAAGCTATCTCACCGCCAACGCCATCAAGTTCTGTAACCTCGTCAGACTGAGGGCCGCGCTTGCGATTTAAGATTCCATTTTTTCGGTTCTTTGTATTGCGCTCTTTTGCGAGTTGCCTGGCGAGCTGTTGTTCGTTTATGTTTAGCTTGATTAGTTTTGGCATCAGCATCTATTATGTTGCCTCCGAAAGTCTCTTTAGCCATTGTCAAAACCCGCAGTTGTTCATCACTTAGTTCATTCTTTTTCTTTAACTTCTTGATGTACTTAATTTCATCTTCATCAAACCTGAGTAATGATTTATCAGGCACATGCGCTTGCATACTCTTGACCAGGTAAACTTCTTTACCAAAAATTGATGAATGAATTTGTATGTATCCTTTCTTTGAATAAAATTCACGATCCTCCTCTTTAGCCAGCATCGATGAACCTCCCTGTTTCATATTGATAATTAAAATTAGCCACGCCTAGTTGACCGCAGTGCTTGTGTTTTATTTTCTGGACATGAACAGAAACGTCATGCTTATCGTTTCCTTCATCGCCTGGATTTCTATGGACTGAAATAATATTGTGTGCCATGTTGTACCAATGGGCAGACCCTGAAATATCGTAAGCGGTGGGAATGGAATACTTGCCGGTAGTTTTATCCTTCTGCATCTTGGCAGGGTGTGCTATCAGAAAAACGTGAGCGTTATGAGAGGCCGCGAACATTCTTATCTTGGCTAGAGAATGGCGAATGTACTGAGTTTCACTATTGCCCATAGCAGAGTGATCGAAGTCGTTCCAGGGGTCGAGTACAAAGAAGTGAACGCCGTTTTTCATTACCATAGCTCGCATCATCGATAGTATATCGTCCACAGATCGTTTCATTTCGTCAGGTATCATGTAATTGATGGCTTGACTTAATTTCTTACTCGTATCTGATAACTCTTCTCTGCTAATTCTTTCCTTAAAGTGTTCGCCAAAAGGTTTGCCAGCGTATAACTCAGCAAGTCTTGCGATATGCGTTTCTACCGGCTGATGCTCTGGCGAGAATATACCGGCTTTTAAACCGTGGTCTTTAATCAGGTTTATCATCAAGTGTTCAACAAAAGAACTTTTGCCATGACCAGGTATGCCGGTGACGATAGTCAACTCGCCTGGCAGGACCGTGAACAGTTGGTCCATAGAGAACCATCCGCTGCTGAATCCCCTGGTCAGTCCTTCGTCGTACAGCATTAAAAGTTTGTCTTCAAAATGGTCGATGCTGAACACTCCATCAATTGGATAAGGCTGCGCGTTGTCTACACACTCCTTTAAAAACTCTGGGCCGTAGGTGGTAAGCACTTCGTTTGCGTCTTTGCATCCGTCAGGCCAAATCACTCGCCAGCAACGCTCTTTGCCTAACCTTCTGGCGAGTTCTTCTTCTAGTTTCCTCCCGCAAGGGTCATTATCCACAGCCAGTACGATCCTGTTGACCTCACTAAGCTTTTCATGACAATGTTCCAGCGACTCGTCAAGATCATTGAAGCTGGTCGCGTTAATCGATGGCGCTCCGAATGGAACGCTAATAGATGCTGGTAAAGAAGCCATGTCGAATGATAATTTATCCAGCTCCCCTTCGCAGATGACGGTCTGTTTCGGATCAATATCGTTGTATCCAAAAAATATTTTATAGGGGGATTTGCTGGTGAACATTTGTGACTTTTTTGCACCTCGATACTTGAGGAAAGCGACCTCATCGCCCTGATAAAACGGAAAAACAATGTGACCATCTGAAAGGCTAATTTTAAGTCTTTCCAAAGCTGCTTCATCTATTCCTCTATTTTGAAAATACATGATGGCTTTTTTACTCAGCCCCTTATATTCAAAGACAGGTTTGAAATAATCTTTCTTGCGCCACTGAGTAGGGCGAGCAAGAGAAGGATCGCGCTTGAGGCGACCACGAAAATCACAATCAGGACCGTGGCAATTAAATACACCATCGGCACGAGACAGAGAAAGAGACAGGGATTTATGATTGCATTTAGGGCATTTTGTTTTACTTCCATTCTTGGGGCGTATGCCATAGTCCTCGAATGTCTCAATAAACAAATTTCACCTTCTGCTTCGGTGCTTTCACAGCTTCGTTAAGATAGCCTTCAAATTTAGGGCCGAATAAAGTGATGGGGCGAATGTATTTTCTCATGTGCGGATCGCGCAACCATTGCTCACACTTCGTTTGAATCACTGTATTAAAGTCTTTAGCAGTAAAGCCTTCGTTTAGCCTTGCCGTGATTACGCGCTGAGTTGTGCTGGCCTTTGCCTGATAGTGCGTACCAGCCACTTTATTCAGTTGAGCGAGAATACTTTTAATTGCGCCAATTTCTGGTTTGTCCAGCTCGCCAGTTCCTTTACAGTGAGGACATTTCATAGGTTTACCTCCCTAAACCTTGATTTAATCAATGGCTGGTGACGCATTTGCCAAAGCCTTTTAATGTAGATTGCTGCAATTAAAAAATCAGTGATAATCAGCCAGGGAATTGCGCTTACCCAAAATAAATACATCCATATCAGTTGCCCTGGCAGGCCAATCGTACATCCAAGCTTGACCTGGTCGTGAGTGACCAGGTAAATATTAGTGATTGCGAATAAGTTGGCGAGTATTTGCAGTGTAATCATTTGTTCTTAATTTGGAGGATCTTCATCTTTTAAATCAGAATAATCTAAAGGAGGCTGGCAAACCTCTCCCTGACAGCAATCGCCATCGCCTATCTGGTGGCATCTGGGACATTGGAAATGACCATGCACCCAGACAAAGTCAGGGCCGACGTATCGGCAAATCTCGCATCGTTGAGTGTGAGTCATCATTCTCCATCCTCTTGCATTTCATCTAAAATAAGTACTGCCATCAAGCTATAGACCGCGTTGTCAATAAATGCGTCACGAACAGACTCATTAACTAAATTTCCGTTTAAGAAATAATTCTCAATCCTTTGCCATTTATCTTGCATTCTGATGACAGTGCCAGTCAGAGGAGACAAGCCAAGTCGAGTGCAACCTTTTAAATTTTTAAGAGGGTCTTCGACAGACGCATAATCAGTATTTTTTTTATCGTGAAGCTTGGCAATATCTTCAAGCAAATCATTAAATTTAGAATTTCTCATCCAACTCCCTTTCCGCTTCATCCTTTAGTTCAATTTTTAACATTTCATCATCGTGGTGAGAACAGAAGTATTTGGGAACGTCGCTGACAGCTCTCCAAAAATACCTCGCAGTCGCTGGCTTGCCACACGCTTCAATTCCAATTGGTATTCTTTTGTTGTATTTGACAATCATCTCCTCGCAGCGAGGGAGTCCCTGCCTAGTCGCTCCAGCCATTAATGCTCCTTGCTCAATTCAATCTCCTCCATTCTTTTCCATAAAACTTTCAATGCAATTGCTCCAGTAAGAACAACGACTCCGTTTCCCAGAGCTTGTAAGCGTTCTGATCGATAGGCGTTGGCAGACTCCAGCCAACTGGCACTCCCATCAGCCATTCGACAAAGTTCGGGTTGAGCCTCTTTTTCAACGGCTGGGGCGAGGTCGGGGCGCTCTTCGAGGATTCTTTGCCACTCTTCTGTTTCGTTTGGGCCAGGGGGCCAGTAGGGTTGTTGCATTGCTGTCCTTTCAAAACTACGGTTGTTAATGATTCTTGTGAGCCTTTTTTGCCTCGACTTCTATCTTGATAGCCCTGCCTTACTTCGGTAGAGCATGGAGTAGGCCAGGCAGACACTGCATCTTTCAGTTTGACTCCAAACCTGACACCTTGCTGATTTACCCTGCTAAAACTCCCATTTTCAAATTTTGTATTCTCCACCACTCCCCCTTCCGGCTCAGACTTGCGTGGAGTAGGCCAAGATGAAGACTCTTTTTCTAAGATGGTGCTTCCCACATCTCTTGCCGAAAACACTCCCCACTGTGCATCGAACCCCATTTCGGAAAGTTCTCCGAGTACGACTGACATGAATCGGTTAGAAAGGAGTCCTGTGACGTTTTCGATAAAAAGATACCTTGGTCGTACTTGGCGAATAATTCGGCAGGCTTCAAAGAAGAGTCCTGATCTTGTTCCTTCGCTGATTCCTTTTTGCTTGCCTGCAACTGAGATGTCGGTACAGGGGAAACCGAAAGCGACTGTATCCACGAGTCCATTGAAGCGGTCACCGTTGAAGGTTGTAACGTCACTCCATATAGGAGCTTCATCCAGGGTCTTGTCTTCCATCCTTGCCACGAGTACGGACGAGGCATAGGCTTCCCGCTCGATGTAACAAACAGTTCGACATTCTGGAAAAACAAGCCGTACCGCGCAATCGAGTCCACCGATTCCTGAGAAGAGAGACAATACTTTTTTGGGATATAAAGCCACATAATGCTCCATTGTGTTCGTTGGTGATTTTGTGAGAATTTTGTGAGAAACTACTGCTCATAAGGGGTAATAACGACACACCATCGCCGAGATAACCCTTTTTTAAACAGCGTGTTTATAACGGCTTACAAATGGAATAGTTAATTCGGGGGTGAGGGGTCGGAGGTTCAAATCCTCTCATCCCGACCAATTTTCTCATTAAAAAACAATAATTTATATGGTCAATCATTTGACACTCCAGAAAAAAGTAACGGTTTGTGCGGTTTTTGT
>Ga0209992_10000757_pt1 | contig 40151 bp, 31 predicted proteins | sample 2SBtaG_2_FD_182564 | JGI IMG/M metagenome (GOLD analysis project Ga0209992, IMG submission 182564) | Deep subsurface microbial communities from Kolumbo volcano to uncover new lineages of life (NeLLi) - 2SBTROV12_ACTIVE470 metaG (SPAdes)... | ecosystem: Environmental > Aquatic > Marine >...
AGTCGAACACACCGGTGGCGTCTGCCTGGAGGCCTTGGACGAACACGCGCCCATCTCGTGCCGTCACGCAGCCGGTCACCTGACTCGCGGTCATGTCGTCCATCGTGTTGGTCGACCAGCGCCAGATGCCGTCGTCCTTGTCTGGCCGCATGGTCTCGATGGTGCTCTGGCTGCCATTGCCGCCGATGGCGACCGCGAACGTGTCGCGGAAGAAGGTGAAGCAGTGGGAGGACCGAGCCTCGTTCAACGGCGAGAGCTCCTCGAGCGTGTCGTCGGCCGGGTCGTAGCGCCAGGACAGATCGGTCGACTGCGACACGCCCTGGACGCTCAGGCCGCCTGCGCCGTACAGCTGGAGCTCACCGGACCAGGCCAGTCGCGGGTCGTAGATCGAAGCTGGCAGGAGCGGCCCTGGCTGAAACTCCGCAGTCCGTGGATCCCAGGTCTCCGTGTCGTCGTAGTCCAGGGAGCGGCTGGGGTTGGCGCCGCCCACCAGCAGGACCCGCCCGTTCGGAAGCCGCACCGCGCCGTGTTCGCTGCGAAGCTTCTGGGCGTCCGCGTCGATCGTGTAGGCACGATTCACCGGCAGGAACATCAGCGAGACCTCGGTGTCCTCGCCGGGGACCAGCACGACCTCGGCGGAGCGACCGAAGCTCGCCACGCTGGCCCCGAACATGCCGGCCAGGGTGAACCGAACCCGTCCGTAGTGGGACATGTCCGGAAACTCGGCGGTCTCGCCCGCGGCAAAGGACTCGGAGAACAGGACCTGGTCGTCCTGGAGGATCTGGAGCTCCAGCGAGTCGATGCCGCCGAAGGGGTCGGCGGTGGTCGGGTTCACCAACCTGAGCGCGACGTCGTGGCTGGTGGCGATCGGGTCGTCGCCCCCGCCGTCGGTGCAGCCGACTGCGGTCACCGAGAGCAGGAGCAAGCCACCGATCACGAGGCCGCGCGGAACAACACTGGCAGGAGGCCGGCTCATCGGAACCGCGGCATCTTAGTCCGCGGCCTGCCACGAGGCCACGGTGCAGGAGGGCCGGTCAGGAGGCCCGCCGCAGCGGCAGGAAGGGCAACCACTCCTCGGGCGCGTCCATCGGGCTCATCAGGCCGGCGCCGGGGGCCAAGGCAGGAGGCCGCCTGGGGCGCCGGAGCAACACCATGCCCGCCTCCCGAGGGGTGCGGTTGGCCTTGCGTCGATTGCAGCGCACACACGCCGCGACGAGGTTCTCCCAGCTGCGCCTGCCCCCCCGAGACCGGGGGATCACGTGGTCCAAGGTGAGCTCTGCGGCCCGCAGCCTGCGTCGACAGTACTGGCACTGGTGTTGGTCCCGGTGCAGCAGGTTTCGCCGGGTGAAGGGCACCCCGCGCCGCGGCACCCGCAAGTACTGGCGCAGGCGCACCACCGCAGGCACCTCGAGCGTCAACGACGGCGAGCGCACGACGGCGTCGTACTCGGCGACCACGTCGACCTTGTCGACCCAGACCAGCGTGATGGCGCGCTGCCAGCTCACGGTGGCCAGGGGCTCGTAGCTGCTGTTCAGCAGGAGGGTGCGCCAGTCCATCGGGTCTCCTTCCACCTGGCTCCACCGTACACGATGTTGACGCGTCAAGGAGTAGCCGGCTTGCTCCAGGGATACAGACCCCCGCGAGCCCCCAGGACGTCCGTGCCCAGTCTGCCCGCCATGTCCGGAGAGGACCTGCCCCGACTCTCGGGCCCCGTCCCGGGACCCGGCTCTCGCAGCCTGGTGGATCGGCTGGCCGTCCGGGAGTGCCCGGCCATCACTGCCCGACGCGCCCGCCGGGCCCACGCCCTCGGGGTGGCCGACACCGACCCGATCGTGTGGGAGCAGGCCGTGGGGTCCAACGTGGCGGACGCCGACGGCAATGTGTTCGTGGACCTGACGGCTGGCTTCGGGGTGGCAGCCCTGGGCCACCGGCACCCCCGGGTCGTCGCGGCGGGTCAGGCCCAGCTGGCGCGCCTGCCCCACGCGATGGGAGACGCATTCCCCGACCCGACCCGGATCGCCCTCCTGGAGCGGCTCGCCGCCCTCAGCGGACTGGACCGGGGCATCCTGGGCTGCTCCGGGTCCGACGCCGTCGACGCGGCGCTCAAGACCGCCAAGATGGCGACTGGCCGGGATCGGATCCTGGCCTTCCACGGGGGCTACCACGGTCTCGCCACCGGGGTACTGGCCGTGACCCACTACCGGGCCGAGGCCTTTGCGGCGCCCTTCCGCGCCCGGTTGGGCGACGCGGTGGACCACGTGCCCTTCGGTGCCTTGCCCGACCGCCTCGACGGCTACGGCGCCGTGTTGGTGGAGCCCATCCAGGGCCGCGGCGGCATGCGGCCCGCACCCGACGGCTGGCTCCGGGCGCTCCGGGACCGCTGCACCCGGGACGGGGCCATGCTGGTGCTCGACGAGGTCTTCACCGGCTTCGGTCGCACCGGGCACTGGTTCGCCTGTCACCACGAAGGTGTGGTCCCCGACCTGATGGCGGTGGGCAAGGGGCTGGCCAGCGGCTTTCCCATCTCGGCCTGCCTGGGCCGGGCCGACGTGATGGACGCCTGGGGGGCCAGCCAGGGCGAGGCCCTGCACACCCAGACCTTCCTGGGCAACCCGGTGGGCTGCGCCATGGCCTTGGCGTGCCTGGAGGTCCTGGAAGAACAAGAGCTCCCGGCCCGTGCGGCTCGGGTGGGTCGCGAGTGGGCCGAGGCCCTCGCCGCCTTCGGGCCGGTCCGGGGCCGCGGCCTGATGTTGGGGCTGGCGCTGCCAGACCCGTTGACCGTGCACCGCCGCTTGTTGGCCCAGGGCTGGATCGCGCTACCGGCCGGGACCCGAGGCGAGGTGCTGGGCCTGACGCCGCCCCTGACCGTGCACGCCCGCCAGCTGACGGGCTTCGTCGCGGCCCTGGAGCGGTGTCTATGAAGGACCGCCTACAAGACCTGATCACCGGTCCGACGCCCTCCCGCCAGGACCTGACCGCGGCCGCTCTGGCCCTGTTCGAGTGGCAGCGAGAGCACCTGCCGGCCCTGAGAGCCTTTGCCGGAGAGGCCCGGCCGACGCAGCTCGAAGACATCCCGGCGGTGCCCGTGTCGCTCCTTCGGGACGTGCCGATCCGCCACCCCGAGGCCTTCCAGGTGTTCCGCACCAGCGGCACGACCTCTGGACGCCGAGGGGAGCACTGGCTGGTCGACACCGACCTGTACGAGCTGAGCGCCCGTCGCTGGTTCGAGCACTGCGTGCCGGACTGCCCCGTGCACTGCACGCTGTCGCTCGTGCCCGAGCCCGCCCGAGCACCGGACAGCTCCCTGGGCCACATGGTGCAGCAGCTGGCCCCCCAGGCCACCTGGCACTTCGACGCCCGGACGGGCGTGGCCCCCTCGGCCTGGCAGACCCTGGCTGCGGCGCCGGAGCCGTTGTTCCTGGCCACCACGGCCTTCGCCCTCGCCGACCTGTTGGACCAGCCAGGACAGGCCCAGCTGGCCCCCGGCTCTGTCGTGATGGTGACCGGCGGCTTCAAGGGCCGCCGGACCACCCTCGACGCTGCCACGCTCAGGACCCGCGCCGAGGCACGGCTGGGCAGCGGCCTGCGCTGGGTCGGTGAGTACGGGATGACGGAGCTCTCCAGCCAGTGTTGGGACACCGGGGCCGGCTACAGGCCGCCACCCTGGCTCCACGTCTGGACCGCGGACCCGGCCACCGGCCGACCGGCGCCGGAGGGCCTGCTGTGCTTCGTGGATCTGGCCAACTGGAGCAGCCCCCTGGCCATCGAGACCGAGGACCTGGGCCGGGTCTGCGGAGGCACGGTCACCCTGCTGGGACGCCTGCCTCAGGCCCGGCCCCGGGGCTGCTCGCTCACCGCCGAGGAGGCCCGGTGGCGGCGGTAGCCCAGGCCGTGTCCGTGTACGGGGCAATGGATCCGGCGCCCTGGCACACCGGGCTGAGCCCGGAGGGGGCTCGCTTCGCGCTGGCCCACGCCACGGCGCCCTATGCCGGGCGTAGCCTGGCCTGGCCGGCGGGTCTCAGGCCGCCGCGCCGGACCGTGATCTGGTGCGCGGGCAACGTGTTCACAGCGCCACTGGAGTGGACCGCCACCCTGGCTGCAGCCGGGGGCCAAATCGTGCTCAAGGCGCCCAGCGCTGTGCCCGAGCCCGCCCTGGCCCTGGCCCGCTGCTTCGCCGCCCAAGGCCTGCCGGTCCAAGCCCACGCCCTGCCCCACGACCAGGCCTGGCACCTGCTGGACGACGCCGATGCCGTCCTGGGGTTCGGGAGCGACAGCGCCATGCTCGCCCTGGACGCCCGACTGGGCCCTTCGGTCCGACGGGCACTCTTCGGTCATCGGGTCAGCGCGGCCGTGGTGGCCGGCGTCAGGGACGTCGAGGGGCTGGTCGGGGACGCGGTGCTCTACGACGGGCGGGGCTGCAAGAGCCCTGTCGCCGTGTTCGCCCTGGCCGAGGCCGAGGCGGTCGCCGAGCGGCTGGCAGCAGGCCTGGCCGAAGCCTCCGTGGCCGTACCGCGAGGACGCATGGAGGCGGCCTGGGGCCCCAGGTGGCGGCGTCGCGTTGGGCTGGCCCGCATCTTGGACCACGCCCACGCCGGCGACGAGTGGGCCGTGCCCGTGCTCCCGGCCCGCTGGTTCGAGCCCGAGCCGCTGCCCCGGCTGGTCCCCGTTCACCCGGTCGCCGACCTGGGCGAGGTGCGCCAGGCCCTGGCGGGGCTGCCCCTGGGGAGCTGCGCCACGAACCTGGATCCCAGCGCCGCCCGAGCCCTCCACCAGGTGCTCGGCTTTCCTGTCGTGACCCCACCGGGTGGCCTGCACGCCACTGCGCTGGACGGCCACCACGAGGACACCGACATAAGAGCGGTGCTCGGAGAGGAGCTGCCGTGAACCCCGTGACGCGAGAGGCCCAACAGGTCCACGATGCGGCCCTGATCATCGATCTGCACTGCGATCTGCTGCTCACCCAGGCGTTCCTGCGCTGGAACTGGGGCAAGCACCACCGCCCGAACCCCCTCCCCCGGGCGGCCTTGTTCGGGCACTGCGACATTCCCCGGATGCGGGCCGGCAACGTGGGGTGTGCGGCCCTGGGCATCGTGACCTGGCCCTTCGCCGGCCCTCGCGCAGCCCACCGCATGTTCGATCGGCTGGACACCACCCTGGCCCGGCACCCGGACGACCTGGCCCTGGCGACCACCGCCCAAGCCATCCGCTCGGCCCGGGCCCGCGACCGCATCGCCTGCTTCGGCGGGCTCGAGGGCGTGCACTGCCTGAACGGTCGCCTGGAGCCCCTGGAGGCCCTTCGGGACCGGGGGCTGCGGTACGTCGGGCTGATGCACTTCAGCGCCAACGCCGCCGGCCGCCCGATGGTCGGCTGGGGCGGCAACCCGGACTCACCGCTGACCGACTATGGCCGCGCGGTGGTGGACGAGTGCGAGCGCCTGGACCTGGTGGTCGACGTGGCGCACCTGAACCGGGCCGGCGTGTTCGAGGTCTGCGCCAGGGCGAACGACCCGGTGATCTGCAGCCACACGTCCTGCAACGCCGTGCACCAGAGCCCCCGGGGCCTGGATGACGACCAGCTCAAGGCCATCGCCGACACCGGCGGGGTGATCGGCGTGATCTTCGTGACGGCCTTCATCGGGGCGGCCGACATCGACGCCGTGGTCCGGCACATGACGTGGATCCGCGACACGGTCGGCATCGACCACGTGGCACTGGGCACGGACTGGGAGGGCTTCTCGCTCTACCCCAGGGCCTTGGACGGCGCGGACAAGCTGCCGGCCCTCACCCAGGCCCTGTTGGGCGCGGGCTGGACCGCGGAACAGATCCACAAGGCCTACGGCGAGAACTTCTTGCGGGTGCTCGCAGCGGTCGCCGGCTGAGGACCAGCGACCGCGCTCGCGCTACATCCGCGGGGCCAGCCCCGGCGTGTCCTGGATCGCGTCCCGGATGCCAGACAGGTCGCGCAGGCGGATGAGCGCTTCACGCTCGATCTGGCGGACGCGCTCTCGGGACAGGCCCAGCTCCTTGCCGACCTCGGACAGGGTGCGGAACTCGCCGTCCTCGAGGCCGTAGCGACGGGTCAGCACGAACCGCTGCCGCTCGGTCAGCACGTTGTGGAACGCGGTGTCCATGCGGAAGAGCTCTTGGGTCTGGATGGCCTCGGAGTCGGGCTGGGGCGCGTCGTCGTCGCTCAGGAAGCGCTCGAGGGGTCGCGGCCGGGGGCCGTCGTCGACCGGCTGCTCCAGGGAGATGGTGTTGCCCTGGGACAGCAGCAGCTCAGCCCGCTCCTTGTCGATGCCGACCTCGTTGGCCAGGTCCTGGACCGTGTAGCCCACGCCGCTGGCCTCGAAGCGCTTCATGGCCTTGCGCAGGTTTCGGGTCTGCTCGACGGCGCAGCCGGGCAGCCGCACGGGCCGACCGGTGTGGTCGATGGCCCGGGTCATCTGGGCGCGAACCCACCAGCGGGCGTAGGTGCTGAACCGGATCCCGCGGTCGGGGTCAAACCGCTTGGCCGCGCGGAGCAGGCCGATGTAGCCCTCTTGGACCAGGTCTTCTTCGTCCATGAAGGGACCGGCGAGCTTGCGGGCCTCGCCGTGGGCGATGCGGCGGCCGGACATGGCCAGGCGCCACCGAAGGTTCTCGGCCTCCTGCCAGGCACCCGACGCCTTGCGGGAGTAGGACTTGAGCTCCGGGTCCTTCTTGGCCGCGCGGACCACGATCATCACGGCCTCTTCGAGGCGGTCGACCGCGCCGGCACGGGTGCGCTCGGCCCGCTCGGGACGACGCTTCAGGATCTCCTCAGCCATCTCGATGCCGGCGATGGCACCGCGAGCCGCTTCCTCGGCCGAGCGGATCGCCCGGGCCATGTCCTTCTCTTCCTCGGCGGTCAGGCGCTCGGAGCGCCCGCCACTGGAGTCGGAGGAGTAGGAGCCGAAGCCGGTGTGAAGGGAGAGGGACATGGAGACTCCTTCTCGGACGAGAGGGATGGAGTGGGAACAGTGGAAGCGGCGACCGCCGAGTTCACGTCTGGCCTTCTTGGCCGTGTGAGTGCCTGCACCTGCGCGGCGGAGGAATCGGGCGGGTTTTACAGCCCGCGGAGATTCCTGTGTGTCAAGACGATGTGAACTCGTTGTGGCCCGGAGGGCCTTTGATTAGCGGATTCAGTTGAGGCCCACGGCGGCACGGACCCGACCCAGCCTAGCTCTCGCGACCTCTCGGGCCCGACCAGCCCCGCCGGCGAGGATCTCGTCGACCCTCTGGGGGGATGCCTCGAGCGCCTGGTAGCGCTCGCGGGGGGCGGTCAGTCGCGCGTCGAGGAGCTCGAAGAGTTCCTGCTTGGCGGTCCCGTACCCCAGGCCGCCCTCACGATACCGCGAGGCGAGGTCGGCCTGTTGTTCAGCAGTGGCAAAGAGCTTGTAGAGAGCGAAGACCGTGCAGCTGTCCGGGTCCTTGGGCTCGTCCACCCCCTTGCTGTCCGTGACGATGCGCATGATGCGCTTGCGGAGCTGCTTGGGAGGGAGGAAGAGCGGGAGGTGGTTGTTGTATGACTTCGACATCTTCCGTCCGTCCAGACCCGGGACCGCTGCGCGATCTTCCTGGGTGGGCACGACCGGGGTCGGCAGGACCAACACGGCGTCGCGGTAGCGGTGGTTGATGGCCTGGGCGATGTCGCGGGCCATCTCGACGTGTTGCTTCTGGTCCTTGCCCACGGGAACCACGTCGGAGTCGAACAGCAGGATGTCCGCCGCCATCAGGACCGGGTAGCAGAACGTGCCCATGTTGACGTCGCGGCCTGCGTCGCGCGCGGCCTTGAAGGCGTGGGCTCGCTCCATCATGCCGTGGGCCGTGAAGCAGCTCAGGATCCAGGACAGCTCGCAGACCTCGGGCACGTCTTGCTGGCGCCAGAGGGTCGTGCGCTCCGGATCCAGTCCCAGGGCCAGCCAGCACATGGCGACCTGGCGCTGACGCTCCCGCAGCACGGCGGCGTCGCGGGTGGTGGTCAGGGCGTGGTAGCTGGCGATGAAGTAGAAGCTGTCGTGGGTGTCCTGGAGCGCGATCGCGGGCTCCATGGCGCCCACCAGGTTGCCCAGGTGTGGCATGCCACTGGGCTGGATGCCCGTGAGGGAGCGGGGTCGCCTGGCCATGTCCTGCCCGTGCCGCGGATCGAGGGGTCGGAAGAGCCTGCTTAGATAAGGCCAGAGCCGGAGGGGTCAAGCCCCCAATTCAACGCTCCCGTGACAGTCCGGGCGCGAGCCCCCGGGACGGCTCCGATCAGTAGCCGTCGGTCTTGGTCCAGGCGGTGCGGTTCCCGGCGATGAGCAGTCCGACGCCGAGCAGCAGGAAGGCGACACCGGCCATGCCGGCCGAGGTGGCGCCGAAGGAGTCGATGCCGGTGTACCCGACCTGGGAATAGCTCGCGGCGAAGTCCTGGCCCGTCGAGGCCTCGAACCCGAAGAGCATGAGGATGATGCCGGTGCCGGCGCAGATGCCGCCGCCAGGGATGAGCCAGTTGTGCATGAAGCCTCCAGCGAGCGTGGAGCTATCGTGCGGCCGTCCGGCGGACAAGGGGCACGACTCCCCGGGGTCGGCTGCCGGGGAATCCCTGGCTTGGGACTCTCAGCGATCCCCCATTAGACTGCGCTCGCGGCCAGGAAGGCCGCGGATTCACACCCAGAAGCCCATGCAGCCATCCCTGCCTGCAGCGCTCATGTTGTGCGGCGCTGGCAGATACCCGTTCAACGGCCTCTTCGAGCGACGCTGGTCGCAGGGGGGAGTCCGCCTGGACCTGGTCGGCCGGGTGGCCGCGTCTTCGCCGCCCGAAGTCACGTGGCCCGTCGTCATCCGCTTCCACCAGGCTCTGGCCGACGTCGGCGGCGCCGACAGGCTGTCGGCCTTGCGCTCCGCGTGGGATCGGATCCTGACCCTCCCCCGAGCCGCGCTCGGACCGGCCCAGGGCGAGGACCTGGCCCTGTTCCTGGTGGCTTCGGACTCGGCCGGGATCTCCGTCGCAGGGGTCGGGCTGGAGATGGTCTGGCAGTGGTCTGCAGAGCGTGTGCGACCGCTGGTGGGGCCTGAACATCCGCTGCTGGCCCCGGCGGGGGTGCCCCGACTTCCGCCGGGTGCGCTGACCCTCGATGCAGCCCCGGAAGGCCCGCTCATCGCCGCGGCGAGGGGTGCGCGGTCCACCACCGCCGTCACGCCCAAGGAGACCCTGGCGCGCTGCGGGCTGGCCCCGTGAGGGACGTGCTGCGGGGGGACCTGAGCGAGCTGCGACTGCCCCAGGACCTGGCGGCCCTGCGTGCCCAGATCGAGGGCATTGCCGACCCGGCGGGGCTGACCCTGCTCTACGAGGCGCTGGCCAAGCGACACCCAGTGGCGTTGCTCGACCTGGTGATCGGGCCCAGGGCCGTCGACACGCCGGCGGCGGTGCGCGCCGCGCTGGGCGTGGTGGAGCCCCTGGAACAGCGGGCACCGCCAGCGGCGATCTACAAGCGCCTCTTGGAGGTCCAGCCGTCGACCCGGGCCGAGGTCATCGCCATGGCGGCCCAGCGCCACCCTGCAGCGGGCTGGCTCGTCGGGCTTTCCGACCTCGCCGAGCCGGTGCCCGGGGTCGCCCACTTGATGGCTTGTGCCGGCCACCCTGCCTTTCCGGCCATCTGCTGGGCCCACGCCGCGGTCGGCCACGTCGAGGCCCTGGTCCTGGCCGCCGAGACGGGCCGGGCTGAGCCGGCCGCAGCGCTGCTGTCCGCCGGGCGCGAAGACCTGGCGGTCGAAGCCGCCGCTCGCGCCCTGGCGACCGAGCCGACCTGCCCCGTGGTGGCCTATCTGGCCGCTGTCGGCGGCGTCTCCATCGAGGCGCTCTTGCTGCAGCTCGTGCCCCGCCTCAAGAGCGCCCGGGCCGGGGCAGCGCTGCAGGGGGCCCTGATCCCCTTCCCCCGCGCGTCGCGCCTGCTGGCGTCGGTGTTGCCCGGGATGCTGTGACCGCGGAACCTCGGGCTATCCTGGCGGCCCGCGAGCCTGGAGACCGTGGATGGCGCAGTCGTTGACCTGGTGCCGGGCCTGTGACGGCCTGTGCGGAGTCGATCTCGAGATCTCCGGCGGCGCCATCACCGGGATCGAAGGCGATCGCAGTCACCCCAACAACGCGGGCTTCCTGTGCGAAGTCGGCCGGGTCGGTGCCCTCTCGAGCACCGGGGCCACGCGCATCACCCAGCCCCTGAAGCGCGTGGGAGATCGCCACGAGCCCGTCAGCTGGGACGAAGCCCTGGCGGCCATCGGCGGGGAACTGGCGCGGATCCGCAAGGACGCCGGTCCCCAGGCCATCGGCGTGTATGCAGGTGCGGCCCTGGGTCACAACGCCTATGGCGCGGTCCGAACCGCGGCCTTTGCCCTGGGCCTGGGGACCACCAACCTGCTCAGCGAGATGTCCCTGAACGGGAGCTCCCTGCTCTACGCGTCCGAGCTGATGCTCGGGTACCCGGTGGCCTTGCAGTCCGACGTGGGCCGGGCCCACTACTCGCTGGTCCTGGGCGGTGACCAGGAGGACGTCCGCTGGGGCCCGCTCCAGGCGGGCACCATCCACACCCAGGCCCTGCAGTACTTCAAGCGCACACGTCGCTTCGCCCGGCTGATCACCGCCGGCCACCGGACCACACCGCTGTCGGATCAGGCCGATCAGGCGATCTCCCTCCGACCGGGCACCGAGACCTTCCTGTTGTTGGGCATGGCCCACACGATCGCCGCCAATGGCTGGTACGAGCACCAGTACCTGCGCGACTACACCGTCGGCTTCCAGGAGGCCCAGGACTGGCTGGCGCCCTGGACCCCTCAACGGGTCGCCGAGATCTGCGGGGTGGATGCGGGCACCGTGAGCGGCGTGGCGCTGAAGTTCTCACGGGCGGCGATGGCCACGGTGGCTCGGTCGGAGACCCTCCTGCGCACCCGCCACAGCACGGTCTCCGCGTGGGCGTGGCACCTGGTGCACGCGCTGACGGCGAACCTGCTCCGTCCCGGGGGGGCCTTCGAGGGTCTGGGGCTGCTGGACCACCAGCCGGTGGCGCTGGCCTTTCCGGCTCGCAACGGGCCCAGCACCCGCGTGGGTGGCTTCCCTTCGGTGATGCTCCAGGCCCCGGCGACCGCCCTGACCCAGGAGGCCCTCACCGACGGCGAGGGCCAGCTCAAGGCCCTGGTGAGCGTCGCCGGCGACCCGGCGGGCCGTCTGCCGGCCAGGGACCGGGTCGAGCAGGCGCTGGACGCCCTGGAGCTCGTCGTGGCCATCGACGCCTTCGAGTCGGCGACCACCCGAAGGGCGGACTGGATCCTGCCCAGCACGACCCTGTGGGAGCGGGAGGACCTGTCGGCACTGGTGTTGTCGATGCTGCCGGCACGCACCCTCCAGGCCGCCGAGCCGGTGCTGCCGCCTCTGGGCGATGCCCGCGAAGAGCAGGCCATCCTTGCGGACCTGTTCCGGGCGGCCGCGCCACCGGTTCGCGGGGGCGCTTGGGGACTGCACCTTCGCCTGGCGGGTCGCAAGGCGGCCACTGCGGACCTCAAGGACTGGGCGGACAAGCTGTTCGACCTGGCGGGGCAGCCCAGCCTGAAGGACCTGGCCGCGCTGCCACGCGGGGCCGACGAAGGGGAGCTCAATCGGGCGGAGTGGCGCGTCGAGCGCCCCGATGCTCGCATCGACATGGCGCCGTCGGCCCTGCGCGACGCTGTGGCGGCCCTGGCTCCCCCGGCGCCGGACCCGGAGCTCCCGTCCTGGCTGGTCACCCGGACCCGGGGGCCGGACCACATCGGGACCCGCTTCCAGACCGGTCCCGAAGCCGCGGGGGCTGTCCGGGTCCACCCCTCCCTGGGTCTGGCCGATGGCAAGCCCGTGGTGGTGACCACCCGCCACGGCGAAGCGCGTGGCATCGCCAGGCACGACCCGACCCTGCGCGAGGACACCGTCGAGGTGCCCTGGTCGGCGTCCTTCGAAGCGGGCCGCCTGATCGGCGACGACGCGCTGGACCCGTTCACCGGCACCCCCGACCAGGTCGGCTTGGCGTGCCAGGTCCGCGCCGGCTGAGCGCTTAGTCGCTGAGCGCCTGAATCCAGCGCAGGAGCACCCGGTTGGCCTGGAGGCGCCCGGGCCCGTAGAGCTCCGGGGTTCGCGGCACCAGGCCTGCGTCGTGGTCGTTCAGGCGGAACCAGGGCAGGCGCCCCCGGGCTGCGGCCTGGATCATCCGGGCAGCGTGCCGCACCTCGCCGGGTTGGGCGTGGTCGCGGACCGACTGGATGCGCTGGTAGCCACAGGGCAGCTCGCCGATCCAGCGTACGGCCTCCCGGGGGCGCCAGTAGACCTCGTCGTCGAGGCTGTGGCCCAAGGCGGGCGCCATGATGCGGCCACCGGCACAGATGATCTCGCGGTCACAGGGCCCCTCCCAGTCGATGAGCCACTTGACCGGCACAGCACCGTCCAGGTGGGCCAGGCCGCCACACGCCATGGCGATGCCCAGGGAGATCGCCACGACGCCCAGCCTGTCGGGATCGACCGACGACACCCCCGCCAGGTGCCGCAGCGCGACCCGGACGTCGTCCTGGTGTTCCAGCCCGCCGTAGTCCTCCTCGCCCCAGCTGCGGCCCCGGCCTGCGGGGTCGAAGTGGAGCACGACGAAGCCCAGGCTGGCGACCTCGGCCGCGTTGAGGGGTTGGGTCCACCCCTCGAAGACACTGCCGGGATCATCGGTCCCCGGGCACAGGAGCACCCCCGGCCAGCGACCAGACGACTGCGGCAGGTGGACCCGGGCCTCGAGCTGGTAGCCGGCCGACGAGACCAGCCGCACGGACTCGGATGCCGTCGGGATGCCCTCGGTGCGCATGCGCATCATGCGCGGCAGGGCCTGGCCTCGCGTGACCGCGCGACCCTTCACACCGTCCAGGAGTGACATCGCGGCACAATACTCTGGGACGAGCCGTCAGGGGGCGGCGCTCTCGTCGCGCTGGAGCCTTCGGAGTGCGGCCTCGTTGGCCTGGGCCGTGGCGAGGTGGACCGAGCGCGGTGCGGACAGCTCGACCCAGGGCCGGTCGTCGGTGTTCAGCGGCACCCCCCGAGACAGGGTGAGCAGTCCGGCCGGCCCGAGCGTGGCCGCCAAGGGCAGCGAGGCCGGCGGCTGCGGACCGGCGATGAGCAGCACGTCGGCGCCCGGCACGGTCTCGTAGAGCCAGGCGTCGCCAAACACGTCGGTGAAGGTGCGGACGAGGATGCGCAGGTCGCGGTGCTCCAGCCCATAGAGCTGGATCCACTGACAGAAGGCGCCACCCGGGGCCAGCCGGGCCCGACCGAGGGCCCAGTACTCGCGGGTGAAGAGGTTCGACACGCCCGTGATCCATGGATTCGAAGGCTCTGAGACGATCACGTCGTAGAGCGGACCGGGGCGCTGCAGCACCGCCCGGGCGTCGTCGAGGAACAGCGTGGTGCGCACATCGTCCAGAGGGGCGCCGCTCACGCCGTCAAAGGCGCGAGACGCCCGCACCACCGCCGGCTCGATCTCGACGACGTCGAGGGCACCGATGCCCTCGGCCAGCAGGGCCCCGGCCGTGACGCCGGACGCCAGCCCGACCACCAGGGCCCGCTCCCGGCCAGCGGCGATGCGCGCCGGCAGCTGGCCGGAGAGCAGCTGCGTGGGCATGTCCGCGCCGGTGGAGGCGTCGACCTTGCCGTTGATCGAGAGCCAGGTGTTGCCGGTGCGCAGGGAGCGACCAACCGCCACGGCGGCGGTGCGGCCCTGTTCGTAGCGGAGCAGCTCCCAGCCGTCGTCGGCAAAGGACAGGACCCCCTGTCGGGAGCGATCCCCCAGGTCGGAGACCCTCTGGTGGATGCCGACCGCGTGCAGCTTGGCGTTCCAGTCGGGGGCGAGCCACGTGATCCCCACGACGGCCACCAACCAGGCCGGTCGTCCGGCGCAAGCGGCTCCGACCGCAGCGAGCCCCCCGGCCACGTACACCGCCCCCGGCAGGCCCGCGGTCTGGAGCAGCCACAGGCCGGTTCCTCCAGCCCCGAGCACGCCTGCGAGCGTGTTCGCCCCGACGATCGCCGCTGTTCCCGACGCCGCCGAGCCGCCCACCCGGGCCAGGCACCGCGCGAAGACCATGCCGCTGGCCACGGGCGCGCCCGCCATCGCGACCGCTGCGAGCAGGGCCTGGAGCAAGCCCGTCCAGCCCGGGCCGACCAGGTCGTAGCCCCAGGCCAACCAGACCGGGGCCTCGGAGAAGGTCCAAGTGCCCAGGACAGCCAGGGCGCCCAGGGCGCCCAGCGGGTGGCGGATCGAACCCGGCCGGGCCCCCCAGGCCGCCCCCAGGGCGACGCCGGCCAGGAACACCGCCAGCACCCACGCAAAGGCGTGGATCGACGCCCCCAGGAGCAACGCCGCCAGCCGCGTCCAGCTGACCTCGAGGGACATGGCCACCCCCCCGGCACACGCCGCAGCAGCGATGGGACCCCACCGCAAGGGCCCGGCCGGCCCAGGAGCGGCGCTGTCCGGAGCGCCAGGGGGGGTCAGACGCCAGGCGACGGCTGCCACCCCGGCGGTGAGACACGCCGCGGCGAGCTCGCTGCCCCGGACCCCCAGCAAGGGCAGGAGCAGGGCAGGCGTGGCCAGCACGCCGAGCACAGCCCCGGCGGTGTTCCACGCGTAGAGCCTGGAGACCCTGGCAGGGGTGAGGCCCAGGCCCGCGATGACCGGGAGCGTGGCCCCGAGCGCGAGCGCAGGCGGTCCCAGCAACAGCACCGCGATGGCGACGACCGGGCGGAGACCCGGTTCCGCCACCACCCGCGGAGCCAAGGCACCGAGCCAGAAGGGCAGCAGCACCGCCCAGACCGCGACCGCCAGCTCCAGGAGCGCATAGGCCCGGAGCGGTCGGCGGGGACGCCACCGCAGGGCCAGCAGCCCGCCAGCGCCCAGGGCCCCGAAGAACACCGCCACCGTGAGGGTGACGGCCACGCTGCCGCTGCCGCTGAGCAGGGCCAGGCGTCGCATCCAGAGGACCTCGTAGGTCAGCCCCGCACAGCCCGAGGTGAACAGCAGGGGTGCCAGGCGGTCCGGCATCACCAAGGCCACAGCGCCACGCGAGCGGGCCAGGCGTCGGTCCAGGCCGGCGTGAGGGCCGCCCAGGCCGCGACCCCCACCAGGGCCAGCCCCAAGGCCCACCGAGGAGGTCGGAGGCGCAGGCTGCCCAGGGCGGTCAACACCGGGGCCCAGACCAGCGCCAGCACGACGGCCCAGACCCAGGGCACCGGCGGCAGGACCCCGTGGAAGACCAGCTCCCGCCAGGTGTCGGGCCAGGCCAGGTACAGGGGGAGCGGAAGGGCCAAGAGGCCAGCCGCGGGCCAGCGTTCCGCCAGGGCCAGGCCGCCGGCGGCGAGCCCGAGGGGCAAGGCGAGCAGCCAGTCCACCCCGCAGAGGGGCAAGCCACACAGCACCGCGAGGAGCGCCCCACCCCGGGTCGCATCGTCCCGGCGGGGCTGGAGCAGGCCCACGGCCAGCGCCCCCACCGCCCAGGCGGCCAGGCCCGGCGCGGCCAGGGCACCGTCGGGTGCACGCCCGAGCAGTGCCGTCACCCAGCACAGGGCGCCCACCGCGCTGGCCAGCCCGGCGATGGCCAGCCCGCGGACCGCCGTGCCCCAGGCCCGCCGACCCGCCACAGCGCCGCCTGCGAGCCCGAGCACGACGCCCAGCACCACCCCGGCCCCCGGCACGACGAGCCGGGTTCCGGGCAGCTGGAGGGCCGGTCCCGGCCGCTGGTCTGGAGGGCCCCGCCGCATCAGGCCTTCGACCAGGTCGACCATCTCGTCCAGGCGCTGGGGGTCCAGCCGCGCCAGATCGTCCCGGGCGGTGTGGTAGGGCCAGTACACGCCCGTGTCCGGACGACCCAGCACGAGGAGTCCGGGGATGCCGGCCGCCGCGAAGGGCCCGTGATCGCTCCGCGCGAGCTCGGGGAATTGTCGGGCGTAGATCCGGTAGGCCCAGGGGATGGCGAGCCCGGCGGACGACGCCCACCGCAGGCCAGCCGTGCCCCAGGTCGGCCCCAGCCCCATGGCCGTGGGCCTGCCTTGGCCGAGCAGCTCCAGGGAGATGACCCACGCTGGCTGGAACTGTCCTGCGAGGACGCGGCTTCCTCGCAGACCCAGCTCCTCGCCATCGGGAAAGGCCACGCAGACCGGCTCCGATGGCGGGGCTGCCGCCAGTCGCGCAGCCACCTCCAGGGCGACCCCCACCGCCCCGGCGTTGTCGACCGCACCTGGACAGGCCTGGTGGACCGTGTCGGTGTGGGCCAGGAGCCAGCCGGCCCCGTCCGGGTCTCCGGTACAGCCCAGCACGGCGCCGGCGCCGCCGGGGTGCGCTCGGTGAAGCGGCTCCAGGCCGGCGTCGGCCAGGCGCTGGGCCGTCCACCGCTGGGCCTCGTGACCCCCGGCCGTGCCGGCCACCCGGGGGCCCAGCGCCACCAGACCGGCGGCCTCGTCGTAGGCACCCGCCCCGGCCGGGCCGAGCCCCAGGACGACCAGCAGCGCAAACCGGGTCACGGGGCCATCCTATGATACGAGCCGCCACCATGCCCGACACGCCCGCCAAGCCCCCTGAGCCGCCTGCTGAGCCCCCGGAGGAACGGGACTGGGACCTGCTCGACGATGACTCGGAGACCACCCCCGAGGACACCGGCGACCCTTGGTCCCAGAGCGATGACGACGGGACCGCCCTGGACGAGGAGCCGTTGCTGGAGCCCGACGAGCCTCCAGACTCGTGGCCCGCGATCGACGACGGAGACCAGCCCTTGGACGACGTGGACCTGGACGACCCGGACACGGATCCCGGGGAGAGGGACGTCTGGGAAGACGACGCGGGAACCGCGTCGGACCAGGACTGGCTGAACGAGTCCGATGGACCGGTGGTGGTCGGGTGGAGCGAGCGCGCCTCGCTGCCGGCTTGGGGGATCCACCGGGTGCCGGCTCGCTGCAGCACGGACCAGGAGACCTCGGCCCTGTACGTGGAGCTGCGACCCGGGCTGCCGGGCCGGGTCACGCTGGTGCTCGGCGATCAGACCGTCGACGCCGGCGTGGGCGAGCTGGGTGACGAGTTGGTGGCGCTCACCCTGGTTCGGCTGGTCGGCCGGGAGTTCCAGACCACCCTGCGGCTCGTCGGCACCAGCGGTCCCCCGCACCTGGTGCTGGGCCGTGACGTGCTCGCGGGGCGCTTCCTCGTGGACCCCAGCCTCACGTGGACACACCGCCCGCCCTCTTGAACCCGATCCTGCGCTTCATCCGGGACTACCCGTCCCGCTACTGGCCCTGGTACCTCGCCGGCGCCACCTTCCTGTGGGCCACCAATTGGCTCGCCGTACAGATTCCTCTGGAGCTGGCGGTGGCGGTGGACGCCCTGCGGGCAGATCCGGCCGAGGCCGCGGCGGTCCTGCTGGACGCTGCCCGGATCATCGCCGTGATGGGGGCCGCGGTCATCGCGGTCCGCACCCTCTCCAGGGTGCTCTTCTTCACCCCGGGACGACTGGTCGAGTACCAGCTCAAGAACGACCTGTTCGCGCACATGATGGCGCTTCCGGCCGCCTTCTACGGCCGCTGGACCACCGGCGACCTGGTCTCGCGGGCCTCCAACGACATCACCTACCTGCGTGTGCTGTCCGGCTTTGGCGCCCTGCAGGTCGTGAACATCACCGTCGCGCTCCTGCTGGCCGGCGACGCGATGCTGGGCCTCTCGCCTCGGCTGACCGGGGTCGTGGCGGTGCCCGTCGTGCTCTGCCTCGGGCTGGTCCAGCTGGGCATTCGCAAGCTCTTCGACCTGACGCGGCTCCAGCAGGAGCAGCTGGCCGACATCAGCGACCACGTCCTGGCCAGCCTGCAGGGCATCCGCACCATCCAGGGCTTCAACGCCGAGGGGGCCTTCAGCGGCCGCCTCGACACCCGCAACCAGGCCTGGCTGCGCACCCACATCCAGCTGGCTCGCATTCGTGCCTTTGTGCTGCCGCTGCTCATGCTGGGTGGCGGCCTGGCGGTCTGGGGGCTCTTGTCCATCGGGGGGCCGATGGCCGCCCGGGGCGAGCTGAGCGTCGGCGAGCTGGTCGCCTTCACCACCTATGTGGCCTACCTGCTGCCGCCTCTGCGCAGCCTGGGGTGGTTGCTCAGCGTGCTCCAGCGGGGCCTCACCAGCCTGGAGCGGCTCGACGAGGTGTTGGCCCAGCCCCGGGACACCGCGGGGGACGTGCGCACCGCCCCGGGGGCCGCACCGGCCTTTGAGCTCCGCGGCCTGGACTTCTCGTACCCCGACGCCGACTCCCCCACCCTCACCGGCCTGAGCGCGACCGTCGCTGCGGGCTCGACCGTGGGCGTGTTCGGGCGCACGGGCTCGGGCAAGAGCACCCTCCTCCAGGTGCTGACGCGGGAGTGGAACCCGCCCCGGGGCACGGTGTTCGTGGACGGCCAGGACGTGCTGGAGCTGGACCTGGACAGCTGGCGTCGGCGGCTCGCCGTGGCCCCCCAGGTGCCGTTCCTGTTCAGCGAGACCGTGGCCGACAACATCTCGATGGGGGTGCCGGATCCGCCGGGGGTGCGCGACGTGCTCGACAGGGCCGCCCTCACATCGGACCTGGCCACCCTGCCCAACGGCGTCGGCACCCTGGTGGGCGAGCGGGGCGTCATGCTGTCCGGGGGCCAGCGCCAGCGGGTGGCCCTGGCCCGCGCGCTCTACCGCGACTTCGACGTGCTGGTGCTGGACGACGTGCTCTCCGCGGTCGACCACGGCACCGAACAGCGTCTGATCCAGGCCCTGGCTGCGGTCGGTCAGGGTCGCCACCGACCGACGGTCTGGCTGGTGTCGAATCGGACCTCAGCTCTGGTCCACGCCGACAACATCCTGGTCCTCGAGGACGGCCGGCTGCGGGACCAGGGCACCCACAGCGAGCTGATCGCCCGCCCAGGCCCCTACCGGGATGCGTGGCGCCACCAGAGCGTCGAGCGGCCCGAGCCGGAGGGGGTGTCGTCTTGAGCGAACACCGCTCGGCCGTGGACCTGGGCAGGAGCCTGTGGCCCTACGTCAGGCCCGATGCCTGGCTCTTTGCGGTGCCGATCCTCCTGACGCCGCTGGCCATGGCCCTGGCCCTGGTCCAGCCGTGGCTGCTCAAGACGGCGATCGACGACCACATCACCCCTGGCGAACTCGAAGGGCTGGACACCCTCGCACTGGGCTACCTGGGCGCGGTGGTGCTCAGCTACGCAGCCCACGCGACCTACCAGCTGGCGCTGGCCGTGGCGGGTGGGCGCTCGATCCAGCGACTCCGGCTGGCGATCTTCGATCACCTGCTCGGGCTGCGTCCGGCCTTCTTCGACCGAAGGCCTGCCGGGGCCTTGTTGACCCGCGCCACATCGGACGTCGAGAGCCTGGGCGACGCGCTGACCCAGGGCGTCGTGACCATCGTGCTCGACGCGATGATGGTGCTGGGGGTCCTGGCGTCCATGCTGTGGCTGGACTGGGAGATGACCCTGTGGTTGTGCGCCGTGGCGCCGCCGCTGGTCGTGGCCCTGTCGATCTGTCGCCGGGCCTTGCGGCACTACTACCTGCGCGTCCGGGAGACGCTGTCGGCCGTCAACGCCTTCCTGGCCGAGCGCCTCAACGGCGTGCGGGTGGTGCAGCTCTTCAGCCACCAGGACGCGGCCCAGGGGCGCTTCGTGGGGCTCAACCGGGCGTACCGGGACGCCGCGGTCCGCAGCAATGTCTTCGACGCCTTCATGTACGCGGCGGTGGACGGCACCGGGTCCATCTGCATCGCCCTGATGCTCTGGTACGCCTGCTCGGATCCGCTCGGCGGGCTGGTCAGTGCGGGGCTGCTGGTCGCGTTCGTGGACTACCTGGACAAGCTCTTCAAGCCGCTCCGGGAATTCAGCGGCAAGATCGCGGTGATCCAGCGGGCGCTGGCGGCACTCCAGAAGATCTTCGGCCTGCTCGACGATCGGGACCACATCTCCCCCGGCCGCGTCCCCGACGAGCCCCTGACGGGCCGCTTCGAGGTCCAAGACCTGGCCTTTCGCTACCGCCCGGAAGACGACGACGTGCTGCGCGGCCTGTCCTTCCAGGTGAGCCCCGGTGAGGTGGTGGCGATCGTAGGGCCCACGGGCTGTGGCAAGACCACCATCTCCCGGCTGTTGACCCGGGCCTACGACGGCTATCGAGGACACGTCTGGCTGGACGGACACGAGCTCTCGGAGCTCGATCCCGCGGCGGTTCGCAGCGTGGTGAACCGGGTGCTCCAGGACGTGCACCTGTTTCCAGACACCGTGCGCTTCAACGTGGACCTGGGCAACCCGGGCATCGACCAGGCGGCCTGCGAAGCCGCCGCGGGCCTGGTGCACGCGACGGGCTTCATCGCCGAGCAGGACCTGGGGTGGGACCACGTGCTCAAGGAACGGGGCAGCGATCTGAGCGTGGGCCAGGGTCAGCTCGTGACCTTTGCCCGCACGATGGCCCACGACCCGCGCGTGGTGATCCTGGACGAAGCCACCGCGTCGGTCGATTCGGTCACCGAGTCCCTGATCCAGGACGCCATCGCCCGCATCCTGTCCCGCAAGACCGTCATCGTGATCGCCCATCGCCTGTCCACCATCACGGCGGCTGATCGCATCCTGGTGATGGACGCTGGCCGCATCGTGGAGCGCGGAAGCCACGGGGAGCTCATGGCGCTCGACGGCCGCTATGCGGCGCTGGTGGAGAGCGGTCTGGGCCAGGATGGCGCAGCGTGAGCGGGCCGGTCCTGGTGCTGCACGGCGGGGCGGGCCGGCTGGCCGCGGGTGGGCGGACCGACGAGGCCCGGGAGGCCCTCCGAGGGATCTTGACCGCCAGCTGGCCCCAGCTCCGGGACGGCGGGACTGCGCTCGACGCCGTGGTAGCGGCCGTGGTGCGGCTGGAGGCCTACCCGCTGTTCAACGCCGGCACCGGCAGCAAGCTCCAGCGAGATGGGGTCGCTCGCTTGTCGGCGGCCGTGATGGACGGGGCCCGGGAGCGCTTTGGCGGCGTCGTGAACGTCGAAGGGCTGGCCCACCCGATCCGCTTGGCCAGAGCCCTGGTCGAGGAGGACAGCCGGGTGCTTGCCGGCGCCGGTGCGCTCGCTCGCGCCCGAGAGCTGGGCCTGGCCGAGCGCGACGTGCGCACCCCCCGGGCCATCGCTGCCTGGGAGCGCGGACTGGCCGGCGAGACCGGCACAGTGGGTGCGGTGGCCCTGGACGCCGAGGGTCGCCTGGCGGCGGCGACGAGCACGGGCGGGCGCGGCCTGGAGCGGGTCGGGCGAGTGAGCGACACGCCGACGGTCGCAGCCAACGTGGCGACGGAGGCGGCAGCGGTCAGCCTGACCGGCGTCGGCGAGGACATCGTGGACGGGCTGCTGGGTCCGCGCCTGGTGGCAGCGGTCGAGGCCGGACAGACCCTGGCTCAGGCCGAAGCCGCACTGCTGGAGCGGATGCGGGCCCGAGGGTGGCGGGCGGGCTTCATCGCCGTGGACCGGTCCGGTGGGTGGTGCGCTGGGCACACGACACCGGGCATGACGTGGGGCGTGGCCACCGAGGGCGGGGTGCGGGGGTGCTGGGACTGAGGCTTTGGTGTTCGGGCTCGGGCTCGAGCTCGGGACCAGAACCTGTAGGACAGAACCGGGGTCAAAACCGGGGTCCGTCAAAACCGGGGTCCAAAACCGGGGTCAGGAACCCCTAAACTGGGGTCAGGAACCTTTTGTTAAGCATTAGCATCGCGGGTATGGATCGTTGTTGTGATTGGTTCTGATCCTAGGGCATGACTCTGGGTTGGGGTATCGCGTTGGGCTTCCTGGGGCCTAGCAGCGTGCGGTGAATCGGGGGTCGTGAGACGTGGTCGTCCACGTGCACGGGGGTCGTGAAGTCGTCTGACGTGACACGTGGGACGTGGGACGTCTGACGTGGGACGTCTGACGTGGGCTTGTACCAACAGGGAACCCCAGCCAGCCAGCCCCCAACACAGCGGCCGCCCCAATTGGCACCTGCTGATTCGACGCCGACGCCCCCCGAAAGGAGGGAACGTAAAACCGCCAGCGCTCGCCTCGGCGACCCCGGTCGACCAAGCACCGAGGCTCCCATTGGCTAAACGCTGGCAGGTTCCCGGTTGAGCTTGGCCCAGCCATCGCCGCCGGAACCCGGGTTGGTGGCCCCCAAATTCCCCACAAGCTCCTAGGCCTAGGACCGCTCCAGGCTCTCCCCAATCCTCTCCAGGAACAAGGCCTCGAGCCCCTCGGCACCGATGTCCGCGATGCGCTCGTCGGCCACCACCCGGCCGTGGGCGAGCATGACGACGCGGTCTGCGACGCGTTCGACCGTCTCGAGGACGTGGGTCGACAGGAGCACCGTGGTGCCCTGCTCACACAGGGCCCGCAGGCTGGCCTTGACCCGAGCCGCACTCGGTGGGTCCAGGCCATTGAGGGCCTCGTCGAGGATGACCACCGGCGGCTTGCTCACGACCGCGGCGGCAAGGGCGGTCTTGCGCCGCATGCCCTGGCTGTACTCCCGGATGAGACGATCGGCGTCGTCTCCCAGCCCGGTCAGGGCCAGGGCTTCTTCCAGATCCCCCGCCCCCCGCAGCGCTACCACGAGCTCCAGGAATTCCCGCGCTGTGAGGTACTCGTACAGAGCCGGGTCCTCGGGCACATAGCCGAGCTTCTCCCGGGCCAGGCCCGGGTCCTTGCTCACGTCGACCCCGCCCACGTGCACCGTGCCCGCGGTGGGCATGAGCTGGCCGGTCAGGACCTTGATGGTGGTGCTCTTGCCAGCGCCGTTGTGGCCGATGAGGGCGACGAATTCACCGGGCTCGGCCACCAGATCGACGGCCTCGACGGCGACCACCCGGCCGAACTCCTTGCGCAGGCCTCGGATCTCGATGGCGCTCACGTGACACTCCCCGCGGTGGCGGTGGCCCAGATGGCGACCGCCACCGGCAGATAGACCGCCCAGCCCCATCGGCGCCACCCTGATGTGGTGGTGGCCACGACCGCCAGCGCCACGCTGACCCCCTCGAGGCCCAGGCCCAGGTGTCCAGCGGCTGGCAGGCCCTGCCGGATCGCCAGCGCCAGGACGGGCAGCAGGACCAGGCCCTGGAGCCACCCCCACACCGCGAGCCCCCGAGCGAGCCTCATGTCCCGCGCTGTCAGGCCCAGCCAGGCATCCAACCAGGCGGGGCTGGCCCCGTGCAGGCGGAAGGCGACCGCTGCGACCAGCACCATGCCCGCGCCAGCGATCGCAGCGGCCTGGGGGCCCGCGCCGGGGTCCTTGGACCACGCCGCGACCGCGCCGACCAGGCCCAGTCCCCAGGTCGCCATGAGCCAGCTGCGATGGGCCCGCCAGCCAGCCCTCAGCTCGCGCACGACCCTGAGCCGAAGGGGCTGGGACAGCCCGCGCACCGCCCACTCCAGGTAGACCGCCCGGGCCTCCTCCGGGTCCTCCTGGCCCTCGTAGGCGGCGTCGATCTCCGCCAGCAGCGTGGTCGCCCGGTGATACCAGGCGCGCCCCAGCGACGGCGCAAAGGACCAGGCTGCCAACCCGACGACCAAGGGCGCCAACAACCCAAGGCCGAGCAAGGGCTGTCCACTCAGCACCCCGGCCGCGCCCAGCGAAGCAGCCCACACCGCAGTGCCCCCCAGGGCCAGCGCTGCACCCGGCGCATAGATCAAGGCGGCCTGGAGCCGGGGGTTCTGGCCCCGGATCAGCTCCAAGACGCCGGACAGGCTGGGACTCTCGGCGACCCAGATGCTGGCCAGGTGGACCGAAAAGCCCGCCAGGAGCCCCACGGCCCAGCCCCCCGCGGCCACGGCCGTCGCCAGGGCCCAGGCCAGCCACTCTCCGGCCAGCACCAGCGGCAACAGGAAGAGGGCGGCGGCCGCGACCCAGCCGGCCCGCTCCAACCCAGTCCGGAGGAGCAGGTACCGCAACAGGCGGGCGGGCTCGACCGGGTGCGGGTCCAGCACACTGCGCTCGGGGCTGCGCACCAGGGCCGTGTAGGTGGCGAGCGCCATGGCCCCGCAGCACACCAGGCCCAGACGAAAGCCGATGCCCGCCACACCCGCGGCGAGGGCGCCGGGGCGACCCAGGAAGGCGAAGAAGACCGGCTCCACGACAGGCGCCGCGCCGGCGACGGTCGCCAGGGCGGCCAGTCCCCCGACCCGCCTGAGCGGGCCTTCGACCACGGCCCGTCGCCGCGCCTGGGTCCGCCATGCAGTGATGTGCGGATTCGTCACGGATGGGCTCCCGCCGACGTAGACCCCTATCCATGAAACCAATTGGAGGGGACGTGGGTCTTGGATCGTCAGGCCGTCCCCGGCTATTGACGGCCCTCTCTCGGAGGATGGGATGACGCTGCTGCTGCTCATGACCCTCGGCCTGGCCCTGGGCCAGGACGCCTCCGCCGAGGCGGACGACGACGAATTCGACTTCCTCGAGGAGGGCGACCGCAACGCCGAACGCCTGGCGGCCGAGGCCGCCAACGCCGAAGACGACTTCAACGTCTACGACGACGAGGACGACTTCGAGATGGCCTTCGAGGTCGCCCGAACCCGCCCCGAGTCCTACCGCTTGCCCGTGACGACCGAAGGCAAGAAGCCCCTGGCCGACAACTACCCCGTGGTGCTGGTGATCGGACAGATGGGCAGCCTGGTGGTCGAACTGCCCGTGCTGGTGTCCAATGGCGGCCCGCCACCCCAGGCCGCCTGGTGGCTCGTGGGCGAGGTCTACGCCGGGGGGCAGAAGCTGGCCGAGACCCGCCACCAGGTCAACCCCGACACCCTCGTCCGAGGCGGACCGACCCTGGCCTTCCTCAAGATGCACGCACCGGTCAGCGGCGAGCAGGGCGAGCTCCAGGTCCGGGTGTCCCAGATCGACGAGACCGGGGCCCCCACGGCCCTCTTCGCCCGCGACGTGTCCTGGACGCTCCAGTAGTCCTATTCCAGGGTCGCCCCGACCGCCTCCCACGCCTCCAGCTGAGCCTCCAGCTGGTCCGCGAGTTTCATGCGCTCGCCCAGGAGCTCGGCCACGGCCGGAGCATCGTCTGCCCGGGCGGCGAGCTGGTCGTCCAGTGCTGCGACCGCGACCTCGCTCACCTCGATCGCCTGCTCGAGCTCTGCCAGCTTGCGGACCGCGCGCTCCCGAGCCCGCCGGGTTGCCTTGTCTTGGCGCCACTCCTGGTCCGCCTCGCCAGAGGGCCCGCCGACCGGGTCGCCACCGCGGAGCCTGCCCCCGGGCAAGAGATCCTCGTCGCGCAGGCCCGGGTGCGCGACCACCCGCCCCTCGCCGACCCGGGCCACGTGGGTCGCCAGACGCTTCACCAGCGCCCGGTCGTGAGACACCAGCACCAAGGTGCCGGTCCACCGGGCCAGGGCGTCTTCGAGCACCTCGGCCGTGACGATGTCCAGGTGGTTGGTGGGCTCGTCGAGCAGCAGCAGCTCGGCACCGGACAGGGTCAGCACGGCCAGGCTCACCCGGACGCGCTCGCCGCCCGAGAGGGTGCCCACGGGCTGCAAGGCCAGCTCCCCGGCCAGGCCCAGGGCCCCGAGGATCTTGCGGGCACGGAGATCGGTGGTGAATGGGCACCGGGCCAGGACCGCGTCCACCGCCGATCCGTCGGGATCGAGCTCTCGGGCCTGGTCCTGGGCAAAGGTCGCGACCCGCAGGCCCCGCACGCTCTCGCGACGGCCCTGGAGGGGCGCCCGCCGACCCGAGAGCGCGTCCAGCAGCGTGGTCTTGCCCGCGCCATTGGGGCCCAGCAGCACCCACCGCTCCCCGGCCCGGACCGTGAGCGCCACCGCGTCCAGCACCACCTGGTCCCCATACCCCAGAGAGGCGTCGCACAGCCGCACCAGCTCGTCCCTTCCCGGCTCGGGCTCGGGCAGGCGCAAACTGGGCGCCGCTGCGTCGGCCTGGATCACGACCTCTTCGGAGTGAGCCAGCCGCTTGAGCCGTGACTTCACCATCCGGGCCTTGTTGGCCTTGGCCCCGAAGCGGCGCTGGAGCTCGTGGGCCTGGCGGGCCTCGGCCTGGTGGCGCTCTTGGGCTGCAAGCAGCTCGGCGTCGGCCTGGGCCCGAAGCACGCGCCAGCGGCTCAGGTTTCCCTTGGTCCGGCGCAGGGTGCCGTGCCGGACCTCGGCCACCGCGGTGGCGCAGCGGTCCAGCAGGTGCCGATCGTGGCTGACCACCACCACCGCCCCCCTGTGGTCCGCCAGGAAGTCGGCGAGCCACCCTCGGGCGTGCAGGTCCAGGTGGTTGGTGGGCTCGTCGAGCAACAGCAGCTCGGGATCGGACAGCAGCAGCCTGGCCAGGGCGATGCGGACCTGCCAGCCGCCGGAGAAGGTGTCGCACGCCCGCGGCCAGTCGGCCTGCACGAAGCCCAGTCCGTGGAGCACCTGGCCGACCTTTTCGGCCCAGGCGTAGCCACCGGCGAGGCGCCAGCGGTCCTCGGCATCGGCCAGTGCGGCGACGCTCTCCTCGCTGCCGTCCACGGACTCGCGACAAGCCACCAGGCGGGCCTCGAGGGCCAACAGGACGGTCATGCCACTGCGGGCCTCGTCCCAGACCGTCGCCTGGGACCCGGCGACGCCCTCCTGGGGCAGCCACCCCATCCGCAGTCCATTGCGGCGCCAGACGCGTCCCGAGTCGGCCTCGCAGTCCCCCACCAGCAGCCGCATCAGGGTGCTCTTGCCGCTGCCGTTGCGGCCGACCAGGGCGACACGCTCGCCAGGGCGCACGTGCCAGTCCACGCCGCTCATCAGCTCGCGGCCCCCGGCGCTCACCGTGACGCCCTCGAGGCGGATCAACGGGACGCCAGCTCGCCTCGGAGCGAGTTCACGAAGCCGCGGGTGATGGTCACCGGCAGGGTCTGGCCGACCAGCTCGGCCGGGCCTGGGAAGTTGACCATCTTGAAGGTGCCCGTGCGGCCACAGACCACGTGGTCGTCCCACTTGCTGGGGCCCTCGACCAGGACGTCGTGGGTCTGGCCCTCCAGCGCGCGGTTGCTGTCGAGCTGGAGCACGCGCTGACGGGCCTGGAAGCGGGTCAGGCGCTCCGACGCGACCCGGGCATCGATCGGTGGGTCGGTCAGGCGCAGGGCGGGGGTGCCCGGTCGCGGGCTGTACTTGAAGGAGAACGCGCCTTCGAAGGGCACGGCGTCGAGCAGGCTCATGGTGGCGTCGAAGTCGGCGTCGGTTTCGCCGGGGAAGGCCACGATGATGTCCGTGGTCAAGGACAGGTCCGGTCGGGCACTGCGCAGAGCGTCGACCAGCCGCAGGTAGCTGTCGCGCGTGTAGAAGCGCTTCATGCGGCGCAGCACCCGGTCCGAGCCCGACTGGACAGGCAGGTGGAGGTGGCTGGTCAGCTGGGGCAGGTCCCGGTAGGCCTGGACCACGTCGGGCCCCATGTCCCGGGGGTGGCTGGTGGTGTAGCGGATCCGCTCCACGCCGGGCACGGCCGCCACCCGGTACAGCAGCTCCGCGAACGTGGGCTCGGCCGTGACCTTGAGGCCATAAGAATTCACGTTCTGACCGATGAGCGTGATCTCCCGCGCCCCCCGCTGGACCACGGCCCGGACCTCGTCGACGATCTGGTCGGCGGGCCTGGAGAGCTCCACGCCCCGGGTCGCCGGCACGATGCAGAAGGTGCACTTGTTGTCGCAGCCCTTCTGGATCGTGACAAAGGCGCCCACGCTGCTTCGGTTGGCCGGGACCGGCGCCAGGTCGGCCACGAAGGCGTAGTCGGCCTGGTCCAGGAAGCGGTTGTCGAGCACCCGCTCCCGGGCCGCCCGGGCCACGAGGCTGCGGACCTTGGGGACCTGGTCGGGGCCGAAGACCAAGTCCACGTCGCGGCGGTACTTCTTGAAGAGCTGCTCGCCGGCGTGCTGTGCCATGCAGCCGGCGATGCCGATCCGTGCGCCCCCGGCTCTCAGGTGCTTGACCTCGCCCAGGAAGCTGTGGAGCTTGTGCTCCGGCTTCTCGCGCACGCTACACGTGTTGACCAGGATCAGGTCGGCCAAGGCTGGGTCGTCGGTCGGCTCGAAGCCGTCCTTGGCCAACAATGCACCCATCTTGGTGCTGTCGTAGGCGTTCATCTGGCAGCCGAAGGTCTTGATGAAGACCTTGCGGGATGGGGAGTCTGCAGACATCAGGTGGCCCAGGGCACCTAACTCATCCGCCCCCCCGATCCGATTCAAGGGAGGTGCAGATCCTGCTCCTGACCTGGCTCGCCTGTGGACCCGTCGCCACCGAAGGCGCGCTCCCCGGTGTGCCCGCAGCGACCGAGGACCAGGCCTCCTTTGCCAAGCTCTCCGACCAGCTCGCTGCGGTCCGTGAGCTCGAAGAGCCTGTGGCCGTCCCGGTCCGGGTGATCGCTGCAGAGGGGTGGGAGCTCCGCCGGGGCCAGGCGGCAGTGGCTGGGGGGCTGGACGACCACGCCCCGGCGCTGGCCGGCCTGGGCCTGCTGCCCGAACCCTCAGCGCTGGCAGCTCATGTGGCCCGCCGCGGCCCTCCGATCGTTTGGGACCGGGAGCTGGGCATGGTCCTCACCACCCAGGCTGGCTTGTCCGATCCCGCTCGCCAGCTGGCTGCCGCCCACAGCGTGCTGCCCACCTGTGAGCCGGCGGCGTGGACCTGGGACGCCCGGCGGGTCGCCGAGGCGATCCAGGACGCCATGGCGGTGGTGCTCACGTGGGAGCAGCAGCTGGTGCGTGCCGGGCTCCGCCCCCGGGGACACGCGGTCGACCCAGCGCTGCCCCTGGCCCCGTGGACAGCTGCCCCAGTGGCCCATCCCAGCCCCCTGGCGCAGGACGACGACGTCCTGCGGACCGTGGCCACCGACGTGGTCCTGCGCCTGCTCGACGCAGGGGAGTGGCGCACGGTGGACATGGCCTGCAAGCGCCTGCCCTCGACCACGGCGGCTCTGCTCCACCCGGACCGCTGGCAAGCCGGCGAGGGCCCAGACCCGGTGGGCCCCGCAGATGTGCCGACCTGGTCCGACGCGGGCTGGCGACAGGTGCACAGCGATCGGATGGGCGAGCTGGCCCTGGGCAGCTGGCTGGCCTACACCGCCCAGGTGGGCAGCGACACCCAGGCCCGCGAGCTCGCGACGGGCTGGCGCGGGGACGCGGTCTCGATCTGGCAGCACCCGGACGACCCCGACCTGAGGGCGGCGTGGACCGTGAACCTGGCCCCGGACGCCCGCAAGGAAGCCGCACGGCTGCTCCACGGGCGCGTGCTCCAGGACGGCCGAGTGGTCGAGGTCCGCCCGGGCCCAGGGGATGCGCTGGTGCTGCTGATCGGCGGGTCCGGATCCCCCGTCGTCACCGTGCGCGAGGCCGCCCGGGGCGGCATCGTCGCCGTGCGGCTCGGTGCCTCGGTCGACCTCCCCTCCTGGGAGCGCACGCTCCGCCTGCAGGCCAACCCGGTCTCCGCCTCGGATGGCGTGGCCCGGGTCGGCTCCCTGTACTTCCCGCTCGCGGAGGGCTGGCGAACGGCGACCCGCGGGACCGAAGGCGACGTGCTGAGCATGCGCCACACCGACACGGACCTTCGGCTGGTGCTCTACGAAGCGCCAAGCCTGCTGGTCGGCCCCGTCGACGTGGCCGCCGAGCGGGTCGCTCGGCTGGTCAGCAGCCAGGCCGGCATGACGCGACCGGTGCACGTTCGCCAGGTCGGCGCCTGCGCGGTGGCGACGGTGGTGGGCCGGGACCGCAACCGCCGCACCCGTCAGATCCGGGTCCACGTGCTCCCCACCGACGCCGGCGTCGCCGTCGTGCGGGCCAGCCATGCGCCCAGGGCAGTGCCCGTGGACTACCACCGGTTGGTGCGCAGTCTGGAGGAGGGCCACTGCCGTGGGCCCCAGGCCCGACGGGCTCACCGATCGAGCACGTCGGGGCAGTAGGCCGCGTTGGCAAAGACCTCGCAGCCTGGGATCCGGTCCGCCCGGTAGATGCCGTCGGCGGCTTCGGGCCACGTGAGACGCCACAGCACCTCAGTGCTGTCCCGGTCCACCTCGACCACGGCGCTCCGGCTGGCGTCGTCGGAGATCTGGCAGTGGTCGCAGTGGGCGATGGTGACCAGCACATCGCCCGTGGACAGCGTGTCCACGTCGCCCCAGGCCTGCTCCCGGAAGTCCCGCTCGGTCCACTCCCAGCTCACCTGGGCCGTGGCGGCCCCGCGGTCCAGGGTCAGCTCGACCGCGCGACTGGTGTCCGACGCCGGCGCGTTGTTGCGGTTGTCGTAGAACAGGACCCGGTCTCCCCGGACCTCGGGGGCATGGGGGAAGTCGAACCACTGATCGCTCGGCGCCGGATCCCCCCGGCCGTCCACCAGGGCAAAGTCCCCCCCGGGGCCCAGGACCGACGTGATGCGCTTGCTCTCCGGGTCGATGCGGACCAGGTGGTTGAGGTCGCGGAGGTTGACGTAGACGTCCTGGAGCACGCCGTTCTCCTCGATCACCTGGAGGGCGTTGGCGTGCCAGGGATCGTTGCTGCCCTCGGTCAGCTCGCCGGCGTCGATGGCGATCTGGCTGTCGTAGGACCACACGAGCTCCCCGGAGGGCACGTCGATGATCTCGACGCCAAAACCCGTGAATTCCGCCCCGTCGCCCTGGTTGCGGGTGGTGACCAGGCCGGCGATCCGGCCCGACGGGAGCATCTCGACGTCGTGGTGGTGGCTGACGCCGATGGTGGGCTGGGCGCCCTGGAAGACCTGGTGCAGCGCCATGTCCACCAGGGTGGGCGGGCCTCCGAACCCACCGCCGTACAGCACGTTGCCGTCCCCCACATAGGTGGCATCGACCGCGGTGATGTCGTCGCGCACGGTGTGGTACCAGCGGATCCGCCCCTCGCGATCGAAGATCAGGAGCTTCTGCTCGTCGACGGCCTTGCCGTTCAGGAAGTGGTTCACCAGCGTGTAGCCCCCCTCGCTGAGCGCTGGGTCGCCGGTCAGCTCAGGCAGCCGGATCCAGTCCGGCAGGGCATCGGTCGACAGGGTCGCCGAGACGCGCTGCTCCCCGGTCGCCAGCGTCACGTCGACGTCGCACTCATAGTTGGCCGAGGCCAGCAGACCCTCCAAGGTGAGCAGGTGCTCGGTCCCCTGGGGGGACCACACCACGTGGGCCTGGGCGGGGTCGGACTGGTGGGTGCAGCACAGCCGCACGGCCCCGGGCTCGGACAAGGTGAGCCTGAGCTGCCGCGACGTGACCAGCTCCGGCACGTCGAGCACGGCGCAGTCCAGGAGCCAGGGGGGCGCGTCGCCGGTGTCTGCGGAGTCCGTCGGGCCCCCGCTATCGGTGGTCTGCCCGCTGTCTGTCCCGCTCGCCGTCGCGGTCGATGCAGTCGGCTCGCACGCATCGGGGAGGGGGTCCGGGGCCGGCCCAGGGTCGTCGGCGCCCGTGCACGCGACCCAGATCAGGACGAACAACGGCATAGGCCGAACTTAGCCGCGCCAGGGCCCCTCAGCTTCTCCGGGCTGCCAGGCAGTGGTGGAAGCTGACCTCGAAGCGCCGGTCGTACCAGCGCACGATGCGGGGGACCTGGTCCTGTTCACGCAGGATCGTGAGGCCCAGCTCACCCAGGGCTTCGGCCAGCTCGCCCTTTGGCGCAGGGGCGTCGGGCACCGCGACCTGGGGACCGCTGTACGCGGTGCACAGGGTCAGCACACCCCCCCGGCGAAGGGCCGCCGTGGCCGACACCAGCAGCTCGCCCACCCGGCCGGGAGAGGCGTCGTCCAGGGCCTGATCCAGGTGGACCCAGGCAAAGGTGCCCGGCCGGAACGGCAGCCGACAAGGATCGACGATGGCGAATTGGATGCCTCCGACCACCGGCTGGTGTGGAAAGCGCACCTTGGCGCAGCCGCCCTTGTGGGTCGGCAGCCAGGTCTGGCGCTGCCGCCCGGTCAGCAGATCCCGCGCCATCACCACCGCTTCGGGGCTCCGGTCGACGGCGTAGACCACGCGGCCGACCTGGACCGCTCTGCGGGAGAAGTCTCCGACCCCACAGCCCAGGTGGAGCACAGGGCCCGGCGGGGCGATCTCGGCGCCGAGCCCGGTCGCGACCTGGGCCGGCGTCAAGCCTGCGATGCCGGAGAGCCAGTCGCCGAGCCCCCCGGGCGCACCCAGGGCCCCGGCGGGCAGGTGAGGGGTGACGGCGTCGGGTTCTCCGACCCCCAGGGGCTCCCGAGCCGCCGTGGGCACGCCCAGCCCTGGTTCCCACGGCCCGTGGCGCAGCAGGAAGGCACGGGGCTCCGCGACGAGCACGGGGATGCCCGACAAGAGCGGGTACCGGGTGCCGGCGGAGGTGCGCCAGTTGTCGAGCGCTTCGCCGGTCTCGGGGCAGACGAAGAGGGAGCTCTGGCGGTGGGGCGCGGTCACCCTCCCTGTACGGTCTCCGGACAACGGCCCTCCAGGCTAAATGCGAGCGATGTCCTCGCTCCTGGCCACTCTCGCACGACAGGTCCACCGCTGGGACGCTCAGCGGGGCCGCCCGGGCTACCGGCTGGGCGGCGTGGCCGTGGGGCTGGTGGCTGCAGCGGTGGTCCTGGCGCTGCCCGGCGCAGAGGGCCTGAGCGTGGCCGGCCAGCGCACGGCGGCCGTGGCCGTCCTGATGGCCATCTGGTGGCTCGGCGGTGTGCTTCCCATGGCGGTGACGGCGCTGGTGCCTCTCGTGGCCTTTCCCCTGCTCGACGTCATGTCGATCAAGGCCGCCGCGGCCCCCTATGCCCACCACCTGAATTTCCTGATGCTGGGCGGCTTCGTGATCGGCCATGCCACGGAAGAGGTCGGCCTGCACCATCGCCTGACCGCACTGCTGCTCCGGCCGGCCCGGGTCCGCGTCTCGCCCCGCAGGGTGGTGCTGGCGATGATGGTCTCGGCGGCCATCATCTCCGGCCTGGTGTCCAACACCGCCACGATGGTCATGATGCTGCCGTTGGCAACGGCTCTGGCGGCGACCACGGCCGACGGCCCTCGCACCGAGAGCACCTTTGTCCTGTGCCTGGCCTATGCGTGCTCGATCGGCGGGGTCACGACCCTGGTGGGCACCCCCCCGAATGCCGTGCTCGCGGGTCTCGCAGCCGACGCCGGGCGCGAGATCTCCTTTGCCGCGTGGATGGCCCTCGGGGTCCCCTTCGCGGTGCTGTCGGTGCCGTTGGCCTGGTGGGTCGTGACGCGGCTGGCCCTCCCGCTGCCCGACCGCTTCGAGACGCCGCTGCACGCCCCCGAGCTGCCCCCCTGGCAGCCCGGCGAACGCTCGGTCCTGGCGGTGGTCGCCGGGGCGCTGCTGTTGTGGCTGACCCGGCGCCCGCTCGCCGTGGGGCCCTTGGACCTGCCGGGCTGGGGAAGCGCAGTGCCCGGTCAGGTGAGCGACGCCTGGGTGGCCATCCTGGCGGCCATCGTCCTGTTCGCACTGCCGCGACCCGGCCCGGCTCGAGCGGACGATCCCTCCGAGGGTCGCTTCCTGATCTCGTGGCGGCGGGCCGAGAAGTCCATTCCCTGGTCGGTGCTCATCCTCCTGGGTGGCGGCTTCTCCCTGGCCGCCGCGATCTCGTCGTCGGGCCTGACCGCTTGGCTGGCCGGGGGCACCGCAGCTCTGGCCGACCTGCCGCTGGCCGTGTCGGTGCCCGCCCTCTGCCTGGCGATGTCGTTCCTGACCGAGCTGACCAGCAACACCGCGACGACCCAGATCGCGCTGCCTCTGCTGGCGGCCGGGGCCGCCGCGGCAGGCGTGGACCCACTGTTGTGGATGGTCCCGGCGGCGATGTCCGCGTCCTGCGCCTTCATGATGCCCGTCGCCACCGCGCCCAACGCCATCGCGTCCGAGGCGGGCGGCGTCGCCCCAGGCGACATGGCCTATGCCGGGCTGGCCCTCAACTTCGCCTGTGCCGGGGTGGCCGCGGTGTTGTCGCTCGTGCTGACGCCGATCCTGTTCTGAGCCGGCGGGGCCTCAGTTCCGGGACTTCTTGCAGCTGTCGTCGTCGGTGCTGAAGCAGACCCAGGTGCCCTGGGTCACGTCGGTCACAGTCGCCGACCGCCGGCCCTTCTTGAGGTAGGCCGTGACCGTGCACTTGTCGGCCTTGGCGATGGCCAGCACGGCCTGGACATCGCGATCGCTGACCCGGGCGCCGTCGGAGGTGCAGTCAGCCCGGACCTTCTTGGTCTCCGCGGCCTGGGAGACGAAGGTGATGGTCGGGCCACTGGGCTCGGGCTCGGGCTCGGGGGGCGGTACCGGCACGGCCTCCTGGGTCGGGGCAGGCGGCGGGGGATCGGCTGCGGTTGCATCGGGGGCTGGCGGGGGCTCGACGGGTGCAGGGGTCGTGCCGGTGGGGGTGTCGCCGCCGCCGAGCTGGTCGGACACCTGGCCGCCCACAACGACCATGATCAGCACCGCGGCGGCCATGCCCGCGAGACCGGCGACTGCCAGGAACAGCTTGGAGCGGCCCTTGGGCACGACGACGTCGTCGACTGGCGCGAAGTCGTCGGGGGTGTAGGCGGCGGGTGGTGCAGGGGAAGCAGCTGCCCCGCCAAAGGGATCCCTGGGCGGGGGCGGCTGGGTATGGTCGGGATCGTCGAAGAAGTTCTCGACCGACGGGGCGGGCGGTGCGGGGGCGGGGGCGGGCGCAGGAGCCGGCGGGGGCGGGTCCTCGAACATGTCCGGGATGAGGGTGTGGCCACCCGCACGAGGCCCCGGTCCGCGCTCGGTCGGCCGCAGGTCGTCGACGACCTCGTTCGAGCCCGAGTCCCACGGCAGGCCCTGGTCCTGGTCTGCGAGGATCTGCGTGGCGTCCGGGCTCGGCTGCTCGGACAGGATCTGGGTCGCGTCCCCCTCGGGGATCATCTGGGTGGGCTGGTCTTCATCGAAGTCCAGCGCATCGTCGCCGGGAAAGAGGGTCGGGGCGGCGGGCACCGGCGCCGGCGCAGGCCAGCCGCTGACGGCCTGGCCGCGGTCGGTGGTGACGAAGCCGTCGTCCTCGGCCCCGTGGGAGCCGTCCAGGATGCGCGTCTCCCCACCCAGCAGGTCCTGGCTCGAGATCTGCTGGGTCGGCTCGTCCTCGTCGTCTTCGTCCATGCCCGGGAGCTCCGCGAGCTCTGGCGGGGCTGCAAAGGGCGAGCTGGTCGCCGCGGGTTCGCCAAAGGGGCCCGCGTGGGCGCCGCTCTCGATGTCGCGGACCCGCTCGATGGCCTTTTGCTGGTCCTCGCGGGTGGCGATGCGGGTGGGCAGGTCGTCCCAGTCGTCGTCTGCCGCGACGGGTGCTTCGACCCGGGGGCGCGGATCGCCCGGGAACCCCTGGGGGGACTTGTGCTTCTTGAGGAAGGGCGCAGAGATGGCGTCCAGGGCCCCTGCCTGAGGGGTGGCCAGAGGCTCCAGGACGGGCCGGGGAGGCGGCGGCTTGTCGGGGTGGATCAGGAGGGGCTCGGGCTTGGCGGGTTTGGGCTCGGGTTCCGGGGCCGGAGCTTCGAGCTCCTGTTCGGCGGGTGGTGCGAACAAGGACGGGTCCGGCGGCAGCTCCGCCGAGGAGGGCACCGCAGGCGTGGTGTCGAGCTCGGCGACCGCTGCGGCGCGCAGCGCGGCCCACCGGGGGTCGTCGTCGGCCACCAGCGTGGCTTCGGGGCGGGCCTGGACGAACGGATCCGGGCCTTCCTGGTCCAGGGTCTCGGCCTCGGCCCGAGAGAATCCCAGTGAGTCCTCGGACAGGATCGTGTCCGTCATGGGGTTCGGCCGGCGCGGGATCTCCCGCACCTTTTGCAGGGTGGGCGGGACGTGGATCTCGGCCCACTCGGACAGGGTGGGACCCCCGATGCCGCGGGCGAGGGCGCGGGCCCGGGTGGTCACGTCGGCCGAGGACGGGCGCGCGTCCTGTTCGTAGTTCAGGGAACAGGACAGCAGGTCGTCGAGCTCCTTGGCCAAAGGCCCCGGCAGCGCCAACAGCGCTCGCAGGTAGCTCATGCGGTCGGCCACCAGTGCGGCGTGGCGCTCGGGCCGGCCCCGGGCCTTGCCGAGCTTCTCCAGGGTCAACAGCTCGTAGAGGGTCGACCCCAGCGAGTAGACGTCTGACGCGGGCGTCTCGGGCTCGAAGAACAGCCGCTCAGGAGGCATGTAGTCGACCGAGCCGAACTGCAGGTCCCGGGTGTGGGACTCCCGGGCGTCGAATTCGGCCCGGGCCACCCCGAAGTCCAGGACCTTCACCAGCCCAGCGTCGTCGACCATGATGTTCGAGGGCTTGATGTCGCGGTGGATCACCCGCAGCGGCTTCTCGCCGGCCACGGGCGGCCGGTTGTACGCGGCGTCGAGGGCCGACGCGACGAATCCGATGACCTCGAGGGCCACCCGCACGGGCATGCGCTCGCCCTGGGCCGTCAGCTCGTGCACGATCACCTTGAGGTCGACGGCCTCGAGGTACTCCATGATGATGGCGGCCCGGCCATCGATCGACGTGAGGTCGACCACGTCGACGATGTTGCGGTGCCGCAGCCAGCCCAGCAGACGCGCCTCGTCGCGCATGCGCTGCGCGATCTCCTCGTTCTCGGACCAGCGCCGGTGCAGCAGCTTGACGGCGGCCAGACGCGAGAAGCCATCGGCGTGCATCAACTTGGCCAGGTACACGGATCCGAAGCCGCCGGAGGCGATCTCCCGCAGGAAGTGGAATCGCCGTGCTCCGTCGGCCTTTGCCAAGTGGGATCCTGCTCCGTGTGCGTGGGGCTGGCGTCACCGGAATGTACCACGCACGCACGTCGCGGCCCGGGGCGGGCATCCGGTGGAAGTGCCGCGGCCCGGGCGGGGTTCGGGTGCTGTCGGGCGGGTGTAGGCTGAGCCCAGGAGGTCCGCTCGTTGCCCTTGACCAGCGCCATCGGCGTCAACATCCGGCACGCCATCACCCGCGCCCTGGCCACGGCGAACCTGGCCCCCCGAGAGGGCACCTGGCGCGTCGAGTCCGCCCGGGTTTGGCTCGACTCCGATCGACGGGTCGCCCGTGGCGAGGTGTCTCTCCTGATCCGCAAGCCTCGGCCCCTGACCCGCTGGGAGCCCCACGAGCTCGAGGGCTGGATCAACCCAGACGGCGACCACCCAGGCATGTGCCTGGCCCGCCTCGCAGACCCGCTGTTCGTCGACGCGTGGCCCGTGACCTGGGGGCGATGGGCGGGGGCCGAGCGCTCCGTCCCCGAGGGCGTGGATCCCGACCACCCCCGCCTGGGCTTGCGGCATGCGGACGCACGCGACTGGGCCCTGACCCACGACCGCCGGCTCCCGAGCCTGGCGGAGTTCCGCGCCCTCTGGGGCTCCAAGCAGCTCCCCTGGGGCGACCGGGCAGACCCGACCCTGGGACGGGTGGGCCCGGTCCGGTACGGCGAGCCCCAAGAGGTCGCCCTTCACCCGCCGGTCCGGGGCTTGCACGATCTGGGTGCCTGGCTCTGGCACTGGCTCGACGACGGCACGGTGGCCGGGGGCGTTGCTGAAGAACAGCCGGTCTTCGGCGTCGCCGCCTCACCCGGCCTGCGCCCGATCGGGTTCCGGACCGTGGTGGCGCCCTGACATGTCCGTCGCCGTGATGCGGCCCACCATGGGTTGCTGGTAGATTCGGCGCCATGCTGCTCCTGCTCACCGCTTGCTGGGTCCAGTCCGAGGACATCCCCTTCGAGCTGGTGACCTTCGAGAACACCCACTCAGACGGCGAGTCCGGGTACGTGGTGGAGACCTTCGAGTACGATCTGGCCTGTCCAGACGGCGAGAACGCCCGCTTCTACACGGTGCACGACCCCGACGCGGTGGGTCCTGTGGCCACGGCCCTGGTGCTCCACTCCTCGGTCTTCGACTACGTGCTGGCTCCGCGCCCGGGCACGCCCCCCGAAGGCAACCACTACGCCGCGGGGCTCGGGGACAACACCCGCCTCCACCAGGGCTGGGGCATCGCCAAGGTCTGGGAGACCCTGGGCATGTACCCCACGATCGACGCCAACGAGGTCAACACCGGCAGCCTGCCTTCGGTGCTCGTGGACAAAGACATCACAGGGGTCTACCCGATCAACTGCTGGGGCGATCTGTGGCACAACGAGAGCTCTGTCCAGCCCAACGACGAGGCCGGTGACCTGTTCTCGCGCAATGGCCACGCGTTCGCAGTCCGGGTGGCCCGGCTGATCTCCGACGCCGAATTCCGGTCGGTCAAGGGCATCGAGCTGGGGTTCGAGCCGGACCTGAACCGGGTGATGATGATGGGCCTGGGCGATGGCACGACGGGGCTCGTCGACCTGCTCCGGCGCGAGGACACGCCCCACGCCTTCGGGGTGCTGTTCGACGCCCCCGTCGACGACCTCTCCATCTGGGCCGAAGATTCCCAGTTCTCAGACCGCGCCCAGGGCCTCGAGCGCATCTTCAACTACGACCCGACCGATCCCGACGAGGACCGTCGCATCCCGCCGGACTGGATCGACCACAGCATCCAGGGCCTGGTGCTCGACGGCGTCCTGGACGGCCGTCGCACTGCGGTGCTCTACTCGGACGCCGATCCCTTCGTGCCCTTCCCCAACACCCACTACGACGGCCTGCTCGCCGCCGTGGGCGACGACTCGCTGATCTGGGCGTCCAACACCCAGCGCTCCGAGCACGTCTTCACCAACAGCGACTCGGACCTGGCCCGCAAGTCCATCGAGTTCCTGCTGACCGGCAACAAGCCGGGTGGGAACTAGCCCCCAGCAGTGGGGCGGACCCCGAGCGCGTCGACGGGCCGGCGGGCGGTGGGGCTCGCGGTGATGGCCCTGATCGGGGCGCTGCTTCCGGCCGTGTATGGCCTGCAGCTGGTGCTGGATCAGGCCCTGGGCACCGAGGTCTGGCTGGAGGGGCCGCTGCAGGTCCGCGTCGCCGGACAGGACCCGCTCTTGCTCGAGCTCACCCTCATGCCGGATCCCCAGGTCTTCAGCGGCGCGGAGCTCCAAGGCGTGGCACCGCTCCACCAGCCGATCTACCCCTGGGAGGCCACCGAATTCACCGGCGGGATCTGGATCCGGCTCGAGCCAGGGCTCCTGGCGGGACCGACGGGCCCGCGTGAGGACGGCTGGAGCGCCGCCTACAGCGTCGGGGACGCCAACGGCACCCCCACCCGGCCGCCCGTGCCGTGCCGCGGACGAGTCGACGTGGTGGAGGCCAGCCAGCGGCCTTCCGAGCGTCTCTTGCCGCTGGCCGGGCAGGTCACCCTGGCGCTCGGCCTGAACCTGTCCTGCACGAGCCCCGGACCCGACGACCGGTGGGCCACGGGAGACGATCTCACCTGGCTGCTCGACGGGGATCTCGACCTGCGGCGGGGGCGTCGTCCTCGCGCTCCCACCGCGCTTTGACAGCGATCCGACAGGCCGATATCCTCCCGCCGTTCGAGACCGTGCTGACCAGGGACGAAAGACGCCGATGAAGACGGGTGATGTCGTCCGGGATCCCAACGGACAGGCCTACCAGGTCGGGCCGGTCCTGGGCCGTGGACTGTGGGGCAAGAGCTACGCGGTGCGCGTGGGCGACGGTGGCGAAGAGCTCGTGCTCAAGGCCCCTCTGACCCGCCAGGACTTCCGCGGCGAGGTGCCGGCGTCGGACGAGCTGCTGAACGCCTGCCGCGAAGCGCTCGTCGAGCAGGGCCGGGTGCTGGAACAGGCCGCGGTGCCCTTCCTGCCTCGCCTGCACGCCCGGTTCACCACCACCGCCGGCGTGCCCGTCCTGGTCATGCCGCGGTACGCGTCGACCCTGGACCAACGCATGAGCCGCGGCGTGGGCCTGGCCGAGGTCCTGTCCACCTTGCTCCAGGCCCTGGAACAGGTCCGCCAGCTCCCCGGCGGCTCCGGCCTGCACGGCAACCTGAAGCCCTCCAACATCCTGCTGAACGAGCGCGGAGACGTGTTCCTCGCAGACCTGGTCACGCCGGCGTGGGCCAAGTTCGCGGGCCGGCTGCACGCCATCGCCAACGAGCCGGTGCCGTACCTTCCCCCCGAGCTCATCGGCTCCCTCGCCGAGGCCTCCTTCACCCCCTGTGCGGACACCTATGCGGCGGGCATGATCCTGTGCCGCACCGTGCTGACCGCTCGGGACGGCGACGATCCGGCGCCTCCGGAGCTCCCGGTCAAGGGCCTG
>Ga0209992_10000758_pt1 | contig 40056 bp, 34 predicted proteins | sample 2SBtaG_2_FD_182564 | JGI IMG/M metagenome (GOLD analysis project Ga0209992, IMG submission 182564) | Deep subsurface microbial communities from Kolumbo volcano to uncover new lineages of life (NeLLi) - 2SBTROV12_ACTIVE470 metaG (SPAdes)... | ecosystem: Environmental > Aquatic > Marine >...
GGGGTCTGGCCCGGAGAACAGCACATTGCCCACCTCGGTCATGCCATACATGTTGCAGACCGGGACGCCTGTCTCCTCTTCGAAGGCGGTCCACAGCTCCGGCTCGAGCGGCTCTGCCGTGGACACCAGTAGGGCCAGGTCATCGGTCGCCAGGGCTTCACCCAGCCCGTTCGCGAACTTCAGCAGCAGGCGGAGCAAGGTCGGGGTGACCACGGCGGCGGTGACCCTGTGTCGGTAGATCGTGTCCAGGAGCTCGGGGATGCGCGGGATGTTGAAGTCGCCGAAGCGCACCAGGGTCGTGCCCGTCGCCAGGGCGATGTACAGCCCCGTGATCCCGTCCACGTGGCTCGCCGGCGACAGGTTCAGGACCCTGGCGTCCGGCCCCAGGCCCAGGTGGCGGGTCATCGTCGCGGCCTGGGCGTCCAGGTTGCCCCGGGTGATCGCCGCGAGCTTGGGCACACCCGACGTGCCCGACGTGCGCAGGACCAGGGCCTCGGTGTCCGGCCCAGGGTGGGGAGGTGTGTCCGTCAGGGGCTCCAGGGCCTGGGCGCAGGCCGGCCAGGACGCCTGGCTGAGCTCGGTCCGCTTGCCTAGGAGTCGGGAGAACAGGGTGCTCTTGGCGGGCGGTTCGTGGGGCCACACGGTCAGGCCACCGTGGGACTCCAGGGCCCACAGCGCGACCAGGTCCCGCTCGGCGAACACGACCCGGGTGTCCGTGACCCCGAGGGTGTGGTGCACCTGGGCAGCCCCGGCCCCGGGGTCCAGGACGACAAGGGACAGCTGCTGGGCCAGGCACGCGGCGAAGACCACCGCCAGGGCATCGTCGTCGCGCAGTGCACAGGCGACGCGGGTCCCGGCCGGCAGATCCGCCAGCAGCGCTCGGGTCCGACCGGACCGCAGGGCGAGCTGGCCAAAGCTCAGGGGCGCCGGGCCTTCGATCAGGGGTCGCCTGGGCGCGGCCTCGGGGGCCCGGAACGGGGTCTGGAGCGTCACGACAGGGCCTCCGAGTCCTGATCCAGCAGCGCTTGGGCCGCGCGGGGGTCCACCTTGCCGGCGGGCCCCAGGGGAAGTGCCTCTACCACCACCAGCCGTTCGGGGACATGGGCGGGGCTCAGCCGGTCGGCCACCGCTTGGCTCCAGCCCGACGGGGGCGACGATCCGGCCACCAGGGCCACGATCCGATCCACCCCGGCGCCGTCCCGCCGACTGCAGGCATAGGCCTGGGCGAACCCGCCCACCTCGACCAGGGCTTCCTCGATCTCCTCGGGCTGGATGTTCTCGCCGTTGTGGTGCAGCAGGAGCCGATCGGCTCGCCCCTCGAGTGCCAGCCAACCCTCGGGCCCGATCCGCACCCGATCGCCCGTGCGCACCCAGCCGTGGGCGTCCACGGGCAGCGGCAGGTCCCCCAGGTAGCCCAGCGCCCGGTTGTCCGTGTAGACCCACAACAGCCCACAGCTCCCCGGTGCCACCGGCCGGCCAGAATCGTCCCGGACCTCGACCAGAGCCCCCACCGGTCGCCCGATGCCCGGATCCTGGGCCTGGGCCTGGTCGGCCCGGACACCGACGCAGATGCCGCCGGTCTCGGTGAGGCCGTAGTAGTTCAGCACCGCGATCCCGAAGGCGTCGGTGAAGCCCTGCCGAAGGGCGCGGGGTAGCGGTGCGCCGGTGCACAGGACCGCGCGCAGCCCCTGGAGCAGGGGCTTCAGGCGAGGTCCCGTGCGCAGGCAGCCCGCGAGCCAGGCGGGGGTCGTGGTCACGTGGGTCGCCCCCCAGCGGGCAGCGATCCCGGCCACACCGGCCGGGGAGGCCAGGTCCTTGTCCTGGGGGATCAGCAGCGAGGCCCCCTCGATCAGCGGCGCCACGCAGGCGTTGCGCAGCCCGCTCATGGTGTGCACCCCGCCCGTTCCCAACAGCCGGTCGGACCGCTCCAGGCCGAAGCAGTCCGACAGAGCGGTGGCGGACCGGGCCAGGGAGCCGTGGGACAGCCGGACACCCTTGGGCGGGCCCGAGCTGGCGCTGGTGAACAGGACGGCGGCTTCCTGGTCCTCGGCCGCCGGCGGAAGCGTGCCCAGGGGCTCACAGGCCCCGCATGCCTCTGCAAAGGACGGCAGAGGCCCGTCGGCGTCACCGAAGCCCAGCGCTGCCCCTGGAGGAAGTGGCCATCGGGAGAGATCGGCGAGCAGGGTCAACACGGGCTGGACCTGGGCGACCACCCCGGCCAGGCGGTCCGCGCCCAGGGCATCGCTGACCGGCACGAAGCTCGCCCCGAGCAGGGCTGTGGCCCAGAACAGCAGAGGCAGCTCCGGGTGCATCCCGGACTGGGCGAGCACCCGGGTGCCCGGACCGACCCCCAGCCTGCGCAGCAGGGTCGCCGCCATGCGCACCACCAGGTCGGCGTCGGCGTAGCTGAAGACGCTGCCGTCTCGTGCCCCGACCCACAGCGGCTCACCGCCGTGGGCCTGGACGCGGGTCTGCCAGAGCCGGGTCAGGGTGTCGGTGCCGGGCAGGGGGAGCACGTGCTGCGTGCGGTAGTAGGCCTGGAGCCGGGCTGTGGCCGCCGAGACCGGAGCCAGCCGAATCAGCTCCGCCCGCTCCAGAGCCTGCAATCGCTCCAGCGCTTCGGGGACCGGGATGGCGGCGCGCTCTGCGAGCTCGGCCACTGTGTCGAAGCGAGCCGCCCGGAACAGCAGGGTCCGGTCCACGGTGTCCAGCGGCGGGGACTCCAGGCGCGCGGCATGGGCGGGGTGGCGGGCCAACATCTCCCCCGCGCCCCCGGCCATGGCTTGCGGGTCGGGGCCTGCCTGGCCCGTGGCCGGGTCCAGCCGCGCCAGCGGGTTCAGCAGCACCCGGTCGTCCTGGGCCCGAGGCCGGCGGGCTGGCCGGCTCGCTGCCGGCGCCGTGGGCCCCACCCACAGACAGGCATTGTAGTGACGCCGGCGCACCACCTGGTGCGGGTCGACGCCCACAGCTGCGCTCAGGAGCGCCTTCTCCGACAGCACCCAGCCCTGTTGACCCGGACCCAACACCCTGGCGAAGAGCTGCTCGTAGTCCCGCTGGGTGCGCAGGGTGCCCTCCCGGGCGAACCATGGGTCCGGCTCGGCGTCGGCCAGGTGGACGTGGGGAAAGACCAGCGGCGCGTTCGGGGCGGCGACCCGCAGGCACTCGGCCAGAAAGCGCTCGGGGTCCGCGTGGTGCACCAGATCGTGGCCGTACACCAGCGCGAAGCTGTCGTCCTGGAAGGGGAGGGCGGCCAGCGGATCGAAGAAGGCCACGTCCCAGTTGTCCGGACGCAGGTCCTCGGAGAGCCACCAGGCGTAGCCCCGCACGCCGAGCACGTCTCGAGGCCCGATCCAGCCGCTCAGGACTTCGGCGTCGGGGAAGAGCCCGGCGAGCAGGGCCCCGCTCCACCCGGTCCGGCAGCTCAGGTCCAGGATCCGATCCCTTGGTGCCAGCCGCTCTCTCAGGCGAGGGATCAAGGGCAGCAGGGCCCGCTGGGCCTCGTTGAAGGGGTCGTAGGCGGCGTACAGGTCCCAGGCCGGACGACGGGCCTTGCGGGCCCACTGGCGGCCCTCTGTCGACCGGTCCTCCAGGGGCGGCGGCGCCTGCCCGCCCAGAAAGGCCAGGCCGCGGGTCTCAGGGGCCACCCGCCCACACCCGGCACAGGTCAGCCGCGGGTCCAGTGGCCCCCCGCAGCCGGCGCACAGGGCCCGCTCGCGCCAGCTCCCCTCAGGCCGCACGGCGCCTCCGAAGGCCCACGAGCAAGCCCAGGGCGGCCAGGCCCCAAGCGCCGTCGCGGTGTGCCGGCCCGGCGCTGCAGCCCTCGCAGCGACTCACGGGATCCGTGCCGCCGGAGTCGGCGGGCGGCGCCGAGTCGCGGGTGTCCGTGTCGCCGGAGTCCGGCGCACCCGAGTCCGTCGGTGCGTCGTCGGAGATGAGCCACAGCCCCTCGGCGTCGGTCGCCAGGTGGAAGCCCTCTCCGTCGACCAGGGTGGCCCCGTCGGCGGTGATGCCCGGCCCGCGGATCAGCAGCGTGCGCACCCCGCTGGGCGCCTGGAGCAGCCGCACCTGCCCGGCCAGCGTGGCCGTCTCTGCCGTCGGCGGGTCGGCCCCGGGATCCAGACCCAGCTGCCCCGCGGGGCCCAGGGTCAGGGCCTCGACGGCCAGGGAACCGCCATCCCGAAGCCACGCGGCCCCGCCGTCGTCGACGGTCAGGCTGTCCAGGGTGACCGCGCTGTCGATCCCCACCAGGGGCCACACCGCGCCGCCGACCACCGACCCCGGGTCCGCCTGGGCCGCGGTCCAGCGCGCCCAGCTGTGCACAAAGGCCTGGGGCACCGGGCCGAAGGGATCGTCGAAGACCACGTCGTGGGCCGTCTGCTGGACCCGATCGATCGCGTCGGGCGGGACGATGTCCGGGGGCGGCAGGCCGATCGGCGAGCGCCCCGTCAGGCCGCCGTACAGGATGCAGGCCGCCAGATAGGAGCCGCTCTCGCTGGGATGACCGCCGTCCTCGTAGAACAGGTCGTGGAAGGCCGTGCCCTCGGCCACCGGGTCCTGTCCGTCCGCCACGAGCTGGTCGTGGATCTGCTGGTAGCCCAGCCCCGCAGGCGCCACGAACACCGGCCTCTCCGCCGTGGACCACTCCGACGCATAGGCCAGCACCCCTTCGGTCAGCCGGTCCTGCATGGCGCTGTAGTCCGGGTAGATGTCCGGGTAGCGGTCGTCGCCGTCCAGGCGTCCCCAGGTCAGCAGCAGGATGGTGTCCGCCGGAAGGCCCGCGACCAGCTCGTTCAGGGCCCCGCCGGAGCGCAGACTGTCGTCGTACTGGTTGTCTCCGGGCCCGAATCCCGGGATCGCGCCGTGGTCCTGGAACAGTACCAGGTCCCAGTCCCCGCCGGGACTGAGCAGCTCGGGGTACCAGGCGCTCTCGGCGTCCAGGGTCTCCAGCAGGTGGTCAGCCAGGCCGTAGCCGGGCCCCGTGAGCCGTCGGGTACCGACCTCTGGCCACTCGTCGACCGACGCTTCGAGGGCCTTGGCCAGGAAGTTGTCGATGCCGCTGTTGTAGTCGATGAAGCTGTTGCCGAGCATCAGCGTGCGCTGGTCCGCAGCGTGGACCAGCGGCAGCAGCAGCGCCAGCAAGAGGGGGGGCACGGGCGGAATCGTGCCACCTCGCCGCGGGCGTCGCCACTCCGCCCGACGTCACTCCGCCAGGAAGCCCAGTCCGTCGATCAGGACCAGCGGACCGGTGTCGTCGTGGTCGGCCCCGGCATAGCTCTGGTCCCGGCTCGCAAATCCGTCCTCGTCCCGTTCCGCGAGCTGCGCGACCAGGGTGTCAAAGGCCACCAGCGACAGCGTGTCCTCGAATTCCCCCATGCCCAGGAACAGCTTGCGAGGTGTCTGGGCGCTGCCCAGGGTCGCCTGGTCCAGGTCGACCTGGAGCAGGTGATCGTCAGCCCAGCCCAGGGTCGGACTTGCCGACAGCAATCGAGGGAACACCGGGTCGGCCAGCGCCGCCTCCTGGTAGAGCACCCAGGCTGCGAAGTAGCCCCCATAGGAGTGGCCCAGCAGCGTGTTCCCGGGCTCGGCCGCGATGGGCCAGCGCGCCTCGACCCACGGCACCAGCTCGTCGGTCAGGAAGCCGTAGAACTGCTCCCCGCCGCCACTCAGGGGCTCGCGCTCGTCGTAGGGGCTCAGGTAGTCCCGGTTCCGATTCAAGGCGCCTGGATCGGGGTAGCCGATGCCCACGGAGATCAGGGGATCCAGCGCCGGGTGGTCCGGGAGCAGCTCCCGGAACAGCGCCGTGTTCCAGTCGGCGTCCAGGTAGTAGATGGCGCTGCAGGCCCCCTCCTGGCACGCGGCGGGCACGTGCACGTAGATGCAGTAGTCGTCGTCGACGGTCTCGCTGCGAAGGACCTGGACGGTCCAGGACTCGGCGGCTCCGGTCTCGGCGGGCCGGCAGGCCAGCATCGTGGTGGCGAGGACGGTGAGCACGGGCCGCAGTGTAGAGCGACGCTGCGGGGGCACCCCGTGAACGGTTTTGCGGCTACCCTCCAGGCGATGTCCGCCTCTACCTTGCTGCTGCTCGCGGCCTGTTCCGGCACGGCAACCACAGTCGGGACGGACTCGGCGACGGACTCCCAGGACAGCGCCACAGACAGCGCCGACCCCAGCCTGATCCCGGTCTCCGTCTCGGCCAGCGGCGCCATCTCCTGCCCAGCACCGGACCTGAGAGCGGCCGAGCCCATGGTCCTCCAAGACGGCGGTGCGGACTGGCAGGCCCAGCTGGCCAGCGTGTCGCCGGACACCACCGCCTATGGCCAGGGCGTGGTGGTCGGGGACTTCGACGGCGACGGCCTGTTCGACCTGTTCCTCCCCAACGCCGGCATGGACGAGCTGTTCCTGAACGCCGGCGACGGCACCTGGGCCCTGGCCCCGCCGGGCCACCTGCCGGAGAACACGGACCTGACCGAGGCCGCCAGCGCTGTGGACGTCGACGACGACGGCGATCTGGACCTGTTGGCGGTGAACCGAGGAAACCCCAACGCGCTGTGGCTCAACGACGGCAGCGGGCGCTTCGCGGTGCACGACGCCGGCTTCCAGCAGGAGGACTTCGGCAGCATCGGCAGCACCTGGGGCGACGTGAACGGCGACGGCACCCTGGACCTGTTCGTCGGGGCCCACTTCAGCCGGGCCAACCAGGAGGGGCGCAAGCCACCGCCCAAGGACAGCCAGGGCTTCGGCACCGGTGATCCCAACGAGTTCTACCTGGGCCTGGGGGGTGGCGACTTCGAGAACCGCGGCGACGTGATGCTCCCGGACACCATGCGGTGCTTCACCTTTGTGCCCGGCCTGCACGACCTGGATCTGGACGGCGACCCCGACCTGTACCTGGTCAACGACTTCGGCACCTTCCAGATCCCCAACGTGCTGCTGCGCAACGACAGCTTCGACCAGGAGCCGATCTGGACCGACATCTCCGAGGCGAGCGCCGCCGGCCAGCCCCTCCAGGGCATGGGCCTGGGGGTCGGGGACGTCAACGGCGACGGCTATCCGGACCTGCTCGTGAGCAGCTGGTCCGAGCTGGCGCTGTTCACGTCGAGTCCGGACGGGGTGTACGTCGACGCGGCCGCCAGCCGTGGCCTGGTGCTGGGCCAAGACAACCGCCACGTGGCCTGGGGCGTCGAGCTGGTGGACCTGGACAACGACGGGGACCTGGACGCCCCGGTGTCCTTCGGCCAGGCGCCCGGCCTGGGCGAGAACTCCCCCGAGACCAACCCCCTGGCCCAGCCGGACGGGCTGTGGCTGCAGCAGGACGACGGGCAATTCGTCCAGGCCGCCGACGACTGGGGCATCGCGGACCCGGAGATCGCGATGGGCTTCGCGGTGGCGGACCTGAACGACGACGGCTTCCCAGATCTCGTGAAGCGGTTCGTCAACGCCCCGGCGCGCATCTACCTGGCCCGATGCGACGACAGCGCCTGGCTGCGGGTGCGGCTGCATCAGCCCGCCCCGAACGTGGACGCGGTGGGCGCCCGGCTCGTGCTGACGGCTGGGGGCGAGACCCAGGTGCGCGCCATCGCCGTGGGCGGCACCAGCCTGTCGTCTTCGGCGCCGCCCGAAGCCCACTTCGGTCTGGGCTCCCACGATCGGGTGGACCGCCTGGAGGTGCAGTGGCCGGACGGTCAGCGCTCGGCCATCCGCGACCTCGATGCGCGGCAGATCGTGGACCTGACCCGGGAGTGAGCGCCCGCCCCGCAGCGCGGCCGCGGATCCCCGGTCGGGCCGCTGGACAGCGGCCGCTCCCGATTGGGCCCAGTCGGCCGTTCCGCCTCCCAAAGCCCCTGATCCCTTGGTGTTGGCGCCCGTTGGCGCGGTAACGTGCAGCCGTCGGGCGGAGTTCCCCGGTCCGACAGGCACGCCATGGACCGCACCGCCCCAAGGCACCGCGGCGACGGCCCTCGGGACGTCCCACTTCCGGCCCTCTCCGGCCAGGGCCGCGAGCTTGTGGACCGCCCGCTGGCAGGCGCCGACGAGCTCGAGAGCTGGGTGGTGGACTGGTCGTCCTGGGTCGGCGACGTTCGCGCCTGGTGGCGCGGGCGGCGCGTGGTCCCAGAGACCCGCCTCGAGGCCGCCCGCCAGGTCAACGAGGCCCTGCAGCCGCTCCACCTGCGCATCGCGCGGCGGCTGGTCAATCACCCGGCCGCCCGGCACCTGCCCACCGAGGAATTCGGCCAGCTGCTCCGGCGGACCCGCACCGACGTCGACCTGTACGCGCCGGAGCTGCAGCTGCTCCGCGCCCAGGAGTCCGCCGCCCTGGTCGAGCTGGACACCCTGCAGCCCTCCCGGCCCGTGGTGTTCCGCGGACAGAAGCTCCCGGTCCCCGTGGTGGACGGGATGCGCACCGCGGCGAGCCCCGGTCGCCGCGAGGAAGCCTGGTGGACCCTGGGGGCCCACGACCAACGGCAGCGTCGAGGCGTCGACCTGCTCCTGGACGAGCTCCTGGGCATCCGTGCCAGGCTGGCCCAGGGCGCACGGGTCGGCGACTACCCGAGCTTCCGCTGGCGAGAGCAGCGCAGCTTCTCCTTTGGTCCCCAACAGGCCCGGATGCTCCTGGACGGCATCGCGCGGGTGGTCACCCCGCGGCTCCGGCGCTGGCAGAGCTTGGTCCGTCAGAGCCACGGGCTGGGCCCCTTGAGGCCCTGGGACGACCGGCTCCAGCTGGGGCCGCCGCTCCACAGCCTGCGGGATCCAGACGACCTGGCGCGGCGGGCCCACCGCGCCTTCGAACGGGTGCACCCGTCCTTTGGCAGCTGGTTCAAGTTGTTGCTCGATCAGGGCCTGGCCGATCTGCGGCGCGGCACCCTGGGCGGTCGCCGGGCCTGGACCGCCCACGGGGTCAACCAGATCCCCACCGTGCGCGTCCCCTTCACCGGGGACCACGACGACCTGGTGCGGGTGCTGCACGAGGGCGGGCACGCCTTCCACGCCCTGGCCCGACGCAGCCAGCGTCTGGTCCAGAACCGGGCAGCCCCGGTGGCCTTCGCCGAGGTCGCCAGCCACGCGATGGAGCTGATCGGCAGCGAGCACCTCGAAGGCGCGGTCTATGGCCGGCGCGATGCCATCACCGCCCAGCTGCGGGCCCTCGGCCGAGTCGTTCGGCTGCTCTGTGGCATCGCGCGGGTCGAGTCCTTCCAGTTCTGGCTGCACGACCACCCCCACCACGGCCCCCGCGCTCGCGAGGCCGCCTGGGTCGAGCTGGGGCACCGCTTCGACGGCGACGTGGACTGGACGGGTCTCGAAGCCACCCGAGGCAAGGGCTACCTGGGGCATCGGGCCCTGCTCCAGGATCCCTTCGGTCAGCTCCCCTATGCAGTCGCCCTGGTGGGTTCGCTCCAGGTCTGGGCCGCCTACCGCCGGGACCCCAAGGCCACCCTGGATCGCTACATGGCGGCTCTGTCCCTGGGCTGGTCCCAGGACCTGGCCGGACTCTTCCAGGCCGCAGGTCTGGACCTGGACCTGTCTGCCGCGCCGTTGGAACGGGTCATGGTCACTTGGGACGACCGGGTCGACGCCCTCAGCAGGCAGCTGGAGCGGGCGGGACGAACCCCTGTGCCATCCACCGTCCGCCGCTCTCGGCCAGGGTCCCTGCGCTGATCGGATCGCGGAACACCGCCGGGATCTCCCGGCAGCTACCCTGTGCCCGTGACGCAACACGGCTTCCTGGTCCTGCCTCGCCCGGGCGAGACGACTCTGCGCACCCTTCGGCGCAAGGTCCGCCTGCTGGCCGTGCGCACCCTGGTCACCGCCCGGGTCCCGGGGCCGGTCTCCAGGCCCCTGGCGCGGTTCCAGGACTGGCTCACCGAGGCCCTGCAGGCACGGCCCGGTGCCGTGCTCGAGGCGGTGGGCAGTCCCGACGTGCTGCCCCAAGTCCTGTGTCTCGCCGCGGGCCTGACCGACCCTGCGGCGCGGATCGCCGAGGGGGTGCCCAACCTGCTGGCCGCCCTCCCCGAGCGCCCGCCCCAGGCCCTGCTGTGGGACCACCCCGTGTCCCGGCTGGCCGTGCCCGCGCTCGGTCGTGCCTGGACCTTCGAGCCCCCGCTCCGGGGCCTGGTCGTAGACCCGCTGGGCATCGAGGTTCGCCACAGCGACGACCGCCTCGAGCGGCTCCCGCTGGCGGGGGGACTGTCCCCCTACCACCCGCTGGCCGACGGCCTGGCGCTGGCGACCCTCGACACCCACCCGCTCTCGGACCACGAGGACCACCCGGACAAGTCTGGGAACGCCCTGGACCTGGGCGGGCGCTCCGTCCAGGACTGGACAGCGGCCCTGAGAGAGGCCCTGGCGCTGATCGCGTTGGCCCTGCCCCACTGGGCGGCCGAGCGCCCGGTGACCCTCACCCGACTCCTGCCCGTGGGCTTCGAGCCCGAGCGGCACCTCTCCGCCAGCTACCGCGAGGCCCCAGGGCTGGCTTGGCTGACCTTGCACCCTGACCCGGTGACCCTGGCCGAAGCCATCGTGCACGAGGCCCAGCACAGCAAGCTCAACCTGGTGAGCTGGCTCGATCCGGTGCTCGTGAACGGGCAGACGACCTGGACCGAGAGCCCTGTGCGTCCCGATCTGCGGCCCCTGATGGGCGTGCTGCTGGCGGCCCATGCCTTCGTGCCCGTGGCCATGCTCCACCACCGCCTGGCGGCCCTGGGCCACCCGCTGTCCCAGACCCCGCACTTCGCTCGGCGCCGCGCCCAGGTCCTGGAGAGCAACGCCCGTGGGCTGTCGGTGATCCAGGAACAGGGGGAGCCGACCGCGCTGGGAGCGCGGGTGGTGCGTGACCTGGCTGCGCTGCACGCAGGGCTGCTCAGCGCCTGAGCAGGGCCTCGCCGCCCATCACCTCGGCCAGCACGCCGCGCATGTCGGCCAGGGTGAAGGGCTTGGGCAGAGCCGCGATGAAGCCGTGCTCCTGGAGTGTGCCCAGCGCCGCCTGGCCGGAGTAGCCACTGGTACCGATCGCCCGGACCTGGGGATCCAGGGCGTGCAAGGCCTTGAGCGTCTCCAGCCCGCCCATGCCGCCGGGCACTGTCATGTCCAGCAGGACCAGGTGAAAGGGCTTTTCCTGGGCCCGGGCGGCCTTCCAAGCGTCCACCGCCTCCTGGCCCTCGCTGGTGGTGGTCACCGAGAAGCCGAGCCTCGCCAGCATCATCTCCGCGACCTCGGACACCACCGGGTCGTCATCCATCACCAGGATGCGCACCCCGTCCTGGGGTCCCAGGTGGTACGAGGGCAGGTCGGTCTCCAGGGGCGGTCCCGACGTCGGCAACCAGAAGCGGATGGTGGTGCCTACATCGGGCTCGGAGGTGATCTGGATCTGGCCGTCGTGCTGCTTGATGATCGAGTGGGCCACCGCCAGGCCCAGGCCGGTGCCGGTCTCCTTGGTCGTGAAGTACGGCTCGAAGACCCGGCGCAGGGCGGCCTGGGGGATCCCGCTGCCGTTGTCCACGACCTCGACCTCGATGAAGTCGCCAGAGGGCCGGCCGGGCACGGCGTCGCACTCCAGCTGGTAGCGAGCGTTCACCCGCAAGGTCCCTCGATTGCCCATGGCCTCGCAGCCGTTGATCACCAGGTTCTGCACGACCTGGGCGAACTGGCCCCGGTCCACCGTGGCGTAGAGGTCCTCCTCGAGGTCCATGGCACAGTCCACCGCGCGGCCGGCCAGGGCAAAGGTCACGGTCTCGGTGATCAGGTGGCCGACCGACGTGTTCTTGCGCAGGGGCTGGCCCCCCGCCGCAAATGTCAGGAGCTGGCGACTCAAGGCCTTGGCGCGCACAGCAGCACGCTCGATCCGCTGGAGCAGGGTGAACGCCTTGCTGTCCTCGGCCAGGACCTCCATGGCCAGCGACACGTTGCCCGACACGCCGGTGAGCAGGTTGTTGAAGTCGTGGGCGATGCCCCCGGCCAGCACGCCCAGGCTCTCCAGCTTGCCCGCGCGCAGGAGCTCCTCCTCGGCCTTGCGCAGATGAGTCCGGTCGTGGAGCACGATGAGCTGGTCGGTGCGGTTGTGGTCGTGGTCCTCGAGCGCGGTGTGGGTCAGCTCCACCTCGATCCGGGCGCCGATCCTGGACTCCAGCTCGGCCTTGAGCTTCTGGGGCCCGTCGCCGCCGGATCGGGCCAGGTCCAGCGCGCCTCCGCCGTCCACCGCAGTCACCTGGACCACCCGCGCCACCGGCTGGTCCAGGGCCTCGATCAGGTTCCAGCCGGTCAGCCGCTCGGCGGCCTTGTTCATGTCCTGGACCCGGCCCTCGCTGTCGGTGCGGACCACGCCGTCGTGCAGGCTCGCCAGGGTGGCTTCCAGAGTGGCGGTTCGCGCCTGTTCCCGGCCGAACACCCCCCACAGCAGCGACATGACGGCGAGCAGCAGGAAGCTGATGAGCAACATGACGAGCGTGACGCGCTCGGGCTGGCGGAGCGCCGTCGCGACGATTCCCCCGCCCTGGATCGCGCGGACCTCGACAGCCACCAGCACGGCCGCCAGCAGGGACAACACCCCCACACGGAAGTCCCGGATCCGCCGCCAGAGGATGAGCGACAGTCCCAGGGCGGTCAGGCGCAGGGCCAGTGACACGATGTGGACGACGACCACAGCAGCCTCTCGGGGCGCAGGCTACCACCGCGGTAGACTGCGCCGGTCCGGGAGCGCAGCGGTTGGAAGACGTCCGAGAGACCTTTGCCTTCCAGGTCCTGTGGCGCTTGCTGTGGCTCTTGTGGGTCCCCTTCGGCGTGTTCCTGTTCCGGCAGCGGGCGACCTGGCGGGCGCCGTTTCCCCGCAAGGGCTCTGTGCTCATGCTGGGCAACCACGTCTCTTTCTGGGACCCGCTGTGGGTGGCGTGGCCGTTGCGCCGGGGCGTGCACTACATGGCGTCGGCCAACCTGTTCCGCTTGCCTGGGGTCGCGTGGTTCGTGCGCTCCCTGGGCGCGTTCCCCAAGGAGCGCTTCGTCAAGGACCGGGACTCCGTCAAGACCCTGGTGGCCCACTACGAGGACGGCCAGGTGGTCGCGCTCTTCCCCGAGGGTCTGCGCACCTGGGACGGTCGCCAGGCGCACGTGGGCCAGGGCATCGGTCGGCTGATCAAGCGCATGGACGCGCGGGTGGTGTTCTGTCGCAACCTGACCGGTCACCTGTCCCAGCCCCGCTGGGCCCGGTACCCCCGCTGGATCCCGGTCCAGCTGGAGTACAGCGAGCCCATGAGCTACCCGCAGGACTGGACCGTCGAGCAGATCACAGCCGATGTGGTCGACAGGATCCGCATCGATCACGAGCCCGAGCAGGTGGCGGGTTGGCTGCTGGGTTTCCGCATGGCCCATGGTCTGCGCGACTTCGTCTGGGCTTGTCCCGCGTGCGAGGCGCTCGACGTGCTGGACGTCGATGACCGCGACGGGAACCGCGTCGTCTGCACCGCCTGTGGCGCCGCGTGGTCGGTCAACGTGCTGGCCCGCATGACGGGCCAAGGCGATGCCCCCGATCTGACCGTGGCAGCGGCTTCGGACCGGGCCAAGGCCCTGGTCGGATCCCCTCCGGCCCAGGACCGGGAGCGCTTGACCCGGGACGGCATCGCCCTCGACGCGTCCGATGCCGAGGTCTTGGAGATCAAGGGCAAGGGCGACCTGCGCCCGCTCGCGGCGGGGACCCTGGCAGTGACCCCAGAAGGGCTGAAGATGACGGGGAACGCCCCGTGGGCTCTGAACTTCGCCGACATGAAGGTCTGTTTTGTCGACGTGGGCAACCAGCTCCAGGTACGGACCCACGAGGCGCTGCTGCTGGTCCGGCCCGGCACCCAGAGCGCGATCATGTGGGAGCACTTCATCGAGACCTGGCGCCGGGGTGCGGCCGAGAAAGCCTGAGGGTCCATTGAAGATCCGAGCGTCTTGAGCCGTAGGGTCGCGGATGTTTCAATCCGCCCACCTTCCGGAGGACTCTATGAGAGGCATGATTCTCGGCAGCGGCTTCGCTGTCTTCGTCGGACTCGCCCTGGGCTGCGCGCCCAAGCCAGCCACCCCCCCGCCCGCCGCGGCCGAGACCGCGCCGGCACCCGCCCCTGCGCCCGTCAAGAGCGACGTGGCTGACGACCGGGTCGACCTGGCCCAGCTCAACCAGATCGTCGAGGACTGGCACAAGGCCTGGAAGTCCAACAACAAGGCCGCCGAGAAGAACGCCGACAACCGGCTGATGCGCTGGATCAACCAGGAGCTGGCCGAGGACCGGACCCAGACCCAGGAGGCCAAGCAAGAGGCCGCGGGCAGCACCCACGCCGGCACCCCCAAGGCCGGCGCCGACGACCGCCAGGACGCCGAGAAGATGCAAAAGGAAGCCGAGCGCACCCGCAACATCGCCACCCGGCTCAAGAACATGCAGGGCGCGTTCACCAAGGGCACGGCCACCGAGGTCCAGTACCAGAAGAAGTCCGACCTGCTCCGTCAGCTCCAGAAGATCGCCCAGCGCGAGCTGGAGCGCTCCCGCCAGGAACAGGCCGAGGACACCGGCCAGGGCAAGAGCGGCGGCAAGGCCAACGCGGGCAGCAGCAGCGGCGGCAAGCAGTCAACGACGTCGAGCAGCGGCGGCGGTGGCAAGAAGCAGACCGCGTCCGGCAGCAGCGGTGGTGGCGGCAAGCAGTCGTCGTCGTCCAGCAGCCAGAGCGCCGAGAAGATCGGCCCCAAGAAGCTCGTCGCGGCCATCAACAAGTGGCTCAACGGCCGCAAGAACAAGACCCCCAAGACGGTCAAGGACGCCGACAAGCAGATCAAGCTCTGGTGGCAGCAGGAGCTCGCCCGCTCCAAGCCCTGGACCCCGCGGTCCAAGGAGATCGCCATGAAGCTCAAGAAGATGCAGCCGTCGTTCAACAAGAACGAGGCCACCGCGGCCCAGTGGCAGAAGAAGAAGGAGCTGCTCATCGAGCTGCGCAAGATCGCGAACGCTCGGATCAAGTAGCGATGCGACGCGACAGCCCCCGGACCGGGGGGCTGTCATGGCGCTGATCAGTCGCCAGGACCCTCGATGAGGGCTCTGGCCTGCGCCACATAGTCCCGCGCCCGCTCGAGCTCGGGGGCCAGGTCTTCGGTCAAACCGAGATGCCCTGGGCCACGATGTCGCGGGCGAGCAGGCGTTCCCCGGCCAGGAGGCCATCGAAGTGGTCCCCCGGCGCCACATAGGGGGACAGGAAGACGCCGGTCTCGAGTCCCACGTCGTCGCCCATGTCGATGACCTCGCGCCACTCGGGGCGGGTCAGGCCCTCGATGACCACCGCGACGTCGACGTCCGAGTGCTCGTGGGCTTCGCCTCGGGCCCAGGAGCCATAGAGCCGTACGAAGCGAACCCGGCTGCCAAACCGCCTGGCCAGTCGCTCTGCCAGGGACTCCAGCGCAGGCCGAAGCGACGGTGGGATCTCCGGGGTCATGTCGGCAGTCTACCCGGGGTGGCGCCGCAGGGCATCCGTGGCCGGATCAGGGGATCGCCGAGAACTCCCGCTCTCCGTGGGCCCCCAGGTAGTAGCCCCAGACCCCTTCGCACACGTGGCTGTAGCGGCAGTCCTGGCACGTGGGCAGGTGGTGCTTCAGGTCGTAGCGCTTGCGGTCCTGCCAGTTGAACCGGGCTCGGCCGCCGTCGACCTTGGCGACGCCGTCCCCGTTCTCGGCGCGGATCGAGCAGCTCGTGTCCAGGTCTCGAAACTCGCCGACGTAGCGCTGGGCCAGCCGCCAGTTGCCCAGGACCTCGAGCGGCAGGACGCACATCGGGAACCCGCCGAAGGTGAAGTTCTTCTTCCAGTGGAACTCGTTCAAGAGCACGGTCTTGACCAGGACCGGGACCACCTGCTTGTAGGTCGGCGTCAGGCTCGCTTCCTCGGTGGCGTAGCCTTCGGTCCGGATGAAGTTCGCCCGCACGTCGTCGATGCCCAGGCTGAAGAAGTACTTGAGCATCCGGGGCAGGACCTTGTAGTTCCAGCCATTCACCACGATGTTCACGGACACGTTGTCCCGCAGGCGGCCTGCGTCGCGGGCCTTGACCAGGAGCTTCAGGGCCTGCTGTTTCTTGAGGAAATTGCCCGGCACCCGGGTCAGCCGGTCCTCGAGGGCGGCGGTGTGGCCGTGGGAGCTGACCGTCACCCGGGTCAGGCCGGCGTCGAGCACCCGCTCCAGGTAGTGCTCCAGCCGCAGCCGGGTGGCGTTGGTGGCGATGGCGATGCGCGTGTAGCCGAGCTCCCGGGCATAGGCGATGGCGTGGGGGAGCTTGGGGTAGGTGGTCGGCTCCCCACCCAGGAAGCCCACGCTGCGGGCGCCGTCGGCGTAGAAGCGCTCCAGCTCCTCCTTCATGGTCTCGATCTTGATGTAGGAGCGGTCCTCGGCCTTGGGCAGTCCGTCCAGGCAGAACACGCACTTGTTGTTGCACGCCTTGCCCACGTTGATCTCGACGTTGGGCCGGCGGTCCCGCTGGATCTCGAACAGCTGGGCCTTGTCGGGCAGGGCTGGGGTGGGGGCACTCACGGGGCCAGGGTAGCGCTTTTTGGGGGGTAGGGCGGGGTATCCTAGGCCTAGGGACCGCTCCAGGCAGGAGAGCAGCGTGACCGCGATCGAACCGGGGACCCTCGGGGCTTGCCAGCCCGGGGGCCTTGGCGCTCTTGGTGTGGATCCAGAAGCCCCTGGCCGCCTGGCTGAGGGGCCCGGGTCAGCACAGATCCCATCGCCAGTTCCCGACAACCTCTTAGACCACCTTGATCTGCCCCAACCGCCCAAAATGCCGATCCTGGCTCATCAGCACCAACCCGTGCTGCACCACCAACGCCGCGATCCACAGGTCATTCGTCGGGATCGGCGTGCCCTGGGCCCGGAGCTGGAGGTACAGTGCCGCATAGGTGTGCGTCGTCGCCTGGTCGGGCACCAACACCCCGACCCCGGCCTCGCCCAGGAACCGGCGCAGGACCCGCTCGTTTTCCAGGCTGCGCTGTCCCCTCACGAAGCCGGCCCGGAGCTCGGCCAGCACGATCAGCGGCAGCCAGACCTCGTCCGCGTCCTGGACCAGGGTCAGCACGTCTTCGTGTCCCCGGGCCAGATCGGCGTAGCGATTCGTGTCGAGGGCCAGCCTCATCGCCACAGGTCGTCGTCGATCCGCCGCTGGTCCTGCAGGGCGTCCTGGACCTCGGGCTCTTCGACCCAGGATCCCACCAGATAGGACAGGTCCCGGCGAGGCCGCGGGGTGACACCGAGCCCTTCTTCCAGGACCTCGATGGCCGCCTGGTTCAGGCTCTTGCCGTCTTCCTTGGCCTTGGACCTAAGCGCGGCGTCGAGCGCGGGGGAGATGTTGCGGAGGGTGTACTGCATGCCTGCAATTTGCGCCTACGTTGCAGGCAAGTCAAGCCTTCACCTGATCGGGTTCAGCGGCCGGAGCTCCGAGTCTCCCCACAGCGCCACATACCGGTCGAAGACGCCGAAGCAGACCCCCTTGCGTTCGCAGGGCTCACAGGTCTCTGTCTGCACCCGGTTCCGCCCGGGGTCCCAGCTGTAGATGCCGTCGAAGACCACCTTGCCCGGCTGGTCCTGCCACTCCACGGTGACCCGGGGGTCCCAGTGCAGGTCGTTGCTCAGGGTCCATCGGTCGCCCAGCACGCACAGGGGCACGGCGAAGAAGCGGACCACCGCCCGCTCGGCCCGCGCGGCCGCCACCGGCAGGACCTCGGCCAGCCGGGTCAGGGGCACCGCCAGGTCGCTGTAGTGGTCCAGCCCGCCGCCTTCTGGGGTGGTGTTGGAGACCACGATCAGCCGCGCACCCAGCCGGTCGGCCAGGGCGACGGTGTCGGGCAGCTGGTCCACATTGCGCCGAGTGACGACGGTGTTGACGAAGGCCCCGAAGTCCGGGTCCAGCCGCACGCAGGTCTCGATCGCCCGGGTCACCCGCTCGAAGCTGCCGTCGCGGCCCGCCAGGGGATCGTGGGTCGCGGCGTCTGGGCCGTGCAGGCTGAAGAGCGCCTCGTCCAGCACCGGCAGGGCCTTCCGGGCGAAGTCCTCGCGGCTGAGCATCGTGCCGATGGTGCCGATGCTGGTGCGCATGCCCAGCTTCTTCGCCAGAGCGCAGACCTGGACGAACCGGGGGTGGATGGTGGGCTCCCCGCCGGTCAGGTGCACGCTGTCCACCCCGCGCTCAGCCATGGTCCGGAGCACCGTGGCCACCCGGCCCCAGGTCACCGGGAACGCCTTGTAGCGGTCCATCCGGTGCTCCTCGGAGCAGAACACGCAGCGCTCGGGACAGGTGTAGGTCAGGTGAAGCTCCAGTCGCCGCATGACCTGGCCTTGGGAGCTGATCCAGGGGCGCTCGGTCAAGCCGCACCCCGCCGGCGAGCCCGCCAGGCGAAGAACTCCGGGTACAGGGCTTCGCACAGCCGGGTCAGCTCGGCATCGACCCGCTGGGTGCTGTCCCACACGCGCTCGGGCAGGGCCTCCTGGAGCAGTCGATTGGTGCGGCTCGCGGCATCGCTCAGGGCCTCTCTCGTCGGCGGCTCGTCCAGGGTGCCCACCCGGGTCCGGTGCCGGAGCTCGTCCAGGGCCGCGCTCAGGCCGACGTTGCTGGGGTGCAGCGTGCAGTCGGCGTCCACCACCAGCCCTGTGTTGAAGAAGGGTGTGGGCGCTCGGGTGAACAGGTTGCGCAGGTAGAAGGCTCGGCCCGCCCTCCACCGGGCCGTGACCCGGGCAGCGATGGCGTCGAAGCTGACCCGGAGCGCGTCGAGCTGGTCCGGCCGCCACGGCAGGAAGTAGCCCGGGAGCAGGTTGAAGCGGCGGAAGCCCAGGCTCAACAGGTGGGCCAGGTTCTCGTCGGCGCCCGCAGCGCTGGCCGGCGGGATGGTCTGGGTCACCACGACCCGGGGGGTTCGGATCAGCTGGGGGAGCAGCGCGAGCACCCGGTCATAGCTGTCCGCGACCCCGGGCAGGGCTCGCCGGAACCGGCGGTGGGCCTCCGGGGTGCCGTCCATGGACAGGGTCAGGATCAGCTTGGGCGTGGCGCGGACCCGGTCCAGCCAGGCCTCGTCCAGGCCCAGGCCGTTGGTCGACAGGTAGATCCTGCGGATCCGAGGTTCTGCAACCGCTCTGTTGATGGCGGCCGAGACCACGTCGGGGACCAGCAGGGGCTCTCCGCCGAAGAGCTTGATGTCGCCGCCGCCGAAGCGTTGGGCGAAAAGGTCCACGGCACGGGTCGCGTCCTGGGGAGTCAGCGAGGGCCAGCCGTCCTTGGCGGTCGGGCAGTAGCTGCAGCGCAGGTTGCAAGCGCGGGTGACGGTCAGGATGAGCTGGCCAGCGGGGGGCCGCCGGCGCGAGGCCGCGTCAGGCACCTACCACTGGCCGTGGGATCCGTGCGAGCCGTGGCTGCCGTGGGACCCGTGGGACCCGTGGCTTCCGTGGGACCCGTGGCTTCCGTGGCTTCCGTGTGAACCATGGGATCCGTGGCTGCCGTGGCTGCCGTGGGAGCCATGGGACCCGTGGGAGCAGTGGGTCGCGAGCAGGTTCGGGAAGGGTGCGTTGCGATCGAGCATGTCGGGGTCCAGCTCGATGCTGTCCGCGGCCTGGAGGAGCAAGAGCGACGGCGAGGGCTCGTCGTTGACCTGGCCCAGCTCGTCCTTTTGGAGGAATTGCGTGGGCTTGCGGTCGAGCGCCGGGATCTCCGGGACGTCGTCGCTGTAGTCGTCGTGTCGGGCCATTGCTCGCTCAGCCGTTGGTGATTTCCAGTGTATACCCTTGGCAGCTCGGGGACACCGAGGGATCTCGGATGAGCTCCAGGTACCAGCTATAGCCCAGATCTCCGTCATCGCAGCGGTAGTCGGGCTCGGAGCTACAGGACGGCCGGGTGTCCGTCAGGCTGAACTCGTCGTAGCCGTCGGGGTACTCGGTGCACTCCTGGGTGCTGGTGCCCACCGAGTCGGCGTAGGCGATGAAGGTGTAGGTGCCGGTCCCCTCCACCATCGTGATCTGGAAGTCGTACTGGGGGACGGCCGAGGTGGCTCCAAAGGCCGAGTCGTCGGTGTGGATCACGTACCAGTCCTCGTCGCCGGTCGCGACCAGGTTGCCGTCGATGGTGATGGTCACCAGGCCGTCGTCGTTGAGCGTGCCCCAGTAGTCCACCGGGTCCGTGTCGCTGTCGCCGTAGCCACTGCTGAAGGTGCTGCTGTCCCAGATGTCCTCGGGGTCACACACCTCGGTGGTCACGGTGTTCGACGACCCCGACACGTTGCCGGCGCTGTCCTCGCAGGTCGCAAAGGCGCTCGTGCTGTCGCCCCGGACCAGGCTCACGGTGTGGCTGAAGCTGTCGCCGCTGCCACAGGTCGCAGACTCGGTCCAGCTGCCCGACGCGTCGGTCAGGTAGAAGACCAGGGAGCATCCTGCTTCGCAGGAGCCGGACAGGGTCATGCTGTCGTCGTTGCGGTACTCGTCGACGCTGCTCAGGGTCGGCTCGTTGGGGGCCTCCGTGTCGTTGACGGACGCGGTGTCGCAGACGGTCGCCGAGCTGTCCGTGCCGTCGCTGCCGCTCACACAACAGGTCCAGGTGTCTCCATCCGACGTGTCGCTGGCGGCGACCAGGCTGGTGGCGTGGGACGTGGCGACGCCGTTCTGCTCCCAGGTGTAGGTGTAGTAGACCGTGTCCCCGTCGGCGTCGGTGCTCGACGTGGACAGGGTGCAGGACAGGTCGTCGTCGGGCTGGGGGCTCGACGGGCTGATCGCGACCACCGGGTCGGTCGGCGGCGTGTTGCCGATGGTCAGCGCGGCGGAGGTGACCGGCGAGCCAGCGTCGCTGCCGTCCCAGGGCCACGCGGTCACCGTGACCGAGTCGTTCTTGGCGAAGGCGCCGGTCAAGGTGCTGCTGGTGGCGCCCGTGACGTCGGTGGTGTTTACCGTCCACTGGTACAGCCAGCCCTCGGAGTCCCCGTCCACGTCGCTCCAGCCGGCCGGCGACGCGGTCAGCGTGTCGTCGGCCAGGGCGGTCGAGGGGCTGATGGAGACGCTGGTCCCCGAGGGTGCGGTGTTGGAGATGGTGAGGGTGTTCGAGATGACCGACGTGCCCACGTCGTCGCCGTCGTCGGGGGTGACGGTGCAGCTGACGGCGTCGCCCTTGTCGAAGTAGCTGCTGGTCAGGGTCGTGCTGGTCACCGACAGGGTCACGCCGGACACGTCCCAGCTGTGGCTCACGCTGACCGTGTCGCCGTCGGCGTCGGACGTGGTGCCTGCGGTGCAGGTGAGGGTGTCGCCCTCGTAGGCCGGGTCCGGTCCCAAGCTGACGCTGTCCAGCTCGGGGGGTGTGTTGTCCACGACAACGGTGTTGGACGTCACCGTGCTGCCCGTGTCGATGCCGTCGTCAGGCGTGATCGTGCAGACCACGCTGTCGTCCTTGGAGAAGTCCCCGCCGTCCAGCGTGCTGCCCGTGGCGGACAGCGTCACGCTGTTGACGATCCAGACGATGGTCTGGTTGATGCCGTCGCCGTCGTCGTCGTTCTCGCCGTTCGCGGCGCAGGTGAGTGTGGTGGTCTCGGTCGCGGTCGTCGGGGTCAGGCTGACCGAGTCGAGGGTCGGCACCGCGTTTTCGATCGTGACGGCGCCGCTGGTCAGGGGGGTGCCCGTGTCTTCGCCGTCCCAGGGCGTGACCACCACCTCGACCACGTCGTCCCTCACGAACGCACCGGAGAAGGTGCTCAGGGTGGCGCCGGACTCGGGGTTCCCGTTGACGAACCACTGGTAGTAGTAGCTCTCGGTGTCGCCGTCGTCGTCGCTCCAGCCGGTGAGCGTGACACCCAACAGGTCGCTGACGATCGGCGCAGTGGGCGTGATGGTGGCGCTTCCGACCGACGGCGCCGAGTTGGAGATGGTCAGGGTGTCCGACGTGACCGGGTCACCGTCGTCCGTGCCGTCGTTCGGGGTCACGACACAGGCGACGCCGTCGTCCTTGTCGAAGTCGGTGCCCGTCAGGCTGTTCGAAGTGGCGCTGACGCTGCCGCCGTTTACGGTCCAGGCATAGCTGTAGCTCACCGAGTCACCGTCGTCGTCGGTGGCGGTGCCGGGGGTGCAGACCACGGTGTCCGCCTCGTAGGCCGGGTCGGGGCTCAGGGTCGCGGTGTCGAGGCTGGGTGGCGTGTTGTCCACCGTGACGGTGTTCGAGGGGACCGGCGTGCCGGAGTCCGTGCCGTCCGACGGGGTCACGATGCACAGCACGTCGTCGCCGCTGGCGAAGTCCGGGGACGCCAGGGTGTCGGTGGTCGCGCTGATCACCACCCCGCCGACCTCCCAGCTGTAGGCGGTCGAGACGCTGTCGCCGTCGGCATCGGCGGCCCCGTTGGGCGTACAGGTCAGGGTGTCCGAGACCTGTGCGCTGGTCGGGGTCAGGGTGACGCTGTCGATGGTCGGAGCGGTGTTGCCGATGGTGACGGTGTTGCTGGTGACTGCCGTGCCCACATCGGTGCTGTCCGCGGGCGTCACGACGCAGGCGACCGCGTCGCCGCTGACGAAGGCCCCGGACAAGGTGCTGGACGTGTCCGAGATGCCGACGCTGTTCACCGTCCAGGAATACGCCAGGCTCACGCTGTCGCCGTCGGCGTCAGCACTGCCGACGGGGGTGCAGGTCAGGGTGTCCTCGACCCCCGCCGGATCCGGGGTCAGCTGGACCAGGGAGACGGTCGGCGGGCTGTTCTCGATCGAGACGGTGTCGGTGCCTGGGTCCCCTTCGCCCGAGCCGTCGCTGGGCGTGACCTCGACCTTCCAGGTCTCGCCACGGGTGGTGCCCGACGAGGGCACGAAGGCGCTGGCGTACTTGGTCAGAAGGCCGTCCTGGTACCAGGCATAGGTGTACGTGATCGTGTCGCCTTCGGGGTCGATCGCGGGCGCGATGATGTTGACGTTCAGGTCGTCGGCCGACGTCGCCGGGTTCGGATCGATCGCGACCTCGGGCGGATCGGGTAGTCCGTTCACCGTGAAGCTGATGCTGTCGCTCCCGGTGAAGCCCTCGGGGTCCGTGGCGGTCAGGGTGATGGTGTGGGCGCCCTGGGGCAGTGCCGCCGAGGTAAAGGTCACCTGGCCCGTGCTGCTGGCGCTCTGGGTGTTGAACTCGCCGCTGACGCTGCTCGACCAGGCCAGGGTCGCGTCGGCCGGGTCGTGGTCCAGGTCGGAGATCGTCGCCTCGTAGAGCACACTCTCGCCCTGGTTGGCGGTGTCGCCGCTGGCCGGGGCCGTGATCAGGACGTTGGGCTGGGTGCCGACCAGGAACTGCAGCGTGTCGGTACAGGTGGCTTCGACCTCGTCGCTGACCTGGAGCGTGATGGTGTGGGCCCCGGTAGACAGGCTGGCTGCGCTGAAGCTGATGTTGCCATCGCTGGCCACGGTGCTCGCGCCCAGGTCACCGTCCAGGTCGCTGGACCACTCGGCGGTCAGCAGGTCCGCGGGCACGTCCAGGTCGGAAGCTGTGGCTTCGAAGGTGGCCGACTGACCCTCGGCCACGCCAGATCCCGGAGCCGGCGCCGTGATTGCGCACTCCGGCGAGTTGTTCGGGTTGCCGACTGTCATGGTCACACTGTCCTGGGCCGTGCGGCCCGCCGTGTCGGTGACAGTGGCCGTGACGTACCACTCGCCGCCGTCCATCTGGACCGATCCCGCGGCGGTGCCGTCGCTGGTGGGCGCGGTCTCCAAGCTCCACTCGCTGGGCCCGGTGGCGGTCCACAGCACGCTCAGGGCGTCGGCCGGGTCCTCGGGGTCGTCGACCAGGGCCAGCAGCTCGACCAGGTGGTCGCTGTAGTAGGTGCCGTCGGCGGTGGGGGTCTGGATCGCGACGGTCGGTGCCCCATTGGGCAGGATCTCCACGGTCACCGTGTCGTCGTCGGCGCCGCCGTCGGGGTTGGTGACCGAGAGCAGGATCTCGGCCGTGCCCTGGGCGAATTCCTGTTCGCAGACGGTGACGCCGGTGGCGTCGAGCACGGCGTCGTCGCACACCCGCTCATTGTTCACGAGCCACAGGACCGTGAGCTTGTCGAGCTCCCGGTCGAAGCTCTGGTCCGACACGATGCCGACCATGCCGACGGGCACGCCCTCGAAGAGCTCGTCGTCTTCTGTGGGGTTCTCGATCGCGACCACGGGAGGGGTCACGACCACGCCAACGTTGTTCTCCTGGCACGCTGCCAGGAGGAGGAAGGGGAGGAGCTGCATGGAGGCCGCCGAGGACGGACCGCCAAGTTAGCACGGACGTAGGCGCCCTGCGGGTTCAGGCCTTGTCGGGCCCTTGGGAGCGTTGGCCCAGCGCCCCGGCGGGGTGGCGGTCGTTGTAGGCGCCCCTGTCCAGACCGCACGCGACCTGTAGTGAGACGCTGAGCGCCATCAGCGCAGTCGCCTGGGCGAGCACACTGGCCCGGGGTGCCAGACCCAGCGGGCCGCCTTCGTGGTCGACGGGGATCGCCAACACCTGATCGGCGGCCAGGGCCAGGGGAGAGTCCGCTCGTGCCGTGACCGCGATCAGGCTGGCGCCCAGGGCCCGGGCTGCCCGTGCCGAGGCCACGAGCTCGCTCGTGGTGCCGCTGTTGGACAGTGCGATCACCACGTCGCCTGGCTCGAGCTGGCCGACGCTGCCGTGGGTCGCTTCCGTGCCGTGGAGGAAGGTCGCGGGCGTGCCGGTGCTGCTGAGGAGGGAGGCCGCATAGCCCGCGACATAGGCGGACTTCCCCACGCCAGTCACGTGGACCCTGCCGCCGGCCTGCCGGGCGGTGGTGATCAGGTCTGTGGCGGCTGCGAGCCGGTCTCGGTCCGGGCCCTGGGTGGCCGTGGAGGCTGCGGCCAGGAAGGTGTCGACCGGGTCTTGGGTCGCGGGCGGAACGGTGGGATCCAGGGCGGGAAGGGGTGCGCCGCCCATCGCGCCGTAGAGCGCCTGGACCCTTGCACGGCACGCCGCCTTGTCCTCGGGGAACGCGCCCAGGCGCTCGCAGCAGGTGGCGCCGCACGCATTGCCCAGGCGAGCCGCGTCGCTGGCAGGCAGGTCCCAGGCCAGCCCGGCGACCAGGCCTCCGAGAAAGGCGTCCCCGGCGCCGGTGGTGTCCACGACCTGGATCGGGACCGAAGGGATGCGGTGGAGCTGGTGGCCGTCGAACAGGACGGAGCCTTGGGCGCCATCGGTGACGGCGACGAGCTGGCAGCCATAGCGATCGGCGAGCTGCCGGGCAACGTCGGCGGCGGTGGTGCCGGGCACCAGGTGTGGGCCCACGGCGGCCAGGGACGGCTTGAGCACGTCGACGCGGGCCAGGACCGCGTGGAGCTCGTCCAGAGAGCCCAGGGCCGGCACGGTGTCGACCAGCGGCACGTCCAGATCCAGGACCGTCGTGGCCCCGGCCTGCTGGGCACGCTCCAGGACCCGCAGGACCGTGGCCAGGGGAAGCTGCGAGACCTCGGTCGTGATGAAGCGGGCTTGCTGGATGAGCCCCCGGAAGTGGGTGTCTACGTCGTCCGGTGAGAATTCGCCCGTGGCCCCTCGGGCCATGTAGATCGCCCGTCCGCCGTCTGGCGCCACGAAGATGTGGGCCTCGCTGCTGGCGGAGCCCGAGAGGTCCAGGTGGCGGGCGATGCCAGCCTGGTCCATGCCCCCCCGCAGGAAGCGCCCGGCGTCGTCGTCGGCCTGCTTGCCGAAGATCGCGGTGTCGGCGCCCAGCAGCGCTGCCCACCCCAGGTGGTTCAGGGTGACGCCACCGACGAAGCGGTGGGTTGTGGCGCCGTCGGCGTGAGACCGGAGCAGGGCTTTCTCTTCCGGCCCGATGATCCGGCTGGTCAGTGTGATGGCGTCGGCCACCATAGAGCCTGTGCCAGCGATGGTGTGGGTCATGGGAACTCGGGAGGTTTGGGCTCCCCAGCTCCCTATTCGGCGGGGAGGGGCTGGGTAAGGGCGTGCAGGAATGCAGCACAGGACGGCGAGAAGACAGCGTCGGCCGGAAGCTCCAGAGCCACGTGGACCCCGGACCAGCGCAGGACCAGCGAAGGCTCGGGGCAGTCCGCGAGCCAATCCAGAGCCGCCGCCCGGACCGACCCCAGGTCCGGATCGGCGAGCGCCGACTCGACGACGCCCGGGAGCTCGTGGAACGGCACGTGGCCGGTGTCGAGTCGGTGGCGGATGATCTCGAGGAAGGACCGGAGCTCCGCCACCCGCTGGACCAGCAGGTCCCTGAGCTCGCCGTCGGAGCCAGGGGCGTCGGGCTCGAGCAGGGCCACCTCGGGCAGCTGGTTGAGGAGGCGTCGGCGTGCATGGGCCGATGCTTCGGCCCGCTGGTTCTCTCTGACTCGGGCCCACTCGATGTGGGCGAACAGCGACGGGTCCGGTGGCTGGAGAGGGTCCGGTGGCGTCCTGTGGCGAGCTCGTCGCTGCCCTTGGTCGACCCTCTCGTCGAGCAGCTGGACCATGTCGACGGACAGCCGCAGCAGCGCCCAGGTCCTGGGGGTCGCGTCGGCGTAGCGATCGGCCAGGGCTTGCAGCCCCAGGTCGGCCGCGTCGAGACGCCGGTGCGCCTCTACGCGGACGCCGGAGAAGAATCGGGCCAGCGCCAGGTCGTCGCAGGCTTCGTCGTCAAAGGTTGGGGCGGCCAGGGGATTCGTGTCGAAGGGAGCCACGGGGACCTCGGTCTGGGTTCCCAGGGGCTGGAAGCAAGGGTCGGGCCGGCTGTGGATCGGCCTTGGCTGGGGCTGGTCGGTGGCGGTGGTGCCTGCCTGTCGACAGGGCTGACGGCTGTTCGACACCTCGCGGCGCCGAACCGGGACCAGGTGGGGTCGAGTGTCCGGATCCGCCGACCAGATGGGGTTCAGTGTCCGGGATCGAGCCATTGTCGGTGGTCCAGGGGCCAAATCGGTACCCAGCGGTCCTCTTGGGGGCCAGATTCGGCCCGATCGCGGACACCGAACCCCATCTGGTCCGGTGAAGTGGACATTCGACCCCAACTCGTCCGGGTCAGCGGGCCGGAGAGAGCCCCGCGTGCTCTCGGATCACGGCAAAGGCCTTGGCGTCCTCCTCGTCGGCCAGCCCCACGTGCACGTCCAGGATCGTCAGGTCCGGGCCCAGCACGACCTTGGTGTGGGGGAGCCCGGACCAGTCGGAGACCAGCTCGGCGAGCACCTGGGCTTCGTCCGCGATCACGGGGAAGTCCTCGTCGACGCCGGCGAGGCTCGCGAACTGCTGGGCGACCTCGGGCGGCGGCGGCTCGTACTGGAAGCCTTCGAACAGCACGATCACGTACCGGAACGGCAGGCCGGTCTCGGCCACGAAGTCGTCTGCAAGAGCTTGGAGGCCCCCGGCCTCCGATCGACAGCTGCCTCACCAGGCGCCGGCGATGAACACCAGATTGTAGGCCCCGTGCATGTCCCAGAGATCGACCACCTCGCCGCACTGGTCGGTGCCCTGGAGGTTGCCGATCACGTGGCCGATCTCGTTGCCGCCGGTGACCAGGTCGCCGGGATCGTTGCGGGGCCAGCCGCAGGCGTAGTCGGGCTCGGGGGGCTGGGTGTCGGTGTCCGTTGGAGTAGCGGAGTCCGGGGTGGCGGAGTCGGCGGTCCCGGTGGTCTGTGCGGTGGCGGTGTCCGTGTCGCTGTCGGTCGCACCGCTGGTGGTTGCGTCGCCGCCACAGGCGAGCAAGGGCAGCAGCAGGAAGAGCGGATCGGTCACCAGGGCATCATGCCTCGGATCCGGGCTCAGCGGGCGTGCGGGGCGAGGAGGGCGAGGAGGGTGGGGAGGTTCCCAAGGCGCACGGCTGTGCTGTCCGACGTTGCGTCGTTGGCGTGTCCGATCCAGAAGAACGGGTCCTCTGGGCCGGAGTCTGGCTGAACGTGCAACTTCACTGACGGAAGCTGGATCTCGCTTCCTCTGCCTTCCTCAAGCGCTGCTTGGATTGCCTGAAGGAACCAGGGCACCCAACTCAATTCGAGGGTGATGGGGTAGCCGAGTTGGTGGCCGCTCGGCAGAGTCATCGCCGTGACCACGCGAAGGCCACGGTCGGTCACTTCCACGTCGATTACGTCTGGCGATTGGGGAGATTCAGCCATCACTTTCCTCTACTCCACCTTGCCAAGGGTCACCACGGTCCAAGCCGTGTCCGGGACATCCGCACCGTTCACCGGCTGGACCGCGTATTCACGGGCGACGGGTGCTGCCGCCGCGTCCGACAGCGTCACGCCTCTGCCGCCATACAGGCCATTCAGGCCATAGGCCTTTCGGAGGACTTCGGCAGTGGTCTCCAACTCCGGGGGAATGGGGGAGTCCGGCCCCAACGCTTCGATCTGTCTCGACCTCAAGTGGAACGTCTCAGAATCCAGGCCAGCCGCATCAAGGGTCTTGTGAAGGCCCGCACCTGGGTCCTCTAGGTCATTGGCGATAGCCCGGTGGACGTCCGCCCAACGAATCTCAGCGACAGAGCCAGTCAATGGAAGCTCATGCGTGTCTATGACGATGGCGTGCACGTACCGTCCTCGCGCAAACCCGGTGATGCTCTCTTCGTCCCAGCCCACTGCCCTGAGTGCGTCGGCAGCACAACCGTCGTACCCCGCCAAGTCATCCACTCGCGAGAAGAAGTAGAACGGCCGATCACCACGGCCAAAGGCCGCATCCAGCGTGGACGGCGGGGCTTCGGCTCTTGTGGGCACCAGCCGCACCACAAACCGCGGCACCCCCCCCTCCGCCGCATCCCGTGCCAGGTCCTCCGCCGTCGTCACACCGGCTTTCGCTGACCGCAGCCTGGCCGCCTGGGCGTCCAGGGTCTGAGCCGGCAGGGCCATCCGCGTCATCGCCCGCGCCGCCAGCCCCACGTCCGCTGCGCCCAACACCAGGTCCAGCGACGCCAGAACAAGCCGAAGACGCGCCCGGTCCGTCGACCCGGCGATGTCCTGGCCACCCTCGCCGGCCCGGGCTGCGCCGTAGCCATCGATGGCGCCCTCGAGCTCTCGCGCGCCGCCTGCAAGCCCCGCACCCGCCCCGAGGAGCCCGAGCAGCACCGCGGTCCCCCCGGACGCGAACGCCGCAGCGACCCCCAGGGTGAAGCTCAGCAGAGGCCCCGACCAGCTCAGCACGGCCTCCTGCAGCTGGACCTGGTCGCGCCAGCTCAGCGCCGCGACGCTGAGTGGATCCCCCGCTGCCCGTGCGGCTTCGTCGATGCCCAGGGCCTGCTGGGTCGCATCCAGCAGAGGCCCCAGCTCGTGCAGCGCGAGATCGCCGCTCTCGATCCGTGCCCGGGTGTCGTCGATGAAGCCGCGGACCTCGGCCACCCGCGGAACGAGCCCGCCGAAGAGTTCGGCATCGCTCCGTTCAGGGCCCACGTCCGCGGCGTCGAAGAGCGCCAGCTCCGGCGCTGCCCGGAACAACTCGCCCCGGCGCTCCCGCAACAGTGCTAGCTGCACCTGTCCGGCGGCCGCTGACTCCTGGGAGTCTGCTAGGGCCTCGGGCCCAAGCAACGCCCCCAGCTGCGGTGCGTAGGCCCCCTGCTGCCGCACCTGATCTGCTTCTGCCGTGATCAGCCCGTCGAGCTCGGCGACGCGCCCGGCGGCTTCGCGCAGCAGCTCCCACGCTTCGCTCGACCCCGAGACGTCCCCATAGCGATCGCCCAGGTCCGACAGGGCCTGCTCGTTGTCATCCAGCCGCTCGTGGGCTTCGGTGCGCACCGCCGCATGGAAGATGGCCAGGTAGAGTTCATGCTCCTGCCCAGGGGACAGCCCGCTCGGGCCGACACAGGCCGGCTGCGACCGGCCCACGGTTTCTTCCAGCGCTGCTTGGTTGCCGTGGCTCGCCCCGCTGTACAGCTCGGGTCCACGAGGGACCGTCTCGCGGGCCGCCGGATCGAGCTGGGGGACCTGTTGCCTGGACGCGCCCATGGGGCCTCGCTGGGTGATGTCCCTGCAGCGTGCAAGCCACGTTCCAGTGTCTCGGTCCCTTCCATGAGCCGATCCGCAGCCCACGGACCGCCCCCTGGCCGACACCCCTGTCGAACCCTCGACACCCCCGCCGTTACACCAGTTGCCATGCCTCGGCGCCTGACCCGCCCCCTCCGCCGCTTCACGGGCGATCCCCTGCGCTGGCTCGCCGAGGACCTGCCGGCCAGCGAGCTGCGCTCGGTCGAGCTCGAGGTGGCCGCCCGGCGTGCCGCTCGGCGGTCTCCCTCCAGCCTCCTGGGCGCCTCCGATCGCAAGGAGGTGCAGCCGTCCCCACTGGACGCCCGGGAGCTCGATCGCCTGGTCGCGGCCGCGTGGGACGCGATCCCGGCCCTGTTCCGAGCCGTCGACCTGTCTCCGGTCGAACCCTTGGGCGCCAGCGCAGCCCTGGCGGGCACCCCCCAGGACAACGTGCTCACCGCGACCCGCGACCTCGAGGTCCTGTCCGACCCGACCATCGCCTTTGCCCGGCTGGCGGCCCACCAGCGTCGCTGGGACCCGGAGCGAGCGGTCCACCTGGCGGCTGCCCCCCGTCTGATCCGCATGCAGAAGCTCGAGAGCGAGGGCCACACCCGCCACTTCCGCCTTATCGCCCTGGGCAGCGCCGGCCGCGAAGGACCCTCCGAAGCCTTCGTCCTGGACGCCCTGCGACGCCACGTCGACGCCTATGTCTCCCTGCTGCTGGCGGCGCGAGAGCGGGGCTACGACGTGGGCGGGTTGGAGCTCCGGGTCACCGATCCTGCAATGGCCTTGACCCTGGCGGACCGCGCGGGCATCGACGTGCACGGCCAGCGCTGGCCGGACGCCCAGGCGGCCTGGGACCGGTCAGCCAGCCCGCCGCCCCGGGATTGCGCCGTGCCAGAAGACCTGCTGGACCCCGACCGCGATACCCAGCTGGCCCGACGGACCCAGGCGGTGCGGGACCAGGTCTTTGCCCCCCTCGGCCAGCGCTTCCCGGAGCTGGCCCTGACCTTTGATCCCGGGCGGCTCCGCCAGGCGACCTACTACACGGGACTGTGCTTCCACATCCGGGTCGACGGCTTTCCGGGCGGCGCCTGGCCCATCATCGACGGCGGGCTGACCGACTGGACGGCGCAGATCTTGAGCGATCGCAAGGAGCGGTTCTTCGGCAGCGGCTGCGGACTGGAGCTGTTGGTGCGCTTCCTCCAGCCCCGCTGACGGATTAGCCCTGGTCCAGGTGCTCTCTGGGCGCCACCAGCAGCCCCACCAGCCGTCTCAGGTCGCACACCGAGACATCCCAGTCCTCGCGCCATCCCGTCCATGCGCAGGGCAATCCCTGGTGGCGCAGCCGCAGTCCGGGACCCCCCCGGTGCCGCACCTGGGACAGCGTCAGCAGCCGTCCACCGACCCAGGCCCAGCTCCGGGGCTCCTGCCCGTGGGCCAGGCGCCAGAGCTGCCGGCGGAACCATCGCAGCTGGTTCGGTTCCAGCCGGAGCTCGGCCTGGGCTTCAGGACACCCCCGCCGCCATCGTCGCAGCGAGTAGAGCCGCCGCCCGGGGCTCCACGTGACGGCCAGCCGGTCGCCCGTGTGGCGGCGGATCGCAGGCCGTGCGATCAGCGCGGCCATGGCAGCCAGTGCCGGGACCGGGTGATCGGCACCCGGCCAGGCTGGGATCAGCAGGGAGTCCGAATCGAGAGTGCTCATGGCGTTGTCCGTGTCCGAGGGTTCGCCGTCTACCCAGCAAGGCCCGATCCAAGCCCTGGACGCGCTGTTCATGCGGCGCGACGGTAGCGCTCCTGTCGACTGACCGACAGGGGTGTCGAACAGATCAGTAGACGCTCTCGGACGGATCCCGGGACCGGGACAGCGTCCATCGCCGGAAGGCCTGCTCAACGGCGCCAGACTCGTCGTCTCGCAGCTTCTCGAGCAGCAGCCGCGCGATGGTCATGTGCTCATGACACTTGAACGTGTTCGGACGCTGGGCGAACAGATCGCCGTTCATCATGTAGTTGTGCAGGGGCCGGACCCCGCAGAACGGCGCGTTCCAGCAGGACTCGCACTGGGGCAGGGTGTCCAGCAAGCTGGCGATGGCCAGGGTCTTCAGCGTGGGGTGGTTCGCCACTTCCTCGTAGGTGCTGGACGCCACGTTGCCGAGCACGAACAGGTCGTCACCCATCGCGTGGATCATGCGGCCTTCGTCGCTGGGCAGGATGGTGCCGTCGTGGCTGTAGGCCAGCTGGCCCGTGCCCGAGCCGACAGGGCTGCGGATGTCGACAAAGTTCGGATCGTCCGGGGTGAGCATCTTCATCAAGAAGGTGGACGCGGTGCCTTCCTGGATCTGAACGCCCTGCTGGTTCAGCTCCAGGATGTAGTCCAAGGCCTTGTTGTAGAACGCCATGTACTCCTGGTGGGAGTAGCCGATGGCCTTCCATGTCTTGGTGGCGAAGCCGAAGGGGTTGAGCGGCCGCAGGTGGATGTTCCGGATGCCCAGGCTCACGTAGAGATCGATGATCTCCTTGTAGCGGTCCAGGCTCCTGCGGGTTGTTGTCATGAGCGCGTCGACGTGCCACAGGTCGGGATCGCGGCCCTTGTCCACCCAGAGCTGGTTGAAGTGGCCCATCCACTTGAGCACGTCGGCGTAGGCGTTGCCGCCCTTCTTCCAGCCGCGGTTGAAGTTGTGCACGTCTTCTGGGCCGTCCAGCGACGTGCACACCAGCACGTCGTGGTCGACCAGCCACTGGGCCCGCTCCTCGGTCATGTAGGTCATGTTGGTGACCAGGGAGTGCGTGAGCTGCTTGTTCTCGTAGCGGTTCTTCTCGCGGGAGTAGGCGACCACGAACTCGATCACGTCGAAGTTCACCGTGGGCTCGCCGCCCTGGAACTCGAAGTTCAGGTAGGGGTTCGGAGACTTCATGGCGAAGTCCACCACCTGCTTGGCCGTGGCCAGCGACATGTCCGTGTCGACCCGGTCCATGTCGGTGCGGCTGGCGTGGCAGTATTGGCAGCTCTGGTTGCACCGCAGGGTGGTGATCACCACGTGCAGGTGCGGGCCCATGCCCAGGAAGGCCCGCTTGCGGGCCAGCTTGCGGGACATGGCGTCCAGGTCCATGGCGACGCGCACGAAGCCCTTGTCCTGAAGAGCGGGGAACTCGGGGTGGGCCGGATCGATGCGCCCGGCCAGGAGCTCCTGGAAGTCGGCCGGGCTCAGCCAGTGATACTCGCCCGCGTCGCTGGTCAGCAGCACCTGGCCGCCCAGGTGGCCAAAGCGGAAGGGGCCGAGCTTGTCCGGCTGGAGCTCGGGCAGCGTGATCGGAATGCTGCGGCTCATGCGCCCCTCTCGGCCAGGATGGTGTGGTGCAGAGCGTGGTTGGCCAATTCGTCGGCCAGCTTGTGGGCCAGCTTGGGGTGGGGATCGGTGAGGGTGACCACCACGTCGTGGTCCCCGATCTCCACCTTGATCTGGGCCAGCCCTTCAAAGGTGCGAGCGGCGGTCTGGACGGCTTCGGCGGCGTAGAGCGAGCGGGAGAAGCGCAGCGTCTCAGCCATCGGCGGGCTTCTCCCAGGGGACCTCGATCTCCAGGGGGTCCTCGTCGAGCTCTTCTGCGTCCAGCTCGGCCAGCAAGGCGTCGATGGTGCTGCGCCCAGGGTCGCTGAAGAAGGCCTTGGCCAGGGTGTACTCGCGGATGCGGCTGGTGGCTTGGCCCACCCGGATCCGGACGACCTGGTTCAGCAGCTCGTTGGCGAATTCGCCGGCCAGGGCCACGAGCTCGTCCTCGGTCGCGGCGGACTTGGTCCGGAGCTGGACCGAGACGGTCTTGTCGGCGGGCCGACCCAGGAACAGGTAGCAACGGTCCAGGAACAGGTAGCTGGCACCGTAGATGGCGTCCCGAGGGTAGATCTCCTCGTCGATGGCAAAGGTCACCCGGTGGGCGTCCAGGTCGAAGAGCAGCTCCGAGGACCCTTCGGTCCCCTCTGCGTTGTCAGCGCTCATCAGAGGGCGTCCGGGCCGAAGCGGTCGACCCGCTCCCCGTGGGTCAGCAGCCTGCCCAGCATGGCGGGGTCGGCCTCGGTCCGCAGCTCGTTGGCGGACACGCGGTGTGCCAGGGCCATCAGAGCTCGTCCCAGGGATTCCTCGGTGGCCCGATCGCCCTGGCCGCCGTCCATCACGATGAAGTCCATGAAGTGGCTATGAGCGACGCCCCGGGGAGATCCGCGGTGGGCGCACAGGTGGACCTGGACCGGGGAGAGGGTCTCGTGCACGAGGTTCAGGATGACCGCGCCGCGCTGGGGGGACGAGACGGAGGCCAGCAACCACCCGTGACCCAGGGCGCTGCCTCGGGTCAGGGGGGCGACGATCCACCACGGCTCGGAGCCCGGGACCAGCGCGTCGATGAAGGCGGCAGCGTGGGCCCGGGGCGCTGGCAGGGCACCAAATGCTGCTGTGCCCACGGCCATCTTTCGGATGAGGTCTCTGCGGCTGTCCATTCCAAGGCCGGATTGAGGGGACGGACCGGCACCATACCACGCTGTAGAGACCTTCGGCAGGAACCTGACAGGCCCTCGCGCCGGGCCCGATAGACTCCCCGCCGTGCTCCCCGATCGCGTCGTCGCCTGGCTCGAAAGGCCCGCTGCCCCGTGGGTGGCGCTGGCCCTTGCGGTGGTGCTCTCGCTCGGCGTGCTGGCCGAGCCCTTCGCCGCCGACGACTTCCTGCTGTGGGCGACCCACGCGGGGCTGTGGGGCGAGTGGCGCGGGCCTTGGACGCTGTTCAACTACTTCCCGGACGACCCGGCCATCCGGTCCCAGCTGATGGACTCGGGCGTGCTGTCCTGGTGGGCCCATCCGAACCTGAACCTGAGCTTCTGGCGTCCGCTCGCCAGCATCACCCACTGGCTGGACTTCTCGGTGTTCGGGACCTCGGCTGCCGCGCACCACGCACACAGCTTGCTGTGGTTTGCAGCGATGGGCGGATCTGCTGCGGTGGTCTACCGGCAGCTGATCCCCACGCGGTGGGTGGCGGCGCTCGCGGCGGCCCTCTTCGTGTTCGAGGACGTGCACGGCGTCTCGACGGGGTGGATCGCCAGCCGCAACCTCTTGCTGGCCATGACCTTTGGCACGCTGGCGCTGGCGGCCCACCACCGCTGGCGACAAGGCGGGGGTTGGACCTGGGCCGTCGCAGCGCCTGGCCTGCTGGCGCTGGCGGTGCTCTCGGCCGAGGCCGGCATTGCGGTGGTCGGGTACCTGGTGGCCTATGCCCTGTGCCTGGAGCAGGGCCCGCTGGTTCGCCGGCTGGCGACCCTGGCGCCCGCGGGGCTCGTCGCCATCGGGTGGCGAATCACCTACCAGGCTTTGGGCTACGGGGTCGTGGGCAGCGGCCACTACCTGGACCCGGTCATGAACCCCGTGGCTTTCGTCGGGCGGCTCGTCACCCAGATCCCGGTCCTCGTGATGGGTCACCTGGCGGCGTCCCCCCTGGACGGGCTGGTCGTCTACCCGCACCTGCTCTGGGTGTGCCTGGTGGTCGGCGGGCTCTGGTTCGCGTGGCTGTGGGCGGCCTTTGGGGGGCTGCTCCGGAGCTCGCCGCTGGCCCGCTTCTTCCTGCTGGGCATGATCATCACCGCCGCGCCCCTGGCGACAGGTGTGCCCCAGGACCGACTGCTGACGCCGATCGCTCTGGGTGGCTTCGGACTGATCGCCCTCTGTCTTCAGGCGGTGCGGCGGGGTCAGATCGGCTGGGGGGCCAAGGCCCTGGGTTGGATCTGGATCGCCTTTCACGGGGTGATCTCGCCACTGGCTCTCCCGACCCGCGCCAAGGCCATGCCGGCACTGGGCGGGCTGTCCCGGCAGATCGCCGACGCCATGCCCGACACGCCGGGGGTTGACGTGGTGCTGCTGAATGTGCCCTTCGATGTGGTCAGCTACTACCCTCACGCGATGCGCACGTTGAGCGGCGAGGCCGTGCCGGGCAACCTGCGGGTCCTCTACACGGGCTTCTCGGACCTCGTGCTCACGCGAACCGGGGACCACACCGTGGAGCTGGCCCCCCGGGGTGGCTTCCTGTCCACGTGGCGGGACCGGATCGCCCGAGGGGACGAGCCGGGCTTTGCGGTGGGCGACACCGTGGTCGTCGAGGGCATGACCGCCCGGGTGCTTGCGGTGACCGCAGCCGGCCGCCCGGAGCGGGTGTCGTTCACGTTCGCCGACCCGCTCGAGTCGATGCACTGGCTCACCTACGACGCGGACTGGCCGATGCCGGTGACCCTGCCTCCGATCGGTGGGACCTTCCAGGTGCAAGCCTTTGACGTGTTTGCCGCGCTGGAGACGACCGTCGGAGGCCGCGTGCCGGACAAGGCCCGATGAGCCGCACCCTCTTGCGACCGCCGCCGCTCCGCCCTGGAGCCACGATCGGCGTGTTCACACCTTCCTTTCCGGCCCACGCCACGTTCCCAGACCGGTATCGACACGGCGTCGCCCAGCTCCAGGCCACGGGCTTCACCGTGCGCGAGGGCACGCTGACCCGCCGGCACACGTCCCAGGGCTACCGGTCCGGATCGCCCCAGCAGCGAGCCGCCGAGCTCATGGACCTGTTCCTGGACCCCGACGTCGACGGCCTGGTGGCGACCATCGGCGGCAACAACTCGTCGTCGCTCTTGCCCTTCCTGGACTTCGACGCGATCCGCGCCCACCCCAAGGTCCTGTGTGGCTACAGCGACGTGACCTCGCTTCACATGGCCCTGCTCGCCGGGGCGGGCCTGTCGACGTTCTACGGGCCGGCGGTGGCGCCGTCGTGGGGGGAGTGGCCGGGGGTGCTGCCGGAGACCCTGGAGAGCTTCCTCGCGGCGGTGCGCACCCACACCGAAGGCGAGCGGGTGCTGACGCCGCCGGACCACTGGAGCCGGGTGGGAGGCCGCTGGCACGACGGCTCCTGGCGCACCCAGGCCCGCACCTGGGAGCCCCACGACGGCTGGCGCGTCCTGCGCCCGGGTCGGGTCGAGGCCCCTCTGATCGTGGCCAACTTGAACACGCTGTGCTGCCTGATGGGCACGCCCTGGGTGCCCGATCTGAGCGGCTGCGTGCTGTTGCTGGAGACCATGGATCTGGACATGGCGATCGAAGAACGCAACCTGCGCCAGCTCCAGCTCGCTGGGGTGTTCGACCGGCTCGCGGGCCTGTTGATCGGGCGGGTCGAGTTCCCGGACGATGACGCTCCGTTCTCGCTGGATGATCTGATCCTCGAGGTGGTCGGCCCGCAGGACTACCCCATCGTGGCCGACCTGGACTGCTGCCACACCAAGCCGATGCTGACGCTGGCGCAGCGGGTGCCGGTGCGCGTCGTGGCGCCCCGGGCCGGTCCGGCGCTGCTGACGCTGCTGGGCCCCATGGTCAGGCCCGCAGCGTGACAGGGGTGTCTTGATCCCAGGGCGGAACCGGTGATGACGAATTGGAATTCCAGGGACTTGGCCTTGGCATCGGGCTTGCAGGTTCTCCCAAGGCCTGGAGGTCGAGTCATGTCCCTGCTCTGGATGCCTGCCGCCCTTGCCCTCGTCGCCGGAGACGCCCCTGCCGACACCGGAGGGTGCATGGGCAACCGCATGGTCGAGCACCGGCCGGCCAATGGCGCCGAAGGGGTGCCGTGGGACGCGCGGCTGACCCTGGCCTTCGAGCGGGACGGCTGCTCGTCCAGCGCGGTGGTCGTCCAGGTCGACAGCGACCAGGACGAGTCCTGGGACCTGGACGTGACTCTGGACAGCAGCACCGAGCTGGCCCACTGGCTCCCCAGCGACGGCTGGACCCCGGGCACGACCTACACCGTGACGGTCTTCGACGACACGAGCGACGACACCGACGAGCTGGGTCGGAGCTTCTCCTTCACCGCTGGCGATGCCCAGGTCGAGGCCATCCTGGAGGCGCCGTCGGTCACGCTCTACGACGCCTGGGGAGACCCTGGTAGCGGGGGGCTTGGCGTGGTGGAAGTCGACCTGCACGTGTCCCACCAGCCCGACGTGCTGGGCCTGGGGCTGGTCCAGGTCGTGTGGACCTCGGAGCCAGGCACCGCGCTGGCGACCAAGTTCGCCACGGGGACCGGGGAGCTCGAGGTGGCGCTGACGATGATCGCGTCGACGGACCTCGAGCAGGTCTGCCTGGCAGCCCGACAGATGGATGCGACGGGCGAGGCGACGGCGCTGGGCGACGAGGCCTGCATCGACATCGCGTGGGACGAGGTCGATGACGCCGGGTGCGGCGGCTGCAACTCGGGGGTCGGTGTGATGGGGGCCGGTCTGGTGTGGTGTGTGGTGGCGTGTCTGATCGCCGTGCGGCGAGAGGAGTCCGAGTGATCGCGCTGGCGCTCCAGCTGCTGCTGCCGGTGGCCGTCGCCGACCGGGACAGCACGGGGGACACGGCGTGCCAGGTGCCGGCGCTGACCGAGGTCCGGCCGGGCGACGGACAGACCGACGTGCCGGTCGATGCTCGGTTCCTGGCGCTGTTCGAGGAGGGAGACTGCGGAGAGGGCTCGCTGATCTGGGAATTGACCCAGGAGGGGGTCGACGAGCCGCTCCAGGAAGACAGCGCGTCGTCGTCGGGCGGCCGGGCCAGCCTGGAGCCAGACGAGGACCTGCCCGAGTCGACGTGGCTGGAGCTCCTGGTGACCGACCGCACCGAGAACCGCTTCCAGCACGAGTTCTGGACCTCGGGCCTTGCCGCGGAACAGGTCGAGGTCTCGCCTTGGGGCGTGTTGAGCGACGTGGCTCACAGCGAGCTCGACGGCACCGATGACCGGGCCTGGCGCGCCACGCTGGACCTGGAATTCAAGGGCTTCGAGTCGGGCCTGTCCCTCGTCCAGGTCTTCGACGTCGACCATCCTGCCGAGCCCCTGGCCGAGGTGACGGCGGTGGCGACCGGTGCGGCGTGGCTGGACCTGGCGTGGACCGGGGAGAGCGCGGACACCCTGTGCCTGTACCTGGTCCAGGAGGACGAGGCGGGCCGGGGATCCGAGCGGTCCGACGACGTGTGCACGTCCGAGATCGATGCGGAGCGCAGCGGCTGCAGCGCCGTGGGATCGGCCGCGATGGCCGTCTGGTGGCTCTTGCTCATGCCCCTCTGGCAGCGCCGGGGGTGAGTGTCCGAAAACCGGACACTCAGGCCCGTTGGGCCACCCCAGCTGGCTTGGATGTCCGGAATCCGGACATCCGCCGCGCGTCGAGCGTGCGGGGTTGGGGGTGGAGGAGGCGTGGGTCCCCCAGGCAGCTGAGCACGGCCGCGACGTGGCTTGCCGGTGCGCTGGCCCTGCGGACCGTGCGTGAGCTGCAGTCCGCGCGGGCAGCGAGGGTCTCCTGGTCCCGCCAACCCCCGAGGGAGGCCACGGTGAGAAAGAGCGTGCGAGAGGGCCCTCTGCGCTGAAGCTCCAGAGGGGCACCCCGGGTCGCAGCCAGGGTCGCCCTGGCCAGTTCCTCCAGGTCCAGCCGGGCTGTGGCACGGGGTCTCACCACGGTCGGGAGCGGGGTGCCGCCCGGCGCGACCCAGGCGTCGGAGGAGACGTAGCGGTGCCACCGGGCGGGCAGGCCTTGGGGCGGCCGGCCCAAGGCCGTGGCCAGGCGCTGGGTGGTGATCCAGGGGTGCGCAGCCGCGCCGGCGATGCCCCGGTGGGTGGACCAGGTCCACGCCAGGGGGTCCTTGACCAGCACCCACTCCCGACCGGCATGGCGAAAGGGCCGGCAGGGGTTGAGCGCGACGTAGCGGAGCACGCGGGCCAGCTTGTCTGTGCTGCCCAGGGGTTCTGCCGGCGTGGGCACCTGCCAGGTGCGCCCCGAACCGGCGGTGCGGGCCTGTCCGGCGAGCTGGTGTCGCAGGAGCTCCAGGTCCGGCTGGCGGGGTGTGACCAGGTGCAGATGGTTTGGCATGAGCGTGCAGCCCAGGGCTTGGGGCCAGTGCTCCCGCAGCCGTCTCCAGAGCCAGCGGGCGCGGTCCGGCGTGTCCAGAGGCAGTCGATCGCCGGTGGCGTGTGCCACCACGTGCCAGCCAAGCGGCCTCATAGCGCCGATCACTCGCGTTGATGGGCGAGTCCCGACGGTTCGAACGCCTGGCGCCGCCCCTGGGGCTTGAGGTGACGCGGGCCACATCGGCGCCCCAGCGTCGACGCCAGGCGTCCGACCTGTCT